>Ga0194126_10000055_pt1 | contig 158759 bp, 152 predicted proteins | sample TA2KigC150mmetaG_FD_148641 | JGI IMG/M metagenome (GOLD analysis project Ga0194126, IMG submission 148641) | Freshwater microbial communities from Lake Tanganyika, Tanzania - TA2015035 Kigoma Deep Cast 150m | ecosystem: Environmental > Aquatic > Freshwater > Lake | place: Tanzania: Lake... | reverse complement strand
AGACAGGGGTCAAATTAGAGGAATACGCGGAAACGTGGCTTGAACGTATCAAGCACTCTCGGAAACACACTACCCATGATGACTACAGCAAGATGCTAGATCGAGACATTTCCCCGGCTCTACGAGGGTTGGACCTCAAGGACATAACAAGAGAGAAGGTCAAGGCTCTCGCTTTTGAGGGCTTGAAAAAGGGGCAGTCTCCCAAGACCGTCCAGAACATCATACTCTGCCTCAGCAGCCTCCTCAGTCACGCCGTGGAAGATGGCCTGTTGACCGTCAACCCCGCCCTCAAACCCGGCAAGTTCCTTCCCAAGATCAGCAAGCGACGCGGTATCACGCCTCTGACCCGTGAGGAAGTGGCGATCCTGCTCGGAATCACCAAGGTCAAGGCTTCACGCTACTATCCCCTGTTGCTCTGTGCGGTCAGGACAGGGCTTCGCATGGGCGAACTGCTCGCCCTCCGGTGGGAAGACGTGGACTTTAACGGGCGCTTTATTCAGGTCTCACGCAGCTACACACATTGGAAAGTCACTACTCCCAAGAGTGGAGAAACCCGAAGGGTGGATATGTCTAAGGAACTGACGCAGGTGCTCAAAGATTTGCTGGTTGAACGGCAGGTTGAAGCGGCGGCAGTCGGCAAGGACATGCCGCCTTGGGTCTTCTGTAATGAGAAAGGCGGACTCCTGCACCCACACAACCTTCGGGATCGGGTTTTCTATGGCTTACTGAAGAAGGCAGGGCTACGTCAGGTGCGCTTCCACGACCTGCGCCACACCTTTGCCTCGCTCCTGCTCCAGCAAGGCGAGAGCCCCGTCTACGTCAAGGAGCAGATGGGGCATTCCTCGATTCAGGTCACCGTGGACCTGTATGGGCACCTCATCCCTGGGGGGAACAAGCAGGCAGTCGATCGGCTGGATGATCCTGTGGATAAGCCCGTTTCTGAGGCCGAATCCGCAACCTCGGCGCAACCGGCCATCACCCTCGATGAGGGGGTGCACCAAGAACCGCCGAAACTTCCGCCAGTTCCGCTGGAGAGATTTGGGGTGAGTGACGGGTTTCGAACCCGCAACCTCTGGAGCCACAGTCCAGCGCTCTAACCGTTGAGCTACACCCACCACCCAGGCAGTTGAAGGAAGGCACCGTGGCAGGGGTGCATCTTAACAAATGGTCCGCAGGCCCGCAAGCAGGATAAGGGCTGTCATCGGTCACTCGTCATTGGTCATCGGGGTGATTAGAAACTTCTTCCCATTTGACTATGGCTATTGACCAATGACGCTTCTATTCTCACTGCCGCGCATCGAACGCCGCCTGCATCTCGGTGACGATCGCCTCGACGGCTGCCTGAGGATCGGCTGCGTCCCGAATCGGCCGTCCCACCACGAGGTAATCCGCCCCGGCTTTGATCGCATGCGCGGGGGTTGAGACCCGCGCGTGGTCATCGGTGCCCGCCCCCGCCGGCCGGATGCCCGGTGTGACGATCAGGAACTGATCGGCCGCGGTCTTCCGAATCACAGCCGGCTCCTCGCCCGAGGCGATGACCCCATCGCACCCGACTTCGGCCGCCAACTTAGCCCGGGCCGCCACCAGGTCGGCCACGCTCCATTGGACGCCCATATCGCGCAGGTCATGGGCGTCGAAGTTCGTCAGCACGGTGACAGCCAGCAATTTGAGCGGACGCTCGCCCCGACCCTCCACGGCAGCCCGCAGCGCTTTCCGGTTGGCGTGCACGGTCAGGAATTCCACGCCCATCTCGGCCACGCGGACCGTGGCGCGCCGGACCGTTTCCTCGATGTCCAGGAACTTCAGATCCAGAAACACCCGCTTGCCGCTGGCGCGCGCAAGGCGCACCACGTCGCATCCGGCAGCGGTGTACAACTCCAAGCCGATCTTCACGAACCGGACTCCCTCTCCCGCCCGGCTCATGAGCTGCGCGGCCTCGGCCGCCGACGGCACGTCGAGCGCCAGTATTAAACGATCTCGCGCGTCAATCTTCGCCATACGTTGATGCCCCTCTCGTTCGCCATGACCTCCGCTCCATTAGCGGAAGCTCATGACCACTCCGCTGCCGGACCATCGCGGCCGGGCCGCTTGACCGATCAGGAAGTCATATGTTAGAAAGAGTGCCCTTTGCAACAAGAACCTTCGGCAACCACTGGAGTTACCGTATGCCACCAGTCATTCACAAGTCGACCATCAAACGGGCGCGGCAGGCCGAGAAACGCCACCAGCGGAATCGGGCCGTGCTGAGCTCGGTCAAGGGCGCGATGAGGAAAGTGCTCGTCGCCGTGGACGAGAAAAAGGCCGAACAAGCCAAAACGTCCCTGCGTGAAGCCACCTCGGCTATCAGCAAAGCGGTTACCAAGGGCGTTCTCAAGCCCAACACCGCTTCCCGCCGGATCTCGCACCTTGCCGTGAAAGTCAACCAGTTGGCGGCCACCCGGGCTTAACCCTCTGCCCGCCCGGCGCGGGGGCCGGTTGCCTGGCCGGCCCGGAGCGGCCGGCTGCCGCAAGGCCTCCTCTAGCCCGCATTATTCATGACGGTTCGTCGCGAAATTGCGGGACCGCGTCGCGAGACGGGCGCGTGGAGCCGCAAGGGAGGGAGACATACTTGAAACAGTATGTTGACCGACCGAACGGCGAGCCCGCCCAGCAGAAGCGTTCATGAATAATGCGGGCTGAGTCCTGACTCCTTCCCCAACCAGCAGAGGGAGAGCACCAGCGACTCCAGCACCAAGGCCGGGGCCGTGGCGCTGCCTCCTTTGAGCCGGGAATCGGTCTCACCAAACAAGCGGAATGCTTCGCGGAGGTGTGCATCGGGGAACCGCCCCACGAACTCCTTCACCTTGAACGGCTGGAGCCTGAGCAGGCGCGCCGTCTCGGCTTCTCCCCGGCCCTGCCGGAGTAATTCCTTCACCTTCCAGATCTGCCGGTACTGCCAGGCCAGCGAGCCGAGAATCCGCACCGGCGCTTCGCCCGCTTCGAGGTTCCGAGCCAGGATGCGCAGCGCGCGCCCACGGTCCTGCGCGCCGATCGCGGCGGCCAAGTCAAAGACCGACGCGCCCGCTTCGCCTCCCCGCACCGTTTCCACGTCCGCAGGCCCGGCCACGGCTCCCGCCGGCACAAAGACGGCCAGCTTTTCCAGCTCGCGCCGGATCAGATAGAGGGAGCCGCCGGGAAGAGTCCTCAGCGAAGAAGCCAGGTCCGCCAGGAGCAACACCGCCTCCTCGTTCAGACGGACGCCGGCCTTGCCCGCTTCGGCTCTGATCCAGGCCGGAAGCTGGTTCTCGTAGAGGGACGAGCAATCCACGACGACTGCGTGCTTGCTGACCGCCTGCGAAAACTTCAACCGGCCATCCAGCTTGGCCGCCATGAAAACCAGGGTGGTGGAGTCGCTGGGGGCCTTCAAGTACGGCAAGAGAATTTCACCCTCGCGAGCCGGAAGTTTCTCCGTCGCCTTGACGATGAGCAAGCGCCGTGCGGCAAAGACCGACGCCTCCCCAGCGCACGCCAGAATCTCGGAGGCGTCACATTCATCGCCGTAGAGCAGATCGCAGTTGAAGGCCTCCAGCCCATTGCCTCCTGCCGCCGGCTCCTCCGGCCCCAGGACCGACGCCGTGATCGTGGCCAGCGCCTGGTCCCGCAAACAGTCTTCTTCCCCGCAAACCAGATAGAGGGGCGCCACTCCTCGCTCCCGAATAGCAGATGCCAGTTCCTGGACCTTCATCGGTCACCCGTTGGAGCGCAGATTGATCCGCACGACCTCGGTCGAATCCTGCCCGATGCGCTACTTTGCCGCCGGGCTTTCCGGTTTGGGCGGAGCGTCAGCTCCAGGGCCGGCGGGCGTGGCGCCTGTTTCCAGATGGTTTAAAAAGCGCGTCGCAAGATCCTCGGCGATCAGCCGGCCGGCTTGTTCCAGAGCCCGGGTCTGCAACACGCGGTTGAACTGCAGGTCGTTGGTGATGAAGAACTCGGACGTGGCCGTCGATCGCTGATCCCACACCACTTTTCCGCTGCGGACATCCTCCACGACCGCCTTCACCGTCACGATGACCCGGTTTTCAAACGTGTCGTTCTGGGTGAAGCTCAGCGAGGGCATGACCACGGTCACGATTTCGCCCTTCAAGACAAAATCGGCCGCCGCTTGATTCGTGACGACCCGCACCCCGCCGCCGGCTGAAAACTCATGGCGGGTATAGTTGGTGAATTTCAATTCTAAGTTGGGCTCGAAGGTCTTGTTCAGAAAATTCGGCACGACCAAGCGCGGCACCGGTCCCTGAGGCTTGGGCTGGGCGGACTCGGCTCCTCCTCCAATGGTCGGCCCAGCTCCTTCGACCTGGAATTGATAGCCGCAGGAAGACGTAATCAGTAAACAGTTAACAGTTATCAGTCCAAAGAGAAGAATCCGGACGCTCGAGAACACTGACAACCGTGAACTGTTCACTGTGAACTCTTTGTGTCCCTACACGACGAAATTGACCAGCTTCTTCTCGACATAGATCACCTTGCGTGGCTGCTTGCCCTGGAGCCATTCCGACACTTTCGCATCCTGCCGGGCGAGGGTGACGACCTGCTGTTCGGTCGCATCAGCCGGCACCTCGATCCTGCTGCGCAGCTTGCCGTTCACCTGGATGGGAATCGTGAGCCGCTCGGCGGCGACAAGCGCCGGGTCGTGCGCCGGCCACGGCTCGTAGGCGAGGCTGGGCGCCTTGCCGAGGCGTTCCCACAGCTCTTCACACAAGTGCGGCGCGAAGGGCGAGAGCAGCAGCACGAACGGCTCGAGCAGCGCCCGAGGCCGTGAATTAAGCTTGGTCATTTCGTTCGTGAACACCATCATCTGCGCGATAGCGGTGTTGAATCGAAGCTCGTCGAGGTCCTCGGTGACCTTCTTGATCGTCTGGTGCAACAGGCGCAGGTGGTCGGGCGACGGCGACGCGGCCGAGACAGCGCGGCTCAATCCGCCCGCCTCGTCCACTATCAGCCGCCAGACCCGGTCCAGGAACCGCGTCACGCCTTCGACGCCGTGGGTGCTCCACGGCTTCATGGCTTCCAGCGGCCCCATGAACATCTCGTACAGCCGCACCGCGTCCGCGCCGAAGCGGTCGATCATCTCGTCCGGATTGACGACGTTCCCGCGCGACTTGGACATCTTCTGGTTGTCCTCGCCCAGCACGATGCCCTGGTGGACCAGCTTCGTGAACGGTTCGGGCGTGCTGACGACGCCGATGTCGTAGAGCACCTTGTGCCAGAATCGCGCGTAGAGCAGGTGCAGGACCGCATGCTCACTCCCGCCGATGTAGAGGTCCACCGGCATCCAGTACCGTTCCTTGGCCGGGTCCACGAGCTGCCGGTCATTCCTGGGATCGAGGAAGCGCAGGTAGTACCAGCAGGAGCCGGCCCACTGGGGCATCGTGTTGGTCTCCCGGCGCGCCGGGCGGCTCGTGCGCGGGTCGGTCGTGGCCAGCCAGTCCGTGAGGTTGGCGAGCGGGCTCTCGCCGGTACCGGACGGTTTGAAATTCGTCGTCTCGGGGAGTGTCAGCGGAAGTTGCTCCTCCGGCAGCGGACGCGGCGCGCCGTCCACCCAGAGGATCGGGAACGGCTCGCCCCAGTAACGCTGGCGCGCGAACAGCCAGTCGCGCAGCTTGTAGTTGACGGTCTTCCGGCCCTTGCCCGCCGATTCGAGCCAGGCGGTGATCTTCGGAATCGCGTCCGCCGGCTTGAGCCCGTCGATCGTAAACGAACCGTCCGGCGTGGTCGAATTCACCACCGTCCCCCGATCGATCTCGACGAAGGCCGCCTGGCCCACATCCCCGCCCGCGATGACTTCGCGGATGGGCAGCCGGTACGTCCGCGCGAAAGCCCAGTCGCGCTCGTCATGTGCGGGCACCGCCATGATTGCCCCGGTCCCGTAGCTCATCAGGACATAATCGGCGATCCAGATCGGCAGCCGCTCCCCGTTCACCGGATTGACGGCGTGGCCCCCGGTGAAGACGCCGGTCTTCTCCTTCTCAAGGTCCTGCCGCTGCAAGTCGCTCTTCCGCGCGGTCGCTTCGCGATAGGCCTGCACCTCCGCGCACCGGTCCGGCGTCGTCACCGCCTCGACCAGCGGATGTTCTGGCGCGAGCACCATGTAGGTGGCGCCGAAAAGCGTATCGGGTCTCGTGGTGAAGACCCGGATGTTCCCCGTCATCCCGGCGAGCGGGAAGTCCACCTCGGCGCCCACAGAGCGGCCGATCCAGTTCTTTTGCATCTCGAGCGTGCTGGCCGGCCAATCCACCAGCTTGAGATCGTCCAGCAGGCGATCGGCATAGGCCGTGATCTTGAGGACCCATTGCCGCATCGGCTTGCGGAGGACCTCGAAGCCGCCGACCTCGCTCTTGCCGTCGATCACCTCTTCGTTGGCCAGCACGGTGCCGAGCGCCGGGCACCAGTTGACGGGCACCTCCGCCACATACGCCAGCCCTCGCTCGAAGAGCCTGAGGAAGATCCATTGCGTCCAGCGATAGTAGTCCGGGTCCGTCGTGCTCAGCTCGCGATCCCAGTCGTAGGACAGTCCCGCGCGCTTCATTTGGCTCTTGAACGTCACGATGTTGTCCGCCGTGGTCGTCGCCGGGTGAATGCCGGTCTTCACTGCATACTGCTCCGCGGGCAAGCCGAACGCGTCCCAGCCCATCGGATGCAGCACGTTGAAGCCGCGCATGCGCTTGTAGCGCGAGACGATGTCCGTGGCGATGTAGCCTTCGAGGTGTCCGACGTGCAGCCCGGACCCGGACGGATAGGGAAACATGTCCAGGCAGTAGAATTTGGGACGGGCGGGAACCTCGACGGCCCGGAAGGTGCGATGGGTCTCCCAGTAGGCCTGCCACTTGGCTTCGACTGCCTGATGATCGTAGGTTTTGTTCATATACAACGTCGTCAAGTCTTAAAGTCTACCGAGTACAAAGACTTTCGACTTGATGACTTGCGGACTTGCAGACTCAACAACTTGACGACTTTGCAACTTCCAGACTGTTACCGCGAACCGAATTTACCATAGACGGGAGGTGAAGGCGAGGGGATCGACCCAGAAACGTGGCCACAACGTTCGGCATGACACCCCTCGCGAAACGCACCGTTTAACTGGATTTAGCCGCGCCGACCGACTACAATACGCCCTCAATTCTCCGCAGATGCACTATGAGCGAGAAGAGCCGGCCCACAAGAAAGCCGGCGGCCCGAGCCAAACCGTCTCAGTCCAAGCCCGCCCGGCGGAGCGCGAGAACAGTCAAGAAGCCTGTCAGCCGAGAGCGACCTCAACGCCCTTCCTGGTTCTCGCTCCCTGAGCTTCAAGCCATCAAGCAACTCTCCCCCCTGGCCAGCGTTTGCCTGGACGTGGACGGCAAGGTGGTCTCCTGGAACAAGGCTGCGGAGACCCTCTTTGGGTGGACCGAAGCCGAGGTCCTGGGACTTCTTGAACCCCTTGCAGCAGCGCCTGGCCTGCGGCTGCAACCTGAACCGGCCGATTGAGGCGCTGATCCGCGGGGCCGGCTTGCAGGTCGATCACCTGGATCGGTTCCGGCTGGAAGGCGTCCCCCGGATTGTCGGCGAGATGTACAGAGGCGTCGCCACGACAAAATAATGATGAATGCGGAACGATGAATGATGAATCGACGACTCAGTCGGTCATCATTCTGCGTCAGCGTTCAGCGTTGTTGCTGCGTCATTAAGGTATGAAAGTTTTCGATGGATCGGAATTGGGACGACGATTGCGACGGGAGCTGGGAGCTGGACTTGGAGCGGTGGTAGAGGTGGCCGATGCCGTACTCCTGAGCGGAAGCCAGGCAGGCTTCGTCATCGTCGATATAGAGGGAGCGAGCCGGGTCGAACCCGAGGAGATTTTGGCAGGTCGGCCAGTATTCTGCCCGCATCTTCAGGTAGCCGACCTCAAACGCGTTGAGGATCCGATCCACGTGCCGATCCATGCCGGTTCTGGCCACTTTGATGGCAACCCCCGCCTCATGTGCATTGGTCACAACATGCACCCGCTTGCCTGCCGCGCGAAGGAATTGCAAGAAGCCCACGGCATCCGGGTGAAAACCGATGAGGTGATCGAACTCCTTGGTGAGGGCCACCACGTCGATTCCCAGTCTCCTCGTCCAGTAATGCAAGTCCGTCCAGGCCAGTTCCCCTTCGACCGACTGATACATTGCGAGCAGCTTCTCCAAAGCCTCCTCGAAGTTCAGCCCGTGCTTGGCCGCATAGCGGCGCGGCAACTCCTCCTCGAAGAAAAAATTGTCGAAGTGTCGGTCCAGGAGCGTGCCGTCCATGTCGAGCAGGACATCATCCACGGCATCCCAATCAAGAGCAGAATGGCTGATGGACTTCGGCGAGCTCCCCTCGACGGGCTCGGGGCCTGAGTGGGTCGAAGGCAGTCGAGTCGCTGATGGCTGATGGGTCATGAGAGAACCCGGATTGTCAACGTTGTGGTATCGCTTTCAATAACGAGGGATGTCAGAGAAGGTCGAACCCTTCCAGCTTGCCCGCTTGTTGGTCGAACGTCACGGTCCGATCACACCCCTGATGATGATTGACAGTGCCGAGCAGGCAGTCTGCAAAGTCCGCTCTCCCCTTCCGGTACAAACGGAACGCCGTCCACGCAGCCTGCACGTCCTCGATCTGGAATTGGCTCGTCCGCAAGACTTTCTCCAGCACGCCGGCGATGGCCTCCTTCGAGTACCCATAGGCGGTCTCCAGCACCCATACCAGTTCACAGAGAACGATCCGATTGATGAAGCCGGGCGCCTCCCGCGTACATTCTCGCGAGATCAGTTGAGAGGCCCTGCGGGATTGTCCAGGATCGTCTTGCACCAGGTATCGGACGAGCACATTCGTGTCCAGGCCGATCAACGGCGACCTCCACGCTTGCGAATGGCCTGATTCATCGCCTCCACGGTCACCGACCGGGACGGCGGTTTGAGGATACCGGCCAGCTCGGCCGCGTCAACCGTGGCCGGCAACACCACGACGCGCCCGTCTGCATCCGTCACGAACTCCACGCGGTCACCGGGCTTCAGGTGCAACTGCTCCCGAATTTCCTTGGGGATCGTCGTCTGTCCTTTGCTGGTCACAGTTGACGTTGGCATAGGCAAAGTCTCCTTACTTAATTTATAATTCCTTACTTTAGGGCAAGGATAACAAGAATGCAAGCCCGTCCAGCGAATGACGAGGAAGTGAGGAATTACGGAGTGGCGCGTTCGACCAGGCGAACACCCTTGGCGAGCAGGTCGGGGCTTCCGAGGAGCTGCGGCGTCTGGTCGTTGTTGAACTCACGACGCGCCACGCGCGAGACTTGCGGCTTCACATAGGCGAACAGCTCCGTCAGCTCGATCGACCCGTCTTTATTCTGATCCCCTTCTCCCTGCAGGCCCTTGAGAAAGAAATAGATCAGGAGCCCGTGGCCCTTCTGCTTGTAGGTGCTGGAAATCTGATCGCCCGCACTGGCCGCCAGCACGACCATCTTCCCGCTCGTCAGCAAGGGATTTTCCACGGCCAGCACCATCGGCCTCGCACCGGGCGCGAGCACCGACCGGCCCCCGGCCCCGGAGAAACAGGAATCCAGCATAACCACGATTTCTTTCGCCGGCAGCTTGCCTAACTGCTCGTAGAGCCGTTTCACCGAGTAGCCGGTCTTGTCCACGAACGCGGGATCGCCGTCATAGGGCACCAGATAGGCATCGCCGGTCTTGGGATTCGGCGCCCCGTGGCCGGAGAAATAGACAAAGACCGTGTCGTCCTTCTCAACCCGATTGGACAGCCAACTCTCCACATATTTCTCGATATCGGTCCTGGTCGCGCGCTCATTCACCAGCGTGGCCACGTTTTCTTCCGGGTACCCCATGACTCGCGTCAAATACGCCCCGACCGTCTTTGCATCTTGCGCGCCGAAGTCCGCCTTGGGCAACTGTTCCCGGTATGACTCGATCCCGATCACGACCGCGTAGGCGTTGGACCGAGGTTTCGCACGCATTGCCGGCGGGGTATCCACATCGCTCGCCGGGACTGCACCGGAGGCCGAGGCCGTCGCACTCGGAGGCCTTGCCGGCTCCTGCTTGGATTGAGCCTTGGCCAGAATCACCTGATAATCCTCCTCGATCTTCGTCAGAAGATCATCCGTGGCTTGGACAAGCACCTGCATGATTGGAAAGTCAAAATCTCGAACACCGGTTGATTCTCCGGAGTATCGCCCGAGCGGCATACCCTCCGGCCCCGTCAAGACCCCCTGCAGAGCCACATCGCTACGCCACCCGATGAGGCCTTCGTTGTCCATCTTCAGCTTTGCTTTTACTCCCAATGTGATGTCTGCAGGCCCGTCCACGACTTCGCGGAAGGTCCTCCGCCTCTTCAAGTATTCAACCACAATCTGTTTGAAGGAGTCCTTGTCTGTGACCCCGGAAATTGAAAATTGGCTCAGCGCGCCTTGAAGCTCAACGCCCTGAACCGCGACCCTGACCGAGAAGGGCCGTTGAACCGTGCTTTCCGATACGGACTGAAGCGGATTCGCGGGCGGGGGCGGTGGGCCACCGGCGCATCCGGCCAATGTTCCCACGAACATCACAGTGCCCAGCACGCTTCCGATGCGCATCCACATGACACGCCTCCAGTTCCAGCAGCGAGGCACTCAGCCTGAGGTCTGAGGAGGTTGCATTATATCCCACCTCCGCCGGCCTGTCTCCCGTTTCTTGTCTTTGCCGAAACCCCTGTGGTACGGTCCGCTGCATAAAAAGATCGTCATTGGTCATTCGTCATCCGTCATTCGTGAGACAATCAATCCGCATCGAGGGTTGTCAGCATCGTTGAGCTGACCTTAAGCGTTGTCTGTAATTCCCATGACCGAAAACGCTTCACGCTTCACGCTTCACGCCTCACGGTTGCCCCTCATTGCCATCATCGGCCGGCCCAACGTCGGCAAATCCACGCTGTTCAACCGCGTGCTGGGGGGCAAGCCCGCCATCGTGGACGACGTGCCGGGCGTGACCAGGGACAGGAACTACGCAGACGGGACCTACCGGGGCCGCCCCTTCCGGTTGGTGGACACGGGCGGACTGGACCCCTCGGCCGGCGAGGGCATGCTGGCCCTCATCAAACGGCAGTCCCAGATCGCGATTGCCGAGGCTGACATCTTGATTTTCGTCATGGACGGCCGCGCCGGCCTCACCCCGCCCGACGAAGAAATCAACAGCCTGCTGCGCGGCGCCCAGAAGCCGGTCTTCGTCGCCATCAACAAGATCGACACCCCTAAGGCCGAGGCGCTGCTGGCGGACTTTTATCGCCTGGGCCATGAGCAGCTTTATCCCGTCTCGGCGGAGCATGGCATCGGGGCGGACGATCTGCTGGAAGCGCTCTTCCCCTTGCTTCCGGAGTCCGACGCCGAAGCCGTTCGGGCGGATCTTCCTCGCGTGGCGATCGTGGGTCGGCCGAACGTGGGCAAGTCCACGCTGGTCAATACCCTGCTCGGCCAGGACCGGCTGGTGGTCAGCGACATCCCCGGCACCACGCGCGATTCCATCGACGCGCTGGTGACCTACCGGGACCGGCAGTACATCTTCAGCGACACGGCCGGCATTCGCCGGCGCGGCAAGGTCGAGCGGGGCATCGAGGGCTACAGCGTCGCCCGCGCGCTGCGCGCGATGGGCCGCTCGGACGTGGCCGTGCTGCTGCTGGATGCGGTGGAAGGCATCACCGAGCAGGACACGAAGATCGCGGGCCTGGTGTTGAAGCAGGGCCGGGCCTGCATCCTGCTGGTGAACAAGTGGGATCTGCGCGAGGGCGATGCGGAGGCCCGCGCGGACTACGAGCGCGATCTGCGGCGGCGGTTTCCCTTTTTGCCCTGGGCCCCGGTCCTCTTCGCAACCGCCTTGAAGCCTGACTCGGTGGGCGCCCTCTATCCGCTGATCAACCGCGTCATGCACGCCTTCACCGTCCGCGTGCCCACCGGCCCGCTCAACAAGTTCCTGCAGGACATCCTCGCCGAGAACCCGCTGCCGGTCCGCAAGGGCAAGCCCGGCAAGGTCACCAAGTCGGCCTTCATTACCCAGGTCGCCACGAAACCACCGGCCTTCGCTCTCTTCGTGGGCCATCCCGAGGATGTCGGGAAAACCTACCTCCGGTTCCTGGAAAACCGCCTCCGCGAGCAGTACGACTTCCTGGGCGCCCCGCTGCACATCCTGGTCAGAAGGAAGTAACCGGGACTCGCCGTCCGGCACTGGCATCTTTTCCCGCTCTCTGCTATTTTGGTGGCCTGTTGACAGGGTCACTTCGGTCCCAACCCGCGACGGTCGCTTCCCGTGGAGAAGGCTTTAGCATGGCGGACGGTACTGGGAAAATCCTGATCGTTGACGATGAGCAGGAGATGCGCGCGCTGCTCAAGGACGTGCTCGAAGGGCGCGGCCATCAGGTCGCGGCCGCGGCGAACGGGCGCGAGGCGCTGAAATGTCTCGCCGAGGAGGAGTACGCCGTCGTACTCTCCGATATTCGCATGAAGGAACTGCCGGGGATCGAGTTGCTGGCAGAGGTCAAGCGGACCTATCCCGACACCAACGTCATTTTGATGACCGCCTTCGGCTCGATGGAGAGCGCCATCGAGGCCATGAAACAGGGGGCCTACGACTATCTTACGAAGCCGGTCAAGACCGACGAGCTGATCCTGGTCACGGAAAAGGCCCTGCGCGAGGCGTCGCTGCGGCGCGAAGTCAACAGCCTCCGGCGCGAGGTGCACAAGGAGTACAGCTTTCACCAGATTCTGGGCAAGAGCAAGCCGATGCGAGAGGTCTTTGACTTGATCCGCCGCGTGGCCGACAGCCCGACGAACGTCCTGATCACCGGCGAGAGCGGAACCGGCAAGGAGCTGGTCGCCAAGGCCATCCACTATAACAGCGAGCGGCGCGACGCCCCCTTCGTGCCGGTGAACTGCGCCGCGATCCCGGAAGCGTTGTTGGAAAGCGAGCTCTTCGGCCATATGAGAGGGGCCTTCACCGACGCTAAGGCCGACAAGCGGGGCTTGTTCGAAGAGGCGCAGAAGGGCACGCTCTTCCTGGACGAGATCAGCGAGTTGCCGCTGATGCTCCAGGCCAAGCTCCTGCGGGCCATCCAGGAGCGGGAAATCCGGCGGGTCGGCGCGACCCGTTCCGTGCCGGTAGACGTGCGGATCATCGCCGCGACGAATCTGACCCTGACCGAAGAAGTGAAAGCCAAGCGGTTCCGGGAGGATCTCTATTATCGCCTGAACGTGATCGAGATCCGGCTCCCGCCGTTGCGAGAGCGTCGGGAGGACATTCCGCTGCTGGTCGAAACCTTTCTCCGCCGGTCGGCGGAAGCCAGCCATAAGGAACTGCGCGGAATGAGCGAGTCCGCTCTCGCGCTGCTGGTGGACTATGCCTGGCCCGGCAACGTGCGGGAACTGGAAAACGTCATCGAGCGGGCCGTGACGCTGGCGCGAGGCGAGAAAATCGTCTCGGAAGACCTGCCGCCGGCCATCCAGGGCGCGAGGGGAGACCGGAAGGTCCTCGACGAGGCGGCGGAGCGGATCCTCCCCTTGCAGGACGTCGAGAAGGAATACATCCTCCGCATTTTGGAGAAAACGGGCGGGAACAAGTGCCAGGCCGCCCAGACCCTGGGGATCGACCGGAAGACCCTCTATCGAAAATTAGCGGAGATCGAAGAACACCAAAAGCAACGCTGAACGATGACTGCCGAATGATGAATTTGAGTCGTCAGTCATCTTTTAGTTGTCAGTTCTCAGTTTGCAGTTATCAGTTTCCGAAGTCTCCGGAACTGAAAACTGACAACTGATGACTGATGACCCTGAGAACTGTTCACTGTTCTGCGTTCATCATTGGTCTAGAGATGGACGACTGGCAAATCCGCAAGGAGTACCTCAAGCTCACAGAGGAGGAAGAGGCCGGCCTCAGGTCTCTTCACCCGTTGATGGCTCAGCATGTGGATGAGCTGGTGGATGCGTTCTACCGTCACCTGCTGAGCTTTGAAGAAACGAGGCGGCTCCTCACGGACGAGCTGATCTCGACCCGGCTCAAGGAGGCCCAGAAACGGTACCTGCTTTCCCTGGTCGCCGGCCCCTACGACCGGGCCTATATGGAGGGCCGGATCAAGATCGGCGAAGTCCACGATCGCATCGGCCTGACGCCCCAGTGGTACCTGGGCGCCTACGCCCTTTATCTCAACCTGCTACATCCCCTCATCTTCAAAGAATTCCGGGACAAGCCGGCCCAGTGCCAGTTCCTTCGGATCGCGATGACCAAGGTGATCTTCCTGGACATTCAGCTTGCGATCGAGGCTTACATCAGAAAATCCTCGGAGAAACTGGAGTTCGCCAACCGCCAATTAGCCGAGCTCAGCCGCGAACTCGAAAGGGGCCTCAATAAGGAAAAGAAAGGCCGCCAACAGGCGCAGGAGCAGCTCCGCCAGACCGAGCGGCTGGCCGAGTTGGGCACTCTGGCCTCCGGCATGGCCCATGAGATCGGCACGCCGATGAACGTCATCCTGGGCCGGGCCGAGTACCTGATGCAACGGACGCAGGAGGAGCAGACCAAGAAGGGATTGGAGACGATCGTCACGCAAGTGGAGCGTATTACGAAGATCATGAACCAGTTGCTGACCTTCGCACGGCGGCGCCCGAGCGAGCGGCGGCCGATGGACCTGAAGCAGACGGTTCGAGACTGTCTGGAGATCCTGAGCGAACGGATCATGCGACACCGGATCCAGGTCGAGACCGACTTTGCGGCGGCCCTCCCGCCGGTTCACGCCGACCAAGACCACCTGAGCCAGGTCCTGCTCAATCTCCTCATCAACGCCGTCCAGGCGATGCCGGAGGGAGGCCGGCTGCGCGTCGGACTGGCCGGGGCCGACGGCCGCGTCACGATCACGGTCGCGGACAGCGGCCACGGCATCTCCTCGGAGCACCTTCCGAAAATCTTCGATCCCTTTTTCACGACCAAAGAGGTCGGCAAAGGAACCGGGCTGGGGCTCACGGTGGTGCATGGCATCATCCAGGAACATGGTGGAAGCATCACGGCGAAGAGCGAGCCTGGCAAGGGAACCGCCTTCACTATTACCTTACCTTGCCGATAGCAAATAGCGAATAGCCAATGGTCCTGAGGCAGTGACTCTCTGCTACTTGCCATCGGCCATAAGCTATACGCTCCTTTCCCCTTACTGGGGCATCTTGCGCCACCTTGCTTCTGGTCCTGTGGTCTTTCTCGCCAATTCTCCGTTCTTGCTCAATTCTAACCCCGCAAAATGCTTGTGAACCTTCACCGCCGGCAAGGCCATCAAGGCATGTACAGAAATTGCAGGAGAGACCCATACAGTCACTGTGGGTACCATCTCGAGCCAGGATGATGAGGTCCCCCATGCAGCGAAAGGAGCCGGTTGTGTTGTTGGTCGTCGAAGATGATCGAGCGATGAGGAGCCTCCTGTGCGACGAATTGTATGGCTTAGGAGCGAGGATCGTGGAGGCGGGCGATGGGGATGAGGCCCTGCAGATGGTCATGGATGCACCGCCTGATCTGATCCTGACCGACCTTCGGATGCCTGCCGGAGGATTGGACCATGTCTTGCGGCTGCGAACCTTTGCCCCCCACTGCCCGATCATCGTCATGACCGCCTTTGGGGACGCCACGACGAAGGAGACGGCGTTGAAATGCGGCGCCGCCGCCTATTTCGACAAACCCGTGCGGATGGCGGACCTCAAGGCGACCGTGAAGCAATTGCTGGGGAACCACAAGGGTACAAGCGAGTCACAAGCTGACAGGTAAACAAGCTGACAAGGATCGGACGTATTTGCACCTTGCTCACTTGCAACTTGTGAGCTCTTCGTAGGAAAACGAGATGGCCGGATCTCACATCATATCTCCCCTATCACCCCCTTCCGGTTCACTGCGCGACCCGGTCCTTTCGGCTCGGCTGGACGCGCTCAAGCTGCTGGCCGACCGCACCACCGACCGGGTCATGGTCGTCGATCGGGACGGAACGATCATCTACGCCAACCACTCAGTCGGGTCCGGCGACGCGACCGACGGTCGGCCGGCCAAGTGCTACCAAGCCATCCTGCACCGCCAGGACCCCTGCGCGCACTGCGGCGCGATGGAGGCCTTCCACGCCGGCGAGGTCCGCTCCGTGTCATGCGGCAGTCCCAAGAAACCGAGCGACTGCGGCATGATCCAGGCCTACTCGCTGCTCTCTGCCCGGGGGACCACGGAAGCGGTCTTGGTGATTCTCGGCCAGGGTGAGGCGGCCGGTCCCGGCCATTCGCCTTCCGAGGAGACTCGGCTGGGGTCCCTGATCGGCCGAAGCGCGCCGATGCGCCAGCTCTTCGAAATGATCCGGCTGGTCGCCGACAGCCAGGCGACGGTCCTGCTCCAGGGTGAAAGCGGAACCGGCAAAGAGTTGGCGGCGCGCACAATCCATGAGCTGAGCTACCGGCGTGAGAAGCCCTTCGTCGCCGTGGACTGCGCCTCGCTGCCGGAGACCTTGCTAGAAAGTGAGTTGTTTGGGCATGTCAAGGGAGCCTTTACTGGCGCCGTGGCCCCCAAGAAAGGTCTGTTCGAGGAAGCCGAAGGCGGGACGATCTTTCTTGATGAGATCGCAGACACGAGCCCGCAGTTTCAGGCCAAGCTGCTGCGGGTGTTGCAGGAAGGAGAAATCAAGCCGGTCGGCAGCACTCGCCAGATCAAAGTGGATGCGCGGGTCATTTCGGCGACCAACAAGCATCTGTCGGATTTGATCAAGGCCAAAGCGTTTCGTGAAGACCTCTATTATCGGCTGGCGGTCCTTCCGTTGATCCTGCCGCCGTTGCGGGACCGGAGGGAGGACATCCCGTGCCTGGTCCGACATTTCGTGGCCGCCTCCTGTCAGCGGCATCGCAAGCCGGTGATCGAGGCGACCGACGAGGCCCTGCAGGCGCTCACGGCGGCGCCCTGGCCCGGGAACGTCCGGGAGCTGCAGCATCGGATCGAGCGAGCCGTCGTGACGGCCAAGGGGGCCAGGCTTGTGTCGGAGGACTTCTTCGAACCGACTGCGACGGCCACGCCTGCGGAGACGGACTTGCGCAGCGTGGGGCGCGGCGCAGCGCAGCAAGCCGAACGGGCGCGCATTCTCGAAGTCCTCCTCCAGGCATCAGGCAACCGGGTGAAAGCCGCGCGGCTGCTGAAGATCAGCCGGGCGAGCCTCTACAACAAGCTGCGCGCCTACCGGATCGAATAGACCCGCCCGCCGGCCTACTTCCTGAGCTTCTCTGCAAACTGCTTGCGCAGCTTGGCGACTTTCGGATTGACAACGTAGACACAGTAGGGCTGGGAGGGATTGCGGGCGGCATACTCCTGGTGATAGTCCTCGGCGACATAGAACGGGCCGGCTGGAGCAACCTCCGTGACGATGGACCGGTTGAACGCCTGCTCCTTCGTGAGCGCGGCGATCACGTCTTCGGCCGCCGCTTTCTGCTCCGGCGAGTGGTAGAAGATCGCCGAGCGGTATTGGGTGCCGACATCGTTCCCCTGCCGGTTGAGCGTTGTCGGATCGTGGATGGCGAAGAAGACCTCTAAAATTTCTCGATAGGAGACGACCTGAGGGTCGAACGTGAGTTGGACGACCTCGGCATGGCCGGTCCGTCCGGTGCACACGGCCTCGTAGGAAGGGTTGGCCACCTGCCCACCCATGTAGCCGGACTCCACTGATTCAACGCCTTTCATCTGGTCATAGACCGCCTCCAGGCACCAGAAACACCCACCCGCCAGGGTAATTCGCTCCTTCCCGTCCGGCACCACTGTCTGCGTGATCGTCATGATTTTCTCCCTGAAACGGTTGGCCGATTATAGTCCAAGTCGGTGCCTCCGCGCTCAGCGCTTGGAATCCAAGACAAGCACCGTCCCCTCATGCCCCATCCTGCCCCATTTCTCTCTAAGCTCCGTCCATTTCTTTGGACAGTGCAAGGTTATGATTTTACGAGAAAAGCGCTGCCGGCCTTTTCCTTGCTGTACAGCCCTGTGGAAATCCGACGCCAGGGCCGCCAACCCCCTGCTACGGAGGCAATGAAGGAAGCCGTTGATGAACCAAGGAATCTTGCCAATTCAACAGCCGCAGCAGCGGCATGGCATGGGGGTTGCGCTACAAGGCCGCGCTGGCGGAGCGCGGGGTAGCTAGGACCGGCCTCCGAATGACCCTGACCTGTCTCACGATAGGGCCCTCCGCCAGCTCTTTTACAAGCCCGGAGCGAATGGCGAATGGCTGATCGCCAGGAGCAAGAGGCCGGAAGCCAGTCGTGACGATCAGGACCATGTTTGAGCGATAAGCCATCAGCTATTCGCTCTTTATTTATTTGAAAGGAGGCCGTGTTATGAGGTTGTTGAAGTCTAACCGCAGACGGCAAGCCGCTCGCGTGGCGGTCGGTCTGCAAGCAGTGCTTCTGGCGAGTAGCCTGGTGGCCCTGCCGGGAGTGTTTGCCGCAGGTAGCGCGGAGAAGGGACAGCATGTTCACGCCGTCCCCGTCGCCGGGCCCGCCGCAGGGATCAACTGGCAGGAGGCCTTGAAGGGCCAGACGAGGGTGGAGGAGGCCATCGAGGGGCGTGCCGGGCGTTCCGAAGTGGTTGAGATGCAGCACAATCGGCTCATGCGCAAACTGGATGAGCAGATGGCGCAGGACGCCCAGGCGCATCAGACCTCCGGCATGTTCAACGGCATGTCCACGATGCACCAGTACATGGGCCAGGACGGGTCCAGCTTCCTGCTGATGTCGGACAACAAGGCCGAGCCGGTCTCGATGGCCGGCGGCAAGTGTCCGGCCGGCGCACCGGCCAAGTCCTACGACGTGTCGATGATCAACGTCGAGATCACGCTGAACCGGTGGCTGGACTACTATCCCGGCTACATGTACGTCCTGACCGAGAATATCGACAAGGTCCGGGCGGAAGAAGCCAAGAACAAGGCCGCGCGTGAGAAGGAAGGGTTCGACCCCGGAGCGGTCAACACCGGCCTCCAGGGCGATATCATTCAGCCGCTGGCGATCCGGGGCAATCAGGGCGATTGCGTCAAGATCACCCTGCGCAACAAAATGGCTGATGAAGCGGGCAGCCTGCATATCCAGTCCGCCGCTATGGTCATCAGCGCCTCCGGGAAAGCGGCGACAACCACCAATCCGGATTCCGTCGTGGAACCAGGCAAGTCGGTCGAGCTGGAGTGGTATATCCACCCCAACACGCAGGAAGGCGTGCGGCAGTTTCACTCCTACAGCCACGATCGTGAGCTCACGGTGCTGGGCCTGTTCGGCGCGTTCGTGGTCGAACCGAAGGGGTCCACATACCTGGAACCGCTCGGCACCGGCCCGGCGACTGAAGCCAAGAGCGGCTGGCAAGTGATGATCGACAACGGGTCCGGGCCCGACTTCCGCGAACACGTGATCTTCTATCACGAGATCGGGGACGAGGCCTTCCGTCCGTTGAACAAGAAGGGTGACTTCCTGCCCCAGCGCGATCCGCTGACCGACGCCTATCGGCCTGGCGGGCGCGCGCTGAACTACCGCAGCGAGCCCTTCGGCATCGACCAGATGCACTTGCAGCATGAATACTTCGGCTTCGAGGACGAGTCGATGGCGTACAGCGCCTATACCTTCGGCGATCCACCGACGACGATTCCCCGCGCCTACCTGGGTGATCCGACCAAATGGCGCATCGTGCACGGGGGATCCGAGGTGTTCCACTCCCACCATCCGCACAGCGGGTCCATCCGCTGGGTCCGCAGCCCGCGCGCGGAACCGCAGGACTTCTGGGCGGCGGCGGCAGACGGACCGATCAAGTACCCGGTCGTCCGGACCAAGTCCGATCGCGTGGACGTGGAAGTGATCGGGCCCTCTGAGGCGCTCGATCTGGAAGCCGAGGGCGGTGCGGGGCAGTCTCAGCACCTCGCGGGAGAATTCCTGTTCCACTGCCACGTGGCGCACCACTACGTCGCGGGCATGTGGGGCTATGGCCGCGTCTACAATACGTTGCAGGTCGGCCAGTACCACACCGACACGATGCCGGACATGCGGGAGCTGCCGGATCGGCAGGGCCGCATGAAAGTCGGCGTGACCTCCGATAAGTTGATCGGCACGACCGTGGACTGGTTCGGGAAGAAGTTCAAGATCGTGGCCCGGAATCAGAAGACCAACTGGAAGGCGGACCCGGCCATCGTGAACATCAAGGACTGGGTCGAAATGTTCCTGCCGGCGCAGGGCAAGCCTGGTCACACGGATGACGAGAAGGGCCAGATCATGTCCTACGACGCGACCGTGTGGGACTGGAAGTGGGACGGCGATGTCGCCAAGGGCGAGCGGGAAAGCACGGCGAAATATCCGAAGTATCCCGCTGCCGCCAAGTGGGACGACAGCACCAGGCCGGCGATTCTCTTTGAACCGCTGACGGGCAAGATGTCCTGGCCGCTGTTGAAGCCGCACTTCGGCAAGCGCAATCCGTTCTCGGCGAACCACAGCGGAGCGCCGTGGCTGGAGCCGATCCACCAGGATGAGAACGGCGAGCGAACCAGCGAGCCGGCCAAGCCGGGCGAGCAGGGCCGTTGGAGCCTCTGCCCGGACAATGCGAACCAGAAGTTCTACAACATCAAGTTCATCCGGCTCCCCATCACCCTCTCGAAGAAGCAGGGGAAGGAGCCACCGATCGTCGACAAGGACGGCCTGATTTACGTGTTGGCCGAGGAAGAAAAGTTGGTCCGAGCCAACGACGATCTCAAGTACCCGCTCGTGATCCGCGCGAACGTGTATGATTGCGTGGACTCGATCCTCACCAGCGAGTGGGATGACGACGAATTCACGAACTTCCAGGCGTCCAAGATCAACATCCATCCCCACTTCTTCCAGTTCGACACGGGGAATTCGGATGGCGTGATCTCGGGCTTCGAGTACGAGATGTCGGTCCGGCCGTACACCATGCATGAGAAGAAGAACAAGCATGGGTTGCCGGTGCCGATGAATTCCAAGCTCACGGAAGCCGCGAAGGCAGGGGCTCGGTCCATCAAGATCAAGATGGCGACCGGCGCCACGAAGTATCATGTGAACACGGAGCTGCAGGTCGGTGCGGATTGCTTGATTCCAAGCAAGGATGCCACCGCCTCGCTCAAGCGGGAAGATAGTTGCGCGGAAGTTGCCCGAATCAAGGAGATCAAGGGCGATGAGATCACGTTCTTTAAGCCGCTGAAGCACAACCACCCGGTGGGCGACATTGTCACGCCGGAGTTCGTGCGGTATCGGTGGTGGGTGGACGTGGACCTGGGGACCGTGTTCTGGCATGACCATGCCTTCGGCGCGACGACCTGGCCTCACGGCGGGTTCGGCGTGACGCTCGTGGAGCCCTTCGGGTCCACCTATCACGACCCGAAGAACGGCAAGCTGGTCTGGAGCGGTCCGATCGCGGACATCCACAGCACCGAGCCGATCGGGTACGGGGTCACCGGCAGTTTCCGCGAGCTGATGGTCTCGATCCACGACACGGTGCCTCATACCGTGAACGTGATCCAGGCGGGCAACCCGCCCGGCCAGCCGGTCGAAGTGGCGTTGGAAGCGGGAAAGACCGTCTCGTTCCAGATGCCGGAGAAGATCCTCAATACGCCCAACCCCTTCATCAATGGGGGGACGCACACGACGGGAAGCGGCTTGAATTTCCGGGCCGAACCCTTCGCGCAACGGCTGGCGAACAACCCGGACACCTCGGCGCTCTTCAGCAGCGCCATCCACGGTGATCCGGACACCCCGCTCCTGCGGGCCTACACCGGCGACACGGTGGTGTTCCGCCTGCTGCATCAGTTGATGAACGAATCGCACGTCTGGACTCTGTCAGGCCATACCTTCCTGACCGAGCGGTACGCCGGGGATGCCAATCGGAAGTACTCGATCCACGTCGGGATCGCCGAACGGTACGACCTGGTGACGAAGGCGGGCGGCTTCCAAGGCATGCCGGGCGACTACATCCACTTCAACGGCCGGAGCTCGCACTTCGCCGAAGGTGGATGGGGGGTTTTCCGGGTGCTCGGCAAGGAAGTCGCCGACCTGCAGAAGCTGCCGTCCGGGACCAGACCCGGCGACATCCCGGCGGCGCCGTCTTCGGTCTGCCCGGCCGACGCGCCGGTGAAGACCTTCAACGTGGTGGCGCTGGACCGCCCGCTGAAACTGAACCCGAAGTCGCCTGACGCGATTGAGGTGGACTTCGAGCGGAAGATCGAGATGACGGTCCCGGAGGGCAAGATTTTCGCCCTCGAGGAGGAAGCGACGAAGGTCGGGGGGACGGTGATGCCGAACCCGTTGACGCTGCGCGTGAACCTTGGGGACTGTGTCAAGGTCAACCTGAAGAACAAGATGGCCAAGAGCAAGGCGTCCTTCTTTGCGCCGGGCCTGGCCTTCGATCCGAAAGATTCCCAGGGTCTGAACGTCGGCAACAACGGCGGCGATCAGACGATCGGCCCGGGCCAGGGCCGCACTTACACCTACTACGCGCATCCTGCCAACAAGGAGACGACGTCGTTGGTGTGGGACGGCGGGAACATCGTCACCAATCCGCGCAATGGCCTCTACGGCGCGGTCATCGTCGGGCCTCGAGGATCGCAGTACCGCGATCCGGTGACCGGCGAGGATCTCTCGCAGAAGAACGCCTGGCGCGCGGACGTGATCGTGGACCGAAGCCTGTCGGAGAATGCTGGGAAGGTCAACTACCGGGATGTGGCCCTCTTCTTCCAGGATGAGGACAACATCATCGGGACGGCGTTCATGCCCTACGTCCAGAACGTGGCGGGTCTGACGTCGGTCAACTACCGGTCGGAACCGTACAAGTTCCGGGAGGAGCAGGGCTGCTCGCTGAGCAAGGTGTTCATGCCCTGCAAAGTGGACGCCCCCGAAGATCCCGTGACGCCGCTCATCGAGGCGCACGCGGGTGACCCGGTCCGGATCCACGTGATCGGCGCCAACAACGAGCAGAACGGCATGTTCTCGGTGGAAGGCCACGAGTGGCCCATCGAGCCCTACATGCCGGGTGCCGACATGATCAGCGTGGTGGAGTACTCCGGGTCCGAGACCCTGGATGTCTTCCTGCGCCAGGGTGCGGGCGGCCCGGCTCGGTTGGCCGGCGACTACGTCTGGTCCAACCAGCGGCTGCCTTACACGCAGTCCGGACAGTGGGGCTACTTCCGGGTGCTGCCGGCCGGCGATCAGCGGGTCCTTCCGCTGTCGAGCGGCGCAGTGGGCACCAAGAGCGCGGAGGCTCAGCCGAGCCAGCCCGGAGTCGCACAGGCGATTCCGACCGCGATGAAGTAAGTCGCTCTGTCAGCGTAACCAACGAACGGGGGAGCTGCAGAACAACGCGGCTCCCCCGTTTCGTTTCGTCAGGAAACCGTTAGCCAGGCGCACGCAAGCTCGGTATAATCGAAGGGCGCGGTTCAAGCGAAGAATCTACGCCTACTGGAGGCAAAGTAACTATCCGCTCACAGTAAAGGAAAAGTTATCAGTCCTCAGTGTTCGGTTCGCAGTTTCATGACTGAAGACTGATGACTGAAAACTGACGACTCCCCAGCAAGGTTGGTATGGAGGCCGGAATGAAACAACCACTCAGAGTGCTGGCCGGAATGCTTGCAACGCTGCTGGCGAGCGCCATGGCGGCGTGGGCCTACGAGGAGACCACGGTGATGGACGGCGGGACCCTCACCGGGAAGGTGACGCTCGCAGGCGAAGTGCCGAAGCCGAAGGGCTACAACCTGACCACCTTGCCCGACGCGATTTATTGCGGGCGGATTTCGGACGGACGAGGCTGGCGACTCCTCCAGCCCTTCCACGTCGGGTCGAACGGGGCGTTTCAGGATGTCGTCGTGCTCATCGAGGGCATCGAGAAGGGCAAGCCCTTCCTCGACTTCAAGACCCCGCGTATCGAAGCGCTCGATTGCCGTTTCATGCCATTCACCACCATCGTGCGCGATCAGCATGACGTGGCGGTGGTGAACATGGACCCGGCCATGCATGACATCCAGGCCTACGAGACCTCCCACCTGGGCCCACGGGTGCTGTTCAACGTGCCGCTGCCGATCAGCCAGCGGTATCCGCATGAAGCCGGGCTGAGCGCTCATTTCCAGAAGCATTACGAAGGCACGCCGATGACCCAGACCGTCAAAATGACCAAGGGGCGGCGCGTGTTCGTCATGCAGTGCGGATTTCACGCCTACATGGAAAGCTGGGCGTTGACGGTGGATGATCCATACTATGCGATCACGGACAAAGAGGGCCGTTTCACAATCGGCGATGTGCCGTCAGGAACATACAGGGTCTTGGTGTGGCATCCCTATATCGCCGGAGGCGGCGCCAGGGAATTCACGGTGACGATCCAGCCGAAGGTCCAGACGACCCTGGACGTGCAGATCCCGGCGCCGACCGGGCGGCTCTACGCCAATCAGATGGTCGAGAACCCGTTTGTCCGCTACAACATCACCGAGGACGTGCAGAGTCAGATCGTGCCATCGCTGGAAAAGCAAGCATATTGAGAGGGCTCTCAGGGCCTGAAGGGGTGGACATACCAGTAGCAGCACAGAGCGAGAGGAGGCCGGAATGTGGACATGGAGCAAGATGGTCATGGGAGCGCTGGTCGGAGCTGCGCTCCTGCTCGGCCTCGGCGAGGCCGAGGCTTACGAGGAAGTCGCGGTCACTGACGGAGGGACAATCACCGGCACGGTGACCCTGGCCGGCCAGGTTCCGAAGCCGAAGGGCTACAACCTGACCACCCTCCCCGACCAGGTCTATTGCGGGCGGATTTCAGATGGACAAGGCTGGCGCATCCTGCAACCGTTCCAGGTCGGGCCGGGAGGCGAGTTTCGCGAGGTGGTGGTCTATCTGGACGGGATCGGCAAGGGCAAACCCTTCGACAAAGGGAGCCTCCCGCAAATCGAAGCGAAAGATTGCCTCTTCGTCCCGTTCACGACTGCCGTGCGGGACGATCAATCGGTGACGGTGGTCAACATGGACCCGGTCATGCATGACATCCAGGCCTATGAGACGTCCGAACTCGGCCCACGAGTTCTGTTCAACGTGCCCCTGCCGATGAATCCGCAGCACCCGCGCAACTTCAAGGATCGCAGCGAAGCCGCGATGTACCACAAACACATGGCCGGCGCACCGTCGAAGCAATTGGTCAATCTCAGCAAGAACCGCCGGATCTTCGTCATGCAATGCGGCTTCCACGCGTACATGGAGAGCTGGGGCGTGGCCGTCACCAATCCGTACTTCGCCAAGACAGACGAGCAAGGCCGGTTCTCCATGACCGATGTGCCGCCGGGCACCTATACGCTGGCCGTCTGGCATCCGTATATCCGTAGCAGGATCGAGCAAACCGTCACGATCGGCCCGCAGGGAACAGTGGAGGCAAATATCGTGGTCCCGGCCCCGACAGGGCGGCTCTATGCCAACGAGGTGTTGGATCATGCGTACATTCGCTACAACGTGCCCGAGGAAACGAAGAGGGAAATCGATCCGATGATCAAAAAGCAGGATCACTGAAGCCGATCAAACCGACGCGGGATCGACAGACGCGGTGAACCATGAAGCGTGAAGCGGTTGGAATCGCATGCGCAACGGCGCTGATCGTGTCGGCGATCGCGGCCGCTGCGTGGGCCGATCACGATCAGCCGAAGTGGCGACCGACCGGCGAAGCGGTTGAAGCCACGCGGTTAGCAGGCCTGCCGGTGCCGGATGGCATGGTTCGGATTCCGTCCGGATGGTTCCTGATGGGCAGCGATCCCGCGGCTGACGAAGACGCAGGGCCGCAGGAGCAACCGCAGCGGTGGATTTACCTGGACGAGTTTGAAATCGATCGCTATGAAGTGTCGAACGCGCATTACCTCCGGTTCGTGTTGGCGACAGACCGGGTCGGACCGCCGTACTGGCGCGTCGATCCGTTTCCCGACAAGATGGCGATGCATCCGGTCATCGGCGTGAGCTGGAGCGATGCGGATGCCTACTGCCGCTGGGCGGACAAGCGGCTGCCGACCGAAGCCGAGTGGGAGAAAGCCGCCAGGGGAACGGATGGACGAAGGTTTCCGTGGGGCGACGAACCGGCCGGATGGCTGAAAAGCAACATCGCGCATCCGGGATCGAAACGAGGGGTCAAATATCCCCCGCTCGCCAACGTCAACCGCTACGACCGCGGCGCCAGTCCCTACGGGGTCTATCAAATGGCAGGGAACGTGGGCGAATGGGTTGCCGACTGGTTCGACCCGGAATACTACCAGTATGGAACCAGCTTCAACCCGACCGGCCCGGAGTTCGGCGAAGATCGGGTGCATCGAGGAGGGTCCTGGAACGAAGATCCGGAAGTGGCCCGCTCCGCCGGGCGCGGTGCCGGCGCCCCCGATCACCGCTCCTATCTCATCGGATTTCGTTGCGCGAAATCAACAACGAAAGCTGTCAGCCCTCAGCTATCAGCCGTCAGCTCTACCCCCTCCTTTTTCCTCCCCCTTCAAGGGGGAGGGTGGGGTGGGGGTGCTGATCGCTGAATGCTGAACGCTATTCAAAGAAGGAGGTCGGTCATGGTTTCCCCGCAGACAGCACACCCCTCAACGCTCAATAGGGTCGTCAACGTCCTGCTCGCCGGCGCAGCCGTGCTCGCCCTGATCAGCGCCGCCTGGGGCCTGGACACGCAGGATATCGCCGTGGAGTGGACGACGGAAGGCAAGAAGATTGCGATGGATCGTGCCCAGACCTGGCCCGCCAAGGACGATATGGTTTTGGTCCCCGTCGGAGAATTCCTCATGGGCAGCGACAAAAAAATGGACCGGAATGCCTATGCAGCCGAGCGCCCCCAGCGGAAGATCCATCTCGACGCCTTCGAGATCGACAAGTACGAGGTCACCGCGCTCCAGTACCTCAAGTTCGTGTTGGCCACGAACCGGCCGCCGCAGCTCGACTGGCGGTACGACGGCGGGAACTTCCAGGAAAGCATGGCGCATCATCCGATCATGCACGTGAGTTGGTATGACGCGGATGCGTACTGCAAGTGGGCCGGGAAGCGTCTCCCGACGGAAGCCGAGTGGGAGAAGGCCGCGCGGGGTGCAGACGGACGGATCAACCCCTGGGGCAATCAGACGGCCGGCCTGAGCCGGGCGAACTTTGGTCGCTCGGGGCTCTCCGGCCCCGTGCGGGACCGTCCTGAACGGCTCCTCCTGTATCCGCCCCTCATCTCAGTGGACAAGTACGAGAACGCCGTGAGCCCTTATGGCGTGTACCAGCAGATCGGCAACGTGGCGGAGTGGGTGGCGGACTGGTACGACTCTGAGTATTACAAAAACTCGCCGGACCGCAATCCTAAAGGCCCCGACCAGGGCAAGCACAAGGCCTTCCGGGGAGCAAGCTGGATCGACAGCACCACCACGGCGCGGGCCGCCCAGCGGAACGGCGCAGACCCGAACACCAAGATGAACTGGCTGGGCATCCGTTGCGCCCGCGACGCGCAGGAACCGCAGGGCCGGCAGGTCTCCCTAGCCGACCCGCCGCAGGACCCGGCACAGGGCTTGCCGTAAAAGACGGCACCCGAGCGGATCATGCCCCTGACCGTCTGGATTCCAGAGTCAAGCGCGGCGACGGCGACGCTCGCGCTGGGTCTTGCCCGCATGGCTCCGACGTTCGACTCCGTCCAGTCCGAGGACGGCACCCGAGTCTACTTCGCGGCTTTTGCCGATATCTCGCAGACCCTGGACCTCGCCGTCCGGCTGATCGGAGAGGTCATCAACATTCCGGGAGTCCATGCCACCATCAACGGCCGCCACGTCAGGAACTTCAATCTGTTCTGGAGCGCGCTTCTCTGTTATCGGGATAGCCTCCGCGAGCCTGACCCTGTAGCCTACTGCGCACAGGTCTCCACCAGGCTGGGCGACTTGTCCGGGTGTCCCGATCGCGGCTGCCTCTCCCACTGCCAATTCATCTGCACCCGCTGCCTCGGCGTCGTTCGCGAGACCGGCGCCCCGCCGATCTCGACCCAACTCCGGGAGATCGCCGTGCAAGCGGAAGTGGACTGGTGTCCCAACCTCACGCTCCCGCCTGTCCGACGCGAAACGTCAGGCGCCTGAGGAGTCAGGCGATGTTGCATGTGTGTTAGACTGCGCACGATGAACCGGCTCGTGATCATGCTCGTCGCGGCGCTCTGGACGCTGGCTCCCGCCGGCGCCTGGGCCTTGGAGTTCTCGGCCGACCAGATCACGCGGATCAACGGGCGCAGCCACAAAGCCAACATCTACTACCGGGATGAGATGTGGCGGCTGGAACACCAGGCATTGGGTCCCGTCAACGTCACGATCGTCCGGAAAGACAAGCGGGTGATGTGGTTGCTGCTCTCCCGCATGAAGCACTTTAAGACCGTGCCCTACGATCCCGAGCAGGCCCCCCAGGTGAGCGAACGGATCGAGGGAGAGGTCGCGCGGGAGGAGATCGGGAGCGAGACGCTGGATGGCCATCCCACGACCCTCTACCAGGTGACCGTGCGGAGGGGCAGCCGGGAAGAGGTCTATTACCAGTGGCTGGCGACCGACATCAAGTTTCCGCTCAAGTTGGCGAAGAAAGACGGAAGCTGGGTGGTGGAATACCGGCATGTGAAGTTGCGTCGCTTGTCCGACTATTTGTTTCAACTGCCGGTCAATTTTCAGCCGCTGGAGGAGTTTGATCAGAAGCCGAAGGCAGGGCAAGAGGGCCGGGCGATGTAACCCCATTCGTAACCCGGCGCAGGCCTCGCCACGTTCTGAACCACCTCGCTCCGTCCCCCCGCTCACGTCTCAAGCCTGAAGCCAACCGCCTCACTTTCTCATGGTTTCTGATTAGGCCGAACGCCCTAGGCCGAGGCATGACAACCATCATGTTTCCGACCGGCACCGGTCAAGGAGACTGACACAGGCCTTCGTTACAGTGCCCCCATTCACATCCTTCACTCGTCTTGAAAGGGGGGCACTATGAATAGTTACAGAAAGAGCAGGGCCGGCTTGGGGGCCGCGGCGCTCTTGGCCGCCGCGGCGATGTTGGGAACCATCCAGCCGCCGTCCGCATCGGCCGAAGAAAACCAGGTGTTCTTCCGGGGCGGCTTCGCCAGCTTGTTCAGTAACCGGGCGAACGAGGTTTTCACCGATGTCTACGGCCGGAACAACCTGCGCAACGACTCGCAAATCGGGTACTACGTCGGTGCCGGGCTTGATCTCGGCATGCACAAGAACTTCCTCGGAGTCCAGGGGATGTCGCTGGTGGGAGAACTCGGGCTGGAATTGAAGCGGTTTGATTCTCAGACAGTGACGCAAGCCGTGCCAGCCACCTGCGCCGGCGCGCTGGGTGCTGCGGCTCCGGGCTGCTCCGTTCGGAACGACAAGGTCCAGCTCACAATGCTGACGGTCGATGTGGCGCCGAAGCTCAAATTCCGGGAAGGTCACAAGCTCCGGCCCTGGATCATCCCGATCGGGATGGATTTTCATGTGATCAGCCCTCCATCCAATGCGAGCAACTATCTGGACGTGGGCGCGCAGTGGGGGGCCGGAGCTGAATACAATTTCTGGGGACCGCTCAACCTCGGGATTGATGCACGCTATCACCTTGCGGCCAACATGACGCAGACCACGAACAACTTCTACACGGCGGGCTTTTATTTGGGGCTCCTGTATTAGGGCCTCACGGACGACGCCTTCTTCAGCCTGACGCGGCCTCAGGGGGAGGGATGTGCCGCCCTCCGGACGAGGTGGTGTACACCTCCCGCCACCTCGTCCATCCCTGCTCACGGCTGGTTCCGCGCCTTCCATTTCTGTCCAGCCGGCTGGACAGTTGTGTCCGGTTTCTGTAGCGCTCTTCCACAATCCCCCTGCCCGGCTTGCCCAGCAGGATCTTCCAGCCAATCTGCACATCCGCATTCAACCGCTATCCTGTTGGAATTAAAGCCATTATCTTGATCGAAATCTTTGCGGCTGCGCCAAGGGGAAAGGTTCCTGACTTGCACCCTGTTCCTGCGTCTTACGCGGCGCGGCGGGCAGCAGATGCTCGCCGGGAGAGAAAAAGTCGGCGCATGAAACGAAAACCGAGTCTCTTGCAGAATTGCGATTGTTGCGAGTTGCGCGCCAAGTCCGTCGTCTGTGACCTGGAGGGCGACGACCTGGCTTCCTTCCAGCAGGTCAAACACTCCTTCGAGTACGAGCCGCACAGGACCGTCTTCTATGAGGGCCACGCCTGCCTGGGCCTGTACCTGCTGTGCGCAGGGAAGGTCAAGCTGACACGCTCCTCGGCCCGAGGTCAGCGACAGATCGTGCGCATTCTGGATGCGGGCCAGTTGATTGAAAAACACGCGTTCCGGGACGGAGCCCTCCACGAAGTGACCTGCGAGACCATCGAACCTTCCCAAATCTGCCTGATCGAAAAAGAGGCCTACTTGGGGCTACTCCGGCACAACCCGCAACTGGCGATCAAGCTCATCCAATTGTTGAGTTGCGAGCTGAGCGTGAACATGGATCAGCTCGACCAGTTCACCTTCAAGACCGCGCGCGAGCGGCTGGCCGGGCTGCTCCTGGAGCTGGGCAACCGCTTCGGCAAAAACGGCGGCAGCGGAGTCCAGGTCGGGATCTCCTTGAAGCGCGAGGAGATCGCCGAGATGGCCGGCGTCACCGTCGAAACCGCCGTGCGGCTCCTTGGGACCTTCCGCGACGAGGGGTTGATCGGCATTGATGGGCGAACCCTTACGCTGCTGAACCAGGACCGCCTGACCAGAATTGCTCGCCTGTAGGGAAACCTGCCCCCCGTTGGCTTCTGCAGCTCTCGGCTGTCCACTTCTTGCCTAGGTCTAACGCCCCATGCAGGTCTTTGACATCCATCATGAGACGACTTGGCCGACTCGCGTGTCATGCTCCTGCCTCCTCCCTTAGAGTGGCGGCCTGAGTGGAGCCCCACGGCTTTACAGCCGTGGTCCCTCTGGGTTTCTTCGGCGAAACCCGCCGAAGCATGTCCTCCTTCGCCAAGGCTTCGGAGGACACCCGCTGCGCATTCCTCCACGGCTGTAAAGCCGTGGCTTCCTGCGTAGGCGGGTGAACAGCCTGCTGCATCGCCTGTGCGCTCCTGCAACAAAGGATGGGCCATCCGATGGTGCCTGACCCCATTCTTCTTCTCAAGCGAGAACACGAGATGATTCTGGACCGCCTTCGCATGATCGAGACCGCCATCGCGCCGCGCGCCGGCGGTCCGTTGCTCCGGGGAATGCAACGGGTGCGCCGCGCGACCACGGAACCGGACCGGCCCACCCTCCGCGAACTTCTCCGCTTCTTCACGGAAAGCACGGAGGTTCATTTCAAGCGCGAGGCGGTTCTGATCACAGCCCTCAACCGTGCTCTCGGCCGGACACAGAAAGACCGTAACCGATTCGAAAACCTTCTGTGCGAACACCGAACGCTGAAGACAGACGCAGCCGGGATTGCCAAGACGCTCGGCAAGTCCACCGCCGACGCCGACCCGCTTCGGATTCGGTCTTTCATCGAGCTGTTCCGCGCGCACCTCTCCTGCGAGGAGCGCATTCTGTTCGTCCTGGCCGGGACACGGCTGACCGCTGAGCAGCGGCTGAGGATGAGCCGCCGCATGCTGCAGGTCTAGCAGGCTGTTGAAAAAGTCCGCCAGAGGAAGACGGGAGAACAACGCGGCGGCAAAACGGCGAGTCGACAAACCGATGAACCGCGCGCTCCAGCTACGGATGGATCGCGCAAAGGAGGGACACATGAAGCAACTGGAACCATCCACATTCTCGATCATGGCGGCGGGCCTGCTCTGGCCGGCGGCGGCGTTGGCCGAAGAAGCGGCCAAGGCCCCTGCGGGAGGGTACGCGGCAGGCGATTACGTCTGGTTCACCCTGATCGGGCTGATCTTGGTTTACGGGGTGTACGACTCGTTTTTCAAAGCGTCCTGACACCGTATCAAGGACATCGCCCGCCCGCTGAGCCGAGCACAAAGGCGCGAAGGCCAGGCGCCCGAACCGGGCCGGTGCGGTGTGGCTGACCGTCTCGTGCGGCGAACTGACGTATGCCATCGTCGTCTTCAAGATCATGTCCATTCACAAACGTCGATGAATTCTGTATGATGGCCTGACGCAGACTGAACAGCCAGTGGAAACTATGCCTTTATCGGAGCTTCAAGAGACCTTCCCGGCCACGATCCGCATCGCCGGGATCAAGATCCGGGACCGCGGCGAGGTCAAGAAAATGGGCGTCGGCGCGGCGTCCCTCCGCATCGGGGATCGCGTCATGCTGGAGGTCGAGCGGGATCTCACCTACGGGGTGGTCTACCAGGAGCCCTATTCCACGCCCTTCATCCCCCCCATGCGCGTCATGACCTCCATCCTACGCCCCGCGACCGAGGCGGAAACGGCCGCCATTGTCCAGCATCAGCGCACCGCCCGGGAAGGGATGACCCACTGTCGGGAGCGGGCTGGGGCGTTGGGATTGGACATGAAGTTGGTGGAAGTCTACTGCTCCTTCCGAAGGCGGGAGACCACCTTCGTCTACACGTCCGAGGAACGGATCGATTTCCGCCAGTTGGTCAGGGATCTTGCCCGCCGCTTCGGCGGCCGGATCGAGATGCGACACATCGGGGTCCGGGAGGAGGCGAGACGCCTGGGCGGCGTGGATTCCTGCGGCCTCACGCTCTGCTGCGCCGCCTTCCTGTCGGACTTCAGGCCGGTCAGCGTCAGGAAAGCCAGGAGCGACGACCCGTCCGCCAGTGAAAGCCGGCTCATCGGGCTCTGCGGTCGCCTGAAATGCTGTTTGATGTTCGAAGCCCAGCAGGAGGCCGCAGGCGCCGGACCCCATCCCGTGCCCTTACTCAATCCAACCCGTCCAATAGAGCCGTCGGCAGTCAGCCGTCAGCAATCCGCCAAAAACTGAGCGCTGATGGCTGAGAGCGCTCCTCTATGATGATCGTCCTAGCCTGGCTTCACATCCTGTCGGCTGTCACCTGGATCGGCGGCTCGCTGTTTTTGTCGGCGGTCCTGGTCCCGGTTCTGAAGGACGAGCCCTTTGCTGCTCAGCGCGGAACTCTGTTCAAGGCCATCGCGGGCCGCTTCCGGATGATGGTGTGGGCCTCGGTCGGACTGTTGTTTGCCACGGGCGTCCCGCTGCTGAGCCGGCGGGTCGACTCGCTGCTGGCCCCCTCGGGTTGGCCGGCCGTTCTCAAGGCGAAGCTGGTTCTCGTCATCGTGCTGATCGGGATGACGGCGCTGCATGATTTCTGGATCGGGCCGAAGGTGGGGCGCTGGATGAGAGCGTCCCAAGAGTCTCGGACTCCGTTCGAATCCGGGATGATCCGGCTCGCCCCCTGGGTCGCACGGCTGGGGTTGGGGCTGGCACTGGCGGTGTTGCTGCTGGCGGCGGCGCTGGTGCGACTCTGACGCGGCGGCGCGGAGCCCGAAGGCCCGATCAACGGGCGCGCGGAACTGCTTTCGTCTAGCTGCCGATCCTGATTCGGGCGTCCGCGATCAGACAGCCCTTGCCGGGCGGGCGCGCAAAGACCAAGAAGCCTTGAGTCAACCTGGACCGTAACCACAAGGAGGATGTATCATGGGAACGCTGATGCGGTGGGAACCAACGACTCGATGGGATCCGTTCAAGGAGTTGGAAGACATGCAGAGCCGGCTGGGGACGCTGTTCGGTCGGCTGCCGGTGCGCAAAGAGGGCGGCAAGGAGGCCATGACGGTGGCCGAATGGGCGCCCCTCGTGGACATCGTGGAGGATGAGAAGGAATATCTCATCAAGGCCGAACTGCCCGAGGTCAAGAAAGAGGATGTCAAGGTGACGGTCGAGGACGATGTCCTCACGATCACCGGAGAGCGAAAGTACGAGAAGGAAGAAAAGGGCAAGAAGTATCACCGCGTCGAGCGGGCCTACGGCAGCTTTGAGCGCAGCTTCACCTTGCCGGAAGATGCGGACGGGTCCAAGGTGAATGCGGAGTTCAAGGACGGCATCCTGAAGGTCCGCCTGCCGAAGTCGGAAAAGGCGAAGCCCAAGGCCGTCGAGGTCAAAGTCGGCTGACGGATCGGCGGGGCTTGTCGGCTCGGAACAGGAGGCCTCCTATGGACCGAAGGCTGCAGTTTCTCCACGTGCCCCTTCACCCTGATGAACCGGCGCTGGATCCCGCTGCAACCAGACGGCGGCTCTGGTGGCTGATTGCGGTGGTGACCGTGCTGTCGTTGTTTCTTCTGAGCACGGGATTGGGCGGCGGGTTCAAGTAGGACGGGAAGGAATCGGGTATAAGCTTCCTGGTCCGTGAAGAGCCAACGGAGCGTCGGCCTTCAACGTGCCTCAGGACCGAGGAGGGGAACGGCCTGTGTTCCAAGATCGCGAGGAGGCCGGGCAGCTGCTGGCCGAACGGTTGAAGGCCTACCGGGGCGATCCAAACACCCTGATCCTGGCCCTGCCCAGAGGCGGGGTGGCGGTGGGCTATACGCTCAGCCTGACCCTCCACCTTCCCCTGGATGTCTTGATCACCCGCAAGATCGGGGCGCCGGGCAACCCGGAATATGCTCTGGGGGCGATTGCGGAAACCGGCGCCCTCGTCCTCAATCAGGAGGCGATGCGGGCGTTCAGCTTGTCGAAGGAGGATCTCGACAAGCCGATTCGTGCTCAGCAGGAAGAGATCGCCAGGCGCCAGGCCCTGTACCGAAGCGGGCGTCCCCTGCCGCCGCTTAAGGGTCGCACCGTCTTGCTGGTGGATGACGGGATCGCCACGGGCTCGACGTTCTTTGCCTCAGTTGACGCGCTCACGAGACTCCATCCGATGCGCCTGGTCGGGGCGATCCCGGTCGGGCCACGCGACACGCTCATCCGGCTCGGACAGCAGGTGGACGAGCTGATCGTGCTCATGATGCCGGAGTTCTTCTACGCGGTCGGCAATCACTATGCGGACTTCACGCAAGTGGAGGATGCAACCGTGGTCCGCTATCTGGCTGAGGCGGCCTCAGCCTTGCGGGCCGCGCACCGTCCTTCTCCCGCCTCATGAGCGGTGCGGTGGAGTGCCGATTGGGGGGAGGCCGGGTGAAGGAGCCGATGCGTCTGATCATCGGCGACCGGGCGACGCCGGGCATCACAGGCAAGATCGTGCCGGTGGCCGAGATCGCCGTGGACACCGCCCGTGAATGGTTCAAACACAACCTCCGCCACCTCGATCCCGATCGGCATATCCGCTACCAGGTTGAATTGAAGCCCGCCTCGCCGGAGCTGGGCGCTATCTTCGAGCCACGCAAGAGCCTGCTCGTGGCCAACGACACGTCGGCGGCGGTCGGTTACGCGCCCCTCAGCCCGACCGAGCGACTGGTCATGGATCTGGAGCGATTTTTAAACGGCCCGCTCTTCAAGAGCCAGTTCCCGGAGACCGGCGAAGATGTCAAGGTCATGGCTGTCCGCTTGGACCGGGACCTCTCTCTGACCGTCGCCATGCCGTTGCTGGCCGACGCGATCCGCTCCGAGGCTGTCTATTTCAAGCGCAAGGGACAGATTCTCGGAGCGATCCGGAGCTACGCGCAGAGCCAGCCCCACGGGTGCAAGCGGGTCCGGGTGACGCTGAACGCCCTCGACCGGCGGGGCGCGGGGCTGGCCGGGATGTACCTGTCCCTCCTCGGCACGTCGGCGGAGCAGGGCGATTCCGGCCAAGTGGGCCGGGGCAACCGCGTCTGCGGCGTGATCGCGTTGAACCGGCCCATGAGCGGGGAAGCGGCGGCCGGCAAGAACCCGCTCAGCCATGTCGGGAAGATCTACAACGTCCTGGCGCATGAACTGGCGATGCAGATCCATCGTCAGGTGCCAGGCGTGCGGGACGTGACGGTGTGGCTCTGCAGCACGATCGGCCGGCGGATCGACCGTCCCAGCATGGTGGCGGCCCATGTCAGCCTGGCTCACGGGGTGTCGCTGCGCCGCGTCCAGCCGGCGATCCGGACGGTCATCCGGAGCGGCCTCGATGAGCTGGGCTCGTTCTGTGAAGCGCTGGCCCTGGGCAAATACCCGGTCTGCTGAAACCAGCGACGATGAATGAACACAACGCGACACGGGGACGCGGAGATCGCCCCATCACCGCGTCGCCCTTTCACCGCGTCGGCAGTTCTCCTCGTAAGGTCGCCACGGCGGGGGTCGTGATGCAAGAAGCCCTGTTCTACGAGGTAGAGGAGCATCAGCGGGTCCGCTGCACCCTCTGTCCCCATTTCTGCACGATTACGCCGGGACATCGCGGGGCCTGCGGGGTGCGGATCAATCGCGACGGCAAGCTTTACACGCTGGTGGCGGACCGCGTGATCTCCGAGGAAGTGGACCCGATCGAAAAGAAGCCGCTCTTCCATTTTCTCCCAGGTTCCCATGCCTACTCGATCGCCACCGTCGGCTGCAATCTACGTTGCCTCTTCTGTCAAAACTGGGAGATCTCGCAGGCCCCCAAAGGCAAACCGGCCGAGACACCCGACTTTCTCTGCCTGCCCATGGCCGAACCCCCGGCCGAGTGGGGAGCAGGCCGGCCCACGACGCCCAAGGACATCGTGGCGGAGGCGCTGTCCCATCGTTGCGCGAGCATCGCCTACACCTATACGGAGCCGACGATCTTCTTCGAGCTGGCCTTTGAGACGGCGCAGGCCGCCCGTGCGGCCGGCCTGAGAAACCTCTTCGTCACGAACGGGTTCATCGCGCTCGACGCCTTGCGGAGGATTGCGCCGTACCTCGACGCCGCCAATATCGATCTCAAGGGTTTCAGCGACCGGTTCTACAAGCGCGTCTGCGGAGCTCCGCTCCAGCCGATCCTGGACGCGATCCGCCTGTACAAGGACCTGGGCATCTGGATTGAGCTGACCACCCTGTTGATCCAGGGACGGAACGACGACGAGGGCGAGCTCCGCGACCTGGCCCGGTTCATCAAGTCCGATCTGGGGGAGGAGGTCCCGTGGCACCTCAGCCGCTTCTTTCCGGCCTACAAGATGCGTGACGCGCCGATCACGCCGATCGAGACGCTCCGGCGGGCTCAGCGGATCGGGCACGAGGCCGGCCTTCGACACGTGTATCTCGGCAATGTCTTCGAGGAAGAGGAAGAAGATACGCATTGCCCCGGCTGCAAGGCCCTGCTGATCCGTCGGTCCGGCCTCACGCTGATCGAGAACCGGGTGAAGGATGCAGCCTGTCCGGCATGTCGGAGGCCCGTGGCCGGCGTCTGGAAATAAGAACAGTGAGGAGTTAGAAGTGAGGTGATGGTGGAGAAGAAGGACGGCAGCTCGTCGCTCACCTTACTCCTTACACCTCACTCCTAACTAAGAGGACTATGGCGACCACTGAGCAGAAACGCGACTATTACGAAGTGCTGGGCGTGGACCGGTCCGCCACGCGCGACCAGATCAAGCAGGCCTATCGGAAACTGGCGCTGCAGCATCATCCAGACCGCAATAAGGCGCCCGATGCGACGGCTAAGTTCCGCGAGATTGCCGAAGCCTACGCCGTCCTCTCCGACGACACCAAGCGACGGGAATACGACGCCACCGGCCATGCCGGGGTCAGCCAACGTTGGTCGGCCGATGACCTCATGCGGGATTTCCAGTTCGGCGACTTTTTCGGCGGCCGGTTTGGGGATCTCTTCGGCACCTTCGGCGACGTGTTCGGCCGGCGCATAAGCCGGGACCAAGGGATGGCCAGAGGCGCGGACCTGCGATACGACTTGGAGCTGACGCTCGAGGAAGCGGCGAGAGGAGGCGACCGCCTCATTCAGATCACCCGATCCGAAAAGTGCCGGGACTGCAAGGGGAGCGGAGCCAAAGCAGGCACCAACCCGGTGTCGTGCCCCGACTGCGGCGGGACCGGGCAGAAGCAACACGTGCAGACCGGCAAGGGAGTTCGGATGGTGACCCTCACGAGCTGCGCCAAATGTCATGGGCGAGGTCTCTTCATCGAGATCCCCTGTCCGCTCTGTCAGGGTCACGGCGTTGAGTTCACCCCCCACAGTCTCAAGGCCCAGATCCCCCCGGGGGTCGATGACGGGATGGTGGTCCGCCTGGCCGGCCAGGGCGAGCCGACTGTCAGCGGCGCCACATCCGGTGACCTGCTGATCCGCATCCACCTCCGCCCGCACCGGTCTTTTCAACGGCAGGGGGACGATCTCTACACGGCCGTCTCCATCTCCTTCGCCGAGGCTGCGCTCGGCACCAAGACGTCCGTGCCCTGTCTGGACGGAGAGGCCGTCAAGGCCGCGGTGCCCCCCGGCACGCAGAGCGGGACCGCCCTGCGGCTGAGCGGGAAAGGGATGCCGAGGCTCGGGGGAAAAGGCAAGGGGAACCTGTTCATGATCGTGGAGGTTCGGACGCCGACCGACCTCACCCCTCGGCAGCGGGAGCTGTTGGAGGAATTGGCTAAGCTGGAGGCCAAGCGCAGTCAATGATGAACGGACTGTGCAGAACGCAGTATTCCCGTTGAAGCGGCAACTCGGGCAACAAATTGTGGAGAGGAGAATCACTGGCGGCAAAAGAACTCTTTGTTCACTGTAAAGAAGAAGTTGTCGGTCTTCAGTTCTCGGTTCTCAGTTTCATAGCTGAAAACTGACGACTGAAAACTGACTACCCCTTAGCAAGTTTGGTATGGAGGAAAGCATGCCCACACACAAGAGCGACAGCCCCGATCGGCAACTGGCGGCGTTCAGCCGCCTGACGGTAGCCCGGTTCATGGAAAAAGACGTGCAGGTCGGCCATGCGCGGACGAAGGCCGACGTGTTGGCGTCCCAGATGATCGAGGGGTTCGGCTCGGTCCCGATTGTGGACGAGCAGCAACGGCTCATCGGGATCGTCAGCGAGCACGATCTGCTGGCTGCGCTCGAGAAGGGACACAAATGGAGCCTCCTGGAGGCCGGGGACATCATGTCCCTCAACCCCTACTCGGTGCGACCGGAAACGGAGCTGGGCACCTTGATCCACGTGCTCCGGGTCAGCCAGCTCATCCGGGTGCCGGTCGTGGATGCGGACGGAAAGCTCGTGGGGATCGTGGCACGGCGCGACATTTTACGCGGCTATCTGAATTACGGGCTCGCGCCAGGGGCGTAGGCGGTGGCTGGCTCGTGCCGGATAATCGGGCGCCCGCTGCGAAGGGCCGTACGGGGGATCGCAGCCCTGCTCCTGCTCGCGGGAGGGGCGGCAGCGGCTGCCTCCACGTCTCCCACCGAGGTGGTCAAAGCCACCATCAACGAGGTGATCCACATCCTTTCCGACGAGGCCATGAAGCAGCCGGGGCGGCTCAAGGAGCGTCGCAAGCTGCTCGAAGACGTGATCGGGCGTCGATTCGACTACGAGGAAATGTCGAAGCGTTCCCTCGCCTCCCATTGGAAAAACCTGAGCGAGGTGGAACGGCAGGAGTTCGTCGAGGTGTTCCGCGCCTTTCTCTCTCATACGTATGGAGGCAAAATCGAGGGCTATTCCGGAGAGCAGGTGCAGTATCTTCAAGAACGTCTCGAAGGGGCCTACGCCGAAGTCCGGACGAAGATCGTCTCGAACAAGGTTTCGCTGCCGATGGATTACCGCTTGATCGGCAAGGCCGACGACTGGCGCGTGTATGACGTCGTCGCGGACGGCATCAGCCTGGTGAGGAACTACCGGGGACAGTTCGATAAAATTATCCGCGAGTCCTCGTACGCCGATCTGGTCGAGAAGCTGCGGAAGAAGTCGGAAGACATCAAGGCGCCCAAAACCGGAATGAGATAATGAGCTGGAGGCAAAAAACCTCTCCGCGCCCGTTTGATCGAAGGGCGCGGTTCAACCGAAGGTTGGCATGGCGGAGGGTGGATCGGGAGAGCTTGACGGCTATGGTGGGAATCTTGGAGAGGCTTTAGGCTTCCCGGCCGACCGGGCCTGCACACCACCCCTTCACCCGATTCCCTTCTTCCAGAATGTTCCTCTCACCAGCACCTCCGCCTATATTTAGGATAAGCCTGCTTCATAGAGGGTCAAGGAGGGGAAAGCCGACAGGTTGGACAGGGTCGAGCGAGGACAGGCCACTGAACGATCATAGAGGAGAGCCCGGCTATGACGGCCTTGGATGAGCATGAACGGCTGGCGTTGGACCAATTTCTGGGCCTGATGGAGGAGGCATCCTTTGAGCCGAGGCCTCAGGTGGACCAGCGTCGAATTTTCCGCAGTCCCGACGGGCAAATCATTGTCCCGGTCACCTTGTCCGCCCAAGAACCCTCCCTCCACATGGCGATGCTCATGGCCAAGAAGGCGGAGCAGCTTTGCAAGCAGTCCGGCTGTCGGTTTGTTCTCGCGCAGCGGCCGGAGAAAGACCCGAAGGGGCGGACTTATGTGTGGGCGGATGAAGCCTGGCAAACCCTCTCAAGGAATTGACAATTGACGATTGGTCTGAAGAATTTACGATTGTTTCATCGGAAGGCTCCGCAAATCGTCAATAACCCCATGAATCAATCGTCCATTCTTCGCTACCGGCCGCGCTGGCCCAGCAGACGGAGGTAGGCCAGCACATCCTGCATCTCCTGTTCAGTAAGCCGACCCCGCCAGGCATGCATGGGGGTCAGCACCAGCCCGAACTCGATGCTGGTCAGCAACTGTTCATCCGATTTCATCTTCACGGCGGGACCGTGGAAGTTGGCCGGTGGCACCCTCAGCTCGTTCGCTTGCGGCCCGTCGCCCCATCCGCCGGCGCCGTGGCAGCGGACGCAGTGCCATTCGTAGAGCATCTTCCCGTCCAGCGCCAAGCCGGCCGGCCCCTGAGCCAGTATCGGTGGCTGCATAGCCGACATGCCGAGAAAGGTGAGCGAGCAAGCGAGCAGGACCGCGCATCCCTTGCCGGCGCATGGTCCTGAATCGAATCGGCTCATGTTCCTCCGTTGAGCGTGTCAGCTCTTCTTGCTCGTTCTGGCGATGAAGCTGGTGATCATCTGCTCCAGTTTTTTGCTTCCACAGTGGGGGCAGGTCGCAGCCCCGCTCTCATGTTCCTTGAGGGTCAAGGCCAGAAGGGATTCCTTACCGCAATCCAGACATTTGTAGTCGTACATGGGCACGGCGGTTTCCTCAAAGACAGTCTCGGCTAACAGCCGTCAGCAATCAGCCTTCAGTCAGAAGCTGACTGCTGATCGCTGAATGCTGAAGGCTGCTTCTCGCCCCACTCCGTCACGATCTGGGCCAACTCGGCCAGGCGTTGAGCCACCTTGCCGAAGAGGGTGCCTTCCGGGTAGTGCCCGTCAGGCCCTCGTTCTCCCGCCGGCAGGCCGGTTAAGAGCTCCAACGCCTCCTCCACTGTGTTGACGGCATAGACCGAAAACATTCCCGACGTGACCGCTTCCACGACTTCTCGGCGCAAGGCAAGATGCCTGGTGTTGCGGACCGGGATGATCACCCCCTGCTCGCCCGTCAACCCGCGCTGCGCGCAGGATTCAAAAAACCCTTCGATCTTCTCGTTCACCCCGCCGATCGGCTGGACCTCTCCGAGTTGGTTGACGGAGCCGGTGACGGCCAACCGCTGCCGCACCGGCGCTTCCGCGAGGCTGGAAAGGATCGCGGCCAGTTCGGCCAGAGCGGCGCTGTCCCCTTCGACCTCCGAATAGGTCTGCTCGAACGTCAGCGTGGCGCTGAGGGCAAACGGATGGGCGCCGGCGAACTTGCCGGCTAAGTACCCGCCCAGGGTCATGACCCCCTTGCTGTGGGCATGGCCGGCCAGGTCGGCTTCCCGTTGGATGTCGATCACCCCTTTGGTGCCGACGAAGGTTCTGGCCGTGATCCGGCAGGGACGTCCGAAAGCATAGTCTCCCAGGAGATGCACCGAGAGCCCATTGACTTGCCCGACGACCTCCCCCTCCAGCGCGACGATCAGGCCGCCCTCCTTGATCTCGTCCTGGATCCACTGTTCGGGCAGGTTGGCGCGATGCCGCTTCTTGGCAACGGTCATCTCCACATCCGCCTGCGACACCACCGTCCGGCCCTCGCGGCGGGCCCAGAAGGCCGCTTCCCTGACCACGTCGCCCAACAGGCTCAGCCGGAGTGAGAGTCGGTCATGGCGCTCGGCCAGCCGAGCCCCCTGCCGGATCAACTCGGCAACCGCGTCGGCGCCGAAGGGCGGCAACCCCTCGTCCCGGCAGAATTTGGCGACGAACCGGCCGTAGAGCCGGTCCTGATCCTCGTCGCGGGTCACGTCCATGTCGAAGTCGGCCTTCACCTTGAAGATTTTCTGGAAATCCTCTTCATAGGCCTGGAGGAGGTGATACACGATCGGGGGACCGACCATGATGACCTTGACATCGACGGGCACCGGTTGGGGGCGCAGGCCGGTCGTCGAGAAACCGAAAAACTCGCCGGGGTCCTCAATCGTCACTTCGCGCGTCTTGATCACCCGCTTGAGCGCGTCCCAGGCAAAGGGCTGCCGCAGCAGATCCATGGCGCTCAAAATCAGATAGCCTCCGCTGGCCTGCAGCACCGAGCCGGCCTTGATCTCGGTAAAATCCGTGTAGACCACGCCCAGGTGGGCTTTCCGCTCGATCTTGCCGATCAGGTTGGCATAGGTCGGATGCGATTCATCCACGACCGGCGCCCCCTTGTCCGCGCCGTGCTCCACGACCGGGTTCACCTGATACCGCACGAGATCAGGATGACGACCTGACAATCCTAGGCCCAGAATCGGCAGGGACGGGGATTCTCGAGGGAGGAAATCCTTGTAGGTCGACAGGATGTCTTCGTGGACCGCCTGCAAGTAGTCAAGGACCGACGGGAGGGCCTCGTACGCCTGGCGGAGCGCCTCGAATCGGGACTCCAGCACGTTCCTGACCACCTGACGATCCATGTCGCGCACACGCCCTTCGGCTTCACGGTCCAGCGCATGCACGCGTATGTGAAATTCCCTGATCTCGCTCTCCAGCGCCCTCCGCCGCTCGGCGATCTCCTTACGCTCCTCGTCCGACAGCGCGGTCAGCTCTTCCTCCGTCATAGGGTTCCCGGCCTTCAGCGGCATGAGCCCGAATCCCATCGGCGTCTCTTCAAAGCCGAAGCCCCTGATACGACCCAGCTCGGCCAGTTCTTTGAAGAGCGATTTTTTCTTGCCTTCTGCCTCCTCGACGATCTTGGCCTTGGCTTCCAGGTAGGTGGTGCTTTCGAAGATCTTGGGGAGATCGCGGCGCAACCCTTCGATCAGCGCAGCCATCGCCACCTGGAAGGCCCGGCCCTGGGAGGCCGGGAATGACAGACACTTGGGCCTGGAGGAGTCCTGAAAATTATTGACGTAGCACCAGTCCGACGGCGCGGGAGCCGACCGGGCAAGGCGCTGGACCATTTCCTTGGCCAGCGACCACTTACCGGACCCAATCGGACCGGACACGTAGATGTTAAAGCCCGGGCTCTGCATGCGTAGGCCGAACTCCAGCGCCTCCACGGCCCGTTCCTGCCCGATCGGCTCTTCCAGAGGGGGCAACTCGCTGGTGTCGGTAAAGCCAAGCCGGTTCGCGTCGACGCTCGGCGTCAACGCTTCGGCGGGCAACTTGAGTTTCTCATTCATGGAGCGACCGCAGGCACCGGGTTGACGGTGGTGGCTTGCGGGCCTTTTTCGCCGGCCTCGACGTTAAACGCCACTTCCAGGCCGTCTTCCAGTTCCTCGAACTTCAGCCCATGCAGGGCATTCTTGTGAAAATACACTTCCCCCCCGCCTTCCTGCAGGATAAAGCCGTAGCCTTCTTGGGGAAACAGTTTGCAGATGACGCCGCGCAAAGGGATCGGCGGCAGCCGGACTTCTTTCGACGCCCGTTTCTCCCGGTATTTCCGCAGCTCGATCTCCACGGCGGCAAAGGCAGTCCGGATCGCCTCCTCGAACGTCTTGTCTCCCTTTCTGGCCGTGAAGGTGTGCCGGCCCGGCAGCGTCACCACCACCAGGGCTTCGGCGACGTTCTTGATTTTCTTGTGGTGCTTATTCTTGGTCAGCGTCACCCGCCCGTGCAGGATATCCTCATGGCCGGCATTCAAATCCTCCATTCGCCGCTCGATCTCGCTCCTCCACCTGGGCGTCATCGCCACATTCCGGCTCTCGGCATGCAGTTCCATGGACCCCCCTCTTCAGAATTGACTCATTGAGCGGAGATTGACTCATTGAGTCAGTCCTTTATTGTACAGACACCAACATGCGACTTTCCCCTACCAAAGCCAACGCAAGGGCCATGCCATAGCAAGAATGAAGAGCCGATGGCTGATGGCAAATGGCTGATGGCTCGGATTCGGGCATAAGCTAGTCCCTATCAGGCCATTTGCTATCGGCCATAAGCTCTTAGCCATTCCAGGACTGGTGCATAATTCCTCAGTCGCGGGCGTCCAGGTGGAGACGAATGCTCCAGTCTCCCGAAAAATAGCCGTCAGCTATCAGCCGTCAGCAGTCAGCTATTACGCCGAAAAGTCGTAAAGTCTGAAAGTCATCAAGTCGAAAGTCGAGAAAGACGACACTCCAGGGCGACTCCTCGACTTGACGACTTTATAAACTTTTGGACTTTCAGACTCATTGCTAGAAGCGGATGGAATAGGACTTGCCTCTCTCTTTGAAAGCTGATAGCTGAATGCTGATAGCTAACAGCTCCCGTCCCCCATGACGACCTTACACCGACGGAAACTCGAAGACTACCTGCGCCAGCGGTTCGGCCGGCAGGCGGAATTGCTGGCTTTCGGCCCCATCGGGCAGGAGACCTCCGGCCGCGCGCTCAAAAAGTACGGCTATGGAGCGCCGATCCGGCTGACCTTCCGGGTTGGGAAGGTCACGAAACGGGCGGTCATTGAGACCATGCGCCCGGGTCCGTTCGGCCATGAACATCCGGCCGACCGCGCGCAAGCCTTGCTCTGGGATTATGACTCCTACGGCCGCCTGCCGCGTCACGTGCCCGCCCTCGACGTCGGCGCCTTCACCGATGCCGGCTCGCTTTTCTCCGTCGCACCAGCCAGGGAGTTCTTTGTCCTGACGGAATGGGCAGACGGTGCCAGCTACCATCTGGACCTGGAGCGTCTGGCCCGGACCGGACGTGCCACGAAGCTGGATCGCGATCGGACCACGGCCCTGGCCCGATACCTCGCCCGAATCCACCGGGTGAAGAAGCGGGATCCGGACCTCTACCGGCGTCGCCTGCGCGAGCTGATCGGCCACGGCGAGTGCATCATGGGCCTCACCGACAGCTATCCCCGCCGGTTCAACTTCATCACAGCGGATCTGCTGCGCTCCATCGAAGAGGCCTGCAATCGCTGGCGCTGGCGGCTGCGGCACAGAGCCAGCCGCCTGTCGTCTGTCCACGGAGACTTTCATCCCTGGAACGTGCTCTTTCGCCACGGCACGGACTTCACGGTGCTGGACCGCTCCAGGGGCGAATGGGGCGAGCCGGCCGACGACGTAACCGCAATGACGATCAACTATCTCTTCTTCTCGTTGCGCTGCTGGGGAGAGTTGCGGGGACCGTTCGAGACGCTGTTCCGGGAATTCTGGGAGCGCTATATGACGGAGAGCCGCGACCAGGGCGTGACGGAGTGCGCCGCGCCCTTCTTTGCGTTTCGCGGACTCGTGATCGCCAGCCCGCTCTGGTATCCGAACCTGTCCCTCGGCGTCCGCCGTTCGATCTTTCGATTCATTCAAAATGTTCTGGAGGCTGAGCGCTTCGAGCCTGATCGCGTCAATAGCTATCTGAAGAATTGAGTGACGGATGCCCTCGCCGACGCCCATCGCCTTCGCAGTATGGTTAACTGGATTACCTGCATCGGGAAAGAGCGCGATCACAGCGGCGCTGAAGTCCAAGCTCGAAGCGCTGGGCCTGCGCGTGGAGGTGCTGGAGTCCGACGAGCTGCGCCTGGCGCTGACGCCCTCTCCGACCTATTCCCGCGAGGAACGCGATCTGTTCTACCGGTCGATGGCCTTCACGGGAAGCCGTTTGGTCGCCCATGGCGTGACCGTGATCTTCGACGCGACGGCCAACCGCCGGACCTATCGGGATTTCGCCAGGACGTTGATTCCCCATTTCATGGAGGTGGCAGTGGAGTGTCCGCTGGAAGTTTGTATGGCGCGGGACCAGAAGGGAACGTACAAGAAAGGTCTGGCTGGAAAGTCGGCCACCGTGCCGGGGCTTCAAGACACCTACGAGGCCCCGTTGAAACCCGAGATCAAGATAGACAGCGCCCACATCGCGCCGGAGGCGGCAGCCGACCTGATCCTGGTTGCAATACGGAAACGATTCCTTTCCTCCTCCTAACCCTTCCTCACCGGAACACCAGCACCGGGCAGGGTGCGCGGTGCAGCACGGCGTGCGAGGCGCTGCCCAGCAGGAACCGCGTGGCTCCGTGGCGGCCACGGGACCCCATCATGATGAGGTCCGGCTTGGTGGTTTCCGCCCACCCGAGAATGGCATGGCCCGGATCGCCCAGCGTGACCGCGCCGGAGGCCTGGTAGCCGATCTTGCCGAGCTTGGCCGCCACATCATCGACGAACTCCCGCGCGCTCTTGACCGCCTTTTCTTTGAGGGCCTCCGACTCGGCAATCCCCACGGGCCATAGGGGCGAGGCAAAGGGCAGGATCGTCAACACGCTGATCTGGACCGGCTCCTTGAAAGGCCTGGCGGCCAGGAACTTCCGGGCCGCGTCCGCATCCCACTCCCCTTCGACCGCCAGCAGGACCTGTTTCAGCGTCCGCATGTGCCGGTTGACCACCAGCGTCGGGCACGCCGCCTGCGTGATGACACGGTGGGAGACGCTCCCCAAGAGGACTTCCTGCACCGGGCCGAGTCCGCGCGCACCCAGCACGATCAAATCCACCCGCTCACGCTCGGCGACGGACAGGATCGTGTCCGTCGGCATCCCGACCTCCAGCCGCTTGGTCGTCGACCCCGTATGGAACGGCAGGATCGAGACGGTCCGGTTGAGCAGGCGTTCGCCGTCGTCCCGCATCCCCCGCTCCACCGTCGCGTAGAGTTCTTGCGCGACCTCGGGCATCATCATCGGATAGGCCGGCTTGGGCACGTTCATCGCGTGCAGGATGAAGAGGTGCTGCACGGGAGACAGGTGCGCCAGCGCCCGCGCCGCCTCGTACGATTGGTCCGATCCGTCCACCGCCAGTAGAATTCTCATAAGACCTCCCTGGAAAGCTGTCAGCGCTCAGCCGTTAACCCGTTTGACTCGACGCGGAGAAGGGGTGACGGGGCGACCCGGCGATCTCCGTTTCGCCCTGTCGCCCTGTCTCCGCGTCCCCCCTTCGCCCCGTCCCCTCCGCGTTATTCATACCGCAGCGCGTCGATCGGGTTGAGCCGCGAGGCCTTATTGGCCGGGTACAGGCCGAAGAAGATCCCGACCACGACCGAGAACAGAAACGCGATCACCACGGCCTGCGGCGACACGATCGCGGGCCATCCGGCCACGGTGGTGACCAGGCGCGCGCCCACGATGCCCGCCAGGACGCCGGCGACGCCGCCCACGGTGCTCAGGATGACCGCCTCCACCAAAAACTGCAACAGGATGTGTCTGCGCTTGGCCCCCACGGCCATCCGGATGCCGATCTCATGCGTCCGCTCGGTCACCGACACCAGGAGGATGTTCATGATGCCGATGCCGCCCACGATCAACGAGATCGAGGCGATGCTCAGCAGCATCAGCATCATCGTGCGGCTGGCGCCGGCCGAGGCCTTGGCGATGTCCTCCATGGTGCGGATCGTGAAGTCGTCTTCCTCGGACGGCTGCAGATGATGGCGCATCCGCAAGAGTTCCTTGATCTCCGGCACCACCTGCTGGACCTGCTCCCGCAACGTGGTGGCCACCAGGACGATGCCCACCGTGCCGAGGAATTTCGTGCCGAGTACCTTGCGCTCAGCGGTCGTGAAAGGGATGTGGATGACATCGTCCTGATCCTGTCCTAAGAGGCTCTGGCCCTTGGGCGCCATCACCCCCAGCACGCGCAAGGGGACGTTCTTGATCCGAATCTGCGCCCCGACCACTTCCTCACCCCGCTCGAAAAGATTCTCCGCAGCGGTTTTCCCGAGCACCGCCACCTTCGCCGCGCTATCCTCATCCGACTGGGTGAAGAATGTGCCCTGGGCCATCGGCCAGTCTCGGATGTCCGGGTAGACGGACGTGGTGCCGACGATCGCCGTACTCCAGTTCTTGTTCTCGTGCACCGTCTGGAGCACCGCGCGTGTGACGTAGGTCACGGCGGAAACCCCGTCGATCTTGCGCTCGATCTCCCGCGCATCCTCGACGGTCAGCGTGGAGACGCCGCCGGACCCGGTCCGCACGCCGCTCACCGTGGTGGCGCCGGGAATGACGAGGAGCACGTTCGTCCCCAGGCTGGCGATCTGGGCCTGGACCGAGATACTGGCCCCCTGCCCCAAACTCACCATCGCCACCACCGCCCCCACCCCGATGATGATGCCGAGCATCGTGAGCCCGGCCCGCAGGGGATTTCGCCCCAGCACGCGGAAGGCCAGTTGGATGGTCATGAATAAAAAGTTCATGGTTTTCAGTTGTCAGTTTTCAGTTTTAGACTTCGGAAATGAGGCTCTCTTCCTCCCCAGCTGACCACTGACAACTGTAAACTGACAACTCCTTCAGCGGAGCTTCGGGATTCCGCCGAAGCCGGGCGGCAGATTCTTCTGATCCGGCTCTTCCGCTGTCGCCAGGCCGACAATCACCCGATCTCCCTCACGGACCGGTCCTTCCAGCACTTCGGTGAACTGCGCGTCCGCGATCCCGGCTTTGATATGCGCGGCCTGGGGAGGCCCCTCTCCGCCGAGCGTCCACACCGTCGTTTTTTTCTTTTCGATGGGCGCGGCCGGCGGCTTGAACCGCAGCGCCGCATTCGGCACGCGCAGAGCTTGGTCCTTCCGGGCTGTCACGATCGAGACGTTGGCGGTCATGCCCGGCTTGAGCTTGAGGCCGCGGTTGTCCACGCCGACCACCACGTCGTAGGTGACCACGTTCTGGATGCTGATCGGCGCGTTGCGCACCTGGACCACCGTCCCCTTGAACGGTTCTTTCGGGTAGGCATCCACCGTGAACTCGGCCTCCTTGCCCTCGCCGACGCCCCCGATGTCCGACTCGCTCACGTTCGCATTCACCTGCATCTTGGTAAGGTCCTGCGCGATCACGAACAGCGTGGGGGCCTGCAGGCTGGCCGCGACGGTCTGCCCGACATCCACGTTGCGGGACACGACGATACCGTTGACCGGCGAGGAGATCGTGGTGTAACCGAGGTCCAACTCCGCATTGGACAGGGCGGCCTGGGCCTGATCCACCTGAGCCTGGACGACCTCCACCTGGGCCGCCGCGTCACGGAAATTGGTCCGGGCCAGGTCTAAATCCGCCTGCGCCACAAACTCCTGCCGCCGCAGTTGGTCGATCCGGTCCAATTCGAGCTTGCGCTGAGCCAGGGCGGCCTGGGCCTTGACCAGAGAGCCTTGGGCGTTTCTGAGGGACGCGCGGGCCTGATTCACTCGCGATTGGAAGAGCGCTGGGTCGATCTGCGCGATGACTTGCCCTTGGGTGACCACCGAGTTGAAATCCGCGTACAGGGCCTTGATCTTCCCGGTGACCTGGCTGCCCACCAGCACGGAGATCACAGGATTGACGGTGCCGGTGGCGGTCACGGTCGCGGTAATCTGTCCCCGATCCACGAGCGCTGTCTTGTAACCAAGTGGCGGCGCGCTCGGCGCCAGCCAGAGCCACAGAGCCCCTCCGGCCAGAACTGCTGCGACCAAGGCGGCGATCACGAATCCGGGGCGCGGGCGCTTGCGGAGCGCCGGCTCGTGAGAAGGCAGCTCTGCAAGGGGACGGAGCGGCTCCGCTGACAGGACAAGGGCCGACTCCCGCAGGTCACCCTGCTGGATATCCTGGACTGGAGAGTCCTTCATCTCTTGCCGACCGGTGTCCATCTTCGTGCCATGCTCCGGTGCTGAATTGATGCCTATTTCAAGGAGAGCAAGAGAAGTGCCGCTTCAACGCCTGACCCTTGCAAAAGACCGCTGGAATATTAACGGTTTAGATGACCGCTGGACTGCGCCTGTTGAACGGCGCACGAAATTGGGGAGAATTTCCCCAGGAGTGAATGAAGGATTGCGGCGAGAGGGGGCAGCGGAAAGAGCTTTCAGCTATCAGCATTCAGCTATCAGCTTTCAAAGAGAGAGGCAAGTCCTATTCCATCCGCTTCTAGCAATGAGTCTGAAAGTCCAAAAGTTTATAAAGTCGTCAAGTCGAGGAGTCGCCCTGGAGTGTCGTCTTTCTCGACTTTCGACTTGATGACTTTCAGACTTTACGACTTTTCGGCGTAATAGCTGACTGCTGACGGCTGAAAGCTGACGGCTGATTGCTCAAGGCTTCAGGTATTTCAGGAACCACCGTCCGGCGAGAGCGGCCACCTGCTCCAAAGTGCCTGGCTCCTCGAACAGATGCGTGGCCCCCGGCACAATCACCAATTCCTTGGGGCAGGCCAGCAGGGCCAGAGCTTCCTGATTCATCTCGATCACCGGCTCGTCGTGGCCGCCAACAATCAAAAGCGTCGGAGCGATGACTTGCGGCAGGTACGGAGCGGCCAGATCAGGTCGTCCCCCTCGCGAGACGACCGCGGCCACCGAGGCAGGCGACCGAGCCGCAGCCTGCAGGGCCGCGCCGGCCCCGGTGCTGGCCCCGAAATAGCCGACCGTGAGCCCTTTCGTCGACGGATGTCGCAACAGCCAGTCGGTGGCAGTCAGCAGCCGGTCGGCCAGCAGATCGATGTCAAAGACCTTGCGCCGGTCTTCCGCTTCCCGCTCCTCCAACAGGTCCAGTAACAGCGTGGCCAGGCCTCCCTCCAGAAGCGTCCGCGCGACGAAACGGTTGCGCGGGCTCAGCCGTCCGCTGCCGCTGCCGTGCGCGAACAGGACCACCCCGGCGGGTTGCTCCGGGAGGCCCAGGTCACCTAGAAGCCTGACCCCATCTGCTGCTAAAACGACAGGCTGAATCGCAAACAACTGTTTCAAAAAGGCACCTTCTTATTACCGGCCTTGTCCTTATTCGCTGCCTCAACACGGATCATTCCATTCGTGAGCGGGCTCAATGAAAGACGGATATGGGTCCTCCCTGCACCTGGAGAATCTAGGGCTTCGCATGGGGAACGATCGTTCGGATATACGAAACAACATCCTTGATTTGATCATCGGTGAGGGTCGCGTTCCAGTTGTGCATCGCTGAAAAACTTCTGCCCCGCTGGACGGTCATCCAGAACTCTAGATTATCCTTAATCCGGGATGCGTAAGAGTGAAAGTTGGTGGGAGAAATCTTGAGCGCGGCCGCATCAGGTCCCTTGCCATCCAACGCCTCTCCGTGACAACGAAGACAATGTCGTTGATAAAGGGCTTGGCCGTTCTTGGGATCGCCGGGACTGGTCTGGGCCAGACCCCATGAACCGCTCCAGAGCAGGGCGCACAGTCCAATGATGGCCATTGTGATTTTCAAAGCCCCCTCCTTCCTCAATCCCATCAGGGAGCACTGCGGGAGTCGGTGACCGGTTTAGCATCAACGATTAGCTTCGGACTTCGCCCCTGGCTGACGGCTGAACGCTGAGCGCTGAGAACTCCTATCCGTTGCTCTTTTACAGCAGCGCGGTGGCGATGCCCAGGTACACCGCCACGCTCAGGATATCCTGGAGGACCGTGGCGATCGGACCGCTGGCGAGGGCCGGGTCCGCGCCCAGCTTGGCGAGCCCAAGGGGAAGCAGGCTGGCCACCAGGGTGGCGATGACAGCCGTCACGGCCAGCGTGAGCCCCACGACTGCCGCCAATAACCCACGTCCATCAAAGAACAGCAATCCAGCCGCCGCCACCCCGCCGATCGCCCCCCCGATGAGCAAACCCAGGAGCCCCTCCCGCAGCAGTTGGCCGGCGAGCGGCACCTTGCCGTAGGCCAGGGCGCGAACCAAGATCGTTTCGGTCTGGGTCCCGACCGCATCAGCCATGTAGACCACGAGCGGCAGAAAGAACGCGAGCACGATCTCCCGCTCCAGGGCCGCCTCGAAGAGGCTTGCCACCCCGGCTGCCAGCCAGCCTCCCGCCAATCCCATGAGCAGCCACGGCATCCGCGCCTTGAACGAGTCGAAGGCGCCGTCCTGCTTGGGCGGAAGAGGATGGGCCGGGTCGATCCCTCCCATACGCAACCAATCGTCCACGTGCTCCTCGTGGAGCAGCGCCAGCAAATGTCCGATGGGGATGGCTCCGAGGAGTCTGCGCTGGGCATCGACTATGGCGACGTCCGCATCGTGCCGCTCCACCGCGGCCAGAGCCACGGCTTCCGCATCGTCCTCCGGGTGGACTTCCACCGGCGGGTCGCCGCGCAAGCCGTCGAGCCGGGCGGCGGGATCGGCAAGAATCAGCGATTCGAGAGGGACCTGTCCGACCAGCCGCGATCCCTCATCGACCAGATAGAGATGGCCGGCTTCCTCGGGGCGGGACCGACGAAGAGCCGCCAGCGTCGCGTCGGCCCGGTCCGTGGGAGAAGCTCGGGGCACCGCGCGGGTCATCAGGTCGGCTGCAGTCGGCATAGGCGCTTCTGATCGGACCCCTCGCCAAAGACGTAGCGCGGGGGGAGTCCCGCGTCACACTCCCAGCGGAACCGACTCTGGAACGTGGGACGAGCCTTTTTTCAGTCGCGCGACCAACCGGGCCAATCGGGAACGTTGCGCGCGCCGGAGCACGGTGATGCCCGGCTCCACGACCTCACCGCAGTTCACGCAGCGCCAGGCTCGCAGCCAGAGAGGCCCGCTGTCGGATTGCATATCGGTGAAGTGGTCCACCACCATGAAGCCGCGACAACGTGGGCACCGCATCTTCTCAACCTCCTCGCGTGAAGCGTAAGGGGTTTCACCTCACGTTTCACGTCTCACGCCTCACGGTTCAATGACATTCCGTCGGACAGAAGAAGAGGAGGTAGACAAAAATGGCGATGCCGAGCAGCACCGCGCCAAGCAACCACCACTTCGCCTGCGTCATCGCCAGCTCCATCTCTCCCCGGCCCCTTTCCGCCACGACGTTCGCACTCTTGAAAAGGAGCAAGAGCGGTGCCACTACAAACAGTGAGGGGTGAGGCATGAAACACAATGGTCAATACCGCGGCGACGGGGGGAGCGGGCGACGCGGCGAATAGACGAAGAAACGCTGCGATATCACCTCGTCTCCACATCGCCGTGTCTCCCCGTCCCCGTGTCTTCCACGTCTCACGTTTACCTTTCACCTTTCACGGTCTTTGTGGTTTTCCGCTACAGGCACGGCGCCGCCACTGTAGCAGGACTCCCCCCGTTGGGAATGGGCAGAGCGCATGGCGTATGGCCTATGGTTCGAAAAGGAGTGCAAGTGCGCAGACTATAAGCCATTAGCCATCGGCTATAGGCTCTGCCTGCATTTCCCGGTGTGGCATTACCCTTGCTCACTCCATAAGCAATACGCAGGTTTTGAGAAGGGAGGACTGCTGATGTCTGATGTCCTGTTTCCCCGAATCCTCGTCCCGGTGGACTTCTCCCCCTGCTCAGAAGAAGCCTTCCGGGTGGCTTTGTCGCTGGCCCGCCTGTACCAGTCCGAGGTTCTGTTGCTGCATGTCATCGATACCAAGAGCCTCCAGACGTTAAATGCGCTCGGACTGGCTCTGCCCTCCGAAGAAGCGAAACAGAAGAAACGGCTGAGCCACCAGGCCCGGTTGAACGCGCGGCGGCTGCTCCGCTCCGAGGAAGCGAAGGGGGTACCCATCAGGCGGCTGCTCGCGGAGGGGGCTCCGTTCGTGGAAATCGCGCGCACAGCGCGCGCTGAGAAAGTGAGCCTGGTGGTCATAGGCAGTCACGGAGGACACGCAGGCAATGTAGAAAAAATTTTCTTTGGCAGCACCGCCGAAAAAGTGGTACGAACCGCCGGGTGCCCGGTTCTGTGTGTGCCCTTGTCCGGCCCCCTGTTTCCGCCGCGACGGTCCGCCGAGTCACGTTCATCCTAGCCAGAAGGAGACGCCATGATCATGAGATTCACAGCCAATACCGGTGCAGCGACTCGCGCGCCGCGGCGCCGGTGGCACCACCGCCTGGCCTGCGTTTTCGCGCTCGCCCTGACCCTCGCCCCACAAGCCGGAGGACAGACCGAGCAGATCGTCGAAGTGACGATCCGGGACTTCACCTTCATGACCAAGCAGGTGCCGCTCATGCTCAACGTCCCGACGATCATCATGGTCAAGAATGAAGACAACGTGCGGCACGATTTCGGATCGGCCGTGTTTCAACGGACCATGACTAAAGCGGAGAGCAACGGCGTCGTGCCCTACGGGCGGGGAATCGAGGGGGTGTACCTGGACCCGAACCGGAACGTGGTCATCAGCCTCACCATCGAGAACCCGGGGCGCTACGAGTTCCGCTGCTCGATTCATCCGAAGATGAGAGGGGAACTCCTGCTGCTGAACGTCGGGGCGGTGTGAAGAGCGCCGAGCAATAGGGAGGGAGGGAAAAGGCTGAAGATGACGCCGCTGGCTAAACGGATTCTGTTGGCGACGGATTTTTCCGACTGCGCGGGTCGGGCCCAGGACTATGCCCTGTTCCTGGGCGAGGCCTGCGGGGCCTGCCTGGACATCCTGCACGTGCTGGAGTTCCAGCCGGGCATGGACCCGGACTATCCGGTCAATCACCTGTACCTGGAACACCTGCAAAAGGAAACCGGCGCCCTGCTTGACGCGCTGGTGAGTCACGCCGCGCATCGCGGATTGACTGCCAACGTCCATCAGGTGACCGGCATTCCCAGCCAATGGATCGCGGTGATGGCCAAGGAGAAGGAGGTCGACCTGATCGTGCTCGGCACCCACGGACGGACCGGTTTGGAACACATCCTGCTGGGGAGCACGGCGGAGCGGGTCGTCGCGCAGGCCCCCTGCCCGGTGCTGACCGTCCGGTTGGAGCGAGCGCGGCTCATGCCGGATGAAGCCCAGGCGGCCATCGCCGCCCCCGCCATCCGGACGATCCTTGTCCCCATCGACTTCTCGGACTGTTCCTTGGACGCGCTGGAGTACGCCGCGCAGGTCGCCAAGCAGTTCAGCGCGGCGGTGACGATTCTGCACGTCTTGGAGCCGGTCTCGTACAGCCTGGACTTTTCCCTCACCCATGCAGGGAAGGCCCGCGCGCAGCGGGAACGGCTGGAGGCCCGCTTGGCTGAGATAGCCGCCTCGTTGCGCCGTGCGGGGCTTACCGCCGACCACGTCCTGCGTGGCGGTGTGCCTGCCGACTCCCTGCTGGACTGGTCGCGCGAACAGGCTTATGATCTGATCGTGATGGGCACACACGGCCGACGGGGTGTCTCGCACCTGGTCAGCGGAAGCGTCGCGGAAGCGGTTCTGCGGCAAGCTTCCTCTCCCGTGCTGACCGTCAAGAGCCCGAAATTCCGCTCCGGCCACCGACGTATTGTGCAACCTTGATTCATGAAAGGAAGATCATGGCACAGGGCAAGAAAAAGTCAGACAAGCCGGCCGCCAAGGACAGCTCCAAGCGCGCGACAAAGCGGAAGCCGGCTGCGTCGGGCGCGGCTCGCGCGGCGCAGCAGAACCCGATCGAACTACCCGAGGGGATGTGGGAACGGATCGCCAAGAAAGCCTACGATCTCTGGGTGGAGCGTGGTCGCCGGGAAGGAGGCGACCTGCAAAACTGGCTGGAAGCGGAGGCGATTGTCATGGAAGAGATCCACGAAGCCCGCGAATGAGTCTTCCGATGAGCGAGAACGGCCGGACCCCGCCCATGCACATCGACGCCTCGCTCCAGGCCCTCTACGACAGACTCGAGGCGCTGTCGCTTGAGCCGGGCTTCCTGGCGCAACGCCAGCTTGCCTTGAGCCGGGCGCTCCGTCCCTATGCCGAGTATCGCCAGCGGCTTCCGCTGCAACCCTTCCCCGAGGAGGCGGCGCTCGCCGTCCTCTACCTCTACGCCGACTTCTACCCGGAGGATGGCCAGTTCTCGCTGGTCGAACAGGTCCGGGACTTGATCGAAGTCCATGTGCCGGAACAGGAGCGAGCCTGGCTGGACCCCTTGCATCACTCGTATATGGATCTGCTGACGATGACCGCCGCCGACGCGGCCCTCTTGACCTTGCGCTCGCTCGGCGATGGGCGAGAGTTTACAGTGGCCGCCGGGGCATTCGGCCCGCAGGTGACGGTCGGGCAGGTTCTGCTGACGCGCCTGATCCGCCTGCCGGGCCGGACGGTGCCGGCGGGGGCCGCCGTCGTCCTCTCGGCCGCTTCCGGACAGGCGATCTACGAAGCGGCGAATGACTGGCGGCGTGAGATGGAGGCGGGGTCCGGCTCGTTCGATCTGGGGGAGTGGCAGGAATTTGCAAAGCGCTACGGATACACCCTGCTGTGGCAGGTGGCCCAGGCGCGCTTGGCCGCTCTGATCAGAACCGATGACCGCGTGGCCTATTGCGCTCCCAACGGCCAGCTCTTTCTCTACGCCCTGGCGCTCTACGAACACCATGAGTTTCGCTTCCTGTCCGAGGGCCTCTCCCAGATGGAAGGGATCGAGGCCGAGAGCGGAGACACGGAGACGGGGGGACGTGGCGACGCGGCGATCCCCGCGTCACCCCTTCGCCCCATCCCCGTGTCGGCTTCGGCCCCCCCGTCTCCGCAGCCTGCGATTCGGACCTGGGTGCACCGGGCGCAGGGTGGCGCCGTTGTCGCAAGGCTCACCTTGACGCCCAGCGAGTTAGTCGTCGAATGCGATTCGGCGGAGCGGCTTGATGCCCTCAAGCATCGGCTCGCCTCCTCCTTCGGATACGCTCTGCATTTCAGGGGAGAATCCACCACCGTGCCGGCCCACGACCTCCCCCTTATGATGGATCTGACGAAGGACGAGGCGGCACCCGCCCCGGTGATCGTCTCGACCGAGGAGGAGCACCGGCTCCTGTCCTCGTTTCTGGAATCGATTTACCTGGAATGGACCGACCGGCCCTCGCCGATCCTAGGCGGCCAGACGCCCCGTCACACCGCGGCGTCGCCGAAGACCAGCGGGCAGGTCGCAGACCTCATCGCCCAATTGGAACGGAACGACCTGGCCCGTCGGCGGACCGGCAAGGCCGGTTATGATTACAATCGCCTCCGCGCCCATGTCGGCCTACAGGAGGTCAGCCCATGACAACCAAGGGGGGGAGCGATGCGCCGGCCCGTCGGCCAGAGCCTATGGGCGGCGTGCCGGGACTGGCCGAGGCCCTGGCACCCTACCGCATGGACCGGCCGAAGGAACCGTCACGGACAGGGACGCCGCACGTTCCGCCAAACATCCTGAGCTGTCTGCTGGCCGTTCAGGAAGCCCTGCGCTGCGTTCCTCCCGGCACGATTCCCGAGATCGCCCATTCTCTTGAAGCGACGGAGGCGGATGTCGCAGGCGTCCTGTCCTACTACCCGGACCTGCGCACCGGCCGACCGGGCCGCCATGTGATCCGCGTCTGCACGGGAGAATCCTGCGTGGCCAACCATTGCGCCAAAGGGCTCGCCGCCCTGCAGGATCGCTTGAAGGTTCGCGTCGGCGAGACCACGCCGGACGGACGGTTTACGCTGGAGCGGGTGTACTGCGTCGGGAACTGCGCGGTCGGGCCCAGTCTGGCGATCGACGAGGACGTGTACGGCCGGGTGAGCGATGCCGATGTCGCACGCCTACTAGCTTCGTACCAATGAATTGAGGAGACCATGTACCTGATCCATTTCAAATCGGCAGCCGTGCTCCTAGCCGCGAGCCTGACCGGCTGCACCTACCCGGCGTTGCCGGACGCGGGCAAAGTGCACGTGGAACGGTGGGCGATCGTCCGGGCGGCGGACAAGGATGTCGGCGAGATCCTGGCCTCATTCACCGAGGCGGAGGAAGCCATCCAGAGCAAGAACCTGGACGGGATCATGGCCATCTACTCCGACCGATATACGTACCACGGGCTCTCCAAGGCCGATCTCAGAAAGATGTGGCAGGAGCTGTTTGACCAGTATGACCGGCTCGCGAGCAACCACATCTTCACCAGAGTGCAGGTGACGGTGGCCGGCACGAGCCCCACGGCCGAGATCGTCTGTACCGGCAATCTCTGGGGAATCTCCAAAGAGGCGGGGTCCCAGACGATCATCGACAGTTGGTTCTATGAAAATCACCACCTTGTGTATGAGGAGAGCCGGTGGCGGATTGTTGGACATGGAGGACAAGGACCCACGCCCTTGCGCTGGGGCGGCTCGCCCCATCCGTTTTTTTAGCAATGAGTCTGAAAGTCAAAAGTTTATAAAGTCGTCAAGTCGAGGAGTCGCCCTGAGTGTAGTCTTTCTCGGCTTTCGACTTGATGACTTTCAGACTTTACGACTTTTTGACGTAATAGCTGATCGCTGACAGCTTCTTACTATGACTCGTCTCTATCTCGCAACCGATACCTCAGCCCGCGCGGTAGGAGCAAATCGTCTGGCCGAGGCCTGGGCGAACCGGCCAGGCCTGGAGCTGGTCCGCACGTCCTCGCGCGGCGCCTTCTTCCTGGAGCCGCTGGTCGAGCGGGACTCGCCGGGCGGCCGCATGGCTTGGTCCAACGTCGGGCCCGACGACCTGCCCCAGATCCTCGCCGGTTCCGGTGGAACGCCTATCGACCGGATTCCCTTCCTGGCGCAACAGACCCGCATCACCTTCGCAAACTTCGGCGTGACGCAGCCGCTCTCGCTCGACGAGTACGTGGCGCACGGCGGATTCCAAGGCATGAAGCGGGCGCAGGCGCTTTCACCGGACGCGATTATCGGCGAGTTGAAAACATCCCGGCTCCGAGGGCGGGGCGGGGCGGCCTTCCCGGTCTGGACCAAGTGGCAGGTTGCCAGGGAGACGCAGGCCGATAGGAAATACGTCGTGGCCAACGCCGACGAGGGTGACGCCGGGACTTACTGCGACCGGATGCTCATGGAAGGTGAGCCCTTCCGGCTGATCGAGGGCATGCTGATCTGCGCCAGAGCCATCGGGGCGACCCAGGGCTACATCTACTGCCGCCAGGAATATCCATCTGCGGCCCGAACAGTGCGGGCCGCCGTTCAGAAGGCGGAGCGGAGCGGCCTGCTGATCCTGGACGACAAGCCGTTTCACTTGGAGGTCTTCGTCGGTGCCGGCTCCTACGTCTGCGGCGAGGAGACCGCGCTGTTGGAATCGCTGGAGGGGCGGCGTGGCGTGGTGCGGGCCAAGCCGCCCTACCCGGCCGTCTCCGGCCTCTACGGAAGACCGACCATCGTGAGCAACGTGCTCACCTTCGCCACCGTCCCGAGCATCCTGGCGCGAGGCGGTGACTGGCACGCGTCTATGGGGACGGAGCGGTCCAAGGGGACCATCGCCTTGCAAATCGGCGGACGCGTGCAGCATCCGGGCCTGGCCGAGGTGCCGTTCGGGTTGACGCTGGCGGATGTGCTCGAGCGGTTCGGCGGCGGCATGGCGCCTGGCGCCAAGCTCAAAGCGGTCCAGGTGGGCGGGCCGCTCGGCAGTCTGTTTCCCTCGTCGCGGCTCGACATCACCATTTGCTACGACGCCTTCGCGGAGGCCGGCGCAATCCTCGGGCACGGCGGGATCGTGGTGTTCGACGACGAGACGGACATGGTCGAGCTGGCCCGCCACTTCATGGCCTTCGCCGCCGATGAATCTTGCGGGAAGTGCACGCCCTGCCGCATTGGCACCGTACGGGGACAGGAGATCTTGGAAAAGGTCCAGGCCGGACGGGGCCGGGACGAGGACCTGGCCCTCCTGGCCGACCTGGGCGAAACGATGAAGACCGCCAGCCTCTGCGCGCTGGGCGGGCGCGCCCCCTATCCGGTGCTGACGGCGATCGAGCACTTTCCACACGAATTCAGGCAAGGGGTGAGGGGCTAGAGGCGAGAGGAAAGAACCGATGAGCGCGCTTCCTACCACTGGCCCCTTGCCGCTTGCCTCTCACCCAATCACGCTGACCATCGACGGCCGGCCCGTGACGGCGGCCACGGGACAGACGGTTTTCACGGTCGCGCAGGAATCCGGGATTGCGATCCCGAGCCTCTGCGCCTCGCCGCACCTGTCGCCGTTCGGGTCCTGCCGGCTGTGCATTGTCGAGGTCGAGGGGCAGGTCGGCACGCCCGCTTCCTGCACGACGCCGGTGCGACCGGGGATGGTCGTGCGCACCGAGAGCGACCGGCTCCGTCGGCATCGTCGCAACATCGTGGAACTGTACCTCTCGGAACAACCCCCCTCTCCCCTCCCTCTCCCCCCCAGGGGGAGAGGTGAAGGTGAGGGGGACTCGGACCCCTTACGGAGTCTGGCTGCAGAGCTTGGGGTCACGACCGTTCGTTACAGCGAGCCCTCCAAGCGTGCGCCGACCCGCGACGACTCCAACCCCTTCTTCTCCTTCGACAACGGGCTCTGCATCTCCTGCGCCCGGTGCGTCCGCGCCTGCGACGAGATCCAGGGCACCTTCGCTCTGACGATGATCGGGCGGGGCTTCGAGGCGCGGCCGACGGCCGGTTCGGCGGTGATGATAGGGGATGCGTCCGGCTTCGCTTCCTCCAACTGCATCTCCTGCGGGGCCTGCGTGAAGGAGTGTCCGACCGGCGCCCTGTCCGAGAAGCTGATGGCGCGCGCCGGCCGGCCGCTGCACACGGTCCGGACCACCTGCGCCTACTGCGGCGTCGGCTGTGCATTCGACGCCGGTGTCCGCGACGGGCGCGTCGTGACGATGCAGCCGGCCGACGACGGCCCCTCGAACCAGGGACACGCCTGCATGAAGGGCCGCTTCGGCTGGACGTACATTAACGCGCCGGACCGGCTCCGGCGGCCGCTGCTCCGGTGGGGTGACGGATGGCGCGAGTTGACCTGGCCCGACGCGCTGGATCGGGTCGCCGCGGAGTTCACCCGGCTCACCGGCCGGTACGGGCCTGAGGCGGTCGCGACGATCTCCTCCAGCCGCGGCACGAACGAAGAGAATTATCTGTTCGCCAAGTTCATGCGCTGCGTGATCGGCACCAATCACATCGACAACTGCGCCCGCGTCTGCCACAGCGCCACCGTCACCGGCATGATGGAGACGCTGAGCGCCTCCGCCGCAACCAACTCCATCGACGACCTCGATTGTGCCAAACTGATCATGGTGGTCGGGGCCAATCCGACCGAATCCCATCCCGTGGTCGGCGCCAGGATCAAGCAGGCCGTCCGCCGCGGCGTGCCGCTCATCGTGATCGAGCCGCGCCGCACGGAGCTGGCGCGCCTGGCGGACCTGCACCTGCAACTGAAGCCCGGCACCAATGTGGCCTTGCTGAACGGGATGGGGCAGGTCATGGTCCAAGAAGGCCTGCTGGACCGGACGTTCATCGCGGCCAGGACGGAAGGCGTCGAGGAGTGGATCGAGACCGTGTCGGCGTGCACGCCGGAGCGGACGGAGCAGATCACGGGCGTGCCGGCGACTCTGATCCGGGAGGCGGCGCGCCGGTATGCGACGAGCGGCGCCTCGCTCTGTGCGCACGGGCTGGGCGTGACCGAGCACCGGTGGGGCAGCCACGGCGTGATCGCGCTGGTCAACCTCGCCCTGGCCAGCGGCAACATCGGACGGCCGGGCACGGGCATCAATCCGCTGCGCGGGCAGAATAACGTGCAGGGCGCCTCGGATATGGGATGCCTGCCGAACTATTTTGCCGGCTATCAGCCGTTCGATGACCCTGAGTTGGTCCGCCGCCACGAAGCCGTCACCGGGCGCCCGCTGCCGACCAAGCGCGGGATGAAGACCCCGGACATGTGGGAAGCGGCGCTGGAGGGCCGGCTCAAAGGCCTCTGGATCATCGGCTACGACGTGGCGCAGACCGACCCGAACCTCAAGAAGGTCCACGAGGCGCTCAGCCGGCTGGAGTTCCTCGTGGTGCAGGAGCTGTTTCTCACCGAGACCACCAAGTTCGCCCATCTCGTCATCCCCGGCGCGTCGTTCCTGGAGAAGGACGGGACCTTCACGAATCTGGAGCGGCGGATCCAGCGGATTCGCAAGGCCGTGGAGCCGCCGGCCAGCATCCTGCCCGACTGGCAGGTGGTCTGTGAAGTAGCGACGCGGATGGGCTACCCGATGAAGTACGCGCACCCTTCCGACGTCATGGACGAGATCGCAACGCTCGCGCCGATGTTCGCCGGCGTGTCGTATGAACGCCTGGAGTCGCGCGAGGGGTTGCAGTGGCCGGTGTCCGCTCCGACACATCCCGGGACAGCCTTGATGCACCGCGAACGGTTCCCGAAGGGAAAGGCGCGCTTCGTCGCCGTGGACTACCTGCCGCCCGGCGAGTCGTCCTCCGAGGCCTATCCGTTCCTGCTCATCACGGGCCGGATTCTCCAGCACTACGGCTGCGGCGCACAGAGCCGCCGAACCGACATCCTGCAGCTCGTGGACGCCGACGTCCTGGAAATGCACCGGGAAGACGCGGCCGGGCTGGGCTTGGAGGACGGCGAGTTCGTCCGGCTGGTGAGCGAGCGAGGCGAGGCGGTGCTGCCGGTGGCCGTGAGCGGGCGCGTGCAGCGGGGGCAACTGTTCACGAGTTTTCATTTCCCGGAAAGCGACACCAACGCCTTGCTGTCCTCCAGCGCGGACGAGAGCTCCAAGTGCCCCGAGTACAAGGTGTCTGCGGTGCGTGTCGAGAAGCTCGACCCGACGCAGAAGCAGCGACTGGGGGAACGGGCGACGCAGCCGGTACGGGCCAGGCTGATCACATAACTGATGGCGAGGGGCTAGGGGCACGAGGCTATGGGCAACACACAGGATTCGTCATCCGTACCGGACCTCTCGCCTCTAGCCTCTAGCCCCGAGCCCGTTTTCGTCCCGATGTTCGACGCCTATGCGCCGCCGCAGATCGCGGTCCGGGTGCGGGAGGTGGGGGTCGCCAAGGCGACGGCGCCGGTCGCGACGACGCTGGGCCTGGCCGTTCTCGCCGGAGCGTTCATCGCGCTGGGCGCGCTGTTCTACACCGTGACGATCACCGGGGGGACCGGCCAGGCTCCGTTCGGGCTGGTGCGGCTGGTCGGCGGGATAGCGTTCAGTCTGGGGCTGGTGCTGGTCGTGGTCGGAGGGGCCGAGCTCTTTACCGGCAACAACCTCATCGCGATGGCTTGGGCGGCCGGCCGCATCACGACCCGACAGGTTCTCCGCAACTGGTTCTGGGTCTATCTCGGGAATCTGCTCGGCGCGCTCGGCACCGCCGCGCTGGCCCTCCTGGCCGGCGTCCACTGGCTGGGAGACGGAACGGTCGGCGAGACGGCGGTCGGCATCGCCCGCGCGAAGGTCTCGCTGGACCCGATGGCGGCCGTGGCACGCGGCGTCCTCTGCAACGTGCTCGTGTGCCTGGCCGTCTGGCTCTGCATGGCGGCCCGCGGCGTGGCGGACAAGATCCTGGCCATCCTGTTCCCGATCACTGCCTTCGTGGCCTGCGGGTTCGAGCACTCGATCGCCAACATGTACTTTCTGCCCATCGGCATTGCGCTGACGGCCGGCACGGCCGCGCCCATCTCGCTGGCCGGCGCGCTCGGCAACCTGGCCTTCGTCACGGCCGGCAACATCCTGGGCGGCACCGTTCTCGTGGCGCTGGTCTATTGGTTCATTTATTTAAGGGGCGAGAGGCAAGCGGCGAGTGGCTAGCGGCTCCGAAAGGGAATGCGGAAGCATGTCCTTCCCCTTGCCCCTTGCCGCTCGCCCCTAGCCAGGTTGTTATGATCTATACCATCACCCTCAATCCGGCCCTGGACCACTACCTGGAGGTGGAGTCGCTCCTGATGGACGACGCGAACCGGGTCAAGGCCGAACGTCTTTACGCCGGCGGGAAGGGCATCGATGTCTCACGCGCGATCCGTCGGCTGGGCGGGGACAGCATGGCCCTGGGCTTCATCGGCGGGCACAACGGCCAGATCATGGTGGACCTGCTGAAGCGGGAGGGCGTCACCACCTACTTCACGCCGGTCGCACAGGAGACCAGGCGGGACATCATCATCAGCGCCAGGGACAGCCAACAGACGCTGCTGCACGCGCAGGGACCGGTCATCACGGCCGAGGAATGGCGGTGCTTCCTGGCGCATCTCCGCGTGCTGGACCTGCGGGATTCCTACGTGGCCTTGGGCGGCAGCCTCCCGCGCGGCGTGCCCGCCGACGCCTATCGCCAGATCGCGGCGCTCGTGCAAAGCCGGGGCGCCAAGGTGATCCTCGATGCGGACGGCCCCTCTCTCAGGGCCGGACTGAAAGCCAGGCCGTTCGCCATTAAGCCGAACCTGCATGAGCTGCGCCGGGCCACCGGGAAATCCCTTCGGACCGAGGCCGACATCCTGACCGCCGGCAAGGCCTTGAACCGCGCCGGCATCGAAGTAGTCATGGTCTCGCTCGGGCGCCGTGGCCTGCTGGTGGTGAGCGGCCGGGACCGGCACCGGACGGCGCTGCGCGCAGTCCCGCCGCCCGTCGCGGTCCGGAGCAGGGTCGGAGCCGGCGACTCCACCGTGGCCGGCTTTATCCTCAAGCAGGCCGGCGGGAAGTCGCTGGAGGACTGCGTGCGTTTCGCCACGGCGGCGGGTACGGCGGCGACGCTGGCGCCGGGAAATCAGCTCTGCCGTCTTTCGGACGTCCAGCGGCTGGCACCGCGCGTCAGGATCAAGACCGTCATGATGACGCGGGGAAGGGGAGACACGGAGACGCGGTGAACAGGGCATGGTCAACATCAGGACTTACAAAGAATTGCGCGTTTACCAAGCAGCAATGGAAGCGGCGATGCAGATATTCGATCTCACGAAGAGCTTTCCTAAAGAGGAGCCATATTCCCTCACGGATCAAATGCGTCGCTCGTCTCGGTCAGTCTGCGCGAACATTGCAGAGGCTTGGAGGAAACGCCGTTATCAGGCCCACTTTGTGAGCAAGCTCAGTGACGCAGAAAGTGAGGCTGAGGAAACCCGTGTCTGGGTTGAATTTTCATGCCGATGCGACTACATGACGAAGGCTCAAGCGGACAAGTTAGACAATCAATATGACAAAATTCTCAGTCAGCTTGTTCGGATGATTACGAAATCTGATGAGTGGGTGATCCCGTGACTCGCCCCGTCTCCCACTCACCCCATCACCGCGTCGCATCAGATGCGTCGCATCAGATATGGAAAAGCTGACGGCGGACGGCTCACTACTCTGGGAGGAGAATTAGATGAAAATCGTGGTGGCGGTGGACGGGTCCAAATACGGACGGTGGGCGACGGAGTGGGTCGTGCGACTGCCCCTGGTTCCTCCTCTTCAGGTCACGGCGCTGCACGTCGTCGATACCGCGTCGCTGCGGGCCCCCTTCATGGTTCAGCCCGTCGTCGTGGGGACCGAGCCGTACATCAGGGAAGAAATCAAACGCCTGGAGGCGCAGGGGAAGCAGGTGGCCGCCGAGACCAAGGCGCTCTTGTCCTCCTTCCGGATGGAAGGCAAGGTCCGCTGCGAGGAAGGGGCGGTCGCGCCGACCATCTTAAAGCGGGCCGGCCGCAACGGCCTCATCGCGATCGGACACCGAGGCCTGGACGCCCTGGACCGGTTCATGCTCGGCAGCGTCTCGACGAATGTCACCCTCCATGCCCCTTGCCCCGTGCTGGTGGTCAAGCAGCCACCCCGCCCGCTCCGCCGCATCCTCCTCGCCACGGATGGATCGAAGCCGTCCCAGAAAGCGCTGCAGTTCGTGCTGAAAAAAATGCGACCGCAGACGGTCGGTGCAAACGAGGTGGAAGGCACGGTCGAAGTGGCGGTCATGCACGTCATGCCCTTCTTGAAGTATCCGGAGGTGAAGGAGCAGGGCAGGGCGCTGGTCCATTACTACGCAGACAAGCTGGCCAAGGCCGGCTACCGGGTGGAAGAGATCGCCCGGTTGGGTCATCCGGCCGACGAGATCATGAAAGTGGCGGAGCGGCGCGGGGCGGACCTGATCGTCTGCGGGGCCAAGGGCCTGGGCGCGGTCGCGCGCTTCTTCCTCGGCAGTGTCTCGACCAAGCTGGTGCAGCACAGCGCCTGCTCGGTCCTGGTGGTGCGGTAGCCGGGCGGCGGGTTCCGTTTCGCGGGGACATTCCCTTGCCTAAGCGATCTCAACTCGCCCTGCTGGCCGCATCCCTGATCCTGCTCCTGCTCTCAACCCTCCTGGCTTGCGCGCAATTCGAGCCACGCGATAGACGGTTTTATTACCGCGCGCCCTGGAACTACGCCCTGCGGGAGAGCCTCCCTGATCTAGACAGTGAGTTCAACGGTGTGGACTTCGGTCACGCCCACCTCTACGAAACCTTGCTCGTGACGGGGGCGGCCGATATCCCGGCGGTCGAGGAGAAGGCACGCAGCCAGACGCTTCGTTTCATCGAGTCGAAGCCGATCCTGCCTCCCAGCGAGGAGGCCATTGCCCCCACCTACATGCGGTTCGCCTGGCGGGCGCAGAACACCTTTGATGAAGCGCATGCGCTCCACCGGGCCACCTACGACATCTACGCCTCCGATGTTTTCGACAAGGATGGCGCGATCCAGAAAGTCCTGGCCTATTACCAGCGCAGCCCCTACGCCATCACGGCGCTGCCGCTCGATCACCAGAAGCTGGATCACCTGCCTTTCGCCCAAAGCTTCCGCGAGAAGTTTCCCCTCTTCAACGCCACAATCTGGGCCTACCACTATCTGCAGATCGCCGCCTACGATCCCTTGATGAGCACCGCTGGCCTGGAGGCCAAGCAGGCCGCGATCCGGCCGATCCTTGACACCTACCACCGCTACCTCCGGCGGCCGCCGGTGCAATGGGAGTTTATGCCCCTGACGGCGACCTACAGTCCGCAGTTTGCAGCACGGCATCCCGCAGTTGCCCGCATTTTCGACAACCTCCACATGCTCCACGACACCATCAGCGACATCCTGGTCAGCGACCAGTTCCCGACCTGGGCGGCGAAGCGGGATGAAATCTATCGGGTGTTGGATATCTACTACCTGGCGAGCGCTGATTCGACTAATCCCATGATCCTGAAGGGCAGAGATCACCAGCATACGGACTCGTCGCCAGCGCCAGGCCCAGTCCAGATGGACGGACGATGAGACGGACCGCCCTGAGGGTCGGCCTCCTCCTGCTCCTCTGTTTTCCTGAACCAGTCTGGCCCCTGGACCACGACAACCTGGACCCCAACCGTCCGATTCAGATGGAAGACGCCTTTCCGATTCCCCACGGCGAGATCGCGATTGAGGGCGGCGTTCAATTTCACGACCGGCGGCAGAGCGGCACACAGGTCCGGTTTCAGCCCCAGGTGATCTACGGCGCCTTCGCGAACGCCCAACTGGAGATCATGGGGGACCTCTTCACGGACCCGCATTCGCTCCGAGGAGCCAATAAGTCCGGCGACCTCAGCCTCGGCCTCCTATACAACTTCAATACGGAAACGTTGGTGCTGCCAGCCTTCGCGGCAAGAGTCGAGGTCGAGTTTCCCACCGGCGTCCACTCCAAGGGCGTGGATACGGCCCTCACCGGCATCATGACCCGCTCACTCGGACGACTAAAAACGCACCTGAACGCGGAGTATACGTTTGTAGGGTTGCCACAGAACGGAGAGCGGAGTGGTTTTTACAGACTGGTCGCGGCCGTGAGCTACCCGCTGGGCTACCCCAAGCGGTTCCGAGAAACGCTCATTGTGGACGTCTACGCCCGGCAATCCGACTTGGTCGGCGGAAGCAACCACACGGGTCTTGAGGTAGGAATCAGGCACCAGGTCAGCCCTCGCGTCGTGCTGGACGGAGGCATCGGAACCGAGGTGTCTGGACCAGCAGACCGGTCGGCAATCCTGGGGACGATCGGCTTGTCGATCGGATTCTGACGTGCGCGGGGTGAAGGAGAGCGTCGCTGGCCTTTTTCAACATCCCGCTAGCGATCGCCGGACCCGGAGAAACCAGCTTTGGGTTCCCCGGTCATCGGGACGAAGCGCACGGGCAGGAGCTCGGCGCGCTCGAAGCCGTCCTTGGTGCGACGGTACCGGACGAGGTCCTGAAAGAACCGGCCGACAGGAAGAATGAGCCGTCCCCCGACCTTAAGCTGGTCGAGCAGCGGCTGCGGGACGTGCTCGGGCGCGGCGGTGACGATGATAGCATCGAAGGGGGCTTGTTCCGGCCAACCTTGGTAGCCGTCGCCCGCCCGCACGGTGACGTGGCGGTAGCCGAGCTCCGCCAGCGTTTCAGCCGCTCGCTTCGCCAGGGGTTCGACGATTTCAACGGTGTAGACCTGGCGCACAATTTCAGCCAGCACCGCCGCCTGGTACCCGGACCCGGTGCCGATCTCCAGCACCTTCTCATCGCCCTTCAACTCGAGTGCCTCGGTCATGAGGGCCACGAGGTACGGCTGCGTGATCGTCTGGCTGTGCCCGATCGGCAGGGCGCCGTCCTCATAGGCAAACTCGGCGTACGAGCCGGGCACGAACCGGTGACGGGGAACCCGGCGCATCGCCGCGAGGACGGCCGCGCTCTGGATGCCGCGCGCGACGAGCTGCTGCTCGACCATCCGGTCGCGCTCGAATTGGCGGGCTGGATCAGCCATGGGCTGACTCCCCTGGGAGCCTTCGCACCCCAGTGTCATAAAAGGGAAGACGATCAGGGAAAGGATCCAGACGGCGCGGCGATTCATGGCTGACTCCCGGGAGCGCTCATCCCTGCCGGCGGCGCGGATGCCCGCGCGCTTATCCCGGCCGTTGAAAAACACTCACGTTGATCAACGGAAAGGCGCGACAGCGTGAGCTATGTGGATGCGCCAAGATCCACCAGGATGTTCAAAAAGACCGCCCAGCAAGGCCGCAGTGAGTGAAAGGCCGAGGCGTACTCTTTGCGGCACGTTGAGGCCTTGAGCGAGGCGAGAACGAAGCTGGAGGTCTTTTTCAACATCCTGCTATCCCTTTTCCCGTTTCTCCTCGAACCAGCGGTACAGTACCGGCAGCACGATCAAGGTCGAGACCGTCGAGGTCAGCAGCCCGCCGATCACCACGGTGGCCAGCGGCCGCTGGACCTCGGCGCCGAGCCCTTGCGCGACAGCCAGCGGCAGCAGCCCCAGCAGCGACATCATCGCGGTCATGACCACCGGACGCATCCGGGTGAGGCAGCCGGTCATGACCGCCTCGCCGCCCGGCCGATCCTCCTGACGCAACGCGTTGATCAAGGTCACCAGCACGGTGCCGTCCGTCACCGCGACCCCGAGCAAGGTGATGAAGCCGACCGATGCCGGCACGCTGAGATACTGTCCGGTGGCCCACAAGGCCCAGACCCCGCCGACCAGCGACAAGGGCAGGTTCAGCAGCATCAGCACTGCGTACCGCACGGACACGAACGAGGAAAACAGGAGGACGAAGATCAGCCCGATGGTGATCGGCACGATCACCATCAAGCGGGCGTTCGCCCGCTGCATGTTTTCGAAGGCGCCGCCCCAAACGATCGTGTAGCCCGGCGGCAGCGGGAGCTGCGCGGCCAGCTTCCGCCGCCCCTCCTCGACCACGCTCCCGATATCGCGCCCCACCACGTTGAGCCCGACATAGATCCGGCGGCGCACTTGCTCCCGGCCGATGCGCACGGGCCCCTCCCGCAGCTCGATCGTAGCGAGATCGTTCAGCGGAATCGCGGCGCCCGACGGATCCTTGATCAGGATGTCGCCGATGGCCCGCACGCTGTTCCGAAACTCTTCCGGAAACCGGAGGATCAAGGCGAATCGGCGCTCGCCTTCCAACACCTGCGTGGCCGGCTCGCCGCCGATCGCCGTCCGGATGAGATCTTGAATATCCTCCACGTTGAGGCCCCGGCGGGCGATCTTGAGGCGGTCGATTTCGATCGTCAGGTAGGGTTGGCCGGCGACCTGCTCCACCTTGAGGTCCTTGACCCCGCGCACCGTCTTCATGGTCGCGGCGATCTGATCCGCCGTGCGCTTGAGGACTTCCAGATCCTCGCCGTACACCTTGATGGCGATCTCGGTCTTGATGCCGGAGATCAACTCATCCACCCGCTCCTGAATCGGCTGGCTCATCAGGACGGCGATGCCGGGCAGCTCGGCCAGCCGGCGGCGGACGGCATCCACGAGGTCCGCCTTGCGGTGAGCGGTGGTCCACGTGTCCCGCGGACGCAGGTTCACCACGGGATCGCTCTCGTTGGCTTCCTCCGGCGCATTGGCGATCTCGGATCGGCCGATCTTGCCGACCACGCTGCGCACCTCGGGAAGTTCCAGCATCGCCCGCTGGGCGCGCTTTTCCAACTCGATGGACTCAGGCAGCGACACGCTGGGTAGCCGGACGATCTGCGGAGTGATCGCGCCCTCGTCCATGATCGGAATGAATTCCGTGCCCACGAACGGCACCAGCGCGAGCGTCGCCGCCAGGAGCAGGAAGGTCCCGCCTAGCACGAGCCCCCGATGAGCCAGGGCCCACGTCAGTGACGGGCGATAGGCCCGCTTGACCCAACGGACCAGGCCGGTCTCCGTTTCACGAGCGGGCTTCAGCCCGATCAAGCAGAGGGCCGGCGTCAGCGTCAGGGTCAGGAACAGCGCCACCAGCAGCGCAATGACGATCGTATAGGCCAGGGGCGCAAACATTTTCCCCTCCATGCCCTGGAGGGTCATCAGCGGCAGGAACACGACCGCCACGATCAGGATCCCGAAGACCATCGGGCGGCCGACTTCCCCGGCCGCCCGCAGCACCGTGTGCTCGCGGCCGGCCGCCGGATCGTGCTGTTCCGACAGGTGTCGATAGATGTTCTCAACCATGACCACGAAACTGTCCACCATCATGCCGATCGCGATGGCCAGGCCGCCGAGCGACATCAGGTTGGCCGAGAGGCCCAGGCGGCCCATGAGGATGAAGGCGGCCAGCGGCGTGACGACCAGGGTGATGGTCACGACGACCGCCGCTCGGATGTTCCCCAGGAACGCGAACAGCACGATCACGACGAGGACGGCTCCTTCCAGCAGGGCGTCGCCGACCGTTCGCAAGGCCGCCCGCACCAATTCGCCGCGATCATAGAACGGCACGATCCGGACCCCGTCCGGCAACAGGCCGTCGCGGTGGAGCTGCTCCACCTTTCGCTTTACCCCGCCCACCACCTCGCGCGCATTGGCTCCTCGGAGCATCAGGACGATGCCGGCCACCACCTCCCGTTCCCCGTTCAACACCGCCGCCCCGTGGCGCACGGCGTGCCCGATGCGGACCTCGGCCACATCGCGGACGAAGACGGGTGTGCCGCCTACTTGCTTCACCACGATGTGCTCAATGTCCTGCAGGGTCCGGATGAGCCCCAGCCCGCGGACGATGGCCTTTTCGCTGTGCCGCTCCAGGATATTGCCGCCGGCGTTGGCGTTGTTCCTGGCCACTGCGTCATACACCTCATGCATCGCCAAGTCGTACTTGCGGAGCTTGGCGGGGTCCACGAGGACCTGATACTGCTTGACGAATCCGCCGAGCGAGTTCACATCAATCACGCCCGGCACGCTCTTCAGACGCGGGCGGATGACCCAGTCCTGGAGAGTCCGCAAGGCCACGCCCTGCCGCTCGAAGGCCGGCGAGTTTTCCGGCGATACGACCGGACTGTCCAGGTAGTACTGGTAGACTTCCCCCAAGCCGGTCGAGATCGGCGCCAGAGACGGGTCGATGCCTTTGGGCAGCCGTTTCCGCGCTTCGATCAGCCGCTCAAGCACGAGCTGGCGGGCAAAATACAGGTCGGTCTCGTCGCGGAAGACGACGGTGATCTGCGACAGGGCGAACTTGGAGAGCGAACGGAGCTCGGCGAGGCCCGGCAGGCCGGTCAACTGCAGCTCCAGCGGGATCGTGACGAACCGCTCGACTTCCACGGGCGACAAGCCGGGCGCATCGGTCAGCACCTGCACCTGGATATTGGTGACGTCCGGGAAGGCGTCGATGGGGAGCGCTTGCAGCGCGTAGAGGCCGCCCGCAACCAGCAGGCCGGCTGCCGCCACCACGAGGAGGCGCTGGCGAACCGAGAAGTCGAGCAGGGCGCTGATCATCGAGCCGGCTCGAGCTGATGCTCCAGGGCTTCAGATTTCAACACGAAGGCCCCTTTTGTGACCACGCGGTCGTTCTCCTGGAGGCCGTCCAACACCTTGACCAACTCGCGGCTCTCTTCGCCCAGCTTGACCGGACGCCGCTCGAACTGTTGGGGATCAAGCTGGACAAAGACCACCGCCTCGCCCCGGTCCCGTTGCACGGCCCCGGCCGGGATCATGAGCGCGGCTTCCGGATCGGCATAGACGCGGACGGTGGCGAACATCTCCGGTTTCAGCCGCCGATCCGGATTGAGCACGACCACCCGAGCCTTCATGGTGCGCGTGGCCGGATCCAGCACGTCTCCCACGTAGGAGATCTTGCCATGAAAGGTCTCGTGCGGATAGGCCGGCAGCAACACCTCGACGACCTGGTCCCGGCGGATGAAGCGCACGTCTTTCTCCGGAGCGTTCGCGATCACCCAGACATCCGCGAGGTCCGCCACCGTGAACAGCTCATGGGAAGTCTCCACCACCTCGCCCTTGGCGAGGTTGCGGGCGATCACGCGGCCGGCGAACGGGGCCTGAATCGGCACGTAGGAGCTGATGGTCTGCTCTCGATCGAGGCGCTGGATATCTTCGTCGTGCATGCCCAGCAGCATGAGGCGGTCCCGGGCTTCCCGCGCTTCCGCCCGCTGGCTCTGTAGCTCGGCCTCGCGTTTTTGAAACTCGGCCTGGCTCACCGCCTTGTCTCTGAACAGGTCCCGAGCCCGTTCGAAGACCAACTCGGCCTCGCGGAGTTTTGCATTGGCTTTGAGGTACGACGACTGGGCCAGGCCGAGCTCGCTGCTGTAGAGCCGGGCCAGCAGGTCGCCTCCCTTGACGTCCTGCCCGACATCCACATACACGTCCACCGCCCGCCCACGTACCAGGGTCGTGACTTCGGCAAGCTTGTTCTTGTTGGGCTGGACCGTGCCGGGGAAATCCCGGTGCATCCGGAACTCGCCGCGGACCACCGGGCTTACCTCGATCCCGGCCGCAGCCGCCGCTTCAGGCTTCAGACGCACGATGCCCGCTGATTCAGCGGCCGGTGTTGCGTGAGAGTCCTTGCTCCCCTCCTGCTCCCTGGAACAGCCGGTGACGACGCCGAGACTCAAGACCGCGGCAAGCAATCCAACCATGCCAGCCGTGAGTCCGATACGCTGCTTCACCCGGTCCTCCGCTCGGCGCCTGCCCCCGCGTCCATCCCGTTCCGGACCAGCCCGGTCCACACCCGTGCTCCGGTCAGATTATTAAAGGCAATTCGCATGCCGGTCAAACTCCGGGTTATTGCGGTCGAGCGGAAGGGCCCAGAGGAGTTTTGCCCCTTTTGACGGTCTGTGTCCAGGGCAAAATGCCACGACCGGAAAACCTTTCACAGGGCGGCGGCGAATCAGCTAGGATGGAGCCCCTTGACGGAAGGTGCGCCGATCAGCGCACGTGGCATCGCACTTGCTTCATCCTTAGCAGAACGTCCCGTGTGAACCGATCCGTGATGAGCGCTCCCGACACCATAAACTGGCACACCCTCTCTTCCGGCGCCCTCGGCGCGGCCCGACAAGCGCACCGGAGTCCCCCACAGTCATGGGCCTGGAACGAGGTAGAGTGATGCCCTGGCTGATGTTTGCGCTGAGCGCGACCGTGATCGTCCTGGCCGGGACAAAGCTCTCGCAATATGGTGATGACATTGCTGAGCACACCGGCCTGGGACGACTCTGGATTGGGGTCGTGTTGTTGTCGGCAGCCACGTCGATTCCGGAGATCTTCACGGCCGTCAGCGCAGTGATGATCGATGCGCCGAACATCGCCGTGGGAGACCTGTTAGGAGCTGGATTGACGAACATGTTCACCCTGGGGTTGATTGACCTCGTATACCGACAGAAACGTGTGTGGCGGCAAGCCGCACTCGAGCAAGCTCTGGTCGCGTCTCTGGCGATGACGCTGACGGGGTTGGCGGGACTGCTCATCGTGCTGCGGACCTCCATGGCGCTGTGGGCCGTCAGCGTCGGCACCATGCTCATTGCACTCGCCTTCGTCCTTGGCATGCGCGTGGTGTTCCGGCAGGAGGACATGCGGCGACGGGAAAGGGAACGGGAGAAAGTTGTGGAGGCGGAAGAAGTCCGGCGAATGCTCCCGACCGGTGCTCACGCGCTGAGGCGGGCCGCTGTGGGATTTGCCCTCGCCAGCCTGGCGATCTTGTTAGCGGCGCCGTTCTTGGCGGAATCAGCCAAGGAGATCGCCGAGACCACGGGCATCAGCGCGACGTTCATCGGCACCTCGCTTGTGGCGATCACGACCGCGTTGCCGGAGTTGGTCACGTCGTTGGCGGCGGTGCGATTGGGCGCGTTTGACCTGGCAGTGGGGAACCTTTACGGGAGCAACGCCTTCAATATGGCAGTCCTGTTCGTTGCCGATGCGGCCTACCGCAAAGGGCCGCTCCTCAACGCCGTGGATCAGAGCCATGCGGTGACCGCGTGGATCAGCATCCTGCTGATGAACGTCGGATTGATGGGCATTATCTACCGGGCCGAGAAGCGCTTTCTCCTCATCGAGCCGGACAGTCTCCTGATCATCGCGGGCTACGGGCTGGCGATCTGGGTCTTGTTCCGGCTGGCGGGATGAAGGAAACGATGAGCGCGGACTGCTGAACGATGAACAGGCTATGGCACACGACGACGCCCGAGGCGCTGGCTGGCGAGCTGGGTACGAGCCTGGAATCGGGGGTGACCGAGCAGGACGCCCGCGCCCGCCTCGCCGCCCACGGCCCCAATGAACTGCCGGAAGCACCGCCGGTCTCGCCCCTCACGCTCTTCTTCGCACAATTCCAAAGCCTGATCGTCTGGGTCCTAATCGGCGCGGCAATCGTCTCCGGCCTGCTCCAGGAATGGCTGGACGCGGCGGCGATCCTCGCGATCGTGGTGCTCAATGCGACCCTCGGGTTTGTCCAGGAGTACAAGGCCGAACGGTCACTGGCTGCGCTCAAGAAGCTTTCCACGACCACAGCCCGCGTGATCCGGGATGGAGTCTTACGGTCCATCCCTGCCCGTGAGCTCGTATCGGGCGATCTGATCCAGGTAGAGGCGGGCGACCATGTGCCGGCCGATGCGCGCCTGGTCTACGCCGCTTCACTCCGCACGCAGGAGGCCGCGCTGACCGGAGAGTCCACCCCCGTGGACAAGCAGGCCCAGGCTTTGGCCAATGACCTTCTGGGCATCGGCGATCGCCGGAACATGCTGTTCCTCGGAACCGACGTGACCGGCGGGAAAGGCCGGGCGGTCGTGGTGACGACCGGCCTGCGAACGGAGCTGGGCCGCATCGCCTCCATGATCGAGAAGGCCGGTGGGGAAACGACGCCCTTGCAACGGCGGCTTGAACAGCTCGGCCATGCCCTCCTCTACCTGTCCCTGGGGATCGTCACGGTCGTGTTCCTGCTGGGGCTCCTGCGCGGCGAGCCGCTGGTCGGGATGTTCCTGACGGCGGTGAGCCTGGCCGTCGCCGCGATCCCGGAAGGCCTGCCAGCCATCGTCACGATGACCCTCGCCTTGGGCGTGACCAGGATGGCCCGGCGCCACGCCCTGATCCGGCGTTTGCCGGCTGTCGAGACCCTGGGCTCCACCACGGTCATCTGCACCGACAAGACCGGTACGCTCACCAAGAACGAGATGACGGTCACGCAGCTCTTTCTGGGCGGCCGCAGGTTCGAGGTGGCTGGTGAGGGCTACGCGCCGGTGGGCGAGATACTGGAAAACACCGGGACATGGTCAATGGTCAATGGTCAATGGATAGAAAGATCACCCGTCACTCGTCACCCGTCACCTGTCACAAATGATGCGCTTCCGGCGCTGCGGGAATTGCTGATCGCCTCGGTCCTGTGCAACGGCGCGACTCTGCGGGAGGAGCAAGGCACGTGGAGGATCATCGGCGACCCGACCGAAGGCGCGCTGCTTGTTGCCGCTGCCAAGTCGAGTCTGTACAAGGATCGCCTCGAAGCTGCGCGGCCTTTCGTCGGAGAGATCCCGTTCGACCCGGAGCGGAAGATGATGACGGTCCTTCGGATGGCCACAGACGGTCCTGTCGCCTATGTGAAGGGCGCTCCGGACCTGCTGCTCCAGCGTTGTACGCAGCACATGACGGCGGAGGGACGAATCGAGTCCCTGAGTGAAGCGGCCAGACAGACGATCCTCGCGGTGAACGCATCCTATGCGCGGGAATCCCTGCGCGTGCTGGGACTCGCCCGCCGACCATTGGCCTGCGTGCCGGAGGACTATCGGGCTGAGGACATAGAACGCGACCTGATCTTCCTGGGCCTGATGGCGATGAAAGACCCGCTACGGCCGGAGGCCGTCACAGCCGTGCGGGCATGCCGCGAGGCCGGAATCAGAACCGTCATGATCACCGGCGACCACAAGGAGACCGCCACCGCCATCGCGCGGGAGCTGGGCATCATGAACGGGCAGGAAGCCCTCTCAGGAACGGAGCTTGACAGGCTGACGGACGTGGAACTGGCTGAACGTGTCGAGCGGATCGCCGTCTATGCGCGGGTCTCAGCCGAGCACAAGCTCCGCATCGTCAGGGCCTGGAAGGCGCGGGGGGAGATCGTGGCCATGACCGGCGACGGCGTCAACGACGCGCCGGCAGTGAAGGAGGCGGATATCGGTGTGGCCATGGGGCTCACCGGCACGGACGTGACGAAAGAGGCCTCGGACATGGTCGTGACGGACGACAACTTCGCGTCCATCGCGGCAGCGGTCGAAGCGGGGCGTGGTATCTACGGCAATATCCGCAAGTCCGTCCACTACTTGCTCTCCTGCAACATCGGCGAAGTGTTCGTCATGCTCCTGGCGACGGTGATCGGCCTCCCGCTGCCGCTCCTGCCTGTGCAGATCCTCTGGATCAACCTGGTCACGGATGGCCTCCCGGCCCTCGCGCTGGCGGTGGACCCGGCGGACCCTGAGATCATGAAGCGACCTCCACGTCATCCCTCAGCCCGTTTCCTGGATCGGGACCGGGTCATCCTGATGTCCGTGCAGGGGCTCTTCATGGCTCTGATCACGATCATCGCCTTCGCCTACTGCCTCTATGGGATGGACCAGGACCTGGATCGGGCCAGGACCGTCACCTTCACAGTCCTGGTCATGGCCCAGCTCTTTCACGCCTTCAACTGCCGGAGCGATCACCATTCCCTGTTCAGGATCGGCTGGGGGACAAACAAACATCTGTTATGGGCCGTGGCCGGGTCCGCCACCTTGCAGGCGATCATCCTTCTCGCTCCCTGGACCCGCGAGGTGTTCAAAGTCGCGCCGTTCAACCCCGAACACTGGTTGCTGGCTTTGGGAATCGGCCTCCTGCCGCTGGCAGCGATGGAAGCCTGGAAGTGGCTCAGGGCAAGGAGAGGACTTCGATAAATGCCGATAGACTAGAAAATAAATGATGCCCGGTTTACCGACTATAGACGACTGGGACCCACTCCATACGCTCAGGTTGAACCTTGCCGGTGGCAACTGATTGGACCCGCTTCAGGGTATGCGCCGAGTAGTACCGATTTCCACACTTGTCGCAGACCCCGATGACCACATCTTCAAGAATCACGAACCCCGCTTTGTGCTTGAACGCCTCGCGTTCCACCCGCTTGTCTCGAACCGTGCCGTCGCAATACTCGCAACGATACCCAAATCGGGTCTTCATGAGCATGACCAGTTATATCATAGGTCGCGCTGCGGATCGTCGAGCGAATCCGGCCGATGGCGCCCCGCGGCATCTATCCATCCCCCATTCTGCCCAACCCTTTACTGCTCAATCAAGTTGATCTCCTCCTCCGTCAGCCCGTAGAGGTCGTAGACGAGGCGGTCAATCTCGCGGTCTGCAACGATCTGTGGAGGGGCCTGGCTCATCGGCGTTGAGGATCGACGCGGCTCGGTGCTGAGGCACCCTTCGACGCACTCAGGGCAAGCCTTCGAGGCCTCAGGACAGGTCCTTCGAAGCACTCAGGACAGGTCCCTTGTAGCAGTCCCCTCCAAAAGAATCAATGACGACGCCTGCGCGCCAACCCCTTGTGGCGTTTCGCTCCAGCGGACAGCCCCAGGGCTGTAGCAGGATTCCCCCTGTGAAGCCCGAAGAGCGAATAGCAAATGGCAAATAGCGAACACAAAGGGTAAAACTTCAGGAACTATAAGCCATTAGCCATCGGCCATTGGCCATTCGTGTAATGGCACTGCCCTTGCTCCTGTACTCTCTGGTCATGCACTTTCCCTATGTGCATGACCAAGTCACACAGGCGGGAGCCTGACGTGAAACTACGAATCCTTTGCTTGGTTGCCTTGCTCTTATGGGTCGTCGGGGCAGTGCTCGTCGGCTGGGTCTTCGTGAAGGGGTGGACGATGCCGGGCGCGGACAAGCGGCTGCACGTGCTCTTAGCACCGGCGGAACGGGACCAGGTCCTAGGCGAGATGCGGTTACTCCTGAAGGCGGTGCATGGGGTAGTGACGGGCTTGGGCAGCCAGGATCAGCAGGCAGACCGGAAGCAGGCCGAACAGGCGGCCCGGTCGGCCGGGATGGGCATGGCCGCGGACGTGAACCCGGCGCTGATGGCGAAGTTGCCCCTCCCCTTCAAGCAAATGGGCATGTCGGTGCACAAGGATTTTGACGGGCTGGCCGATGCGATCGCGCAGGGAGAGACACCCGCGCAGATCATGCACCGTCTCGCCAGCATCACCGGCCGCTGTACCACGTGCCATGATTTGTATCGGCTGCCTGCGGGACCGTAGGCGGGGGCCGATGGCATACACATTGGTGGAGCCTCGGTTATTTCTTGGAGCTTGTCTAGATTTGAGGGCCCTTTTATGCTGAGCCATGGCCTCTCCGCTATTACCCCGAACACATTTGACGACCCGTCACCTGCGGGCGCTGATCCGGCTGTTTGCCTTGGAAGTGCCTGCCAGCCGGGCGGCCCGCGAGATCGGCGTGCACCGCCATACGGCCGAGCGGCTGTATACCCTGATTCGGCGGGTGCTGGTGCACGCCTGTGAAGCCGAGGCCCGGCTTGATGGGGAGGTGGAGGTTGACGAGAGTTATTTCGGAGGCGTGCGGAAGTTCCTGCGCGGGCGAGCCGTCCAGGGCAAAGTGGTCGTCTTGGGGCTCCTGAAGCGGCACGGCCGCGTCTACACCCGGCCCGTGCCCAATGTGACGCGGCAGGTCTTGCGACGGATCATTCGGCAGAAGGTCCCTCGGGGCAGCACGATCTATTCGGACTGCTTCCGCAGTTATGATGGCTTGCTCACCGAGGGGTACCGGCACTACCGTATCAATCATGGAGAGGGCTTTGCCACCAGTCGCCGGCGCCACATCAACGGTATCGAGAACTTTTGGGGATTCGCCAAAACGAAGTTGCGGCGCTATTATGGCGTGCGGCGGAGTCACTTTGTCTTGTACCTGAAGGAGATGGAATTTCGATTCAACCATCGACATGAGGATTTGCCGCGCCTGATCGAGCGATTCTTAAAACAGACGGCTCCAAATCTAGACTAGCTCCATATTAATTTCATGGCTTGCGTCGCCTGCCACCTCGCCTATAAACTGAACGGCGCGAAGAAGAATTGAAGGCCTCCTTGAGCCCACCGGCCCGCCGGACGATCCTCGTTGCCGCCTTCGTGCTCACCGCCATTGCCGGTGCCTTCACGCTCGAACAGATGCTCAGCCTGAGGCCGGATCGGCCCTTCGGCCACACTCATATGGGGCATCTCGCCGGTTGGGTCGGCCTCGGAGTGATCTCGCTGGTGTTCCTCTATTCCTACCGGAAGCGGTCGACGCCGGATCGATGCTGGCCGAAAGGTTGGTTCAGAGTCCACATGGCAGCCGGAGTAGCAGGCCCTCTGCTCATTCTGGTTCATGCGGGCAACCATTTTCACGCGCTCGTCCCGATCCTGGCTATGCTGGCCATGGGTCTCGTCGTGTTGAGCGGGATCATCGGCCAGGCGGTCCATTATCTGGTCCTGCGAACCCTGCATGAGCAGCGCCGCGAGCTGGCACAGCAGGGACTTTCCGAGGACGAGATCGATGCCCGTCTCCACCTCATGGCCTCCCAGGAGAAGGTCTTCTGCTTCTGGCAGTACCTCCATGCGCCGGTGACCGTCACGTTCCTTGTGTTGGTGCTCTTGCATATAGGCGGGGCGCTCTACTTCGGAGGGTTTTAGCGCCATGTACCTGCCGCTGCCGTCATCGATCCTGCCGATCACGCTGGCGCTGACGCTCCTCTTGATCGGCTGGCTAGGCTGGGCCAACGAGCGGGACCCGGAATCCTTGTGGGCGCCGGGCGACCTGAGCCAGTACCATGCCGAGATCGGCACTTGCACCAGTTGCCACCAGGCCTTTCGCGGACCGACCACTGCGAAGTGCGTGGGATGCCATTCGCTCCAATGGTTCGCCGACATCTCGGAGGCGACGGTCAAGGAATTCCATCAAAGCAAGATTCGCAATGGCCGCTCTTGCCTGGATTGCCACACGGAGCACCGGGGCAGGCTGGGACAGATTGTCATTGGAGAAACCGGCAACCCGCACGGCGAGTACATTTTCCTGGCGACGGGGACCAGGTCCTGCACGGACTGCCATGCGTTCGGGTCCGGACCGGGGAAACCGACCATGTTGCTTGAGAACGACCTCTCCCGAAGCCTCTTCGCAAAAGGCTCAGGGGCGCACCAGCCGGGCGAGTTCGCCGACTGTCTGCAATGTCACGTGGCTCGATCCCAATGACGGCACGCGACGCGCCCCCACCCCTTGCCTTGACACCTCCCTGCAACGTCCGTACACTCCGACCCCGCCGTGATGAAGACCCGTCCGCAGCAGCCCCCAGGAACCGGCAGCGCCGGCCATCCCGCACGGGATGGGCATGAAGCCGAGGACTTCGACCGGCTCTACCGGGACCATGTAGACCGAATCTACCGGTTTGCCCAACGACTCTGCGGGCAGGCGGACGATGCAAAGGATCTCGTTCAGGATACCTTCCTCAACGCCTACCAAGGCCTCAAACACTTTCGCGGTGAGGCGCAGTTCTCCACCTGGCTCTATGCCATCGCCTCCCGCGCCTGCATCCGCATGCGGCGCAAACGCAAGGGGGAGCCGGAGCGGGAGCTGTCGCTGGACGAGTTCATTCCCACCTCAGACGGCGAGTTCCGGCTGCAGATTCCCACCGAGGGACTGACGCCGGAGGAGGCTCTCTCGAACAAGGAACTGCGCCGGGCCCTCCAAGAAGCTATCCAAAAACTGCCCAAGAAGTACCGGCTGGTGCTGGTCTTGCGTGACATGGAAGGGTTGTCCGCGAAGGAAGTGGGCTCCATCATGGGCCTGAACGAACGGGCCGTGAAGTCCCGCCTTCATCGGGCCCGGCTGTTCGTGCGGCGGGAACTCAGCGCGCGAGACCTTGGTGAGCCAATCAGACACCAGCGAGAGGCCAAGTCATAAAAGAGGCGCCGGCCAGGGGTTGATTCTCGCGATCAGGGGTGATTCAATGAGGACCAAGATGCAAGCCAGGGCACCCAGACGGGAGCACGCCCATGCGCACATGGGCCACTCGAGAAGCCAATGTCTGAAGATCCTGCGCCGCCTGTCCGCCTACCTCGACAATGATCTCTCCGTCAGCGTCTGCGACGAAATCCGCAAGCACCTCGGCGCCTGTCCCAATTGCGAAGTCTTCGTCAACTCCCTCCGCCAGACGGTCAGCCTTTGCCGGCATATGGATGTCGCCCCCCTTGCACCCTCGTTCAAAGCCCGACTCCGCGGCGAGATTCTCAGAGCGGCCGGGCACTTATAAGCTGTCATTCATCATCCGTCATTCGTCATTTGAGAACTCGGGTGATGTAGCATCCGGCCACCGGCGGCGGTAAAATACAAACATTAAGGTTCCCATGCGGCGACGATTTTTACTTCTCCCATTCCTCTGGCTGATGGCGGCCTCGATCCTCTTCGTCCCTGCTGCGGTTCCGGCCGGTCAGTCCACTCCGACAACTCCGACGCTCGCCCCCTCCAATACCGATCCGGAAGAAGTCGTCACCGTCACGATCCATCGCCGAACCTTCGAGCCGGACCCGGTGAAGCTTCATGCCGGACAGAAGACCAAATTGGTGTTTTACAATCAGGATGTGGAGCTGCACGCCTTCGTCCCGGTCGGATTGTTCGTGGGCGTGCACCTGAATGTCAGCGGGAACGGGGCGCCGGAATTCGGCACGGACGGGTTCAAGCGCGTGATCATCCCGTCGGAAGGTCGAGCGGAATTTCGGTTCGTCCCGGATCATCCCGGCGTCTATCCGTTCTTCTGCGACATGCCCGGCCACGAAATGAAGGCCACGATCGTCGTTGAGTAGCGGGGAAGCCGTCAGCGCTCAGCTTTCAGCCACAACAATTTTCCGGCTGACTGCCGACAACTGAAAGTGTAGTCTATGCGCATCGCGTCGCTCTCACCTCATGAACGGTTGCTCGGGGAAGAGTGCCATTCGTGGGCAGACCACGCCCTGCCGTTCCTTTCCATAGGAGCGGTGCGGTGAGGGCAACGAACGGATTTCAAATCCTGCTGGCGATCGCGGCTGTGTTGGCTCTCGGTCGGCCGGCTCCCAGCGCTCCGGCACCGCCAGGCGTTCCGGAAGAGGGGAAGCCGATCTTTGAAGAACGCTGCGCGGTCTGCCACGGGAAGCAGGGCCGAGGAGACGGGCCTGAAGCCCCGTTTCTCTCGCCACGCCCGGCCAGCTTGATCTCCGCCGGCACTTCGGTGAAGACCGACGCGGAGCTCCTCGCCGTCATCGCAAACGGCAAGCCCCGCACCTCGATGCCGGCCTGGAAAGACCTCTTGACCGAAGAGCAGCGCCGGCACGTGCTCGCCCATATCCGAACCCTCGTGCGCTTCGGACCCAAATCTCTCACGCCTCCGCCACCGACAGGCCCGTAAGTGCAGACAACCTGTCTTTCGTCACTCGTCATTCGCTGAAGAAAGACTGTCCCCCTCCCTTGTCATTGTCAGACAATTTCTGTATTCTGTCGGACAGATAGATAAGGAGCGCCGTATGGCACACGTCCAAGTCTCTGTCCGACTCAATCCGGTTCAGTTGAAGCGAGCCCGAAAAGCATTGGCTGCGAAATCCGTCAGCGAGACCCTGCAGAAAGCGCTGGACCTGGTCACTGAGAAAGCGGCTCACGACCAGGTCATCCGACGCTATAGCGGAGTCGGGGCGGCTGATGCCTTTGCCAAAGACTAAGTTCGCAGTCCTCGACACGTCCGTCTACATCGAAAACTTCCGGACCGGACGTTTTACTCTCCGCCTTCTCCAGTCCACCTGGATCCCTCGCTGTTCATCGGTCGTGCTGCACGAACTGCTCCGGGGAGCCAAAACCAGTTTGGCGCACCGATTCGTGAGGGATCTGCAGCGTCGATGTCAGGTCCTTACACCCACCGAAAGCCAGTGGCTCCATGCCGCAGACGTGTTGGCTCTGATCCGGAAACGGGAGCATTACGACTCCCGGAAGGTCCGCGAGCTTGTCCTGGACGTGCTGATCGCCTTGACAGCCCGGAGCATCGGCGCCATGCTCATCACCTGTGACGCATCCGATTTCCGGGTGATCCGACGACATGTGGCCTTTCATGTCGAGTATTGGAAGTAGCGCGCCCTGGCCCTTCTCCGCCATTCATCACTCAGCACTCATCGTTCATCGCTGCCTCTATGAAGCGTCCCGGTCGCAGCGAAAGCCGCGAAGTAACTTCGCGCCAGGTCATCGCTTTTAGAATATCCTCGCACTGCCCTGCCGTTGACATTCCTGCTTCTCTGGATTTGGTGAAGCGAAGACCGCGTGCCTCCGGCGCCCCTGCCCTTTCGCCTCGCGCTTATGACATGGTACAGTGAGCCATCGCTGCCCATCCGAACCAGAGGAGAAGTGGAATGTCTGTGGCATCATCGTTGATGTTCAGGGTTGTTCTGAACGGTTTGTTCTGTCTCATCCTGATTCTGTCCTTTGACGGAACGGCTGGCTCGGCCTCAGCCGCTGAAAAATCTCAAAAGGCCAAGCCGGCGGCGCAGCCAACCGGCGCCGCGGCCGTCGCCGTTCGCTATGCCGAGGCTCTAGCGTCCGGCGATCGCGTGACGGTCGGCCAACTGGATTTCGCCTGCCAATATCTGCTGGTGTCGGCCAACGGCCCTGCGCCGCTCAAATCCTTTCCTCCCTCATCGGACCCGTCGTACGCCGCCTGCTGGGACCAGCTCATGCAGACCCACCGGACGGCCGTCGAGTATCGCGAGCAGGGGATGGATGTCCTGTGGCCGGGCAAGGGCTCGCTCGTATTCTTCCGCGAGCAACTGAACCGTTACGCAGCGTCCTTTTTCGTCATGGATCTCTTAGGCCTCTCGCCTCCGGCCGGCGGCCTCATCGTGCAGGCATTGGACAGCGCCAAGCTGCCGGCTGCCTCCTTCCGGCTCCGCGACGATGCACCGACGGTGGCCGCCCCGGCCACCGTGGTTCGGATGCAGGTCGCCTATAAGGACCCGCTGAGCTCGCCGGTCGCCTATGCTCCCGGCTCCTACAAGTGGGCGAACACGATCAAGCGGCCCCGCGCGGCGTTGAAAGCCGTCACGCTCAAGTGGGTAGTGCTGACCGGTCTCAAGAAGCTCGGCTTTCCCGGCGACGCGGCGGTCGTGAACCTGACCATCGACTCCCCCACCGGCGGCGCGGCAGGCACGCCGACAGTCATCCCCTTCGTCACTGAGACCAGCAGCCTGGTGGAGACTTCCCCCCTCTGGTGGGGACCGGCCGACCAGCCGGGCACCTTGCTCGCTGCGGTCGGACGGGCCGCCCTGTACCCGGAGATGCGTGACCGCCTCGCCATGCTCAACCGGGTGCTGATCATCGATCAGGTCCAGCCGGAGGCTCTGACTCTGCTCACCCGAGACCTGTACCAGACCCTCTTGAGCGCCGGGGCGGTGGAACACAAGATCACCATCGGCGATGGGGAGCTGGCCCAGCGTTTTGACGAATTGTATTGGGACACCTACGCGCAAACGACCAGGATGGACATTTCACTGGGCATGGAAGTCGGCGGGCTCTCGAAGCCGACCCCGGCGGACTACCTCTACCGCCTTATCCCCGCCATGGAGATGCTGGCGAAGGTCCGGCCCGGCGATCTGGAGAACCGGCTGCGCCTGGGGATTGTGTACCGCTGGAACAACGACCAACTCGCCGCCATCGCCGCCCACGAGGCCTTGCTGAAGGAAATCCCGCCGGAGCGCTATATCCATCGGGCGCGGGCGTTGATCGAGTTGGCCTGGTCCCGGATCGCCAGAGTCTCTTGGAACCGCACCTTCGACGACCCCGGCATCATCCAGGCGTATAAGGAAGCGGAGGAGGCTTACAAATTCACCGACCGTCCGCTGGATAAGTTTGCCGCCGCCTACACGATGGCCTACAGTCTGGCCTTCACCCCGAAACGGGACAACCAGGCTATGCTGGAGCTCTTGACCGACGCGCAACGGTGGTACCTGGAGCTGGCCGGCGCCTCCATGGACTCCTGGCGCTACCTGCTGGCCAACGACAACCTCAAGGGCGTCATCGAAGCGGACCCGGTCTTCAAGCCGCTCTTAGCTTCGTCATAGCAAGGAAGCGGTCAGCCGTCCTGCGAACGATCTGCGTACTCTTCGGCGGGATTGCTCGTTGAGCAGGAAAACGGAAGCGGGAGAGAACCGATGAGCTGCCGCGTCGCGCTCTTTCTACCTCCGGACCCACGCTGGATCGGGCCGGCCACCTGCGCCGACTGCGGCGCCGGCAGCTTGACCGTCTTCTACACCTCCCACGACAAGCGGACCCACCTCTGCCAAACCTGTTTTGAATCCAGAGTCACGAGCGGAACGGCGAAGGAACGCTCAGTCGATGGATGAATGGCTGTAAAATCGGTGGAAGGCTCTTCAGCTATGGACAGCGACGTCAGAAATATTGTCCCGATAGAATTAGCACCGATCTATTCAACACGAACTATCAACGAGCCCATAGGGCTCTATGAGGGAACGCTAGAGCTTTCTCAGGGGAATCGCAAGCTTGCAGGTTCAGGAAAAATCCAGTTTGAATGGCAGCCTTCACCGGGTTTGACTTTTAATCTGTTCAGTCAAGAATGTTTGACAATTGAACCGGACGAGTCTTTGTTGAACGTGGCGGCTCTGGACGTTCCTATCAAGACGCTTGTCACTCATGTGAATGTCGGCACATCAGCCTCGGGCATCTTAAACAGTCCTGTTCAAATTGGCGAGGGCAAGAATCTGCAATTTATCCTGTTTCATGTTGTCAACTTTTGGCCGTACCTAGGCCATTCCATTTCAAATCTCTCAGGGACACGGTATCGAAGCGCACGGCAGTTAGTATGAGTTGGAATGAGCGTTATTCGAATCCTGCCCACGATGTCTACGAGGGGCAAGAGATCGGATAGCCCACATGTTGGAGAGAAATTGCACGAGTAAGGAAGAGGATCAAGCTCAGCAAGGAATACGGTCTTAGGGTTTCCTCACCTCAGTGAAGCATCTCCACCGAGAGACCCGGAATCTTCGAAAAATCTCTGTGATTGGAGGTGACCACTGAATCCCCACGCGCCAGGGCCGTGGCCCCAATGATAAGGTCGTGGGCTGAAATGCGGGTTCCTCGCTGTTCCAAGGTCGCCCAGAGTTCGGCATAGATCCGGGCTACTCCCAGGTCGAAGTCGAACAGCGGCAAGGACGCCAGAACTTTCTCCACGAAGGCCGAACGCCGGAGTCGTCTAGCCGGCGTGTCAGCCCGATACACACCGTGCAGCAGTTCTGCGGCGGTGATGACGCTTAGCCCGACCGGTTCCTGGGAACGACGCTCTGCAAAGGACTCAAGCGCCTGTGCATTGCGCTCCCAGGCAATCAACACACTGGTGTCGAGGATTATGCCCGTGAAGATTTCTTGGGCGGGCCGAGGGCTTTGCGAATTCCTCGTCGAACATCTTGAGCGAACATCTTGGCATCATCATCCAATCGGGGTAACTTTTTGAGTCGATCAATCAACTCGCCCAGTGTGCAGGTTGCAGGACGGCTCACAGGCGCAAGCGTGGCGATGGGTTTCCCTCCACGCGCAATCGTATAGCGCTCACCCCGAAACCAAATCCGGTTGAGAAGATCTGAGAATTGTCTGACTGCTTCTGTGGCTGAGATTGTTTTGCCCATGATTCCTCCGCCTGGTTCGGCGGAATCATATTATCAGATTTTACGACTCACAACAAGGTGCCTGGCGCAACCTACGCAGGTCCAAGACTTTGCCTACTTTGACCTTGGCCGTTCGAGCCCTTCGGGGAGTTTCGTGTCCTCTCCCACGGAAGCCCGGTTGAGCTGCTCCTGGGTCAGCCCCACGCATCTGGTGAGATCGGCTCCGTCAAGAACCGACGATTCAAGGTTCGCCTGGTTCAGCTCCGATTCATGAAGATTGGCATGGCGGAGGTTCGCGCTCTGGAAATTGGCGCCGCGCAGGTTGGCCTTGACCAGATTCGACCCCTCCAGATTGGCTGTGGCCAGGTTGGCTCGTTCGAGGTCGGCCTCAGAGAGGTAAGCCTCTTCCAACGACGAACCGCGCAAGTCAGTCGCCACGAGTCTGGCCTTGAACAGGACCGCTTGCGGCAGGGTGGCCTCGCGCAGGTTGGCGCTGCGCAGATCGGCCTTGAACAGAATGGCCAGGCCAAGATTGGCTCGATGCAGGTCGGCCTTGCCTAGGTCAGCCCCCTCCAGATTGGCCCTGGCCAGGCCCGCCCCTTGGAGCCTCGCCTCGCGCAGGTTTGCGTTCGACAGGTCGGCTTCGGACAAAATGGCCCCCTGCAGGTTGGCCTTAAACAGAATCGTATTCGTGAGGATGGCGGCGAAGAGGTCGGCCTCCTGGAGCGTGGCCTCCTCCAGACTCGCGCCGGTCAGGTTGGCCTCTTTGAGGCTGGCTTGCGACAGGTTCGCTCGGCCCAGGTGCGCTTTGCGGAGATCGGCGTCGGTCAGATCGGCCCCGGATAGGTCGGCTTTCTTCAGATTGGCCGCGTACAGGTGCGCGTCGCCGAGATTGGCCTCGCGCAGGTCGGCCTCCCGCAGGTCCGCTCCGTACAAACGGACGCCTTCCAAGTCCGCGCCGCGAAGGTTGGCCTTTGTCATGATGGCCCCGAACAAGGCCGCCTCCGCCAACGTGGACTCTTGCAGGTTGGCTTTGGCGAGATTCGCTTTACGGAGATCGGCGTTGGTCAGATCGGCCCCGGACAAGTTCGCCTTCTGTAAATTGACCCCGTAGAGATCCGCGTCGCTCAGGATCGCATCCTGCAGGTTTGCCCCCCGCAGGTCCGCGGTGGACAAGTCCGCCCGCTCCAAGTTCGCCTCACGCAGTTGGGCTCCTCTCAGGTCGGCTTTGCAGAGGTTCGCTTTCTTGCCTTTCGGATCGAGGGCATCTTCGAGCCATCGGGCATGAGCCTCAAGGATCTGCCCAAGCACCTTTGGAGTCGGCTGCTTGCCACGGAAAGCGCCGGCACAGGCTGCCTCGGTGTCGGCTGGAGAAGGGACGGGCGCCTCACCGACGGCCCCCCTAGGACATGACAGGCCCATGACTGCTGCAAGACTGATCACGAACGTCGCCGACCAGTGGTTGTTCCCCTTCACGCGTACCCTCCCTTCACTCCGGCAGATTGATGGTTGTTCATATCCCCTGAGTCAGTGTGATCCGGGCCTAGCTACGACGGCTGGGACGACAGGATCTCTATGCGCACCCTTCCGACGATGTCTGCGAGGGGCAGGAGGTCGGCAAGCCGTTCGCCCTCCAGGAGCTTGATATGGGTCGCGTCCACGCCCACCTGGCCGAATGTCGGGTCAACAGGCAACCACCCCCCATTGACGTAGCTCTCAGCCCAGGTGTGGTACAAAAAGCCCTCTAATTCCTGCGAGTAGACCAGCCCGTTCGTCACCTTCGTGGGAATCCCGAGGCTCCGCGCAAAGGCCGAGTAGAGCAAGGTCACCCCCTGACATTCCGCTTTGCGTCCCTGCAGCACCTCGAGCGAGGAGAACACGTCCACCGGTGTCTGCTCAATCTCCTGCTGGAGCCAGACCACGAGACTCCTGATGGCTGCAACCTGATCGGCATTGGACCCGACGATGTCCCGCGCGGTACTCAGCACGAGCGGATGCCGGCTGTCGATGGCGACCGTCGGTTGCACGTACGGCTGAAGGGACCGATTCAGCACATCGGGCGGCGGAGCCGGCGAGGGAGGCTCGGCTGAACGAAGGATGCATTCGACCCTTTCTTTCGCCTGTCGGTCCCGTCCGCACTGTTGCCAGTGATCCGAGGGCACGGGAAACGTGTCGGGGAGTCCCTGGATGGCAATGTGCAGCATCCTGACCGCTTGCGGGTGCAGCAGCGGCCTGTTCGTGCGCACCCGACTGAATTCCACCAGCACGTCCCGCTTGTTCAGGCTGGCCTGGGCCAGATACGCCTTGGCCTGCCGCTCGCTTTCCAGCGTGGAAATCAAAATGCCCTTCCAGGCCATCTCCAGCACCGGCTCTCCGCGCTCGTTCAACCAGGTGGTCTGCTCCTGGCCATCCATCGTCGTGACGACTTGAAAGGCTCGCCCGGCATAGAGATCGCTCTCCTGGTAGGCTTCAACGGATTGCGTGACCCGGGCCACCTGCTGACGTTGGCCGTCATAGACCTGATAGGCATACTGTCTTCCCACCTCAAGCCCCTGCCACGCCGGGTAGAGGGCGATGGCGCTGATGGGATAGAGCGCTTCGGCAACGGGGACCGTCTCCAGGCTGATCCTGCCGCCTGCTTCCCGCTCGACAAGCAACCGTCCGTTCTCGACCCGGCCCGCCAGCGTCATCTTGTTGCCGTCGAGATCGTATTCATGGGCGAACCGCTCGAGTCGGAGATCGTCGGCAACCCAATCCTGCGCCTTGAGGGTCACGTGTTTGGTAAATCCCAGAAAGTGAAACGCCAGGAGCGCCTCGGAGCGCAGCTCGTATCGGCCTCCCGCCTCACCGGGTGGGATCAGGGCCAGATGGGTGAGGCCGACCTTCTCGCCGTTGAAGATGACGCCCGTCCAGTACTCGCGATAGGGCCAGGCCCGCAAGGTGTGCCGTGTGGGAGGCTGGGGAGGCGTCGGCGCTTCGCGAAAATACCATCGGGCGCAGCCGGCGGTCAGGGGCAGACAAAGCAGGAGCAGCGTGACGACCAGCCGCCACTGTGTCCTCGTGATGGATCGTTGGTCGAATCCGGTGACCATGTTTCAGGCGCCGTACGCCAACCAGGGCCAACCTTCCGAGAGATTATACGACGGCTGCTTCCAGCCTTCCATTGAAAGGCGCGTATTTCTCCTTTCCCCTCGTCTGTGATAGAAATACAGACCGGCGAGAGAGCCGTCACATCGCAGGAAGAAGGAGCGGTCCTGATGACCAACCCGGAGTCTTCGGCAGCAGGCAATTTTATCCGCGAGATCGTCGTGCAGGATGTGAAGGCCGGCAAGCACGGGCGCATCGTGACCCGCTTTCCCCCGGAGCCGAACGGCTACCTGCACATCGGCCACGCCAAGTCCATCTGCCTGAATTTCGGGATCGCCCAGGAGTTCCGCGGCATCTGCCACCTGCGGTTCGACGATACGAACCCCACCAGGGAAGAGGTGGAATATGTGGAGGCGATCCAGGCCGACGTGCGCTGGCTGGGGTTCGGCTGGGGCGACAAGCTGTTTTACGCTTCGGACTACTTCGAGCGGCTCTATCAGTATGCCGTGCACCTGATCAACAAGGGCAAGGCTTACGTGGACAGTTTGAGCGCCGACGAGATGCGCGCCCACCGGGGCACCTTGACCGAGCGGGGCAAGGAGAGTCTCCATCGGAACCGCTCCGTCGAAGAGAACCTGGACCTGTTCGCGCGGATGAAGGCCGGCGAGTTTCCGGATGGGGCCCATGTGCTGCGGGCCAAGATCGACATGGCCTCACCCAACATCAATCTGAGAGACCCGGCTCTCTACCGCATCCGACACGCGGCCCATCACCGGACGGGCAACCGGTGGTGTCTCTATCCGACGTACGACTATGCCCATCCGCTCTCGGACGCCATCGAGGGAATCACCCATTCCATCTGCACGCTGGAGTTCGAAGACCATCGTCCCCTGTACGATTGGGTGGTCCAGCAAGCGGACGCACCGTGCCGGCCCCGGCAAATCGAGTTCGCCCGCCTCAACCTCAGCTTTACGGTCATGAGCAAGCGGAAGCTGCTGGATTTGGTCGAGAAGGGCCACGTGGCCGGCTGGAATGATCCCCGGCTGCCGACCCTCAAGGGACTGCGGCGGCGGGGCTACACGCCCGAGGCGATCCGTGCCTTCTGCGAGCACATCGGCGTCGCGAAGCGGGACGGGGTGGTCGAGATGGCACTCCTCGAACATTTCATCCGCGAAGATTTGAACCGTCGGGCTCCGCGCGTGATGGGTGTCCTGCGGCCGCTCAAGGTGGTCATCGACAACTATCCGGACGGCCAGGTCGAGCAATTGGACGCCGTGAACAATCCCGAGGACCCGGGCGCGGGAATCAGAAAAGTGCCCTTTGCCCGTGTGATCTACATCGAGCGGGACGATTTCCGCGAGGTCCCGCCGAAAAAGTTCTTCCGCCTGGCGCCAGGTCAAGAGGTCCGTCTGCGCTACGCCTACATCATCAAATGCGTGGGGGTGGTGAAGGATGACCGGACCGGTGAGGTCGTCGAGCTGCACTGCACCTACGATCCGGAGACCCGCAGCGGGTCTTCCCAAGCAGGTCGTAAGGTAAAAGGGACGATCCACTGGGTCTCGGCAACCCACGCCCTCCCGGCCGAAATCCGTTTGTACGAGTCGCTGTTTGTGAAGGCTGATCCCGACGATGTTCCGGAGGGGCAGGATTACACGGCCAACCTCAATCCTCACTCGTTGGAGCGCGTGACCGGCTGTCTGGTGGAGCCAAGCCTGGCTGGCGCGTCTCCCGGCAGTCGCTACCAGTTCGAGCGGCTGGGCTACTTCTGCGTGGACCCAGACTCAGCGCCAGGCAAACTCGTCTTCAACCGGACGGTTCCACTCCGCGACTCCTGGGCCAAGATCGAGAAAGCCCAACACTAGGTAAACACAACTCCAGTGCACTACGAAGTCCTCATTGTCCTCGGCAAGAACTGGCGCGCTTATCCTCCTCAGCGAATGTCTGGTGACAACCGGAAATTACAGCTCAGCATCGAATCCCGGCTGTCCACACTCGCTGCGGGCTTTCTCTATCGAGCCAATGTTGCCCCGCTCTTGGTAATCGCTTCGGGGCACACGGCTGGACTAGCATGGCCGTCCGAGGCCGCGGCCATGCGCGATTACCTGTTCAAACGGTTTCCCGATATTCCAGGTTCAGCCGTGCAACTCGATGAGCAGTCCTTGGATACCCCTGGCAACGCCGAGCACGTCGCCAGATTCTTGACCCAATGGAAGACGCAGAAGGTCGCACTGCTGACCGTCAGCTTCCATGTGCCACGTTCCAAGCGTCTTTTTGGCGAATTCGGAGTCAAAGTTGCCCACAGCTTTTCGGCGGAAGAAGAATTTGCAAAATACGCCCCTCAATATCGAACGTTTCTCAAAAACTATCGACGTTCTCCCCGAGTGACCATCGAAATTATGAAGGAATGGTGCTTGCGCAGCCTGCTTATAGTCGATCCCAGAGGCACAATTCCTAAAATTTTGACACACCGAATCCGTGGTTGAGAAACAGCCGGAAAGAGCTTATCTTGGCGTGCGTAACCAGTACCCCCGCTAATGCACGGAGAACGGGATCGGCGCGAAGGTCAACACAAAGATTGCCAACGCGAACCAGCCCACCCAGATCCTCGTGCGGCCGAGGGCTACTTCCTGGTCCATGACCGGCGGGTGGGCCAGGCCCAGGATACCTGCCATCCCGGCCCAGAGGAACCAGCCGGGCCAGCCGACGAAACCCAGCACCAGAAGGATGGGCAACATCGCAAGGGCCATCATCCGCTGTCGCTGCCCCCAGAGCGCGTAGGCCACGTGCCCTCCGTCCAGTTGCCCGATCGGAATCAGGTTGAGCGAGGTCACGAAAAGCCCGAACCAGGCTGCGAACCCGACCGGGTGCAGAACCACATCGGCGCCTTCCGGAAGCGGGCCAAGGACCAGCCACGAGATGAACTGCAGCAGCAGCGGCTCGCCGAGGTGGAGGCCGAAGGCGTTGTCCGCTTGCACCACTTGGGACAGGCGGAGGCCGGCCACCAGGGCCACCACCGCCACCACGAAGCCGGCGATGGGGCCCGCCACTCCGATATCGAACAGGGCTTTCCGGCTCAGGATCGGCCCGCGCATGCGAATGATCGCGCCAAAGGTGCCGATGAAGTGCGGAGGTCCGGGGATGAACAGCGGCAAGGAGGCGGGCACTCGGTGCAGGCGTGAGAGAACGAAATGGCCCAGCTCGTGCGTGACCAGGATCGCCAGCAGGGTCCCGGCGAAGGGCAGGCCGTTCACCAGGGACGCCGGTTCGGTGAGTAAGAACTCCAAGGCCCCCTCCATCGGCCTGCTCCTGGTCGCGTAGGCCCCGGCCCAGAGGGTCGTAAAGACCGTGGTCAGGAAGAGGCCCATCGGCAGGACATAGTCCGAAAAATGCCGACGCTCAGGCGGCTCGTCGATGAGCAGGGGGATGTAGCGCGGCTGGGCCTCATCCCGCAGATCACCGAACAGGCGATCCGGCCGTTCCTCATTCATCACGCTTCTCCAGCAATGCCATCAGGCTCGCCGACGAAGGGGTTATGCTCCAACTCCTCAGCGACGGTCGTAGCCGGCCCATGGCCTGGGAAGAGAATGGTGTCCTTTGGAAGCGTCACGACGCGATGGCGGACCGAGTCCAGATGGACCGGGTAGAGCGAGAAAGGATTGGCCCGCCCGATAGAGCCGGCGAAGAGCGTATCCCCCACGAAACAGATTTCGTGATGCCCCTGTTCCACCCGATAGCAGATGCCGCCCGGCGTATGGCCGGGCGTTGCCAGGCAACGAACCTTGAGTCTGCCGACAGCGACCATCAGCCCGTCGTCCGTGTTGGCCAGCAACTCTCGCGGCGGGCGCCAGCCGAGCAAGCTGAGATCGGCTTTCCCAAGATACACCGGCGCCCGGTGATGCTGCAGAATGACATCCAGGCCATCGGCATGATCTGCATGGCCGTGCGTCAGACAAACGCCGACGAGCGTGAGTTGCTTCTGATCCAGGACCTCCAACATCGCCTCCGCGTTGTAGGCGGTATCAATGAAAAGCGCTTCTCCCGAGTCGTGCAGGACATAGCCCTTGACTGCGTAGCCGCCGACACTGCCGTGGACAGTGTCCAGGCCCTCTATCGTGTCCGGCACTGAGGCCGGAAGCCAGCCGTCAACGACCTGCATCAGCGGTCCGGCCCGGAGTTGCAATGCAGCGGCGAGGGCCTGGACTTCCGCCTTCGTGGGAAGCCGTCCGTTGCGCTCCAGCGCGGTGATGTCCCCCGCCGCGATCCCCGCCTTCTGGGCGAGGTCTCCGACCGACAACCCCTGCCCCATTCGGGCCTTCTTCACGATGTCGCAAAAGTCATCTTCAAGCGGCATAGGTTCAAGAGCTAATAGCTGATGGCATATAGCTTATGGTCCGAAGAGAAGAGCTTATGGCTTATAGCCGATGGCATCAGAGCGAATTCTTGCTATATGCCATACGCCATATGCTCTTGCCCTTGCCATAAGCCATACGCTATAAGCTCTTTTCCCACGCTTGTACCATCGCTGCATCCACGTCCACCAGGATCACTGACTGAAGCGACCTGGGCTTGAAGGCCCTGATTGCCTGGACCATCACAGCAGCCGCCTGGGCATGCGCCACCCCGCCGACCCCTGTACCCATGCCTGGAATCGCCAGCGAGGTGAAGCCGCGTTCATCGGCCAACGTCAGCGCCGCCTTCGTGGCCAGCGCTACGTTCTGGGGCGGAATCCGCATCGCCGGCTGCGGCATCGTGGGCGCGTGGATAATGCCCTGAAACTTCGTCTTTCCGCCGGCAGTCAGCACCGCGTTTCCCACGGCAATCGGCGCCTGCGCGACAGCCTCCTGCTCAACCTCCACACCCGCCGCTCGCCTGATGACTCCCGCCACGCCTCCGCCCATGACCCCCAGGCTATTGGCCGCGTTCACAATCGCCTGAGCCTCAGCCTCAAGGATACTGCCTTGCACGACAGTGATGTGGAGAGAGCCCATATCTATGAAATCAGCCTCTAAGCCGCTCAGCAGCGAGTCCACAGTACCTTGTATGAGACCGGTCAATCAAGAGACAGCGAAACGCGTGGTCCTTGACACCTTATCTTGATATGGTGTTTACTGCCATATGACAAAGTCCAAGCTGGTCCTCCACACGAGGTACGTGGACGAACGGGGAGGACTGGTGGAAATGAAGGCCTATCACGTCCCAACATGAGCGAAAAGGCGATCATCGGCACTACCGGACCAACACGACGCCCTACGACTTCACAACCGTTGACCGACTGATCGAGGATTTTCTCCGAGACGTGGATGCGATCAAGAAGGAGAACGAACGATGAAAGTCAAACGGCTCAAAGTCGGAGTCCGCACGCTCGGGGAAGGACTTCGTGAATTCGGCGCAACCCTCAAGGCGCTTCAGGCCGGGCAGAAAGTGTCCAAGCGCACCGGAACCTACTTCGTCACGGTGGAGGCGATGCGGCAGGTGCTCACGCCATCACGCCTGACCCTTCTCAATCTGATCCGGACTCGCCACCCTCAATCCATTGCCGCACTGGCCAAGCTGGCCCACAGGGACTTCAAAAACATCCATGCCGACCTGACGCTCTTGGCTGATCTTGGGCTTGTTCATTTGGAACCTGGCACTCATGCCCGCGACTCCGTCACGCCAACCGTCCCCTACGAGCGCATCCAGTTCGAAATCGCCGTGTGAGGGAAGGCGGAAGGCTCTGCCAGCCCCATCCGTCTACCCCTCGGGCGGCAGCTTGATCTCTTTCACTTCTCCGAAGCCGGACAAGACCTGCGGCAACGCTTCTGGCGGACCGACCGCCAGGATGCGGAGCCGGTCCGGATGGAGATGCTTGCGGGCCGCCTGGAGCAGATCGTCCTTGGTGAGCTTCACAACCTTGTCGCGCAGTTGCTGAAGAAAGTCTTTGGGGAGGCCGTCATACTCCAACCCAATCAGGCGGCTGACGATCGTGGCGGGACTGGTGAAGGAAAAGACGAATGAGTTCACGAAGGCTTCCTTAGCCTCGCTGAGTTCGGCGTCCGTCACCGGCTGCGCCTGGAGCCGCTCCATGTTGGCCACCAAGCGACTCACGACCTCCTGCGTCGAGGCCAGCTTGGTCTCGGCGCGCATCAGCCAGACCCCCCGCTCCCGCACCCCGGCCCGGAGCGAGCTGCCCACCGAGTAGGCCAGCCCCTGTTTCGTCCGCACGTCGTTGAAGAGCCGGCTGCGAAACGAGCTGCCGCCCAGGATGTCGTTCAGGATGGACAGGGCCGGATAGTCTGGGTCTGTTTCCTTGACGGACAGATGGCCCGCCCGTAGGTGCGTCTGGGACGTCCCCTTGCCGATGAACCGGACGATTTTCTTGTCATCTCGATCCTCGTCCGCGTTCACCGGCGGCAGCACGATGGCGGGCACCTCGCCCTTCTGCCACGACCCGAAGGTCTGGCGGAGCAGGGCCAGCATCGCCTCCTTTTCAAAGTCGCCGGTCACGCCGAGGATGATCCCGTTGGGATGGACCGTGCGAGCGTGGAGGGCCACAAGGTCGTCACGGGTGATCCTGGTGACCGACTCCACCGAGCTCTCGCGTGCGAACGGGTGGGTCGGCCCATAGAGCAGCTTGGCGAACTCGCGGGCTACGATGGATTGGGGCTGGTCCTGGCGCCGGCGGATGCCCTCGATCGCCTGCAGTTTGGCCAGCTCGACGCGCTTGGGAGCGAAGGCCGGGGTCATCAGAACGTCCGCAAAGATCTGGAGCCCGCGCGGCAGGTCCTTCGTGAGCACGTCCAGCATGGCGGAGCCCGATTCCGTTCCGATCCCGACCGAGATCAAGGCGGCCAACTGCTCCAATTCCTCGTCCACCTGTTCGGCCGTCATGCGCTTGGTCCCGCCCGTCCGCATCGTCACGCCCGCAATGCCGGCCAGGCCCACCTTGTCGGCCGGGTCGAGCCAGGCGCCGGTCTGCATCGCGGCCGTGACGGTCACCAAGGGCAGTTCATGATCTTCCAGCAGGTACACCACCATGCCGTTGTCCAGCACCAACCGCTCCGGATCGGGCGGAGTGAACCGGACCGGCTCGAACTGCATCTGCCTTGGATCAGCCTGAACTGCTTCAGCCGCATACAGGAAACCAGGCCAAGCGGTAAGGCTGGCGACCAGCGCCAGCAGCAACGCAGGTCCGATGGCTGATAGCGGATGGCTGATGGTCGATAGCGGCTGGTTCAATCTCGGAAGCTTCCCGTTCATCGTTCCTCGCTACTGGGCCGGCATGGCCGACGGAGCCTTGGCAGGTGCGGTTGCGCTGCCGATGGGCGGGGACGTGCCAGCGACGCTGCTCTTGGCCGAGTGCGCCCGCACAAGCGTGGCCACCGTCCGGTTGGATTTCACAAGATACCGGGCCGCGACCCGCTGGATGTCGGCCGGTGTCACCGCAGCGATCCGCTCGCGCACCTTCAGGATATAGCGCCAGTCCTTCGCCACGACCTGAAAGAAGGCCAGTTGCGAGGCCAACCCGCTGTTGGAGCGGAGCGACCGCACCAGCGCCGCGTCCAGGTTGTTCAGCACCTTCTCCAATTCCTTCGACGACACTGGCTCGGTCGTGAGCCGGTCCAGTTCCAGCCCGATCGCTTCTTCCAATTCTTTTGTCGTATGCGGCGCCAAGGGCGTGGCGCTGATCACGAACAGGTTCGGGGCGCTGACGCCGGGGAAGCCGGAATCGCTGCTGATGGAGGCTGCCAGCCGTTTCTCCCGAACCAACTTTTGGTAGAGCCGTGAGGTCACCCCTTCGGAGAGGACCGAGTCGAGCACGTCGAAAACGAAGTCGTCCGAGTGGCCCAGGGCCGGTTTGTGATAGCCGATCAGGAGCACGGGCTCCGCATCGAATTCGACTTCGACGCGCCGCTCCCCGCGCTGTGACGGCTCTACGGTCACCACCGGCGGAGGCGAGGGGGCGCCGGGGATCTTCCCGAAAGTCCGCTCGATCAGCGCAATGACCTCCGGCGGATTGATGTCCCCCACGATCGCGATCACCGCATTGGCCGGTCCATAGTAGGTGCGGAAAAACTCGGTCGTGACGGCCGGCGTGAGCGCCTGGATGTCCGAGCCCCAGCCGATGGTCGGAAAGCCGTAGGGGTGGGCCTGAAACGCGGCCGCTGCAAAGGCCTCGTACAAGAGGCCGTTCGGGCTGTCCTCGGTCCGCAGCCGGCGCTCTTCCATGACCACGGCTCGCTCCTTGTAGAATTCGCGCAGCACCGGGCGCGCCATCCGGTCCGACTCGATGGCAGCCCAGAGAGGCAACCGGTTGGCCGGGAGACTCACAACATAGCGGGTGACGTCTTTTCCGGTGGAGGCGTTCAGGCCGACCGCCCCGTGACGTTGGTAGAGCAGGGCCATCTCGTTGCCCACCACGACGGCATCGGCCTTCTCCTGGACCTCTTTGAAGGCCTGCTTCAGTTGCTGTAAGGCCGGGGAATCCTCCTGCCCGGACGCGCGCAGCTTCCCTCGCAGCTTATCGATGGCGGTGCTGAGGCGGTCCATTTCATCCAGCAGCGGCTGCTCCCGCTCATAGTCCTTGGTCCCCAACAGCCTCGTCCCCTTGAAGGCCATGTGCTCGTAGAGGTGCGCGAGGCCCGTGGCTCCGTTGTGCTCGTTCGCCCCCCCGACGCCGAAGGTCACGTTGATGGACAGCACCGGGCTCTGGTGCCGCTCCACCAATAAGACGGTCAATCCGTTGGCCAGCTTGTGCTCGATAACCCGCTCCGCCAAGCCGGCGGCGTGTGCCAGGTGAAGGTTGAGGCTGAGGCTGAGGCCGAGGAGGAAAAGCGTGAAGCGTGAAGCGTGAAGCGCGGGAAGGACGCGATACGCTTCACGAGATACGAGCGACGCTTCCGTGGTCATACGAACAACTCGATGAGCTCTTCCGGCTGTTCGATGAACCAATCGGGAGCGCACGCCGCCATCTTCTCACGGTTGCCCATGCCGTAGCCGACGGCGCAGACCCGGATGCCGGCATTGTGCGCCCCCTTGATGTCGTTCGTGCTGTCGCCGACCAGAACCGTCCGCTCATTCGAGACCTGCAAGGCTTCCATGACCTTGAGCAACATTCCCGGCTCCGGCTTCAGGCCGAAGCCGTTATCGCCCCCGACCACGTAGGCGAAGTGATGGGCCCCCAGCCCTTCCAGGATCTTCGTCGTATACTCCAGCGACTTGTTCGTGGCCACGGCCTTGTGTGTGCGGGCGAAATGGGCCAGGGTCTCCTCGACGCCGGGATAAAATCTGGTGCGGTCCAGACAATGGGTCAAGTAATGGCCGCGGAAGACCTTCAGGGCCTCTTCATAGCGAGCCTGGTTTTCCTCGCCGACCGAGAGGCGGAGGAGACGTTTGACCCCATCCCCCACGAAGCTGAAAATCTCTTCCTGGGGACGCGGCGGGAGCCCCAGCTCAGCCAGGGTCAGATTGACCGAGACGGCGATGTCCCACTTGGACTCGATCAACGTGCCGTCCAGGTCGAAGATCAGGAGATCCACCGGCACTTTGGCTTTGCGACTCATGACGGCTCCCTGCCGACCTTCCTCAACTCGTCCCGCAGCTCTGCCAGCTTCATGAGCTTCAGCCCGTCGGTTTCCTGCAGCATGGCCTGCCGCACAAAGTTGATCATGCGCTTCTGGCCGACGTGGGGCGCCAACTGCGGTTCGATGATCCGCCACCGGTCGCCCACCGCCTTGACCCGGACGCGAAACTCTTCCACCTTCGATTCAGGCACGAACGAAGCCGTCTCCCAGTACATCACGCCCAGCACCTGGAATCTCACGGGGATGAGCGCCTCCATCAGGCCCAGGATTTCCCAGGCAGCGACGTCCTCCACCACCTCATAGCTCTCGATCACCACGACATGTTCCCAGGAGGGCTCCTCCTTCCACGCGATGTAGGGTTTGAGCGTCTCCCAGGAGATAGCCTCCAGGCGGGCGCCCTTCATATCCAGCGACAAATACGCTTTCACGACGCCGGACGGGTCTTTTTTGAGGTCCCAGGTCCCCGCGGGACTATCGCCGGTACCGGCCACGGCAAGCAGCAGCAGGATCATCGCCAGGTAGATTGTCAGCCTTCTCACGATGTTCTCCTTCATCGTTCTGCGCTACGCCACCTCGTGCAGCTTCATCAAGTTGGTCCCTCCGGGCTGACTGATCTGCGTGCCGGAGAGAATGACAATCCGCTGTCCTGTTGTCGCCAATCCCTCCGCCTTCAAGCGGCGTTCGGCCTCGCGGACCCGCTCGTCCGTCTGATCGATTTGCAGCATGGTGTGGGGCATCACACCCCAATAGAGCGCCATCCGCTGCCGCACCGGCTCGAACGGGGTAAAGGCGATGATGGGAGCGGTCGGACGCTGCTTCGACAGCAGCCGCGCCGTCGTCCCTAATTCACTGAACGCCACAATGGCGCTTGCACCGACAGCCAAGGCGGCCGATGAAGCCGAGGTGCAGATGGCCTCCGGAAACGACACAACGCTGAGGTTGTCACGGGACTGGCGCGCGAACATGGGCTCAGTCCCTTCACCCGCAGCCCGAATGATCCGATCCATGACACAGACCGCCTCGACTGGATAGCTCCCGATAGCCGTTTCGGCTGACAGCATCACAGCATCGGTTCCGTCAAAGACCGCATTCGCGACATCGGAGGCTTCCGCTCTGGTCGGCTTCGGCTGGTGGGTCATGGATTCCAGCATCTGCGTCGCCGTAATCACGAGCCGGCGGCGGCGGTTCGCTTCCCGGATGATCCGCTTCTGAAGCAGCGGCACCGCCTCCGGCCCCATCTCGACCCCCAAATCGCCGCGCGCGATCATCACCCCGTCCACCTCATCAAGCAGGGCCTCGAGATGATCGATCGCCTCGGGCCGTTCGATCTTGGCGATCACCGGCGCGTCTCCCCCATATTCGGCGATCAACTGCTTGGCCTCAGCCACGTCCTCGGGCCCCTTGACGAACGACAGGGCGACATAGTCCACGCCTTGCGCCAAACCGAACCGGAGGTCCGCCCGATCCTTGTCGGTCAAAGTGGGTTCGCTGATGGACGTGCCGGGCAGATTGAGGCCCTTGTGGGAGGTGACTCGCCCTCCCGTGACGACCTGGCACTCCACCGCACCGCCTGCCACGGCAACCGCGACCAACTCGATCAGGCCGTCGTCGATCAGGATCCTGGCGCCTGGCCTGACATCCAGAGTCAGGTTCGCATAGGTGACGGGAATGTCTGGTGCGGCGGGGGCGGCCTGCGCGTGGCTTGCTACGAGGCGAACCGTCCGGCCCGGAACCAGGTTCACCCCTCCTTCCGCGAGCCCGCCGACGCGAATCCTCGGTCCCTGGAGATCCTGGATGATGGCCACCGCGGCACGCCGGCGTCCAGCCGCTTCACGGATCGCCTTGACGGCGCGTCCGTGCCATTCGTGGGTGCCGTGTGAAAAATTCAGTCGAGCCACGTCCATGCCGCCTTCGATGAGCCGGTCCAGGATGTCCGGCTGATCGCTGGCCGGTCCGATCGTGCAGACAATTTTGGCTTTGCGCATCCGCAACCCCGTGATTCGTGAAGCGTACCTCGTGAAGCGTCGTTCGGCTCGTTTTGCGCTTCACGCTTCACGAGCGACGAGGAACGCACTCCTGTGCGGGCATTCTAACAGCCGACCACCGCTCTGGCAACGCAACCGCAGGCGGGTACGGCTCCTTTCCTGGGCAGTGATTCGAGACGCTCCCCGCTACGGAAGCTCGGTTCCATGCATTCGGGCGAAGACCTCCCAGTCAAACGGCTTCGGCGCGACCGCGTGGAGCGGCACGGCGTCGATGGATCCTGGCTCGCGATAGGCCAACATGCAGCCGATGACACGCTCCGGGTCTTTGGCCAGACGGCGGATGGCTTCGTACGCCATATGTTGCGCGATGGCCTTGTCTTCGGGTGTCGGCGGGGCGCCCCGCAGGGTATGGCCAAGGATCGTGGCTTTGGTGGCAGGCGTGAGGGGATAGGAGCCGAGGCCTGTCCGAAACTGCGGCCACCGGGCAATCGTGCTGTCCACATAGCCGACCAGACCGTGCACGCCTCCATCCGGATGATGGCGGTGAGGAGTCTGTTCCGCCACCACAAACAAATGGCTCTTGTTCGGGACGCCTAACGTGCGTTTCAGCGTACCCAGAATGATGTCATCGATGTAGGCGTCTGGATCGGGATGCTCATTGACCAGCACTCCCTCAGCCCGAGCCTGATACGCACAGGCCAACGCGAGATGACCCGACCCCGCGCCCATGATTTCGACGAAAAAGACGCTGCCCATGGCCGCGCTCGTGGCTTTGAGCGACTCGATTGATTGATTGGCCAACGCCACGGCGGAGTGAAAACCCAGAGAGGTCGTGCCCGCCAGATTGTTGTCGATCGTGCCCGGTATCCCGACAACCTGAACACCAAATCCCTCGTAGAGTGCGCGGGCGCCTCGAAGACTCCCGTCGCCTCCGATGACGACGAGCGCCCCGTCCTGCATATAGGGCTGGAGATGTCGCAGGGTCGCCTGCTGAACCTGCTCGTCCTTGAAATCTTCGAAGCGGCTGCTGCCGATCGGGCTGCTCGCATGGCTGCCCAAGCCCCGCGTATCCTGCTCGGTCACGGCTTCAATCCAATTGTTGGCCAGCCCTAAGAACCCGTGACGGACGAAGTAGACCTGGAGGCCCATCCGGTTTCCTGTCACGCGCAGTTCCTTCAACGCGGCGCCGGCGCCGGCGAAATCGCCACCCGATACCAACGCAACGATCCGCTTAATCTGCCGGGGCTTGAGCGTGACCCGATCCCGCCGTTCGCGTTCCACCGTCATCCACGCGTCACGCGCCGCCCGTTCCCGCTCCGACAGACCCACCGCTGTGGAATACCCGGACAGGAGTCCGTGTTCGTAGGTCAGGAGCACCACGTTGCTCTGCCCCTCCTTATATTCTCCAAACTCGGTGAAGGCCTCACGAAACGGCCGAGGGTCGAGATAAACCATGAGCGCCCGCAGGGTTGAGCTGTGGGAGTACAAACACACGACTTTCCCTTGGTGGGATTGGCCCAACCGGCGGAACCCGTCGACGACATCGACATAGACGTCGAAAAACGAGTGCCCCCCCGGATAACTGTAGAGGGGGTGTTTGATCAGGCGCTTGGCGGTCTGGACGTCGACGCCGAAGGCTTTTGCTGCTTCCTCGGCTTCCGTCTTCTTCTCCAGACCCGTCGCCCATCCGAAATCCTGGGGTTCCAGCGCGGACTCATACGCAGGCTGGCCGGCATTGCGAGAGCCAGCTTGAACCAGCGCGGCGACCACTCGCTCCCACAGTTGCCGCGTGTTCGGGCTTCGGCTCACAAGATGAGTAAAGGTCTGCGGGTCGAGGTAGTTGTGAAGGTGGAGAAAATCCAGTTGTTGCCCGACCACGCCCAGCATCTGCGCCAACGCCGCGCCGACCGCGTCGGCCCTGGGTATGCCCCGGTCCGGGTCCAGCACGTTGGCCAGCCGGCGTCCGACCCGACACGTCCCGCTTTCCACGCGCGACACACCGTGGCGCATCGTGAAGAGGAGGGTTCGACCGGTCAAGTCGCGCGGGAGCAGCCAGAACCGATCATCACCCAGGTCCAAAACGATCCGGTCCTCGACCAACTGCGGCGTCAATTGCGCACGCGGCACGATCGCGACGGGCCGACGGTGGATCGGTTTCTGCACCGACCCGATCGGGGCCCGGAAAAGCGGCGCAAGCTCACCTGCCGCGAGGAGCTGATTCCAGGCGGCGAAAAAGACGAGCCCGTCGCCCCCGCATCCTTCTTCGAGCACCGAGCGCCGCGCAGACCTGTATTCTTCGGCTCCCGAAAAGCCTGTCTGCGCCCGCTGAACGAACGCCCGGATCTTCTCTATCGCTTCGCGGGCTCGCCGCGGTCGATCCGTTACGGCTGGCGGGAGCGGCGGGAAGGTAATCCCCTCCATCGCCGGGCGGCGCGCAAGCCACTCTCCATAAGCCAGGAGCCCCTCGACCGTCACAAAATCAAGCCGTTCTCCCGTAGATTCCATTCGTTGCCTCGTTGGTTCCTCTCCGGCTCAGCCGCGCCCTTAGCATGCAAGGCGCGTACGCGGAGTGAGCAAGAGACGGTGCCGTGGAAAGACGATCGATACGTTGAACCTGTGGAGATGCTACCGTGATGAACGAGAGATAGCAACATGCCTCTGTGGGCGAGCACCCTCGCGGGTCGGAACCACCGCGTCAAGACGCGGAGCGGTATGCTTGAACCCTCTGTGAGTCGCGTGCTACTGTGTCGCCTCTTATGAAAACCGCTGTCTCCCGGAAGCTCTTCATCGAGGCGCAGCGTTACATCCCCGGCGGAGTCAACAGCCCGGTGCGCGCCTTCCGCTCCGTGGGTGGCCAGCCTCTATTTATCAAACGTGCCAAGGGTGCCCGCCTGTACGACGCGGACGGGAACAGCTTCATCGACTACGTGCTCTCCTGGGGCCCGATGATCCTGGGCCATGCGCCGGCACCGGTCATCAAGGCCATCGCCCGCGCCGCCGCCCACGGCACCAGCTACGGCGCACCGACCGAGTTAGAAGTCCGCCTGGCCCGGATGATCACCGACGCCGTCCCCTCCATGCAGCAGGTCCGGCTGGTGAGCTCCGGCACGGAGGCGGTCATGAGCGCCATCCGCCTGGCCCGCGGCTATACGAGGAAGGACGGCGTGCTCAAGTTCGAAGGCTGCTACCACGGGCACAGCGACTACCTGCTGGCCAAGGCGGGATCGGGGCTCGCCACGCTGGGAATCCCAGACTCTCCCGGCGTGCCGATGGACTTCACGCGCCACACACTGACCGCTCCCTACAATGACATCAAGACCCTGCAAAGGCTCATCCAGACGCACCATCGGGAATTAGCCTGCGTGATCGTGGAGCCGGTGGCCGGCAACATGGGGGTGGTCCCGCCGGGGGACGACTTTCTGCCCACGCTCCGGGAGCTGACGCGGGCGCACGGCATTCTTTTGATCTTCGACGAAGTGATCACTGGCTTCCGCGTGGCCTATGGAGGCGCTCAGACGCTCTACGGGGTGACGCCAGATTTGACCTGCCTGGGGAAGATCATCGGAGGGGGGCTGCCGGTGGGGGCCTATGGCGGCGGGAAAGAGATCATGCAACTGATCGCGCCGGCCGGGCCGGTCTATCAGGCCGGCACCCTGTCGGGAAATCCCCTGGCGGTGACGGCGGGCATCGAGACCCTCAAGAAGCTCAAGCAGCCGGGCCTCTACAGGCAACTCGACAAGCTGGCGGCCAGGCTGGCGGAGGGACTGGGGAACGCGGCCAAGAAAGCCGGCGTGCCGCTGACGCAAACGCGGGTAGGGTCGATGCTGGGCGCGTTCTTTACAAGGGGGCCGGTGGTGGACTATGCGTCAGCCAAGCAATCCGATACGCAGGCCTACGCGAAATTCTTTCATCGCATGCTGGAGCAGGGCGTCTACTTCGCCCCGTCTCAGTTCGAAGCCGCCTTTCTCTCGACCGCCCACAGCGCCGCGGACATTGAACGCACGATCGTGAGCGCGAGAGCCGCTTTGAAGAGCTTATAGCGTATAGCTGATAGCCAGAAAATAGGAGCCTATAGCGAATGGCTTATGGCAAGAAAGTGCGGGGCTATCAAAGAGAGTTTTTCTTCCCATCGGCTATAAGCCACACGCTCTTTGCTCCTGCCATAAGCCATTGGCCATAGGCCATACGCTCTTCGCGGCTGTATCGAGTGAGATACGAGCTGAATCCGTTTCGATTCAGCCGCGTGGGCTATTCATCCTCTTCGTCCTCAGCATCCAGCGCCGCCTGCCGCTTCTGCTCTTCCATCGCATTGTGAAGCAGCATCCGGATAAACATCGAGATCAAGGACCCCTTTTCCAGCGTACCCCCCGGGGGGACCGCAATCTTGCCTTCCTTGATCATCTGATCCAACCAGGCTTTCTGATCCGGCGCAATCAGCACCGGTATCTCAACCAAGCCCACTTTCCCAAACATATCCATCGTGGAGCCCCCTTTTCTCTAAGAAGCGGTCAGCGATCAGCTTTCAGCTTCTGGCTGACGGCTGATGGCTAATTGCTTGCGAGCCATTTCAGCATGCGCTTGTCGGCTCTGTCAACAGAGCTTATGGAGAGGCGGCGCCTGGCATAAAATATGCTTTGGAAACGTGAGGTGACTATCTCTTGACATCTCTTTTTTGTAGGAGCATCGTACTGCCATAAGGCATGCCCAACTGACGGGAGGGAGGTGATTCCAAGCAACATGACGCCACCGGACAAGGGTGGCCCGCTCCTGTGAGCAGTCTGAGGGTTGCACCAAGGCGAGTTCAGACCAAGAACCGAAGGCGCGCATCTTCTGCTCGGTGCCAGTAGGCACGGCTGCACAGTCCAGCCCTAATGTGAAGCGAAGATGCGGGACGACCAGCATAGCGTGGCGTCCGGTTCGGCCTAATCCACACTCGCTGTCGGATAAGCCTCGACACAGGAGCGGGTCTCTCTATTTTTGAGCCACCCTTTTCTCCCCATTACCTTGCTTCGACCACCTCGCTTCCATCACCCACACACCGCCGCCCAGCATTCTCGCCCAACGCTCTCGCACGGGTCTTGCAGAACTCCCTGAGTAATACACGACCCCCAGGCGACAGATCGTTGCCTCGGGTCTGGACATCAAGGGAGGCCGCCATGGGACCAACTCATCGTTCTGGGATACGACAAGCAGTCGCTGGCTTCTGGATCGTCTGTCTAGTCTGCCTGATGGTGCTGGCTTTTCCCGTCCCCACTGCTGCAGGATCATCCCACAAAGGTCAAGCGGGACGAGCCGGCACGACCAAGAAGATCGAGCGGGCCAAGCAGGGGAAAGCCGCTCTGCCGTCACAGACCTCCGCGGCCGCGACTCTGCAACGGTGTCCCTGCCAGACGCTTCCTGCCGTAGGCGGAACGGTACCGGGCACAATCCGTCGCCCAAGCCTTTCTCACTTCCGCGCGGTGCTTGGGACCGCTCAAGGAAACGATCCCAAGAAACTGGCGTCATGGCGTCGTGCCGCAAGGCAGGCGCTTTACGTGCGGCGGCTGATGCTCGCCCGGCTCCCCCAGCTCGCATCGGACAATTGGTCGCAGGCGCGATCGCAGCCGCTGGACCGTTGGCGGATTCGTCTGATCGACGGCGACACCTTTGCCTACGGGGCGGAGCGGATTCGCATCCAGGGGATCGATGTGCCAGAGCTGTCGGAGTCCGGCGGGTTCGAAGCCTCACAACGACTGGACTTGCTGCTGCGTGAAGGGCCGGTCAGAATCGTCCCGCAGGCCCTGGACCGCTATGGACGCACGGTGGCCGAGGTGTATGTCGATGACAGAAACGTGGCGGAGGTGCTCAGACGCGAGGGCTACGCCAAGCCAGGGAGCCGATAAGAGCATATGGCGTATGGCTTATGGCTAATGGCAAGAGCACGGAGCTATTAGCCGATGGCAAATTCCTGCCATAAGCTATTAGCTGTATGCTCTTTGCTCTGCGCCTCATTAGCTATATGCTCTCGGCCATTTAGGTGCGCTTGACACGGCTTTCAAATAAGCATGTAATCCGAGCCTGATTATGGAGAGCGCAATGGTTCATCCCATTTATCGTGTGAGCGCATTTGAAATTGCCGGAGCTTATACGTTGCGAATTCATTTTGACGATCAGGCGGAACAGGTCATTAATTTTCGACCTGTCCTTGCTGGAGACCTTTATGGACCGTTGCGTGATGCGTCACTGTTCAACCAGGTAAGGATTGATTCTGAAGTGCACACGCTGGTCTGGCCCAACGGCGCAGACTTTGACCCTGCCACGTTGCACGACTGGCCCCAATACGTCGAGGCGTTGACAGCTCGTGCAAGACAGTGGGATCTCACCGCTGCCCGCTAGGGAGAGAGACCGCCTCTGAACGACTTGGCCGATCGCGGCTCAGTGAATAGGTTAAGCGACTCGGAGGCGCTTCTTGGAAGTAGTGACGACTAATCTGACCCGGATGCCCAACCTTGCGAGCATATCAATCAGGCTGTCAACACTGAAAAGATCGATACGTCCCCTGACGAGGTCGCTGATCCGTGGCTGCGTCACGCCAAGAACTTTGGCAGCCTCAGCCTGCTTCACCCCCCTGACCTTACCCTTCATCAGCGAGGCCTCACTTTTTCTTCTTATCTTTCGGTCCCTCTGCAAACAGCAGCCAGGCTAGGATTGCGAAGCCGACCGCCACGCCCGCGATCGCCAGCCACGTCACGATTTTTTCAGGCATGGCGCTCCTTCCTGGTCCTTTTCCGCTCTTTCATCGCGCGGCGCGGAGGAGCCTGTAGCGCTCCTACCAGCGCCGGGGCCATCCGCTTCACCTTGTTATCCAGCGTCGTCGCCACCAGCTTGGCGGACCCTTCGACGATCAGACGCCGGCTGGTTCGCTCGCGGATCACATGGGCGAAGGTCACTGAGGCCTTCCCGCAGTCAGCCAGCCTGGTGTCGATCACCAGGGTCTCCCCGTACCGAGCGGGAGACCGGTAATCCACTTCGGCATGGACGACCATGAACTGGGTGCCTTCTTTCAGCAAACCCGCGACCGACAGGCCGCGCTGCTCCAGAAAATCCGTCCGCGCCCGCTCGAAGTATTTTAGATAATTGGCGTAGTAGACCACGCCGCCGCAATCGGTGTCTTCGTAGTAGATGCGAATTTCCATTGCAATATAAATTAGTTGCAAGACGTAAATTGAGCTTGTAGCAAAACAGAACAGTTTCTCTAATGTTCTGGAGAGCTTTCACGCATACTGCAAAAAGTTGTGAACCGCCTCATTCGTAAGGATTTCGTTGCTCCTCTCACGCCCTCGTTCGCTTCCCGCCGCCTAAGCTGTTTCAGCCGGCTCGGCATGCTCAGCCCTCAGCCTCAACGCCTCGTCGTCATCCCTTGCTTCTTTGCCCTGTCCTGGCTAGACTCCTCCCACGCAAGTATTCGTAACCGTCCGACTACGGAGACCACCATGGACAGTCACTATTCAGAATCCGAGTTAGCAATGATCGAGCTTCTAGAGAAGCATGTCAATGCTGAGCTACAAGGTGACTTGGATACAACAATGGCAACAATGTCTGACAACCCTCACCTGCATAATATTCCAAATATGATGGGGGGGAACGGATACGATGGCGTCAGAAGTTTCTACAAAAATCATCTTGTTGGAAAATTCTTTCCACCTGATGTGACAATGAAGCGGGTATCACTAACCGTTGGCACTACTCAAATCGTCGATGAATTAGTCATAACGTTTACACACACCACGGTGATTGATTGGTTACTGCCGGAGATCGCACCAACAGGCAAGAAAGTGGAGGTTGCAGTCGTTGTCATTGCCGGTGTGAAGGACAACAAGATAACGCATGAGCACATCTACTGGGATCAAGCGAGCGTTTTGGCACAGGTGGGGTTACTGGACCCCAAAAATTTGCCGGTATGTGGCTCCGAGGGTGCCAGGAAATTACTTGATCCATCAGTGCCAAACAGAACTCTTAAAAAACGCGTATAAGAAAGATTATGCCCTTGATCCAACTCTTTCTCATCGATCAACACCAGAAAAATTTTACGAAACTTCCGAAGATCCCGTGTATTCCGGTTGTGTTCTGACAACCGACGTTTGTGTCCTCAGGTGTGCGGTTCGGTTGGTCGGAGTGATGTAGTTCACGTCCTTTGGATATCCGGTCTCGACTCTCCACAGAACAGCTCCAACTTTTGCTCGGTCCTGAGCGTTTCCAGTTTCTTGACCAGGACCGCGTATTTTTTGATCACTTTTTCATTGCAGGACACTTTATTGTTCCCGTCAGTAGATTCGAACTTCCATGGGAAGCTTTCAGCCATCAGCGGTCAGCTTCCGCCATCCGCTTCCCCTGAGAAGGGACGCTGAAAGCTGAGAGCTGAATGCCGACAGCTTCTTCACAAATTCAGCATCGGAAAACGAGGCAGCGACGCCTCACTGACGCCGGTCAGCTTGATCACCAGGTCATAGAGCTGATGGAACCGTTCCGGCTTCACCGGCTCGAAGCCGTGGCCGAGGATCGCCTGATTCGCCGCATCCAGGAGCGGCTTCATCTTGGGCCACTGGGCCAAATACGCTTGTCCCATCTGATCGCCCAAGCCGGCTAACGCGCGAAATTGCGCGTGGAGCGGCAGCTTGTACTTGCCGTCGATATCGTCCAGAAAACAGGTCCGGCAGGGTTCGCGGAGGGCCTCCGGCAACTGCTCGGGCTGAACGTCCCAGGTCTTGATCTTGTACTGCTTGAATAACCGGTGCTGCGCTGAAGCTTCGAGAGCCCGCAGCAGCGCCGTGACGGCGGCCTCGGGGTGATGGTTCTGTTCGGCCCTGCGCCGCGCATGGGCCAGCAGATCGTAGGCCACGGCCTCCTTCACTTCCTGAGGGTCCAGGACCAGTTTTTCCAGAAAGCCCGCGTTTTGCTTAATGGCGGGAAGGACGGCCTTCAGGCCGGCCGGGCCTCCCCAGACGGAGGCCATCTCCAGCGCCTTGAGCGAGGTCTTGAGCTTGTCCCAGGCCTGGCGATAGTGAAACCGCTCCCAGAGACTGTAGCCTTCCGCGAGATCCGCCAGCGCTCGGTAGAGGGGTTTCTGTCCGCCGCTGACCCGTGCCTCGATCTGGTGGAAGAGGGATACGGCTGGATCGAACGACCCCCGGTTGAAGAGGTCGCAGCCTTCCGCGCGCACGCGGCCCGCCGCTTCATCCCAGGGATTGCCCTGCAGCCAGATCCGTGCCTGCCCGTCAATGGTGACGGCTTCGCCTTCAGAGGTCGTCCCGCTCCCCGTCCGGCCGACTGTGATCACCCGCGAGGTGAACGGCATGCCGGCAAGGGACAGTGCCGCAGCCATCGCGGGCGTCGCGCCGGTCAGGTCCACGACCAGCTCGCCGGCTTGCACCTCCCAGGTCCGCATCAGCTCGGGCAGGGCGCGGGCCAATGTCTGATGACAGGCCAGAAAGCGCGTCGCGTCCGGCGTGACGAGCCAATCCCACCGGCGCGGCATCTGGGCGATCTGCGGCTGCACGGCTGTCTCGACGAGGATTTTTGCCGATTCAGGGACGAAAAAACAGAGCAGCTCCGGCTTGAGCCGGTTGATCGTGTAGACCGCAGCCGGCGCATCCTCGCCGACCGCGATCAACAAGGCTCTGACAGGAGCATCGACAGCCATCGCCGGCGGACTATAACACCCCGATCCGGCACGATCAATCAGGAGTCTCGGTTGGGGGGAGGGTGGCGAAATGGACGGGGACTCTGTTGTGTTGGATGACTGCGCTCGACTACCGCCTGATCCGGCCTTCGCCCCGGAGCGGGCCGCCTTCATGCGGACGAAGGAGCCGGTCGGCAGCTCCCGAATGGACGGAGGGCGGCGTCCGGTTGGGATTGGGAGTCCCGGCCTGATGCTTCGGCTGAGTTGGAGAGGTATTACTGGCGCTCTGGCCGCCGCCCTGCGCCGCATCCACGCCTGCGCTCTGGTCCGGCGCCTTCCCTTGGTCTCCCGCTGGGCTCTCACCTCCTGCACCTCCAGCGACCCCTACTCCGCCTAAACCGAGCCCGATGGCGCGGGGCGCGCCGATCTCGCGCAGCGCGTCCTTCGGGGCCTCGTGCCGCAGGCTTTCCTTCAGGTCGGTGGCCGCGATCGTCTCGTGGACCACGGGATGCGCCTTGGCCTCGATCAGAGCCACCGGCACGGGGATGCTACGCGCAGCGGCATGGCTGTACTCCCCCGGAGCCAGGCGGGCCGTCTGCCCACCCGACGTGAACTCGACCGAGCCGGACGTCCCGATGTTCGCCGTTCCGCTCGTGTCCTTGTCAACCCAGACGACGAAAACGCCGCCATGGGCGACGGCGCTCGCCGTCGGCGTCTGGACTTCGAATTTCGAGCCGGCTGTCGCAAAGGCGTTCCCCACGAAGACGCGCAGACTGCCCTGCACGAGCCTGACCGTCACGCTCCGTTCAGCGCTGGCCTGGTCGTGCTCGTGCTCGATGATCTCGACACGGCTGTTCTCGCCCACCGTGAGGATGCTCCCGCTATGCAGCAGCATTTTGGTCCGGGACTGCCCATGGGTCTCGATCACATCGTTGAACTGAAGATTGTCCGTGGTCTTGGCCTGAAACGGGGCGTCGGGGTCCGGATGGTCCATGAGGACCTTGCCCTGTACAGAGGTGATCGCACCGATCTCTCTGCCTTGCCCTTCCCTCTGGCTCCCACCCTGGCCGGCCTCCTCCGCCCACAGGGGTGAAACGGGGAGCAACACAGCAAGGGGCAATCCGAGCAGGTCGAACAGGATGCTGCGTTGTCCCTCTGTCGTCTTCGTCACGGTCTTCTCCTGACGGCGTTGATATTGTACTGTTAAAAGGACGCGCTCAGCATCAGAGAATAGACGCTCCGCGCGTAGGAGAACACATCCACGTTGGTATCATCCCGGTTATAAGTATACTGGAACGTGAGCGAGAGATTCTCGCCAAAATCCCGGCTCACCGCCCCGGTAAAGCTATAGATGTTATCGCGCCGTCTGGTGTGGCCGTCGACCGAATAGGAGTTGGGGTTCGAATACTGCTGGTGGATCCAGTCGAACGCAAGAGACAACTCTAGGGTCAGGATCGGCGGCACCTCAAGCCCTGTCGAAACATGATGCCCCTGGTAGTTCCAGTCGGCATTATCAGGGGTATTCGGCGGGGCCGCGACTTGGGGCGATCCGCCTCCGGTCACGTCGGTGTCGAAGATATACCCCAGCCACATCCGCCCTTTATTTTCGGAGAAGATGAGATATTGGGTCACGCCGGCAAGCCAGTTCTTGCCGTTCCGGGCCTGGTTCAGGAGAAAACGACCGCTCCGAAAGACCTTATCCATGTAGCGAAACTGGAGCTGCGTGGCGGTGTTCACGGACTCCGTGAGGGTCAGGACGGAGAGGGCGGTGTTCGCATTGAGGTATGGGGAGCGCCCGACCAGGGTGTAGTTGTAGATGTATTGTAGATTCAGGGCCACGGGACCATCCTGATACCGTAGGTAGGCCGAAGGCGCATGGTCTTCCACGTCAAACCCGCTGAGCCGGGAATGGAAGCTTTGGTAAATGCCGTACGTGATGCCTCCGGTCAAGCGATCGGTCTGGAGGCCGCGAAAGTCCAGGGACCCGGTCAGCACCGAGCGATAGTCGGATTCTAGGGAGATGCCGGTGGTGCCGGCCGGCGGCGACGTGCCGCTGGGCAGCAGGACGACGTTGGTGTCATACTCCATCCCGGCCGCACCGTTCACCGTCCACCGGCTCTCAGGCGCAGGGGGCGCTTCTAACTGCGCCAGGAGCGCCTTGGCGGACTGAGCCTGCTCCGATTCCGGCTCCGCCGCGATCGCCGCCTCAAGCGCTTCCCGGGCCTCGGTTGGCGCCCCTCGGCGAAGATGCGCAACCCCGGTGTAATACTGGGCGCTGGGAGCCAGGTCCGGACTCAGGGTCATGGCCCGGCGAAACCGCGCCGGCGCCTCCTCAAACTCGCCCAACTCGTGGTGAGTCAAGCCGAGATAGTAATGGACCAGCGGGTCTTCAGGGGATGCTTTCTCGGCGGACAGGAGACTCTCCTTGGCCTCTGGGTACCGTTTCTGGTGGTACTGGAGGATGCCCAAGCCGAGCCAGGCCCGACCGGAGGAAGGATTGACCGCCAGCATTCTCCGGAACACCACCTCGGCCTCGCCGTATTGCTTGCGCCGAAGCAGTGTCTGACCCAGGTAGGCGGCGGCTTCGGGATCGTCCGGTTTCGCCTGAAGAGCGGAGCGGAAGAAGGCCCCGGCCGACTCATACCGACCACGGTCGAACTCCACAGCGCCCCGTGAATAGTTCAATTCATAGTCTTCAAGCGACTCCTGGCCCCGGGCAGGACCGGACAGCCAGACAAGCAGCAAGCCCAGCCCGGCTATCCAGCCGGCCAGCAGTCGGCCCGAGCGTAAGGGAGAAGAAAAGACCGAGACTGTGTCACGGCGCGTCACAGCCCGGCGAGTATACGGCTTTGCGCCCGTCACTATCCACGCCCTCAACCTCGGATATGCGGCCTTGGCTGGTTTGACAGGGCACGGCTCTCGCCCTACAATGCCGCTGCATGAAAGAGCGCGCCATCAAGGCCTTTGAGGAGAGCGCCGAGGTCAAGCGCCGGTTCGTCCGCGAGCACGCCGATCGCATCGAGCAGGTCGTGCGGCTGATTGCCCGCGCGTTGCGCGATGGGCACAAGCTGCTGCTCTTCGGCAACGGCGGGAGTGCGACGGATGCGTCGCATCTGGCCGCTGAGTTCGTGGGCCGGTACCACAAGGACCGCCGGCCCCTGCCGGCCCTCGCACTGGGCGCCGACCTGGCGGCGCTGACCTGCATCGCCAACGATTACGCCTACGACGAGGTCTTCGCCCGCCAGGTCAAAGCCCACGGTCAGAAGGGCGACATCGCCATCGCCATCAGCACCAGCGGCAATTCACCCAACGTGCTCAAGGGGGCGGAGGCGGCGCGGGCGCTCGGCCTGACCACAGTCGGCTGGACCGGCGGCAAGGGCGGCAAGTTGGTTGGTGTGGTGGACCATTGTTTCATCGTGCCGTCCACCGTGACGGCCCGCATCCAGGAAAGCCACATCACGCTCGGCCACGTCCTCTGCGAGCTGATCGAGGAAGAGCTGTTTGAAAAGACTTGAGAAGAAATCCGTGCCGCCGATCGACGTGTCACGGCTCAAGACCTATCCGCTGAGCCGCCGCCACAGCAAGGTGCGGCTGTCGGATTTCGCCATTCCCTGGCAGCGCAGCGGCGCCTTGAAACGCTTCCTGGCCACCCTCCCCGACATCCTCGCGGTCAAGACGCTGCGGGCGGTCACGCGGGCCATCGTGAGCGCGCGACGCCGCGGCAAGCCGGTGATCGTCGGGATGGGCGCCCACGTGACCAAGGTCGGGCTCAATCCCATCCTCGTAGACCTGATGGAACGCGGCATCGTGACGGCCGTGGCGATGAACGGCGCCGTGATCATCCATGACTTCGAGCTGGCGCTGCTGGGGCACACATCGGAGGAAGTGGACGCGGAGATCGACTCGGGCCGTTTCGGCATGGCGGAGGAAACGGGCCGGATGCTGAACGAAGCCATCGTGAGCGGGGCCAAGGAGGGGCTGGGGCTCGGCGAGGCGGTCGGCCGGTACGTCACCCTGCGCAAGCGGCAGTTTCCCAACCAGCGGATCAGCATCCTGGCCACCGGCGCCAAGCTGGGGATTCCAGTGACGGTCCACGTGGCCCTGGGCACCGACATCATCCACATGCATCCCTCGGCGGACGGAGCGGCGATCGGAGCCGCCTCGCTGTTGGACTTCCGAAAACTGGCGGCGGTCGTGGCCGGCATGGAGGGCGGCGTGTATCTCAACCTGGGCTCCGCCGTGATCCTCCCGGAGGTGTTTCTCAAGACGGTCTCGCTCGGCCGGAACCTAGGCCACGCTCTGACCGACATCACCACCGTCAACATGGATTTCCTGCCCCACTATCGTCCTATGACCAACGTCGTCCGGCGGCCGACCCAGAAGGGCGGCCACGGATATCAGCTCATCGGCCACCACGAGATCATGGTGCCGCTATTGGCCGCCGCCGTGATTGAAGAACTGGAGCGATGACTCGGCTGCGCCAGGACTCCTGCCCTCAACCAGTCTTCACAACCGATCGGCTGCAACATCTCTGGGGTGAATTCAACCACCGTTTCTTTCGCGGCGCGCTGCCTTCCATTGAGGTCGTCTGGAGCCGGCGCCTGACCTCGTCCGCCGGGATGTTCGCAAGCCGCGTCGGGCCGCGGGCTCCCGACGCAGGCTCGGCCCGTCGATGCATCCGGCTGTCGGTGCCGCTCCTTCAGCAATCGTCGGGAGACGTCGAACATGAACTCCTCGGCACCCTGGCCCATGAGATGATCCACCAGTGGCAGTTCGATATCCTCAAGCGGCGGCCGAATCACGGTCCGGATTTCCGGCGGAAGATGGTCGAGATGAATCGCGAGGGGCTCGGTGTGACGATCAGCCACGCACTGGACGAGGCCGTGCTGGCCCTGGCCAAGTACGCCTGGCGTTGCCTGGGATGCGGTAAGGTCTATCAGCGGCAGCGGCGCACCATCAGGCCGAGCCGCCACCGGTGCGGGTGCTGCCGCGGCATGCTGCGTCCTCTTTCGATTGACCAATGACGAATGACGATTGACGAGCGTCGATGGCCCGTTGGCCCCGCCAGATTCTGTTCGGCGACGTGGACGCGATGTTCGCATCCGCCGCGGTCGTGGCGAACCCGTCGCTTGCCGGCAAGCCGGTGGCCGTGGGCAGCCCTCCACCGCGCGGCATTATCGCCGCCGCCAGCTACGCCGTGCGGCCTTACGGCGTGACATCCGCCATGCCCACGGCGCAGGCGCTGCGCCTCTGCCCCGACCTGGTCCTGGTTCCGCCGGACCGCCCCCTCTACGAACGTCTGCACAGCACGATGCGCGCGGTCACGGACCGTTTCTTTCCGATCTGCGCCTGGACAAGCATCGACGAATTCTACGCGGACACGACGGACCTGCAGACCTTGCATCCCGATCCGACAGCGCTGGGACAAGCCGTCAAGGAGGCCATCTTCGAGGCCACGGGACTGTGCTGTACGGTGGCGGTGGCAACCGGCAAGATGGTCGCCAAGGTGGCGGCCGATGCCCATAAGCCCGACGGCCTCGCCGTCATCCAGCCGGGGACCGAAGCGGCCTTCTTGGCTCCCCGGCCTGTCCGGTCTTTGCCCGGCATCGGCCCCAAGACCGCAGAGCGATTAGACCGGATCGGGGTCACGCTCATCAGTGATCTCCTGGACCAGCGCTTTGAGCCGCTGCTGCGCCGCATGTGGGGCAAACGCTTCCCTGCCTTGCAGGCCCTCGCGCAAGGCATCGATCATGATCCGGTTGAACCGGACCGGGCGCAAAAGAGCCTGGGGCAGGAGACGACCTTCGATCATGACACGCGCGATGTCGCATTTCTGGAGCAGACGTTGCGAGGGTTTCTGAGCGACCTGACCCACGAGTTGCGGCAGGAAGGGCTGGCGGCCGGCGCCTTTACGGTGAAGCTGAAAGACGCAGCGTTCACGGTGACGACCAGGCAACGACACTTCTCGAAGCCGTTGAACTATGATCCGGCGATGTGGCCGGACATCCGCACCGCGCTGCGGAGCCTGATCAGGCCGGGGACCCTGTACCGGCTGGCCGGCGTCTCGCTCTCAGAGCTCGGCCCTGCGACCGAAAGCCTGTTCGATCAGCGGACCAGCAAAGCCGTCGCAGCCATGGACGCGATCATCGAGAAACACGGCGCGAAAGCGATTCGCTTAGGCGGGACGACAGAACCCCGGGACTAGAAAGCAGGGTTATTTCTCCTTCTTCTTGTCTTTATCTCCCTTCACCGCCTTATTGACGGCCTTGGCCCCCTCGCTGGCCGCCTTGCTGATGCCCTTGCCGACCTCGTTCCCGACTTCCTTGATCTTGTCCATGACCTGCGGAATCGGCTTGGGAAGGTCCTGGACGCGAAGCGAGCCTTTTTTCGACTCACCTTCTTTTGCGGCAGGCTTGTCCCCGGTTTCTGCGGCTGACGCGAAGGTGAGCAGGCCGGTGGTCAGGGCGAGCAGGACCACGATCACAGCAAACCAGGATGTCCAGCGTTTGCCCGTCATGGGTCTCTACCTTCTATTGGCTTCCCGGAGGGCGCACGGAATTCAGAAACGCTTCCACTTCCTTGATGACGACTTCTTTCTCCTGCGGCGTGAGCTTTTCCCAATGCTCCCTGAGCGGCTCGAAGAACCGCCGGAGCGACGAGTAGAGCGCGTAGGCCTTCCCCCCTTTTTCGTCTTCGATATCGGCCATGGATTCCCCTATACCAAGCTTGACTGAGAGTAGTCAGTTTTCAGTCATCAGTCACGAAACTGAGAACCGAAAACTGAAGACTGACAACTGTTCCTTCCTTGCGAGAGCGTCTGACCATTCTATCATGAGAGAACAAAGCTGCTTTGCTAGGAATTCAGGAATCGTCCAGGGTACAATGGAGCCGTGAATCAGAAAATCAGAACCAGAGAAGAGTTGATCGGTCTCCTCGCGCAGCGGCGCGCGAAGCAGCAGCGGATCGTCTTTACCAACGGCTGCTTCGACCTGATGCACGTCGGCCATACCCGCTACCTCCAGGCGGCCCGCGAATTGGGCGATCTGCTGGTGGTGGGCGTGAACAGCGATGCCTCCGTGCAGACCCTGAGCAAGGGCGACGGGAGACCGATCGTCCCGGAGGCCCAGCGGGCCGAGGTGTTGGCTGCCCTGGCTTGCGTGGACTATGTCGTGTTGTTCAGCGAACCGGACCCGGGCCGCCTCATCGCCGACCTTCAGCCGGACGTCCTGGTCAAGGGAGGGGATTGGGCCCCAGACCAGATCACCGGCCGCAAGACCGTCGAGGCCCGCGGGGGGGCCGTGAAGATCATTCCCTTGGTCCCCGGGGTCTCCACCACCTCGCTCGTCGAGAAAATCCGCAAGAACGTGAAGCGTGAAACGGGCCAATGACAAATGGATCAAGCTGACAAGTTGCAAGTAGCCAAGTAACAAGTTTTGGACCCTTGCGACTTGGTCACTTGCGCACCTGCTACTTGCCCCTTGCTACTTGTGTCTTGTCACTTGCCACTTAAGACTTGCAACTTGTTACCGGCGACGAGTCACGAATGACGCTTCACGCATAACGGTTCCTCCATGCCCGCCGCTTCACCATCCACAACCTACTGGGACCAACTGCTCCGGCCGGTGGCCGAAGCCCTGCGTCGCGGCAACGGCAAGTCCTGCTTGACTGGTCTGCACGGCTCGACGACCGCTTTCGCGCTCGCGCTGCTCGCGCGGGAGGAGCCCAACAAGCCGCGCCTGGTCGTGACCGCCTCCGATGAGGAAGCCGAGCGGCTGCACGATGATCTCCGGTTTTTTGACACCCTGGTCGGTCTTCCGACGGAGCCCCTGACCCTCTTCCCGGAATGGGAGATCCTGCCTTACGAGGGGACGCCGCCGCACGTGGAGCTGATCGCGCAGCGGATGCGGACCCTCCATCGTTTGACCGAAGGGGCCCCGACGACTCTCGTGACCTCCCTGCCGGCGCTGATCCAGCGCATCCTGCCGCGTGCCGCGTTCTCACACGCCTGTCTCCAGCTCAAACCGGGCGGGACAGTCGAACGGGAGGCGCTGGCTTCGCGCCTGCTTCGGCTCGGCTACCGGCGCGTGTCGGTCGTGGAGATCCCCGGAGAGTTCAGCATCCGGGGCGGCATCGTGGACATCTATTCGACCGCCTACGCCGATCCGCTCCGCGCGGAGTTTCTGGGCGACACGGTGGAATCGTTGCGGCTCTTCGACCAGGCCACGCAGAAATCCACGGCGAAGCTGGGACAAGCCTGGCTGCTGCCGGCCCGTGAATTGATTTATCCGGAGGATGGGCCGGAAGCCTTGCAAGCCCTGCCGCCCGACGCGGAATGGTACGGGCCTGTTGTCTATCCACGCATGGACCTGCTGCTGGACTATTTCCCTGAGCAGCCGGTGGTCGTGCTGGACCAACCGCAGGCCTTGATCAAGAAGGCGCAGGAATTCCGGAAAGAAGTCGCAGAGGCCTACGAGCGGCATGGGCGACAGGGCGAGACCCACCCCTACCCGCCACCAGACCGGCTCTATCATTCCTGGGAAGAAATTCTCGACCGGATCAAGGCCTCCCCCACCCTCGCGGCGGAGCCCCTGGCCCCGCTCGACGGGACGTGGGAGCCGACCATCCCGTTCCCCGCCCAGTCGCCGAACAGCGTCGGCCTGGCCCAGCGCGGCACCCCTTTCACTGAGACCCTGGCTCTGCTGGACCGTCTGCGGGCTTCGGGTCCCGTGCTGATCGTCGCGCGCAGCCGTGGGCAGGTGGACCGGCTGCTGGCGCTCTTCGCCGAGCACGACCTGCCGGCGGTTCCGTGGAAGCTCCAGGACTGGGCGGCGGCGCAGGGGTCTGCGCACAAGGCGCCCTTCTACCTGCTCCAGGGGAACCTCTCGGCCGGGTTCGTGTCCGCCGACGGACGGCTCGCCGTCATCACCGAAGAGGAGCTGTTCGCCAAGGGGATGCGCCACCGGCCTCCCCCGAAGAGCAAGGCCGCGACGTTCCTCTCCTCGCTTGAAGACCTGAAGGCGGGCGATTATGTCGTGCATGTCCAGCACGGGATCGGGCGCTATCAGGGCTTGAAGCGCCTGTCGGTCCAGGGCTTCGAGAGCGACTATTTGATCCTCGAGTTCGTCGGCGGCGACAAGCTCTACGTGCCGCTCGACCGGCTGAATCAGGTGCAACGGTACAGCGGGGCGGAAGGCCATATCCCCCGAATGGACCGGCTGGGCGGCACCAGTTGGGCGCGCACCACGGCCCGCGTCAAGAAAGACATCGAAGAAATGGCCGCTGAATTGGTGGCGCTCTACGCGAACCGGGAGGTCGTGCATCGGAACGAATATGACGAGGACAGTACCCTGACCCATGAGTTCGAGGCGGCCTTTGAATACGAGGAGACGTCGGACCAGTTGCGGGCGATCGAGGACATCAAACGTGACATGGAATCACACAAGCCCATGGATCGCCTGGTCTGCGGCGACGTGGGGTACGGCAAGACCGAGGTGGCCATGCGCGCCGCGTTCAAGGCGGTGGAAAACAACCGCCAGGTGGCCGTGCTGGTGCCGACGACCCTGCTGGCCCAGCAGCATTACGACAACTTCGCCCAGCGCTTCGCCCCGTTCCCGGCCCGCGTGGCCATGCTCTCGCGGTTCCAGACCTCCAGGGAAACGAAAGCCGTGCTGAAAGACCTGGCGGCCGGCACGGTGGACGTCGTGATCGGGACGCACCGGCTCCTGCAGAAGGACGTCCGGTTCGGGGACCTCGGATTGGTCATCATCGACGAGGAACAGTGGTTCGGCGTCCGCCACAAGGAGCGGCTCAAGCAACTCCGCACCCAGGTGGATGTCCTGACCTTGACCGCCACGCCCATCCCACGGACCCTCCAGATGGCCATGTCCGGGGTGCGCGACCTCTCGGTGATCGAGACCCCGCCGACCGGCCGGCTGGCTATCCGCAGCCAGGTTCTGCGTTTCAACGAGACGGCCGTCCGCGAAGCGATCATCCGCGAGCTGGGCCGGGGCGGCCAGACTTTTTTCGTCCATAACCGGGTCCAGACGATGGAGCGGACGGCCACCTGGCTGCAGCAGTTGGTGCCGGAGGCGCGCGTCGTCATGGCCCACGGGCAGATGGACGAGCGGCTCCTGGAAGCGATGATGCTGAAGTTTCTCCGCCGGGAGGCGGACGTGCTGGTGGCCTCGGCCATCATCCAGTCCGGGCTGGACGTGCCCAGCGCGAACACGATCCTGGTCAACCGCGCCGACACCTTCGGGCTCGCCCAGCTCTATCAGCTCCGTGGCCGGGTCGGGCGGGCTGGCCACCAGGCTTATGCCTATTTCTTCGTGCCCGACGAGGGGACTCTGAGCAGCGACGCGCAGAAGCGGCTGGTCGCGATCCAGGAGTTCACCGAGCTGGGCTCCGGGTTCCGGATCGCCGCCGCCGATTTGGAAATCCGCGGCGCGGGAAATCTATTGGGCAAGCAGCAGTCCGGCCACATCGCCGCCGTGGGATTGGATCTCTATCTTCAGATGGTCGAGCAGGCGGTGCAGTCCCTCAAGGGCACGGTGGTCGAAGAGGAACCGGACCCGACGCTGCACCTGAACGTCTCCGCCTTCATCCCGGAGGACTATGTGGGGGATACCCACCAACGGCTCTCCCTCTACAAGCGGCTCTCCTCCGCGCGGCAGGTGGGCGACCTGGCCCTCCTGCACGGGGAGATCCACGATCGGTACGGGCCCCTGCCGGAGCCGGTCGAGCGTCTGTTTGAAGTCATGCAGATCCGGCTGCTGGCCAAAGCGCTGCGGCTGGCCTCGGTCGAGGTGAAGCCCGGGACCGTCATCATCTCCTGTGATCCCAAGACCCAGGCACCGGAGGCCGGCATCCGCCAATTGATGGACCGCTACCAGCGCCGACTGCGGTTGCTCTCGCCCCTCTCCTTCGAGCTTCAGATGCCCCCGGGCGACTGGCTCGCCCTCTTTCCTGAACTCACTGCAGCCTTGAAAACCCTGACCGTCTGTGGTACCACATGACCCGTACCGAGCGGGGATTCTCCTGTGCTGGAGCGCATACTGTGGCTTCATTGAACCGACAGTCGTTCGCCTTCGGGAAACTCGGACGGGCGCGACGCGTCCTCGCCGGGCTGCTGCTCGCCGTGAGCGCCGGCTGCAGTCCGGTGTCCGACGAATCGCCCGTCCTGGTCATCGTGAATGGACGACCCCTCACGCAGAGCGAGTTCGACTTCCGCTGGTCGGAGCTGTCGGCGGCCGCCCAGGCGCGCTATCGGACCGAAGGGGGGAAGCGGAAATTTCTGGACGACCTGATCACGCGCGAGCTCTTGCTCCAGGAGGCCCGCAAGCTGGGCCTGGACCAAAGCCCCGGCATCCGAGAGCGCCTCGAGCGGTACAAGGAGCAGCTCGCGCTGGATGAGCTGATGCAGGCGACCGTGCGGACGCCGGTGGACATCTCGAAGGAAGAACAGGAGTCGTATTTCACGGCCCATTCCGCGAAGCTGTTGTCGGCCGAGCAGGTCCATGCCGCCCAGATCCTGGTGCCGACCCTCGCCCAGGCCAAGGATCTGAAACGGCAACTCGACGAGGGCGCCGATTTCGCCAAGCTCGCGCAGCGCTTTTCCATCGACCAAGCCACCAGGCAGCGGGGCGGAGACCTGGGCCCCTATCGCCGAGGGGCGGCCGGACCGGAGGTGGAAGCCGCACTCTTGACCCTCAAGCCGGGCATGGTGAGCGAGCCGATCGAGACCCAAGCGGGAGTGCATCTGGTCAAGCTGATCAGCCGAGACCCGGGCAACGTCTCCAACCCCTACGCAGCCAGGGAGCGCCTCCGGCAGGAGTTGCATGCCGAGAAACAGCGGAAGCGCTTTGAAGAGTTTCTGTCCAAGCTGAGAGCGACGGCGACCATTCGGATGGCGGACGCGTCCAAGCTGGTGACGGAGGACGCAGGCCCGCCGCCTGTCGCTTCGACTCCATAACGAGCATTAACGAGCATGTTGGCATCGTCCTGTCCGACCCCCATCACGCAACCGCCGGCGAAGCGCCGCTGGCTCTGGACGCTCGGCGTCGCGCTGATCGCGTCAACCTTCCCGACCTTATCAGCCGACGCAGCCACCATTCGCGACCGCATCGTCGCGGTGATCAATACCGAGCTGATCACCCTTTCCGAGCTCAAGTCCTTCACCGAGGGGGAAGAAAAGCGCCTTCGCGAGCAGTATCGGGGAGCCGATCTGGAGCGCCGCCTGCATCAGCTCGAGTACTCAGCCCTCACCAGGATGATCGAGCACAAGCTGCAAATTCAACTGGCCCAGAAGAAGGGCATGGACGTCACAGACGAAGAAATCGCCAACGCCGTCAAGGAGATGAAGCGTCAAGGCGAAACGGTGGACGATTCCAAACCCGAAACCAAAAAGGCGATCAAGGAGCAGTTGACGCTGATGAAAGTGGTCGATCGCGAGGTCCGGAGCAGCCTGATGATCTCCGAAATCGAGATGCAGCGGTACTACATGCAGCATCAGAGCCGCTTCATGCTGCCCGAGGAGTACCGGATCAGCCAAATTCTGATCATTCCTCGATCCAGCGAGGACCGGGAACAGGCCCGCACCAAGGCCGCAGCCGTCCATGCTGAACTGAAGAGAGGCGCCGATTTCGCCGACCTGGCCCTCCGCCGATCCGACGGCCCGGAGGCCACCAAGGGCGGCGCGCTCGGCTTCGTCCGCCGCGGCGAGCTGCTCCCGCCGATCGAGCGCGCTCTCGAGACGCTCGAGCAAGGTCAACTGACCGAGCCGATCGAAACCCCGCTGGGCATGCACATCATCCGCCTGGAAGAGAAGACCACCCCGCAGTTCCGGCCATTTGCCGAGGTCAAGAACGAGATTCAGGGCTTGGTGTACCGGCAAAAAAGCGAGGATGTCTACCAGGTCTGGCTGCGGGAGCTCAAAAATAAAGCGTACATCGACGTGAAGTTCTAGGAAGAGCGTCATCTGTCATCGGTCATTCGTCATTCGTAAAAGCCGCAGGACTCTTACGATTGACCATTGACGAGTGACGAATGACGAGCATGTCCCTGATCACCTGCCACAATTCATTCCGTCCTTCCTGAGAGACAGAGGAGCAGGGCACGAGGGGGATGTCTTCCTCCAGGTCGAGCCTCCCTCGGATCATCTCCAGGTGCCCCCGCCGGTCGGTGCGCGACAGCTTATCCACCTTGGTCGCTACGACGACCGGCCGCTGGCCCAGCCCAAGGAGCCAATCGAGCGTGCCGGCGTCCGGCGTGTCGATCCTGCGGGGATCCACCAGGAGCAGGACCCCCCGGAGGGTGGGGCGTGACTTGACATACTGTTCGATCATCGGCCCCCAGTGAGCCCGGACGGACTTGGCCACCTTGGCATAGCCGTAGCCGGGAAGGTCCACCAGATAGAACTGTTTCACGAGGGGGTCAGCGGTCGTGACCCGGAAGAAGTTCAGGATGCGGGTCTTGCCTGGTGTGCGACTCACCTTGGCCAAGCCCTTGCGCCCGAGCAGGAAATTGATCAGCGAGGATTTGCCCACGTTGGACCGACCCACGAACGCGATTTCGGGCAGACGGTCCCGGGGAAACTGCTCGGGGCTGTCGCAACTCTTGACGAATTCAGCCGAGATGACTTTCATCGCTGCTCCAAGTTTGTCACGGGCCTGATTGCTGTATCATCGTCTCATGTCGAAGTCAAAGACCAGCGGCGGATTGCTTCGAGCAGTCGGCCGGCTCACCCTGTCACTGGGCCTGATCGTCGTGGCAGGCCTGGCCCTCTACTGGTGGGCCGTCTTTCCCGATGTCTCCGGTCTTGCCACGACCAACCCCTCCTCCACCGCCCTGATGGAAGCCAGGATGACGGAGGCTCAGGAACGAGGGCGTTCATTGAAGCCGGCTTGGACATGGGTCCCGCTCTCCCACATCTCGCCGCACCTCCAGCGGGCGGTCATCGTCGCCGAGGACGCCTCCTTCTATGACCATGAGGGATTCGATTGGACCGGCATCAGGGAGGCGGCTCTGCGAAACCTGAAGGTGGGAGCACTCAGGCGGGGCGGGAGCACGATCACGCAGCAACTGGCCAAGAACCTCTACCTCTCCTCCGACAAGACCCTGCTCCGGAAGGCCCACGAGGCGCTGATCACCAGATCGCTCGAGCAACGGCTCGGCAAGCAGCGCATTCTGGAGCTCTACCTGAACGTGGTGGAATGGGGACGCGGGGTCTATGGCGCGGAGGCCGCAGCGCAGCACCATTTCGGCAAGTCCGCCCTGGAGTTGACCAAAGAAGAGGCGGCGCTGCTGGCCGCCATGCTGCCGTCGCCCAGGAGCTACGACCCGCTACGGATCACGCGGTACCTGTCGGTCCGCCAGCAGCAGATCCTGAGGTGGATGGCCAAGAGCGACGCGGCCAAGCCCGTGAACGGGAAATCCCGTCATTAAGGAGGCGTCCAGATTGCAGCTTTTCCTCAAGTGGGCTACGATGCCGCCGGATTCACCAAATCGCTGCCAAATGTTTTGAGGTCACAATATGTGACCTCATCACACGTGATTTAAGGTGCCATTTTGGCGCCTCAAAGTCTAAGGTCACATTTTGCGACCATAAACGAGGGCTGATTGAAGATGGAGTCCTTGGTATCTTCGGAGCGAATCGAAAAAAGCATCCTTCTGCTCCGCGGGCACAAGGTCATGTTGGACAGTGACCTTGCAAAACTCTACGGAGTCCAGACAAGAGTTCTGAACCAAGCGGTCAGACGGAATCAAAGTCGCTTTCCTGCGGACTTCATGTTCCGGCTTAACCAAAACGAGGCTATAGCTTTAAGGTCACAATTTGTGATCTTAAAAAGTGGACGTGGACAGCACCGGAAATATCTCCCCTATGCGTTCACAGAACAGGGCGTAGCTATGTTGTCGAGCGTGCTGAACAGTGAGCGCGCAGTTCAGGTCAATATCGCTATCATGCGCGCCTTCGTCCGTTTGCGCGAAATGATCGCGTCCAACAAGGAGTTAGCGAGGCGTCTGGATGAACTGGAAAGAAAGTACGACAAGCAATTCAAGGTGATCTTCGACGCCATCCGGGAGCTCATGAAACCGGCGGCCCCACCACGTCGGCAGATCGGCTTCCAGCGGGACCAGCGGAGGTAGCCGAGGCTCGCGACAGAACCCCCCCCTTGCCTAGCCCGATGGCTTCGCCACCCGATCCCCCACCCGCGCATCTTCTCGCTCACCGAAGATGGCGGACTCGTGCGTGTAATGCTTGAACTCCAGCAGATTGTGGAAGGGGTCTTCCAGAAAAAAGGTCGCGTGCTCCAGCTTCGTACCGGGGAACCGCAGGCGCGGCTGCTGGTAGAAGCGCAGGCCCTTGGCCTTGGCCCGGTCCACCAAGGTCTGCCAATCCGCCTTCGAGGTGAACACGAGGCCGAAGTGGCGGGGATAGATCCCCTTCTGCGACTCCGGCGGCTGATCCGTGAGCTGGGCGACGATCTGGTTGCCGTGCAGATCAAGGATGAGGGAGAAGGGCGCTTCACGTCCCAGCCCGCACCCCAGCCCGTCCACGTAAAAGCGCTTGGCTTCGTTGAGGTCTGTCACGGGAAAGGCAAGATGAAAGAGAACCTTGTTCATTGCCGACTTGGTGATCTGGTGATTTGGTGAATTGAAGACGATGATTCCGTACTTAGTCTGCAATCTTTCTCTAGCTCTCGTCAATCAACAAATCAGCAAATCAAGAAATCCTACTTGAACTTGTCCCGGACGACCGGCTTTCCTGTTCCATCCCAGTAGCCGGCCACTATGCGGGGGGTGTTGTGCGTGATCGCAAACCGGCCGTTCCTGGCCAACACCAGCGCGCCGGCCGCGCCGGCCACTCGCCGCGCCACCTTGGCAAGCACCAGCCGGGCTGCTGAGGCAGGACCGGCTCCCGCCGCCAAGCAGTCCGCGATTTCCTTGGCCACCGCGATGCGGATGATGCTCTCCCCTAAGCCGGTCATGGAGACGGCCCCGGCCTCGTTGTCCGCATAGATCCCACAGCCGATCAGTGGCGTGTCGCCCACGCGGCCCGGCAACATCAAGGCGATGCCGCCGGTCGAGGCGCCGGCCGCCACCGTGCCTTCTTGATCCAGCGCGACCGCTCCGACCGTCTCGCGCGCTTCTCCAGCTTCACCTGTCAGGGTTCGTCGGCCCTCCATCCGCTCGAACAGACGCAGGGTGTGGCGCTGCGCGACAGTCAGCCGGTCACGGTGCGGCAGGGCTTTGATAGCCGCGCGCCGTTGCGCGGGGGTCGGTTGCTTCTGACAGTCCAGCTTAAAGTGCCGGGCAAAGGCCGTGGCCTGTGCGCCCACCAGCAGGACATGCGCCGTCTTGTCCATCACGAGACGAGCCGCGGCGATGGGGTGCCGCACCTGCTCGATCCCCGCCACGGCCCCGGCCCGGAGCTCGCGGCCTTCCATCATGGAGGCATCCATCCGTCTCGTCCCATCAAGCTGGAGGCGAGCGCCGACTCCGGCATTGAAGAGGCCGGAGGCTTCCAGAACCTTGATGGTAGTTTCAATCGCGTCGAGAGCAGGAGAGCCATGATGGAGCAGCTTGTAGCCAGCGGCCAGCGCTTCTGCGAGGCAAGCCCGCTGCGTCCTGGTCATGGCTCTGACACCGGCGCCGCCGTGCGCCAGGATGAGGGGGTGCTTCGTCATAAAGTCCCAAAGTCGTAAAGTCTAAACGTCTTCAAGTCAAAGACCTCACATCCACGACTTTATGACTTTAGGACTTGATGGACTTTAAGACTGATTCCGACGTGGAGCACTTTAATTGAGGAGAAGATCTTTGGCCTTCCGGTAGGTCGGGTCCTGCATCCGGTCCAAATCGGTGCGGACGAAGCCCAATCCAGTCACGCACAGCTCGAAGTTCTCGGAGAGCTTGCGGAACAAGGGCGACTCATCGGTGGATTCCCGCTCGTGGAGTTGGGCCACGATCCCGTACGACCGTTTGCCAGTCTTCATATAATCCACGAGGAAGTCTTTATGATAGATCAGGCCCGCGGTCTTCAACCGCCGCAGATATTCCGGAAAGAGACCGGCCATGAAGAGGGTGAAGTCGCCGATGTGACGGTGGACGTCCGGCTCCCGGTCCAGCGACTGGGCTTCAAGCAGCACCTCCGACTCGAAGAGCAGGTCCGCGACCGTATCGACCCGGTCACCCTGCCGATTGCGGATGCGGTAGAGTTGATCGGTGCGGGTGAATTCGACAAGGAGGTTGGAGACGTAGCCGGTGACGTTCAGGTCAGGCCAGCCCAGCTTCTCGGTGAAGCTTTTCTCGGTCAACGCGCCGAACAGCCGGCGCAGCGGGTGATGCTCAGGTATCCGGCTCTCCATGATGCCCCCCGATACTTGAAGTATGCCAGCCCTCCACCTTCGAGGCAAGCGTTGCGGCAAACTGCACGCCGCCGAGGGTGGTCCCTTGCTTGTCCCCCTGTTGCCTCTATCGGCTCCCCCGCTGAAGACTTGAGACGGATGTTGAAAAAGGCCTCCAGCTTTGTTCTCGGTCGCTCCAACCCCTCAACGTACTTCTTCAGTACGCCTCAGGTCCTCGCTCCCTGCGGCCGCGCTGGACGGCCTTTTTGACCATCCTAACCAGCTCGCGAAACTGGTTCATGCTCGTTCTCGGCTGTCGAGGATGAACGTGACGGGCCCGTCATTGAGCAGTTCGACCTTCATGTGGGCGCCGAAGACGCCGGTTTCGACCCGGAGACCTCGGCTCTTGAGCCCGGCCGCCACCTGCTCGTAGAGGAGGCGGGCTGTTTCCGGAGGGGCTGCAAGGTCGAAACCTGGCCGGCGCCCCCTGCTCGTGTCGGCCAGGAGCGTGAACTGGGACACGAGCAAGAGAGCCCCGCCCACTTCGCCGATGGACAAGTTCATCTTCCCCTGCTGGTCACTGAAGATGCGCATCGTTGCCAGCTTCTCGACCATATATTCCGCGTCCGGCTCGCCATCGCCCTGAGCCACCCCTATGAGTACGAGCAGGCCAGCCCCGATGTGCCCAACAACTCGCCCATCTACTTCGACCGATGCGCGTGTGACGCGCTGAATCACGGCTTTCATAAATCCAAGAGCGTATGGCTTATGGCGAATGGCCAGAACAAGGAGCCTATGGCTGATGGCTTATGGCAAGAAAGCATGGGGTTATCAAAGAGGGTCTTTTCTTACCATCGGCTATAAGCTATACGCTCTTTGCTCTGCGCCATATGCTATACGCCATTAGCTCTTTAACTGAGAGAGCGTGCCTTCCAGCGCCAACAGGCGGCGCTTGGCCGGCAGGCCGCAGGAGAAGCCGCCGAGCGATCCGTCGGCCGCCACTACCCGATGGCAGGGGACCACAATGGGCACGGGGTTCGTCCCCAAGGCCAACCCCACGGCTCGTGCATAGTGTTTTCCCCCAACTTTCGCTGCCACCCACTGGTACGAACGCACCCGCCCATAGGGGATGCGCAGGGCCGCACGCCACACCTTTCGCTGGAAAGTCGAGCCTTGCGAGAGATCGACTTGAAAGTCCAGCCCGCGCCGGTTTCCCGCGAGAAAGTCCATCAACTGCCCACGCGCCTTCTCTAAAACCGGCATCAGGGATGCGGCGTCAGGGGTGAGCGGCCGGGGCAGCGCGCGCACGACGGCGTGCCGCGACCGATGCGGCAGCACGATCCGGCAGATTCCCGCGCCGGCACGACCGGCCGACGCAGCAATCCCCATCCAACCCCAGGGCGTCCGAAAGACAACGGCCGCCAGGCGCGAGGCGAGTGGTGAGCGGCGAGCGGTTGCGAGAAGTTTTTGTTTCATCGCGCTTGCCTCTAGCCCCTAGCCACTCGCCTCTCGCCCAATCTTGCGCCTGATCATTCCCCAGAGCACCTCCAGTTCCTCCGACCGCATCAACGCGTGCGCGCCGAAGTAGCCGGTGACGCTCAAGCCGACACCCACGAACAGCATGACCGTCTTGGCGGTCCAGTCACCCTGATGGGTCCAGACTGCCGCCGCCGCCACCCAGGTGGAGGCCAGGACGACCGGCACGACCGCCGCCAGGTCTCTGGCGGCTGATCGTCCGACGGATCTCCAGTCGATCCCGCCCAGCCTTCTGCTCAGCACCGCGACCAGGATCGCCCCGTTCAGCATGGAGGCCAGGGCCGTAGCCAGGGCCAGGCCTGCGTGCTGAAGCGATCCCATCAACAGGATCGACAGCAGGATATTCGCCCCCACCGCGGCGACGGCCGAGAGGGCCGGCGTCCTGGTGTCCTGCAGGGAGTAAAAGGCCGCCACGATGATCCGCACCGAGGCGAAGGCCCAGAGGCCCACCGCATAGCAGAGCACTGCGGTCGCGGTCGCTGCCGTGTCTGCCGCGGAAAAGGTGCCGTGCTCGAAGAACAGGTGCACGATCGGGCCCCGAAGCAGGATCAGACCCAGCATGGCTGGAAGGATGATGAACAGGGTCATTCTGAGCCCGAACCCCAGCGTAACGCGCAATTCATCCAGCGCGCCGCGCGCCGCCTGCGCCGACAGCGTCGGCAAGATGGCCGTCGCCAGCGCCACGCCGAAGATGCCCAGCGGAAATTGAATGAGCCGCATCCCGTAGAACAGGTAGGTGGGGGCGCCCGCAAAGAACGAGGCCAGGATCGTGCTGACCGTGATGTTGACCTGCGTCACCGACATGCCCAGCAGCGAAGGCACCAACAAGAGACCGATCCGCTTCACGCCGGGGTGCCTCGGCTCGAACCGCCAGCCGAAGAGCAGCCCTCGGCGACGGAGTCCCGGTACCTGCATGACGAACTGCGCCGCTCCCCCGAGCACGACACCGATGGCGACGCCGAGGATCGGCTCGGGTAACAGCGGCGAGAGCAGAAAGGCGGCGGCAATGATGCAGACGTTGAAGATCACCGGCGAAAAGGCCGGCGCCGCAAAGGCGCGGACCGAGTTCAGGACCCCCATGGCCAGCGCCGCCAGGCTGATGAAGAGCAGATAGGGGAACATGATCCGGGTCAACCACGTGGTCATGGCCAGCTTGGGCGGATCGTCGTGGAACCCCGGCGCGAGCAGCCAGACAATCGCGGGAGAGGCCAGGATGCCGACCAGGGTCACCGCCGTGAGGATCGTCAGCAAGGTCGTGAAGACCGCGCTGGCCAACTCCCAGGCTGCCTGCTTGGTGCGGGTGGTGTGGTATTCGGTAAAGACCGGCACGAAGGCCGAGGACATCGAGCCCTCAGCGAAGAGCTCTCGCAGCAGATTGGGAATCCGGTAGGCGACGAAAAAAGCATCCGCAGCCGGCGTGGCTCCGAACAGGCGGGCCAGAACCATGTCGCGGATGAAGCCGAGGATGCGGCTGGAAAAGGTGGCGGCGCCGATCAGGCCGGCGGCCTTCACGACCGTGTGATTTTCGTCCTGCGCGCGGGCAGGAGTTCCCGGCAGGCTGGCGGGCTCGGGCATCGCGGCGGATTCTAGCCTAACCGCGCCGCGCAGTCCACCACGGCACCGGGCGGCAGCGGCGAGACCGCGCCGATTCCGTCACGCGGCGTAAATGTACTGCACCAGCCGCTCCTGATCGCAGCTTCCGATCCCCGTGAACTGCATGCTCACGCAGGCCGGCCGATCCTCCGGCTGCTCCACCCGAACCACCTGGGCTCGAGCGGCCACGACCCCGTCCGGCAGCCCGATCCGGACCGACAGCGCATCCCCAACGTGCATCGGTCTGGCCGTTGCAAGCCGCAAACCGCCGCCGCAGAGGTTGAGTCCAGTGGGACTCATCTCGCCCGGCCGCTCGCGGTCCGACCAATAGGACAACGGCAGTACCGTATCGATGCGGACATGCTCGCGGAGATCCACGTCCGGCTGGATGGCGGACGTTGCACAATGCTGGCCCATAACGTCACCCCTCGGCAGTATGGCACCTACCCCAGGACATCGTATGCTTCATCGTCCGGTCGGCGGAAAAACTTGACCGCCGGAGAATTCCCCCGCGTAACCGGTCCGTTACGGTGCCGCGGGGAACGCGGGGTTGGAAGGGCTGGTCGCGGGCTCTCAGCGAGGGGGGCCGGGTAGGTCCACGTGCACGTCGATATGAGGATCGGACAAGGCGGGGGGCAGAGGCGGGAAGGGGTGGGCATCGATCACTGCCTGCAGGCCCGCTTCATCAACCCGGCGATCCCCTGAACTCCGTTCCACTTGGACCAATTGGGCCTCCCCGCTGGCGAAGAGCCGGAACTGCACGCGCGGGCTGCGTCGCGCCGAGGATTTGCCTTGTTGCCGGACCGCTTGCTTCCAGCTTCGACTGATGCGGTCGTTGACCGTTTTCCAGTAGGCGCGGCTCTGAACCATCGGGGGGGCCGGTAAGAGATCCTCCTCCCTGATGGCTTCTTCGGCGACCCCCTCGTGAGCCGGACGCACTGTGTCGAGAGGAAGCCTGCCCTCTTCCCTGGCCACAGACAGCTCCGCCGGAGCTGCCTTCTGCTCCGAGGGAGCCAGCAGCCCCACCGTGACGTACACCATGCGTCGCAACAAGTACTCCAGCCCCATGCCGCGCCGTCGGGCAACGGCGACGTCAATACGGATCGCTTTCCGCCTTGCGTCAAGGAACCCCGCTGCAAAGGGTTCGAAGAATACCCTTGCGCTGAAGACTTTCGGGCCGGCCTCGTACGTCATGGGAACGAGCCTGGTGGGGAAGGAGTCGGCTTCAACGATCACCACCCAATCATCCGTTTGCGCACCCTTCTGCGCAGCCGGCCTCCCGGTGAGTTGCACGGAGAGAGCTAGTCGGTTGCCGGGCAACAGGATTCCTTTGGCACTGTCATCGAGGATGTCGAACCGTACCGGCTGATCCGAGCCTGAAGAGAGGGAGGGCGCAGCCAGTGAGGGCTGGACGCCAAGCAGGCTCAGACAGAGACAGCCTCCAAGGAGGACCTTGCGCACATGCCGCAAGCCGCTGTGCCGGAACATGGAACACCCTCCTCAGACTTGTTGCCTGTGCGCCTCGCAGGCCGCCTGTGAAGACCGCGAATCGGCGCCACGTCTCTACCACATCGGGCGGAGCGTCTCAACCCGCCCGTGCCTGACCCTGCGAGGTTTCCCTTGATTAACCGGACCTCCCGGGGTATTTTTCTATGGAGCGCATCCGGACAGACCGTGCTCAATGGCGCCGGCGTTCCCCTTCATCTGAGTCGAGGTGCTGATATGAAGCCGTTGGTCGTCGTGGCCCTGCTGGTCTTATTGACAGGCTGTAGCGAGCGGACTGTTTCCTCATCGACGAAAGACCAAACCTTGATCGTGGCCCCACCTCCCGTGCAACAGCCGGTCGAACTCCCCGCGCCGCCGCCGACCGAAGAAGTCCGCGTCACGGAGCCTGCGCCGCCTCCGCCACCCCCCCCTCCTCCACCGACCGAGGTGGCCAAAGAATCGCCCCCGGCGGCCGCCCCTGCTCCTGTTTCACAGCTAGGCAACCTAGCCGACGTCTTTTTTGATTACGACCGTCATACGATCCGGGACGACGCCAAGGCCGCCCTGGAAGCCAATGCCCGCCTGCTCAAGGCTGAACAAGGCTGGAAGCTGGTTGTGGAGGGGCACTGTGATGAACGGGGGACCCTGGCATACAACCTGGTGTTGGGCGAGCGTCGTGCCAAGGCGGTCCAAGAGCATTTGGCCGATCTGGGCGTCCCCACCTCTCAGATCCAAGTGATCAGCTATGGGAAGGAGCGGCCTTTCTGCTCGGAACATAACCAGGATTGTTGGCAGAAAAATCGACGGGCGCACTTCGTGGTGCCATGACCCAAGCCCGGGCTCTGTTCCCTTCGCTTCCGTGACCGCGCCCCGCGTCAGCGTCCGATGAGGCTCTTGTGTCTCGTTCCCACCCAGGATTCCGCGCCGCCTCTCTTCCGCCGACCCTCGCGGCGAGTCTCTTGTGGCTGGCCGCTGCCTGCAGCGCTTCTCCTTCGCCGGTCCCGCCCACAACCGACGGACTTGAGCAACAAGTCCGGGCCTTGATCGAGCAGAACCGCGCGATTGACGCGCACCTCCAAAAACTGTCGCAAGACCTGCAGGCCCTGCAGACGACGGTCGCCTCCCTGGACGATCAGATCTGGGCCCGCCAATCGGTCATGGCGAAAAACCTTGCGGAAGTGCGGAACGACCTCCTTCCCACCCTCACCGGGCAGGTCGAGTCCCTCTCCCATACCCTCCAGGTTGTTATAGACCGCGACCAGAAGGAAAAAGCCGGGAACGAAACGTTCGCCACCTTTGTGCGGCAGGGCATGGCCGTGCAGTTGGAGCGGACGCACGCGCAACTGACCCAGTTGCAGGCGACCGTGGCCGCGCTCGCCGCCAAGCTCGACCAGACCCAGATCGACCAACAGCAAGCCTTTGCCGCGGAAACAGCCTGGATCGGCGCCCTCGCGGGCCAACTCGAACGGTATCGCCGGAGTCCCGGCGTCAAGCGCTCGGCTCCCCGCCCACCGGCTCCTTCGGCGCCTTGATCCGCCGCCGGCCTCTCTACGCGCTCACGTCACCCGCGCTTTCAGCCTCACATCGCAGCCTCACATCGCACTTGACAGACAACCAAGGAGAGCCTAGCCTGTCCGTCACTTGATGGCCTGATTGCTCACTCTGGGAGGGACTCCATGAAGATTCGGGTCCGAGGATCCATCGCGGGATCGATTACAGTGGCCGGCTTGCTGGTCTCCGGCTGCGTCAGCACCGCCACGCACCAAGAGACTCTGGACGAACTGGAGGGACTCCGAAGGCAGCAGGCGGCCACCGAAGGCCAGCTCGAAGCCAGCCGTCGCAAGGCGGCGGAACTCCAAAGCGTGCTGGGAGCGGAGCAAAAGGCCAAGCAGGAGCTTGAGGAGCAGATCAAGCGGCTCAAGGAAGCGCAAGAAGCCTCGGGCCGGGAGAGCGAACGACAAATGGCGCAAGTAGCCGCTGCCGCCCCGGCAGCCGAAGTGACCCCCATTCAGGGCGAGCCCAACCAGTTCAAGATCACGATCGTCGCCCACCTGCTGTTCGAGTCCGGCGACGATCAGGTCACGCCGGCCGGTCGCGAGATTCTCCGGCAAGTCAAGGACGCCTTGAAGCAGGTCGCCGACAAGCAGATCCACGTGGAAGGTCACACGGACAACAAGCCGATCAAGCCCTACCTGAGAAGCCGGTTCCCGACCAACTGGGAACTCTCGACGGCTAGGGCCACCAGTGTCGTGCGCCACCTGGTCGCGGAAGACGGACTGGACCCGGCGACGCTCTCGGCGGCAGGCTATGGGGACACTAGGCCGGTGGCAAGCAACAAGAACGAAGACGGACGCCGGCAGAACCGCCGGATCGACATCGTCCTCTATCCCAAGACCGTGGTTGAACCGGCGAGCGCGTCGAAGAAAGAGTGACCAAGGTCTGCAGGCAAGCACACGCTCCTGGCGACCGTATCATCATGAATGCCACGGCTGTCGCTTGCCTCTTGTGCCTCTGCGCGTCCACGATCCTCCTCACCGGCTGCGAAGCCATTCAGCAAGCCTCCAGGGAGGAGACCGCCGCTCGAATCGACGAGTCCATTGCCGCGTATCGCACCGCGGCAACGAAGGTCCGCCTGGGGGATTCCAAAGAGCAGGTACTGGAGCTTCTGCAGCCGACGCAATTCCCCCTCCAGAGCAACGAGATCAAACCGCCCGAGGCCTTTCCCACGCAGACGGCCGCTGGCGACCCCAGCCTCGTCGAGATTCACTTCTTTCGCTCCAGCCGCCATCCCGACGAGGCCGGCACCGACCGTCAGGGACTTCCACTCCCCGACAACTTCACCCCCTATATTTTCACCGACGGCGTTCTCACGGGGATCGGATGGACAGACGTCCTGTCGCTGAGGATGCGGAAACCGGACCACCCGCCGCGCCCCCAGGCCGATCTCTGTCAACAGATGGGCCCGCTGGCCGGCTGCTTTTAGCTGGTTTTCATCTTGCTTGCCGGCCCTCTCCTCTGTACCATAGGGCGCTCGCGAGCGCGGTTCCCTCGAAGTTATTCGGAACGGGTCGGTTTCGGTTAAGGACAGAGAGGGGTATGAGGAAAAATAACTCTCCGCTCACGGTAACGGAGAAGTTGTCGGTCCTCAGTGTTCGGTTCTCAGTTGCATGACTGAAGACTGATGACTGAAAACTGACGCCTCTCTAACAAGCTTGGCATGGAGGAATCATGGAGAGACGGACGGGATTCTTGGTCGCCATCTTGGCCTGCGCGATGGCCATGTCGTGGCAGGGTCCGGGCCAAGCGAGTGAGCGCGCATCGCTCAGCCCTGCCTCAAGCCCCTACAGCAAAGCCGGCGACATCTCAGGTACGCTGACATGCGTTGGATCGGACACACTGAACCATTTGATCACGGCGTGGGCGGAGGGGTTTGGCCGGCACTACCCGAGCGTCAAGGTCCAGGTGGAAGACAAGGGGTCCAACGCGGCCGTCGCCTCTCTGCTCGACGGCACGGCGCAACTCGCTCCGATGTCGCGCATGATGGACGAACGCGAGATTGCAACTTTCCAGGCGAAGTACGGCTATCGGCCGACCCCCTACGCGGTCGCCGTCGACGCGCTGGTGGTCTACGTCCACAAGGACAATCCGATCGAAGGGCTCACCATGGACCAGGTGGATTCCGTCTTTTCCAAGACCCCCCGCTACAGCTACAAGAATGTCACCTCGTGGGGGCAGCTTGACCTGCCCGGGGATTGGGTCAACGCTCCGATCAACCTCTATGGCCGGAATTCCTCCTCCGGTACTCATGATTTCTTTAAGGAGCACGCTCTCCGCAAGGACGACTTCAAGGCGGGGGTGAAGGAGCAAGCGGATTCCCAGTCCGTCGTGCAGCGAATCGTCGAGGACCGGTTTGGAATCGGCTACAGCGGCATTGCCTACGCGACCTCCGGCGTGCGGATGCTTCCGCTCGCCAACGATGAGTTTTCACCGTATGTGGAGCCGTCCTTTGAGAATGTGAAGAATCGCCGCTATCCCCTCCGCCGCTATCTCTACCTCTACGTGAATCAGGCCCCGCGCAAGATCCTGCCGGGCGACAAGCCGCTCTCTCCCCTGATCCGAGAATTCCTCCGGTATGTGCATAGCCAGGATGGGCAAGCCGATGTGGCCAAGAGCGGGTATGTGCCCGTTGAAGACTGGATCGTGACCCACGCCCTGGGCAAAATAAAGTAGCGGCGGGAACCGGAAGGGTTCGCCATCACTCCCCGGCTCAGCGGCTTTAGCTCTTCTCGGCCAGCCGCTTGGCCATTTGGTAATGCAGGGGTTCTTCGATCAGGCCCGGGGCCGTCTCCGGCTCCGCCACCCGGCTCTGTTCCACCGGCTCGATACCGAAATGGCGGCAGACGTTCACGGCCAGACTGAAGCAGAGGGAGAACTTGCCCGGAAGGGCGAGCGTGTAGTTGCCCCGGTCGATGATGTGGTACAGGTAGTTCCTGATGAAGGAGGATGAGGACACCTCGGTCTTGTAGCCGAAAAACAGATCGGTGCTCTTGGCATCGAAGTCACCGAAGACGCGTTTGGCCATCCCCAACATGCTGGCCCGGACCCGCTCCAGCACCTCGCCGGTTTCCTGCCGGGCATCATGGTAGACGGCGTTCCCGATCAACGAGTATTCCAGGCCGTTGTTGCGATGGCAGATATGGTTGATCGTCTCTTCCATATGCGGCGACATCCGTACGAAATTGAGGTCAGTGAGCGCCGGGTAGACGACCAGCAGGGGGCTGATGAAGACCTTGGTGTTGGTCTCGAACGAGGTCGTGTCTTTCCCGGTCGCCAGGATGGTATGGCGCGCCGGAATCCGAACGGGAGCCTCCCCTGCCGTCCCTTTGGCGAGCACCGCGCCCTTCTCCAACTCCAGAACCTTGGTCTGCGTCTGCACGAGGCCCCCGTTGGCGAGAAAGGACCGTAGCAGGTCCTCCGCGATCAGCTTCGTGTTCATCGCGCGATCCCGCGACTTGAGCGCAAACGCGACGTGGTCGAGGTTGACCCCCAAAGTCGAGCGATGGACCACGTACTGGAGGGGCTTGGCCCCGAACCCCAGTTGGTGGCTCAGGCTTCTCGAGGCATCCAAGGTTTCGAACCAGGACATGCGCCGCTTGGCTCGATAGAGGGCTACGGCCCAGGGCAGCTTCCATTTCCAACTGACCCCTCGGCAGCTCGTGTAGACGTAGAAGTTGGTCCGGTTCGCAAACCACCCCTCGCGGCTGGTGGTATAGATATGCTTGTCCACACGCAGGTTCATGTTGGGGAACCAGCTGTAATAATCCACCAGGTCGTCGAGGTTCCCCACCATCGTGCGGCAAAAGAAGTTGCTCGGAAGGGCGGTATAGAGGGCGCCGGTGTGGAACCAACCCTGCTGCTCGGCTGAGGCCTCGGAGCAGAGCGTCTTGTTCTTCTCCAGCAAGACCACCGAGGCTCCGGACCGCTGCAGCATCTCCGCAACGGCCAGCCCTGCGATGCCTCCTCCAACGACTGCGAAATCCTTCATGGGTGCCTTTACGCTGGGTCCGGCCGGATCAGGCCAGATGTTTGACGAGCATCTCTCCGACGAACCGGGCCTCGTCCTCCGTCATGCCGGAGGTGAGCGGGGGACAGAGATGATTCGGGCACCAGCGGTCCGCGCCCGGGTAGGTCTCTCCGGCACAGATGCCTTCGAAGACCGGCTGCTGGTGGCAGGGCAACTCATACACGCCGCCGCCCACGATGACCCCCTCGGCTCCCAGGGCTTTCTTGACGGCCTCCACCTGGCGCCCGGTCGGCACGTGGACGATCAGCTTGTACTGGCTGGCCACGTCCATGTGTGTGGTGGACACATAGTCCAGGCCGGCCGCTTCCAACTTTTTCGTCATCGTATCGTAGGCCGCCTGCCGCTTCCGGATCATCTGGGGGAGCTTCTTGAGTTGGATGAGCCCGAGCAAGGCGCCGAGCTCCGTGATCCGGCTGCTGTTCCCGAAATCATGGTGCAGCCCGCCGTAGTTCATGCCCCGTTTGCCCTGGTTCCGGAACGAGCGCGCCAGGTAATCCTCCTCGTCGTGGTTGGTCGTGATCATGCCCCCTTCGCAGGTCGTCATGACCTTGGTGGGGAAGAAGGAGAAGGCTGCGGCGTCGGCCAGGGTCCCGGACTTCACGCCTTTGAGCTGGCTGCCGTGCGCATGGGCCGCATCCTCCAGGATGAACAGCCCGTTCTTGCGGCAATAACTCACCACGTCCAGGAACTCCGGCGAGATGACACCGCCGATATGGACCCAGAGCACGCCCGCGATCGGCGCCCCCTTCTTCCGGCTGCCCTGTTGTTCGACTGCCTCCTGGACCATGGTCAGCGTCGGGGCGAAGGTGGTCTTGTCCATGTCGAGGTACCGGACCTCGCCGCCCGCCCGCAGGACCGCGGCGACGGTCGCGAAATTGGTGTTGGTCGGCACCAGGACCGTCTTCTTCTCGACCTTCTTCAGCCGCAGCAGGATTTCCAGGGCCGTCGACCCGGTGTTGCAGGAGATGGCGTGCTTGACCCCGATGTAGTCCGCGAACGCCTGCTCGAAGCGGGTCGTGTACTCTCCCAGGATCAACGTGGCTGATTTCAGGATCTTCGCCGATTCCTGCTGGAAATAGGCAATCTCGTCGTCCGTGATGTCGAAAAAGAACGGCTTCACCTGCCGCATGGGCGCGTCTCCATACCGAGCTTGCTTGGGAGTAGTCAGTTTTCAGTCATCAGTCTTCAGCCATGCAACTGAGAACCGAACACTGAGGACTGACAACTTCTCCGTTACTGTGAGCGGATAGTTAGTTTGCCTCCAGTGAAATATGCGCCATCGCCGACTCTCTGTTTCCTGCTCCTCTACGGATGCGAGGTGGGCTCCCCGCTCACCGTCACCAGGACTACGCCTACGATCACAAGCACGATCCCGGCCCACCGGACCGGCGGCACGACTTCCTGCAGGAGCGTGATCGCCAGGACCGCCGCGAAGGCATATTCCATCGCCGTGAACGGCACGGCCACCGTGACATCCGCCCAGGAGAGGGAGGCGATCAGGAGGAAATAAAAGATCCCGTTGAGGATCGTGCCGAGGATCACGTAGGGATTGGACAGGGCCTGGCCGAAATAGGACAGCAGCGCCAGCGGCGCGTAGGTCTCCAACGACCCCACGTCCTGCATCCCCCTTCGGATCAGGATTTGCCCGGCCGCTGTGGCGGCGGAGGCGAAGATCATCGCGATGACGACTCGCAACATAGTCAATCTCCTCGTCAGAGTGGATTCGTTGGCCGATTTCGATGCATGCGACTGAGACACGACGCTCATGAGCGCACTTCCCTCGGCACCAGCCGCCCGTTGCGGGTCAGGACGAATTCGGCCCCCCGCCAGATGACCGTCCGTTGCGTGAAGGCCAGGCCCCAGGAGACAAGGCCGAGAATATCTCTTAGCGGAAGCAGCCACAGGCTTTGAGGCCCTTCCCGGTCGCGGAAGGCCACTAGGACGACGGCCACCGTGACGAGCCGAACCGAGAGGGCACCGACCAGGACCGCAATCCCGACCGGGTCCATCATGCGCAGGAGCGCATAGGCCAGCGCAAAGGGCACGGACCTGGTGAACACCGTCGCAAAGAACCCGCCGGGCCTAGCCGCGCGGGTATTCTGATCCCAATAGACCTGATGGCCCCACCAGTGGGGCAAGGACTTGAGGTCCACCACCGCCTCGATGAAGTAGGGCACGATCGCCATCTTTCTCCCTGACTCCCAGATCCGGCGGCCGATCTCATAGTCCTCCACCAGATAGTCGGCCAGGCTCTCCAACCCGCCGATGGCCTCCAGGGTCGCGCGGCGCATCGCGATGGACTGTCCCATGCAGAAGTTGGACGCGCCGGTCATGTGGGCGAAGACCACGCTCGGCATAAAGTCGGCGTTCATGCTCAGGAGCTCCAGCTTCTCATACCACCGGTCCGCGCAGACGGCTTTGAATAGGGGATTGACGGCGCCCACGTTCGGATCGGCCAGCGGGGCGACCACAGTCTTGAGGTAATCCGGCCGGAGCAGGATGTCGCTGTCGCTGATGACCAGGATATCGTGCCTCGCTTCGGTGAGGGCGCCGAGCAGGTTGTTCACCTTCCCGTTCAGGCCGGCCTGGATGTTTTTCACGACCACCGACACCCGCTCAGGCCCAAACTCTTGTTGCAGCTCATGCAGGAGCGGGATCGCGGGATCATCCACCCGCTGCGCGGAGAAGACGACCTGATAGCGGGGATACTCCTGCAGGCAGATCGACCTTAGATTACTCTTGAGATTCTTCTCAAGTCCGTGCACCGGCTTCAGCACGGTGACCGGCGGCCACGTGCCATCGGCGAACGGGGATTCCGCCTGGGCAGGCCGGGACGGGATCGCCGCTCGTTGACGGCAGAACGTCCGCACGGCCGGCACGCAGAGCAGTCCGTACACCGAACCCCCAACGACGGGAAGAAGGCACAGCCACTGAAGCAGGTCGGTCAACGTCGGCACCTATGCTCCTATGTCGCAATATTGGGCAGCAGAATGCTCAAAAAGGTCAGCCAGCGCGGCCGCAGGGAGTCGAAGACCTCGAGGCGTACTGAAGAAGTACGTTGAGGGGTCTGAGCGACCGAGAACAAAGTTGGGGACCTTTTTCAGCATTCTGCCAGTTTATTCCGTGTACATCGCCAACTCCAGCCCGATTAAGATCAGCCCGAGCGGAACCAGAAAGAGTTTGGGTTTCCAGGACAGCCGCTCCAGCGAATCGGCCAGCCAGCCGGCGGCGATGAAGATAGCCGTCATCGCCATGATGTTGTGCTGCTTGACGATCAGCGCCATGTCCATCCCGGGGCTGTGTTCGTGCTCATGGTAGAGGAGCGCGATCCCGCCAAGCGCCAGGACGGCGGCCATGGCATAACCGGCAGAGGGAATCGGCTTCTCCCGGCGGGCGATCAGCATCACGTACAAGCCGATGGTCATCGGGAGCAACGACAGGACTTTGTGCTGAAGAAATTCGCTCGAGCCGGGTCGATGGTAGCTCTCCATGAACGACGCGGCCAGCGGCCAGTCGGTCGGGTCCGCATTCAGCAGGATATGGACGCCCATGAGCAGCCAGATAACTCCCATGCCTTTGCGGATCGCGCCATGGCGCCGCTGCGTCAGCCGGTCGGCCAGGACCAAAAGCCCCAGCCCGATCAGCGCGATACCACAAGAGCGGTGCATGAAGAGCGAATAGGCCCTCTCTTCCGCACGCGTGACGCCGCCTCGGACGAACGTGGCGGCCTCATCGACCTTCTGCGCGCCTTGCTGGGGATCGTGGCCCGCGTGGCCGACTCCGTGGTCATCACGTTGGGCAGACGCCTGGTGTGCGGAATGGTCTATCGGCGCCGCTTCCTGTTCTCCGTGCGGCGCGCCCTGTTTGGTTCCAGGCTCCGGGCTTGCCTGTCCCTCGCGTTGAGCCTGGTCCGCCCGGACAGTCCAGGTCCAGCACAGCGTCATAGCCAGACACATGGACAGGACCAAGACAAGCCGATACGCGCCGACGTTGGTTCGCGATATCGAAGGCGTCATGCAGGATGGGCCATCAGGTTATTTTTTAGCGGGAGGATGCTCAAAAAGGCCTTCCAGCAAGGCCGCAGCGAGTGAAAAGTCGAAGCGTACTCTTTGCGGTACGTTGAGACTTTGAACGATGCGAGAACGAAGCTGGAGGTCTTTTTCAGCATCCTGTCGGTGTCGCCGGGAACATCTCTCGGATGAGACGTGAGCCCAAAAGGCTCCCTCCTCCACAGGTCTTGGGAGCGGGAGGAGGAAGAAAAAAGACGGGGCCGTTTACGCGCTGACTTCTTCGGCCCTTGCGAAGCGGTGGCGCTTGGCGCGCGTCGCAAAATAGTCCCTCGCCTCCTCGAGGAGCCGGGCTCGCTCGTAGGAGTCGGCAGCCATGCGACGGAGGAACCGCCAGATGACCTTGGGACGGAAGTAGAAGCGGTCATAGAACCGCTCGACCATCTCCACCATGTAGCGGCGATCCAGCCCCGGATACTGGATGTTTGGCAGTTGGTGCCCCAGCTCGTCCGCCATGTCGTCATTGGTCAGGTACCCGTACTTCTTCACGTAGCTATCGAACTCGGTGCCCGGATAGGGATGCGACATCGAAACCTGGATCGTCTGGGGATCCAACTGCATCGCGAACTGGATCGTCTTCTCGATGGTCTCCGGCGTTTCCCCGGGGAGCCCGATCTGGAAATCCCCGTGCACGGTGAGGCCCACCTTCTTGACGTTCTCCATGAACTCGATGGCATCCGCCGTCGTGGCACCTTTCTTGATGTTCTTGAGGATTCCATCATCGCCCGACTCAAAACCCACGACCATGAGGCGGCAGCCGGCCTCCTTCATCGCCTTCAGGGTCTCATAGTCGGTGTGCACCCGCGAATTGCAGGACCAGGTGAACTTCAACGGCTTGAAGGCCTCGCACACCTCCAGCACGTGGGCCTTGGCCCAGGGGAAGGTGTCATCGTCGAAGAAGATCTCCTTCGCCTCGGGGAACAGCTTGAGCGCGCCCTTCACCTCCGCAACCACGTTCGCGGCGCTGCGCGTCCGCCAGGGATGGCCGCTCATCGTCTGGGGCCAGAGGCAAAAGGTGCAGAGGGCCGGGCAGCCCCGCGAGGCGTAGAACGACACGTAGGGATGCAGAAGGTAGGGGATGTTGTATTTCTTGTAATCCAGGTCCCGCGCGTAGACCTCCGTGGCAAAGGGCAGGGCATCCAAGTCCTCGATCTGCGGCCGGTCCGGATTGTGGACGATCTGGCCGTCCTTCACGTAGCTGGCCCCGGCGATGCTTTCCAGCTTCTGCCCCCAGGCGAACTCCGCGACCGTATAGTCGAACTCCCGCCTCGCGACAAAATCGATCGCCTGGGAGGCCCTGAGACTCTCCTCCGGCTGCACGGTCACGTGCGGACCGACAAAGGCGATCTTGAGACCGGGCTTGTTGGCCTTCATCGCCTCGGCCAGCCGGATATCGCTCTTGAACCCCGCCGTGCTGGTGAAGAGCACGACGAACTCGTAATCACTTGAAATCTTGACCGTTTCCTCGGGGGTCACACCCTGGGCCGGTCCATCCAGGAGCCGGCTGTCCTTGATCAACCCGGCGGGATAAGCCAGCCAGACCGGATACCAGAAGGAGCGTACTTCGCGTGTCGCTTGGTACCTGGCGCCGGCCCCGCCGTCGAATTTCTCGAAGGAGGGGGGATTCAGCAGCAGCGTCTTCATGTGTCTCGTCTCCTCACTTGTAAGCCTGCCGCCCGATCTACCCGTGCGGCAAGCTTGTCTTTATACCGCATATGGGGACCATTTGGAAAGGGGAAAATCGTTTTTCTTCATAAACGGGGCGCTCTTGTCTTCCGCAACCCGATTGTCTACAATTGGGCCTCGCTCAGGCAGGCACGCGACAGGAGCTGTCCTGAGCGAAGTCGTATTGCACTGGTGGCTAAGGACTTCTCCGTCCCCATCTGACCCGTCGAGAGCCTCTGGGTCGAACGATGGGTCGAGCGATCGAAGTGAGCGGTTCAAGCGAAGCTTGGTATCTATTTCACTGGAGGCAAAAAACCTCTCCGCCGCGAGTTGATCGAACGCGGCGGTTCTAGCAAGCTTGGTATGGAGGCCACGTGAAGGGGTTGCGGTTCGAACGGCTGGGAAACGGCCATTACTACAAGGTCGTCTTGCACATCGGCAGCGCCTACGTGCCCGTCAGCGATGAGGTTCTGGCCGACCTGAAGAAACAGAGCCTCCTGCCGGCCGAGCGGTTCCTTGAGTTTCTGGTCGACAAGGTCGGCTATTCCTCCTACCTCAAAGAGCAGATCCGGGCTGAATTGAAAAGCGCGGGGGATCCCATCACGCAAGTGACCGTGCTCCAGGGCGTCATCCGGGATCTCTAACGACGCGGCGCGGCGCTCCGGCTTTCCCGGATCAGTGACCCAGTGCTTCGCGCCTGTGCCGGCGACTTTTCCCCTCCCTGCCCCTTTTCCTCACTAACTCAAGAAGCCAGCAAGGAGAGCCGATAACATCACGGGGCTCCACGTGAGTCAATGCCATTCTTAGTTGAAATTCCGAAGCGGCCCCGATGCAGTCATCACGCAACGCGGGTTCCCTCCGAGTTCTCGGCCCTCCCGATCTCAGCCTGAAGGGCCTTGCGCAACTAAGGGGTTCCCCACGGGGGGATGGGTGGAGCGAGGACGGCGGGGTGATCGAGGACAGGACCCGCTCGGCGTCCGAATCCGGCCACCGTTCGTCACCTGGCCCCCGCTCGTTCACACGTCCCAGGTATTCCCTTCCCGGAAGAGGTCGTTCATGATCTGGCTCTTTTTCTGAGGGTCCTTCTCGAATTTCAGGGCCAGCGCGTAGTTTTCCATGGCCGTCTGCTGCTTGCCCCTGAGCAGGTACACGCGTGCGATCCCCAGGTAGGCCCTGGCGTCCTCGGGATTCGCCTTGAGCGCACGACCGAACGATTCCATGGCTTCTTCTCTCCAGCCCTTGTTCAGTCGGATCCACCCGATCGCCGTCTCCGCCGGACCGAAGTTCGGGTCCGCCTTGAGCGCTTCCTCATACTCTTTCAGGGCCAGGTCCAGCCGCCTTTTGGTCTCGTACAGGCCGCCGAGTGCAAAGTGAACCTCCGCATCATGGGGATTCAAGCGCAGCGCTTCCTTGTACTCCAACAGCGCTGGCTCCGTCTTGCCCTGTTCCGCCAGCGCGCAGGCCAGGTTGGCATGGGCCACCGGATCGTTGGGGGTCAGCTTGATCACCTCCCGATATTGGGGAATCGCCAGCTCGAACTGGCCTTGCTCCTGATAAGCGACGCCTAAGTTCGTCCTAGCCAGCGCATAGGAGGGATCCAGCTTCACCGCCTCTCGATACTCCTTGATGGCTAACTCCGGCCGCCCGGCTCGTTCATGGATCTGTCCGAGAAAATAGTGCGGGTAGGCGGCCAGGGGGTCCAGCCTGATGGCTTCCTTATACCGGTTGACCGACTGCTCTGATTGACCGGATTGCGACAGGAAGAGACCTGCGACGAGCTGGACGTTCGCGTTCTCCGGCTGCTCCTTCAGTAGGGCGCCGGTCCAGGCCCGCACCAACTCGATGTCCTCGGCCTCTTGCAGCGCCTTGGCATGCGTTTTCCAGGCGTCCTTAAACTCTCCCTTCAGGAGGTGCCCCACATTCAGCGCGAACTGCGCGCGCGGGTCCCTGCGACCCTCTGCCTCCAGCTCCTTGGCCCAGGCGGATGCTTCCGCGTGAACGGAAGGCCAATCGCCTCGCGTCAGCGCGTCCTGAATAGTTGTCAGGTGATCCATGAAAAAGGGGAAGGGACTCAGGAGTGCTTTTTGCCCTTGTGCTTGCCGTGAGACTCGTCTGAAGCCGGCCCCGGCAGTTCCACCCCCACGTGGTGCCGGTAGACCAATTCGCCTCCGTACCAGCCTTGCAGGCCCACGAGCGCTGCCCCGATGACGTTCACGATGACCGGCATGGCTACGGAGACCCCGGCCGGCATCTCGCCGCCGTTGCGCAGGGCCAGGTTCAACCCTTGGACCACCAGCAGGCCGACCCCGAAAACCAGGTGGGACGTGGCCACGCGCTGGGCGCCCTTGAGATCATGGAGCTCATGCCCCTCCTGCCGTTCCCTCATCACTGCCAGGAAATCCGGCAGGCCGGTCAGCGCGGCGCTCATGTGGGTCACGAGCCCGAACGCGATCGCCCAGTAGGCCATGCGGAACCAGAAGGGATCGTGCAGCAGCAGAAACAGCCCATCGCACACGAGCGCAGTCGTGTAAAGGCCGATCGGGAACCCCACCACCATCGCGTGGATCGGATGGCCGGCAAACTGGAGGCGACTCTTCATGGTTGGTCTCCCTCCGCGCGTCCCATCTTCTCTCTTGGCAAAGTCACGCGTACTCGTACAGTGGAACCGTCCTTGTCGGGGGAAGATCGGAGTGCAGGAGCGTCTCAATCCGCTTAACCGTTTCCGCTGTTAAGAGCACGTCTCCACAAACGGAACAGACTTCAGCTGGTACATGATCGATGACAAGCACCTGTCCCCGATGACGGACCGGGTGGACTACATGACGCTGTTCATAAACTCCGGGGCATCCTTCCAAGCTGCATTTCATGGCTCCTGCCTCCTTTGGGTGGGAGTTACCCATTTGGGCGGCCGAGGTTCATAGGCCGTAATGATTATAAGCGAAGGCTGTGCCGTCGTACAGACAATGTGCAGCGGACGTCCCCGCTCCGTCTGTCCATTGAGCAGGCAGCATGGCCCTCGCCGGTGTTCCGGATAGTTCTCAATAACCTGTGTAGGCCACCTTGGGAATGACTTCTTCCCGGTACTGGCTGATCCCGATGACCACCGCATAGGCGTTGGGCTGCTGGAACTCTTTGACAGGGACCTGAGCTCTAAGAGTAGAGACGGGTTGCAACGTCAGGAGCATCAGCGCCCCATAACAGAAGTGAGGAGATATCCGGTACCGCATGGGAGTCTCCCTATGAGTAGGGGGGAAGAACTCTGACGGATAAATGCTAGTCCGGTTCCGGCGTAATTGCAATCCGAGCGGGGATAGGTTTACCAGCAACCTGTCCCCGCCACCCTCTCTTTATTTCGCGGCTGGAACGGATGCGGGCTGAGACGGGTGGCGTGGCGGAACCTGCATACCAAGAGCCGTTTGGGTGCCGCGAGCCGTTCTTCTAGTCCGGTAAGGCGAGCGGCCAACAGGACAACTTAAAGAGGCAGCCTGACACCAACGCATCGCGCCGCCGCCGAGCGCGCGCACCGTTCGTCAGCCGACAAAGCCCCCCCGCCGCCGTTCATCGTTCAGCATTCAGCCTTCATCGTTATCTTGTCAGGCTGTCTTCGATATCCGGCGGCGTCGCCTGGATCTGCTCGGCCAGGAAGGGGTGGCGCGCGGCGAGCTTCTGCTTCATCTGCCAGGCGACGGTGCGGTAGGACCAGTGGCCCTTCACGCCCGAGCGGAGCCGGGAGATGTATTCCGCCTCGGCATAGTCCATCTTGAACAGGCAGCGCACCTTGAAGCCGAAGGGAATCGCATAGAGCGCCGCCTCCTGGCTGCCCTTGCGTAACTGCTCGATATCCTGCTTCACCGCGTCCATTGCCGCCCGGTAATCGCGTTCCAGCCCCGCCTTGGTCAGGGCGGGTGGCACGTCGTAGCCGTGTTGGGTGGTGAAGTTCTGCTGGATCTGCTGGCAGCGCCGGTGCCGGTGCATATCCCGCCAGCCGCCGATATCCATGAGGATGTCGAACAGAAACGCGTAGCCGCTCCGGAACTCCTTGATCAACTCGTCGTAGGGGCCCCGCTTTCTGAACGCCACCTCGATCGTCTCCTGCTTTTGCTTCTCGGTCCAGTCCTGGACCATCGTCAGGATGTCACGATAGGGGGCCTGGGAGGCCCGGTAGAGGAGCGTCGCAGCGATTTCGTCCAGCGGATGATGCGGCTCGATCAGCTCGACGCTGTCACCGTTCGTCCAGGAGGCGGGGCGGTCTAATCCTGCGACTTTCAGGACCTCTCGCGCGTGCTTGGCCAGGTCCGTATAGACCTCGGCTTGATAGACGTTCGGCTGGGCATGGCGGGCCAATGTCGGGGCCAGCGGTTCGGCTGAGCCGGCCAGCTGGCCGGAGAGTTCTCCCCAGACATTCATCGGCGGGCGTCGGCAGGCCTCCTTCAGCTCCTCCCCGATCGCGCGTAGCTCCGGCAACTGCGAGGAGAGCAGCCGGGTGATCTGCTTCTCCAGCGTGCGGACGCTCACCACTTGCCCCACGTTGGTCTTAGCCGCGAGCGGGAGCAGGTAGCGCGTCACGTCGAAGGCCCGGGCCGCGATCGTCCGGTCGTAGTCTCCCGGTTTCATGCCTTCCGGGCACGGCGCCCGCTCGGACAGGAAGCGTTTGAGGGGATCGTGGAGGAGTGCGTAACAATTGAAGAGGCTGCCGATGATGCCGCGATAGGTCCCTTCCGTCTCGGTCCCTCGGATGGAGTCGGGAACGTAGCAGCCGCTCGGCCCGAAGTTCTGGTAGCGGCTGGACTTGGCCTGCCCGTCCCAGAGGGGTTCGTCCTCCAGGCGGATCGCCGCCAACTCGGAGATGTGCTCGAAGCAGATGATGACGTGGCCCAGATCGGCTATGGACGCATGGCCGTAGGCAAAATAAAACTGTTCCCAGAACTTCTCGGACGAATGGGCATGGACCCACCGGAGGCTGTCCTCGATGGAGTCGGCGGAACGGCTGTACCGGGCCAGCGCGTAGGCGGACTTCTCCGGCGGCAGCGGCGCTACGGCAATCACGCGACGAGCAGGACCGTCAGAACTCATACGGCTTTGTCCAAAAGTCTATCAAGTCGGAAAGTCAAAAGTCCCTGACTTGAGGACGTTCGGACTTTCAGACTTTACGACGAAAAAAGAACCCGCGCCGCACTATACCCCTAGCTGCCGGGCTTCGCAAGAAGCTCGAGAGGCGTCATTGGTCAATGGTCACTCGTCAATGGTTTCGGACAAGGTTCGGCCCAAGAATATTTTCAATTGACCAATGCCCGTTGACAAATGACCTCCGAAGCCGCGTTGACTTGCCTCGGACCCGCGGCTATAGTGCCGACGAAACCCGTGAGGCGTAAAACGTGAGGGGTAAGGGGTTACCAAGATAGAAGTTCGCCTCACGCCTTACGCCTCACTCCTAACGGACTCCAAGATATGATTCGCGGCATCAAAGGCGTCAAGGATATCCTTCCGGATGAGGCTCCCCGCTGGCAGGTGATCGAGGGAGCGGCCCGTCGACTTTCGTCGCTCTACGGATACCGGGAGATCCGCGTACCCGTCTTCGAGGTGACGGACCTCTTCGCGCGCAGCATCGGTGCCAGCACCGACATCGTCGAGAAGGAGATGTATACCTTCCAGGATCGGGACGGCTCCTCTTTGACGCTGCGTCCTGAGGCCACCGCCGGGGTTGTGCGGGCCTATATCGAGCACAACCTGGGAGCCAGCCCCACCCCCCAGAAGTTTTTTTACCTCGGGCCCATGTTCCGTCACGAACGGCCTCAAGCCGGACGTCTCCGCCAGTTCCATCAGTACGGGGTCGAGTCGTTCGGTAGCACAAGCCCGCAGGCAGATGTGGAGGTGGTGTCGCTTCTCTGGCGCTTTCTCTCCGAGCTGGGGCTTCCCGGCCTGACCCTGGAAATCAATAGTCTCGGGGACGCAGCCGACAGGCTTGCTTACAAAGCGGTCCTGCTCGACTTCTTGAAGCAGCATGAAGAGCGCCTCTGCCAGAACTGCCGTCGCCGGATGGGGACCAACCCGCTGCGTGTGCTCGACTGCAAGGTTCCGTCATGCAGGACTGCGACCGAGGGGGCACCGAAACTCACCGACCATTTGGCGCCTGCGTCCCTCCGTCACTTCGAAGAAGTGCTCGCCGGACTCAACGCGCTGGCTGTTCCCTACCTGTTGAATCCCAGACTGGTGAGGGGGCTCGACTACTACACCCTTACCACCTTCGAGGTCACCTCCCAACATCTGGGCGCGCAGAACGCAGTGGGGGCCGGGGGCCGTTATGATGGCCTTGTCGAAGCGCTGGGAGGGCCTAAGACGCCGGCCATCGGCTTTGCGGTCGGGCTCGAGCGTGTAGCACTCATGCTCCCGGAGTCCGCTCTTCCTGGTCGCGCCAAAATGATCTATGTAGCAGCCTTTGGTCAGCAGGGTGTCCCCCTCGGGACGCGCATTCTTCATGAACTCCGTGCACGGGGCCTCCAGGCAAACACCGATTACCGGTCTGCCACGCTTAAGGCCCATCTCCGACAGGCCGATCGACTGGGTGCTTCTTTCGTCCTTATCGCAGGGGACGACGAGGCCCAAAAAGGGCTGTTGATCCTCCGTGATATGACGAGCAAGGAGCAGCAGGAGATCCCCATTTCCACTGCTGCTCAGACTCTTGCTACCCGCCTCGCTTCAGCCTGATTTTTTCTATATTTTCCTGTTGACTTTTCTTCCCGAAAAAGAGTACAGTTTCACTGGACGGTGTTGACTTATAAGCTATTGATAATTAGAACGTTTTTTATCTGCTGCTTCTTTTAGTTTTCATGGAAAAAAAGAAGCTCGGTTTACTCTTATCCACACCCCCGTCTCATCCTAGTGTCACAACGACTGTCCGTCTTTGCGAAGAAGCGCTCCGATCAAACGTGGACGTGTATCTGTATTTGATTGATGTGGGTGTACTGAACCTCAACAATCGGCGCCTCCTGGAGCTTTCCTCTTCCGGAGTGAAGTTCTTTGTGTGCGCCTACGGGTGCCAACAACACGGGGTGCCGACCGATAATGTCGGGAAAGAGATCACGCTCTGTGGTCTGGTCGTTCTCTCTAACATAATCAACGGATGTGATCGGTTTGTTGCTTTTAATTAACCTGATCTTCACTGGAGAATCGTGCTTCCTCGCGTTGTTGTAGTGATCCGTGAGGATCCCCGGAAAACGCATCGTCCGGTTGAAGCGCTCCGCATTGCCTTGGGGCTGAGCACGGGGGAAAACCCTTTGACGGTCGTGCTGCTCGGACAGTCTTCTCTTCTCCTTGGAGACGATACAGACAATATTATGGACGGTGAGATTCTTGAAAAGTACCTACCTTCCATTAAGCAACTAGAAATCCCTTTCATTGTGCCATTAGATGCGCAGCCATCTCCTTCTATCAGCCCTGATTTCAGAACCAGTGTTGCCTCATCTTCTCAGATTAACGCTCTGGGGTGGCTGCTGCGGACCGTGTCCTCGTGTTTTAAGGGGTACCTCCGTGAGGACTGTGCTTTATTTGATTACCAAGAATGAAAGGGACACCATGGGTGGCGTAATACCTCTGGCCTCTTCCGAAAATCTGACAACTTCGGCCGTCTTACTACAAGAAGCAGTTTCCTTCTCCAACGTTCAGGTTAATCATGTTTATGCCCTTACAGAGAATACTGCTTCCCAAAAAATCACGCCGTCCGTTCCAACGGTTTCTTATCGAGACCTCTTGCACATGATTTTTGATGCAGATTTAGTGGTTGCTCTCTGAGCAGTACAGGATACTCTTACGCTCCTTAGTACTATTAAAAGAGTAAATAAGGAGTTGTAGGAGAAGGAGTAGGGGGTGGGTAGTCTGTGGATGCACGGGAGGTAATTGTTTTTATAAGAAGAATGTCCCTCGTTGCTGTAGGTTATAGGTGGGATAAGGGTCTGGTAGATCGTGGAAGAGGTGCAGTTAAGTTGTGCGTAATGGCAGGGTGGTAGGACAACAGTCTATACGCTGTACCCACTCCTCAGCGGATCGGTCACAAACAGACCAGTCCGACGGCCGAAGTCAGCGAATCGAAAGGGTCTTTATCCACAGGTGTTGATAGTATTGTGAATAGTCGGGGGTTTACGGCTTATGGACATTGAAACCGTTTGGAAAAACACGCTAAATTACGTCGAAGGCAAGGTTTCTAAACAGATTTTTGACACATGGTTTGCCCCCCTCCATGTCCAAGGGGTAAATGATTCTTGTGTGAGAGTCGCTATCCCCAACAAGTTCTTCGGGGAGTGGCTCGATAAGAACCATCCGGGGTTGCTTGAAGAGGCCTTGGCCACACAAGGAGAGGGAAAACTTACAATTTCTTTTATAGCCCGCGAGCCGGCACCCGGCCGTTTCACCTCGCCTCTCGGACAGGCCGCCGGGTCGGGAACAGCAAACCGGGCACAGCAGGCTGTACGATCACGGCGTACGTTGTCGCTGAACCCCAAATATACGTTCAAGAGCTTCGTCGTCGGTGCCAGCAACCAATTCGCTCATGCCGCGTGCCGAGCCGTAGCGGACGCGCCCGCCAAGGCCTACAACCCTCTCTTTATTTACGGCGGCGTGGGGCTTGGAAAGACCCATTTGCTGAACGCCATCGGGAACCATGTGGCGGAGCAACCCGACGTGAAGATCGCCTACGTGACCACGGAGCAGTTCACCAACGAGGTCATCAACTCTATCCGCTACGACAAGATGGTCGAGTTGCGGAAGAAGTACCGGAACATCGACATGCTGCTGGTGGACGACGTACAGTTCCTCGCCGGCAAGGAGCGGACCCAGGAGGAGTTCTTCCACACCTTCAACACGCTCTACGAAGCGCATAAGCAGATCGTGCTGTCCAGCGACCGGTTCCCGAAGGACATGCCGGACATGGAGGAGCGCCTGCGTTCGCGGTTCGAGTGGGGCCTGATCGCGGACTTGCAGCCGCCCGACGTGGAAACGCGCATCGCCATTTTGAGAAAGAAGTCCGAGGACGAGGGCGTCCGGATGCCCGACGACGTGGTGCAGTTCCTGGCCGTGAACATGAAGAACAACATCCGGGAGCTTGAAGGATCCCTGGTCCGGCTGGGCGCCTACTCCTCGCTGACCGGCCAGACCATCACGATGGACATGGCCAAGAACGTCCTACGGGACATCATCGGCGAGAAGAAGAAGATCATCGCGATGGACGACATCGAGGAAGCCGTCGCCACGCGCTTCCACGTGAAGATCGCCGACTTGAAGAGCCGGCGGCGGAGCAAGACACTGGTCTATCCCAGGCAAATTGCCATGTATCTCTGCCGGGAGTTGACCAGTTCCTCGTTCCCGGAGATCGGCCGGCAGTTCGGCGGCAAGGACCACACGACGATCATCCATGCCTGCAAGCAGATCACCAAGGCCCTCGAGAAGGACAATACGCTCAAGGCTACCTTGGAGAGCCTGAAGGCTCAGATCACGAAGGGATAACGAGCGCGCAACGAGCCCGAACAGGGGGATCGCCCGATGAAGCTACGAATCACACGCGACGAACTGCTGACCGCGCTCCAGAGGGTACAGGGCGTGGTGGAGAAGCGAAACACGATGCCCCAGCTCTCCAACATCCTGCTGGAGGCCAAGCCCGAAGGGGTGGACGTCACGGCCACCGATCTGGAGATCGGCATGCGCGGGCTCTACAAGGCCGTGGTCCAGGAGCCTGGCTCCGTCACCCTGTCCGCGCGCAAGGTGTTCGAGATCGTGAAAGAGCTGCCGGAGGGCGAGATCGAGCTTGCCGTCGGGCAGAACAACTGGGCGACGATCCGGTCCGGCAAGAGCCAGTTCAAGATCGTCGGCCTGCCCAGCAGCGACTACCCGGCCCTGCCGTCCATCGAGCGCGAGGGGCTGACGCCGCTGACGGGAGCCGGGCTGCTGGAGCTGATCCGCAAGACGCTCTTTGCGGTGGGAGACAACGATGCCCGCTACATCCTGAACGGGCTGCTGGTGACCTTGCTTACCGGCGAGAAGAAGACGACCCTGCGGCTGGTCGGAACCGACGGCCATCGGCTGGCTCTGGCGGAGCAGGACCTGCCGGCTTCGGGCGGAAAAGACGCTCCGAAGGAGATCAAGGCGATCATCCCCAAGAAGGCCGCCTTCGAGATGCGTCGCCTGCTCGAAGAAGGGGACGGAGAACCGCAGATCGGCTTTACCAAGAACCAGATGATCTTCCGCAAGAGCGGCCTGCTCCTGACCTCGCGGCTGATGGAAGGGAACTACCCGAACTACCAGCAGGTCGTTCCCAAAGAAAAGGAGCAGGACAAGAAGGTCAGCGTGGGCCGGGTGGAATTCGAAGGGGCGCTCCGCCGGGTGGCCGTGCTCTCGCGGGACAAGACGAACGCCGTGAAGCTCACGCTGGCCCCCGGCAAGATGGCGCTGTTCTCGAGCAACCCGGACTTCGGCGAAGCCACCGAGGAGCTGTCGGCGCAATACAAGGGCGACCAACTGACGACCGGCTTCAACGCCCGCTATCTGCTGGATGTGCTGGGAGTGATGGACGGCGAAGCGATTTCCATGCAGATGGACAACCCGTTGAGCCCCTGTCTGATCCGGGAGCCGGGCAACGCGGCGTTCACCTGCGTGGTGATGCCGATCAAGGTGTGAGGGTCAATAGTCAATGGTCATCGGTCAATGGCCGGAATAGAACCGTGGAGAGAGGGATTCCCGTTCTCCCCCAATTGACCAATGACGAGTGACCAATGACCGCTTTTTTATAGTAAGGAGGCGGATGGCCACGAAAGAAGACGCCAAGACGGAAGCGCCGAGCCAGGCGAAGCCAGACAGTTACAGTCCCGACCAGATCAAGGTGCTGGAGGGGCTCGACGCGGTCCGCAAGCGACCGGCCATGTACATCGGGAGCACCGGCCCCGACGGGCTGCACCATCTCGTGTATGAGGTGGTGGACAACAGCGTCGACGAACATATGGCGGGGTTCGGCGAAGCGATCGAGGTCACGATCCACATCGACGGCAGCGTGACGGTCGTGGACAACGGACGCGGCATTCCGACCGGCATGCACCCGACCCAGAAGAAGTCCGCGGCCGAGGTGGCGCTGACCATGCTGCATGCCGGCGGCAAGTTCGAGCAGGGGGCCTATACCGTGTCCGGCGGCCTCCACGGCGTCGGCATCTCGGTCGTGAACGCCCTGTCCGAATGGCTGGAGCTGGAAATTTGGCAGGACGGCCAGACCTTCGAGCAACGCTACGAGCGGGGCAAACCCACCGCTTCGCTCAAGGTCACCGGCAAGACCAAAAAGCGCGGGACCTTGGTGACCTTCAAGCCGGACGGAGAGGTGTTCGAGACCCTGGACTTCAGCTTCGACGTGCTGGCCCAGCGTCTTCGCGAGATGGCCTTCCTGAACAAGGGCCTGGCCATCACCCTCAAGGACGAGCGCAAGGAGAAGGAGCAGGTCTTCCGCTACAAGGGCGGGATCGTCTCCTTCGTGGAGCACCTGAATGAGGCCAAGACCCCGCTGCACAAGCCGATCTTCGTCGAAGTCGAGAAGAGCGAGATGATCCTGGAGGTGGCGCTCCAGTACAACGACGGCTATGCGGAGAATCTCTTTTCCTTCGCCAACAACATCAACACGAAGGAAGGCGGCACCCACCTCGTCGGCTTCAAGGCGGCGCTCACCCGGACCATCAACAACTACGCGAACGCCAACGACCTGCTCAAGAAGGAGACGGAGTCCCTGACCGGCGACGATGTGCGCGAGGGCCTGACCGCGGTCGTCAGCGTCAAGCTGCGGAACCCGCAGTTCGAGGGACAGACCAAGGCCAAGCTGGGGAACAGCGAGGTCAAGGGCATCGTGGAGGTGGCGGTCAACGAAGCCCTCGGCACCTACTTCGAGGAGAATCCCCCCGTCGCCCGCAAGATCATCGGCAAGGCCGTTGACGCGGCGCGGGCCCGCGAGGCGGCGCGGAAGGCCAAGGAGCTGATCCGGCGCAAGAGCGCGTTAGACGGGGGCTCGCTGCCCGGCAAGCTGGCCGACTGTTCCGAAAAGGACCCGGCGCACAGCGAGCTGTTCATCGTCGAGGGCGATTCGGCCGGCGGGTGCTTTACTGGCGACACGAAAGTCGCGCTGGCGGACGGCCGCGATCTGTCGTTCTTGGACTTGGCCGAAGAATGGAACGCGGGCAAGCAGAATTACTGCTACACGATCCAAGGCGATGGACGGATAGGCATCGCGCCGATCATGAACGTCAGAAAGACGAAGAGCAATGCGGACCTCGTCCGCGTCGTGCTGGACGACGGTTCCGAAGTTGTCTGCACGCCTGATCATCGGTTCATGCTGAGAGCTGGAGCCTATCGCGAGGCTGTCGAGCTCCAGCCTGGCGATTCGCTGATGCCGTTGCGGCGGCAACTCTCACGGCTTGGCAAGCGGATTACGATCGAAGACTACGAGATGGTCTACGACCCTTCGGAGTTAAGATGGGTCTTCACCCATCTCTTGTCCGACCGGTACAACCTCGCACGCGGCGTCTACGATCTTTCAGCCGGGCCACATCGTCATCACGTGGACTGGAACAAGCGCAACAACAATCCCGACAACATCGTGCGACTGTCCAAAGAGGAGCATCTTGCGCATCATGCCGCGCACGCTGCACGGACGCTGAATCGTCCCGAGGCCCGTGCCAAATTGCGAGAGATCCATCGGACGCCGGAGTACCGCGACAAGATCAGGCGGCTCATGATGAGTCCCGACATGCGCCGTCGCCTTTCAGAGCGTGCCAGAGCGCAATGGAAGGATGACGCCTACAAGGCGTTCATGGTGTCGAGATATCTCCGGTTTTACGCCGCCAATCCGGAATTCCGGCAGCAAAACCGGGAGCGATTGGACGCTGAGCAGCGGAAGCACTGGAGCGACGAGCGCAACCGCGCACGGCAGTCCGAGCGGACGAAGTCCTTCTTCGAACAACACCCGGAGGCGCGAGCCCGGTTCAGCGCCATCTCGAAGCAGCAGTGGGAGGATGGCGCCCTCCGCCGGTGGAGAAGCGCAAAGACGCAGGCGCAATGGACCGCCGAGTTTCGTGCGCGGCGCAAGGCTGCTTACGATGTGACGTACCTCCGCAAAGGGCTGTCTGTCCTGCGGGACGTATATGAGCGGACGGGTCGCGTGGATGAAGCGCAGTACAACGCCGAGCGCCGCAGGACGGGCGACCGGACCCTGCTCCGGTTGAGCACGATCCGGGATCGGTTCTTCAGCGGCAGCCAGCAACGCCTGCAAGAGGCCGTGGCGCAGTTTAACCACAAAGTGAAGGCCGTCGTGCCCGTCAACCGCCGAGCCGACGTGTACGACCTTGAAGTTCCCGGCACTCACAACTTTGCTCTGACTGCCGGCGTGTTCGTCCACAACAGTGCCAAGCAGGGGCGCGACCGGAAGTTTCAGGCGATCCTGCCGCTCAAGGGCAAGATCCTCAACGTGGAGAAGGCCCGGTTCGACAAGATGCTCTCGAGCGACGAGATCCGAACCCTGATCATGGCGCTGGGCACCGGCATCGGACGCAAGCGCGAAGAGGCGGAGGGCGAGAAAGGCAAAGAGGATAAGGAAGCTTTCGACATCACCCGCGCCCGCTACCACAAGATCATCCTGATGACCGATGCGGACGTGGACGGCAGCCACATCCGGACATTGCTCCTGACCTTCTTCTTCCGCCAGATGCCGGAGTTGATCGAGCGCGGCTACATCTACATCGCGCAGCCGCCCCTCTTCAAAGTGAAGAAGGGCAAGACCGAGCGGTACCTGAAGGACGATATCGCCCTGAACGAGTACCTGTCGGACCTGGCCGTTGAGGATGTCGAAGTCTACGTCGAGAGCGCGCAGACCTTCGTGAGCGGCCGGCGCCTGCTGCCGATCCTCAAGAAACTCATCGCGTTCGAAGGGTTCATCGCCCGCTTCAGCAAGAAGCAGCGCGAGGGCGGCATCCTGCG
>Ga0194126_10000051_pt1 | contig 164659 bp, 147 predicted proteins | sample TA2KigC150mmetaG_FD_148641 | JGI IMG/M metagenome (GOLD analysis project Ga0194126, IMG submission 148641) | Freshwater microbial communities from Lake Tanganyika, Tanzania - TA2015035 Kigoma Deep Cast 150m | ecosystem: Environmental > Aquatic > Freshwater > Lake | place: Tanzania: Lake... | reverse complement strand
CGATGGTGATTGAGCCGATGTACCGAACGTCTGCTTCCGTGACGATTGCCTTGTGAATCTTCGATCTCAGGAATTGCCTCATCCGATCCTCTTTCTTCCCATTTCAAAGTTGCGACGCGTCACACCGCAAAAATACGGAGAGATCACATCAATTCCAAAACGAAGAGTGGATATCTCCCATTCTGCTCCACGGGGCGGCGACATGCGGTAATCCTTGTTTTTCGATTCAACATTTGCTAACATCGTTGCAGTCCGATTCTTGAAGAGTCTTGCTTTGAGGACTGCTCAGGTTCCCGTGAATGGCTAAGATGATTTCGAAAAAGAAAGGGAGATCGGTGCCGTCGTCGGCGCAGCACAAGAAGGGGAAGCGTGTCGCCAAAGGCAAAACCGATTCGAAAGCAACATCAAAACGGTCCTCGACCAAAGGGGCCCGCTCTGTCTCCACCGACGACGGAGAAACCCACGCTCCGACGTTTGCGCATTTCCCTCACGCCCTCGCATTGCTGAAAGGGGAATCCCTTGTCGCTGTGAATCCTGCGTTCTTGCGTCTGTTTGGTCTCAAGTCTGAAGAGCGCGTGATTGGAACCCCAATCCTGCAATTCGTGAAGGATGCATCACGCAAATTCCTTGCCCTGACACTGAAACGGCTGTCCGATGACACTTCATATCCCAGACGATTTGAGCTGACATTTGAACGGGAGGATGGCAAACGCATTTACGGCGATGTCACGATCCAGGTGCGCGGCACGCGGGATCGCAAGTCGACGATTCTCACGATCATGGACATACATGAGCGGTCGCTCTGGAGGGACAGGGCAGAGAAATCGGAACAACTGTTTCGGAATGTCGTCGATTCGATGGCGGACGCGCTGATCATCACGGATCTCCGTGGGAATGTGCTTGACGTAAATGTCGAATTCGAACGGATCACGGGATACACGAGATCGGACGCACTGCAATCATCCATTCCTTATCCGTGGCTGGACGAGGAAGATTTGCGTTCCTCCATTCACTGGCTTGACCGATTACGTGGGAAGAACGAGCTCCGTGATTTCGATATGGTGTGGTGTACCAAGTCGGGCAAACGGGTCGCCGTGAGTCTGAACACGACCCTCCTGCAGAGCGCAGATGGGAATCCAAGGGTCATGATCAACATCGCGCGGGATATCACGGATCGCCAGCGGTCTCGTGAAGCCCTCGCGAGCGAATTGAAAAAGACGGCGATCCTCTTCGACCTGAGCCGATCCCTCGGAGAAACGCTCGATCTGGACGAAATCGGCCGCGTGACATTCAATCAGGTGGCAAAGGTCATTAGGGTCGATGAGTTTTCGCTGGAGCTGTACGATGAGAACGATCGCTGTCTCACACAAGTCTTCGCCGTTGATTCCTCTTCGGGCGTGCACCGGGAGACAATACCGCGGAGAGAGCGCATTTCAATTAGCTCCGTACAGGCAATCCAGCGAGCTGTAGAGTTGAGGAAGCCGGTGATGAGACGTTCTCGCGCGGCGGACGGCGGCGGCGAACGTGGTGGACCATCACGTGCCAGCAATTCGCTCTGTGTGCCGATGTTCTCAAGAGATCGCATCATTGGGGTTCTTTTTTCCGTTGCGGGAGACGGGATGGCGTACGAACGCTCTCAGGTCAGTCTCATCGAAAGCATCGCCAACGTGGCAGCCATTGCCCTGGAAAAGGGGAGACTCCACCGGGAGATCGTTACGAAATCCCAGGAGATCGAGGCGCGCAATAGGGAATTGGATGATTTTTCGTATGTTGTCTCGCATGATCTTCGTGAGCCGGTTGTGAGCGCGGAGGGTTTTGCGCGAATTCTCAGTCAGGAACTTGGCGATCGAATCGGGCCTCATGAACGCGAGTATGTCCGGTCGATGCTCGATTCGTGTCAGCATATGAAGGAGCTGATCGACGACCTCCTGCAGTTGACGCGCGTCAGCAGGACATCGGATGTCAAGAAGCCCCTCGTCCTGACAAATGTGGTTCAGCAAATCCTCGACGAACTCAAGTTCAGTATTCGGCAGCGGAATGTGGCCATCAAAGTTCAGGAGGATTTGCCGCAGGTGATGGGCGTGGAGGCACACCTGAAAATTGTGTTCCGCAATCTTCTTTCAAATGCCATCAAGTTTTGTGATAAACCGAATCCCGTGATTGAAATTGGAGCGACAACCGACGACGATAGCGTGCGTGTTCGAGTCTCAGACAACGGGATGGGCATTCCGGAGGAACATCATGAACAAGTCTTTGTGATCTTTCAGAGACTGCACTCGGCGGAGAAGTATCAGGGGACCGGGGCCGGACTGGCGATTGTCCGCAAGATTGTCGAGGCGCACGGGGGAAAAATCTGGTTGAAGTCTGAGCTTGGAACGGGAACAACGTTCTTCTTCACCCTCCCCAAACATTGAAGGTCCAGTCCTTGGTTGAGCAAACCTCCCCATTGCGGATCGTGGTCATTGAGGATAGCGACGCCCATGCGAAAATCCTGAAGTGGGCGTTCGATGGTCTGGAGTCCAAACCGCGGGTTACATTCTTTTCCGACGGCGAGAGTGCCCTTGCGAATCTCACGAACGTTGCGAGAAGTGACTTTGTGGCTCCGGATCTCGTCATGCTTGATCTGAATCTCCCGAAGCTGGGTGGGAAGCAGGTCTTGCGCCGACTGAAAGAGGATCCCGCAACAAGCGGCGTGCCGGTCATCGTGATCAGCAGCTCGTCCGATGAGTCCGATGTCCGCACCGCGTACGAACTCGGAGCCAGTACATATATCTGCAAGTCAGGTCTTCTCAGCGAGCTGCGTGTCTCGCTTCAGGGGATTCTGGATTATTGGACAAGGTTTGCCACACTGCCAAAGCGACGATAGCCGGTGGAACGACCCGATATCATAAAGGTGCTGTTCATCGAGGACAATGCCGAGTTCGCCAAGCTCGTGAAGCTGTTCCTCGACAGGGCTGAAGATGGACGATTCGAGGTGTCCTGGAAGAACAACGGCCGTGACGGAATCGAATATGCCGCAGTGGAACAGGACCTCGATATCATTCTGATGGACTACTTTCTCCCGGGTCTGAACGGACTCGAGATTACGCGTGAACTTCAGGAACGGAAGATCGATGTCCCCGTGATCTTCCTCACCGTGAACAAGGATGTAGGGCTTGCCGTCGAAGTCATGAAGTTGGGGGTCGCAGACTATCTCGTGAAGGAGGAAATATCAACTCCAATCCTCCCAAAATCGATCATGTCTGTGGTCGAGCGGCATCGACTTGAGAAGGAAGTCGCCGAATTGGAAATCCGCAAGCGTCGGCTGGAGGCGATGCAAGGGATGATCCTGACGATTGCGACGGAGGTGGAAACGCCGCTCGACTCCATGAGGAGAATTGTCGATGAGCTGACAAGTATGGAACAGGAGGGCAAGGGAGCGAAATACGTGGGCATCATCAAAGACAATCTGTTGCGGATAGAGTCGAAGATGGAAAAGCTCAAGAACCTCAAAGAGGACAAGACCGTCAAATACATCAAAGATATCAGAATGCTGGACCTGTCGTGAGAGAAGGATTGATGACGTGCCGTGTGGCGATTGCTCAGCTTGACGTCCGTGTGGGAGACCTCAAACACAACGTTTATCACCATCTTGAGTTTATCCGTCGCGCCCGCAAAGAAAAAGCCAACCTGATTCTCTTCCCGGAACTCAGTCTCACGGGATACAGCCTTCGCGATCTCGCCTGGGAGGTGGCGATCGATCCGCTGCAATCACCGGCTCTCAACGAAATCATCCGTGAGAGTGGCGACATCACGATTGTCCTTGGACTTGTAGAAAACGGTCGTGATCACGGAATCTACAACTCGGCATTGGTCCTTGAAGATGGAAAAGTAATCCATGTCCATCGAAAGATATATCCGCCGACATACGGGATGTTCGAAGAGGGAAGGTACTACAACAAGGGGAACGCCATCCGGGCTTTCGATTCACGGTTTGGACGATTCGGGGTTCTGATCTGTGAAGACAGCTGGCATCCCGGGATTCCATATGTTCTCGCGTCAGACGGCGCGCAGACGCTGTTGGCCCTTTCGGCCAGTCCCACGCGTCTCACCAGTAACGCCGAGCAGGTGGCGAACGCCGACAAGAACCATGAACACCACCGTGCGTACGCGCGCCTGCTCAGCGTGTACTATGTGTTCTGCAACCGCGTTGGCTTCGAGGATGGAGTGAATTTCTGGGGAGGATCGAGCGTCACAGATCCCGGCGGCTTGACTCAGATTATGGCGAAGTACTTTGACGAAGACCTGATCATCGCGGACTTGAACGAGGAAAGCGTTCGGAGGGCGCGACGCTTCTCCAGACACGTGATGGATGATGACGCGTCTCTCGTTCAGCGCGAACTTGAGCGGATCTTGAAGCATCCTTCCATTTAGTCTCCCTTCCTGACGTTGTTGGAAATCCTACGTTTTTTGGTTACTTTATATGCCATCTTCGGCTGGACAATTGCCGTGCTTCTTGTGGACACCACGAGGGCGAAAGGAATCGATGGATCGCCGGCTCATCATCAAAAGATATTGGGGAATCGCCGTCATTCTTTTGATTCTCCAGAGCTGGACGCTGGCTCAGGATCGAACCCTTGCAACAGTCGTTCACGAGCTGACCATCGACGTTGCGGCGGAGATCATCCAGCAGAGCGGGTTCTCAGAGATGGATTCGGTCTCGGTGAAAGTGACCGGGTCTCCGGTCCCGACGATCGTTGAGAATGCTTTTCTTCGGGCGTTCAGTGAACGATCGGTCCTTGTCTTGCGTCCGAGTTTGAGCGGCGAGGTTCTCCATCTTCTGGTTCTGAGACAGGATGTTCAGTATCGCGAGCTTGAACCTTCCCGGTGGAAGCGCGACGTGGGATTGACGATCGAGGCCAGGATTGATGAGAGAGACGGTACGGTTCGATACCTTGGCACTTTTAGCGGGGACTTCAGCGATACGACAAGTTTCAGGGAACAATGGCCCCTCTCTGCCAGGGCTGCCGCGGCAGACGGATCCGAAGAACCAACGACGGTAATGAAGCTGTTGGGACCTGTGCTCATCGTTGCTGGAACGGTAATCATGATCTATCTCCTCTATACAGTCAGAAGTTGAAGGACGATTCAACGAATCTATGAATGCGAAAACAGTTGTCGCCGGTTCGGTTATGGTTCTCTGGTTGCTCATGCTGAGCGCTCCGGGATGTTCATCGTCGGATGCGACGATTCAGATGTCTGCCGAAGAGAGATATGCTCGGGGAATGAGTCTGTACGAGGATGAAGACTATCTTGAAGCGATTGACGAATTTCGGATTGTGACGCTCCAATTCCAGGGGACTGCCCTGGCCGATGATGCGCAATTCATGATGGGCGAGTCCCGATTCGGACGGGAAGAGTATCTCCTTGCGGCCTATGAGTACGAGCTTCTCTATCAGACAATGCCTACGAGCGAGTACGTTTCTCGGGCAAGGTATCGGCGCGCAGAATCCTTTTATCGGCTCTCTGCCCCTTCCTACCTTGATCAGGAAAACACCAAGAAAGCAATCGACGCGTTTCAGGCGTTCATTGAATACTATCCAACCGATGCACTTGTTTCAGAAGCGGAAAAGAAGATTGCCGAGCTCAATTCGAAGCTTGCGCGGAAGGAGTACGAAAACGGTCTCATCTACATGAAAATGGAATACTATCGTGCCGCGATGGTATCGTTTGAATACATCCTTGAACATTTTCACGACACGCCATTTGCCGAGCCGGCACTGTTGAAAAAGGCGGAGGCGCTCTATGCCCGCAAACGATACGAGGAATCAAAAGAGGAGTTGGAACGCTTCCTCCGCAAGTATCCCGCGAGCACGCTGAAAGAAAATGCGGAAGCCCTCCGGCGGTTGATCGAAGGGGCGCTCAGCGTAATGGATACCAGGACTCACAGCTTGATGCCGTCAGCCCGGTTCCGAGTATAGGACGAGCCAATTGTTCGATCGACGAAGGTTATGACACCGACGAAGAAAGTTTCCGAATCGCAAGTTGAAATGACGGAAATCGTACTCCCGAACGACACGAATCAGCTGGGGAATCTACTCGGCGGGAGACTCATGCATCTCATTGATATTGCCGCGGCGATCGCCGCTGCACGCCATACGAACAGAGTGTGTGTCACTGCCTCGATTGATGAACTCAATTTCATTCATCCGATCAAAGTAGGGGAGGTGGTGATTCTTCAGGCCTCCGTGAATCGAGTGTTTCGGACGTCGATGGAAGTCGGCGTGAAAGTAACGGCCGAAGACATCCTGACGGGGGCGCGCACACATGCGAATACGGCCTATTTGACGTTTGTGGCGATCGATGAAGAACGAAAGCCCGTCGAGGTGCATGGTGTCGAGCCGGTGAGCAACGACGAAAAACGACGCTTCGAAGAGGCGATGCAGAGGCGCGCGCTCCGTTTGCAGCATCGGAAATCGCTTCAGAAATCTCATTCAAGTCCTCCTGCCTGAGATCGGATGTTCGTGCTCAAGTCATTTGTGTTTACCCGTCACTCCATGACCGCTGCGCGGGCTGCGTTTCTTTCTCTCGTTCTCGCCATCCAGCAGAGCCACAGCCAAAGCCGCGATATTGCCCTCGGTCATTACCGGGCGCTCCCTCTTCCCGATCGTTTTGCGCGATTTGCGGTCATACCCGCGACCTCTACCGGAGATTATCGCGTGGTGTTCTGGAATCCCGGTTCGAGCACCGCGACCGTCGCTTCCATCAACATCGGATTTGACACACTCCGATCGACCGCAGTTCTCAGCAGTGCGAGAAATATTGATGACGTGTTTGTCCGCGATCTCAATGGAGATTCGCGAGCGGAGATCGTCATCGTGCATCGAAGCGAGCGCATGCTGGGGGTGTATGCCGAGCTTGCGCCCGATCGGTATGAGCTTCAGAAAGAATTTGTCTTGCCCGTGGCACCGGCCGGGTGCATCATGGCCGACGCGACCAGCGACGGGAATCTCGATCTTATTCTATTCGAACGCGGAAGCCCCGGACTCCACATGATGGTTGGAGACGGGAAAGGAGAATTTCGTCAGGGACGCGTCGTCGCGCCGGACAACATGATCGGTTGGATCGACGTCGCTCAGCTCAACGACGATAGTTTGAGCGACATTGTTGTGTATGATTGGGTGCGGAGCGAAATGATCTTCCACTATGGGGTCGGCCGGGGTCGCTTCCTTGAACAAACCGTTCTTCCGGTAGACGGCAATCTTCATCGCTTTTCAGTCGAGCGCCTTTCGAGACAGCCGACTGCGGATCTCGTCCTGCTCCACCGGGACCCACCGGCCATTGAATTGTGGCAAGGGGACGGCTACGGCGATTTCAAACCGAACAAAAGACTCCCGCTTGGCGGACCAGCTTCCGACTACGCCATTTCTGATGTCAACGGCGACGGCTGGAAGGATCTGGTCGTTCTGGAGGGACAGACTAAATTGGCGGTATACACCAGCCGGCCGCGAGAGCCGTTCGTCGATCGGCATGAATACTTCCTTGGCGGTGCGATGAGCCAGCTGGTGACCGATGATGTGAACCGCGATCGGCGACCGGATGTTCTGTTGCTCGGTCGATTGTCGTCGACATTCGCGGTCGTTTTCAATGGAAATGTACCGGTGACTCTCAACGATTCGCTCGAGTTCCTCGTCGGCCGCTCGCCATCCGCCGTGAGAATCGATGACGCGAACTCAGATGGCTACAATGATGTGTTGGTTCTTTCGAATGGGACAGGAGCACTCCATTTGTTTCCGGGAGACGGTGAACGCGGTTTGTACGGTCAGAAGAACTTTGAACTTCCGGCAGAGTCGCGTTATATGGCGTTTCATTCCCGAGATGATTCGACAACGCGCTATGTGTTCTCTTATCCGGCGAACAAATCGATATCGTATTTCACATACAATCATCGGCGTCGCTCGACCATTAATGCGATCATTCCGGGAGTTGGTGAGTTGGAAATCCTGCACTCTTCTCTCACAAGCTCCGGGAAGGCGGAATTTTATTGTTTCAACACCGCTTCGATTGCCGGAAGCCCCTCTCTCAGCTACTTCCAGGAACTGGAGTACTCGCTCTTCATCGAACGGAGTTTTCAATTGACAGTCCCCGATATGCTCTATGGGGCAGGTGTGGGCGATGTGAACAACGACGGAATCCTTGACGCGGCGATCCTCTATCGCAACACCTCCACGCGCAAGTTCGAGTTGGCAGTGTTAGAAGGGGACTCGGCGGGAAACTTCAGTCGCAGAGCATTTGTAAAAGAAATCCCGGAAGTCGAGTTGCGCCGAAGCTATCTCTATTTGGTGGATCTGGATCATGACGGGAATCTCGATCTCGTCATGTGCTTCCCTCAGGTCGGCAAATGGCTCGGGTGGGCACGGGGGAACGGCGATGGGAGCTTCGGCGTGTTGGAGACGCTTCTCTCGCTGGCGAGGATTTCCGATCGCGCGCAGATCCAGTTCCACGATGTAACTTCCGATTCGTTCCTGGACATCGTCATCAACGATTTGGAGGGTGACGGGATCTTCGTCTTCAGGAATCGACGGGACGGAGGATTCGATGAACCGGTGCGCGTGGTCTCAGGGGGTGGAATCAGCCACTACGGTATCGGTGATCTGAATGGGGATGGCATTCCCGATCTGGCTCTCTCGGTTCGGCATATCGGCCGGTTGAGAATCTACGACGGGAAAAGCGTGTTTGCGGGTGTGAGGAATGACTAAGCGAATCATCATATTATCTTCTTGCTTGTTCTTCCTCCTTGCTCTGGGAGCGGCACAGGAGTCGGGCTCAGGACGGATCCAGCATATTGCTCGTGAACTTGGGGCCGTTGCGTTGATGCCGGATGCACCTTCGGGAGGTAAATGCGGCACTCACCTGGTGGCGAGTTTGAACGAGCACGTCAGGAGTGCCGACCTCGCAACGCAGGAAAGCGTCCGCCGCACTCTTAGCAGACCCATCTTACAGACAAGTCGCGTGAGTCCTTCCGGTCGATTTCGGATCCACTATGACACCACGGGATTCAATGAGCCGGCATTGCTTCAGGGAAATACGCGCATGCCGAACAGCTACTCCATCTACGTCGATTCCGTTGCGGCGATCTTCGATTACGTGTGGCGGGTGCAGGTCGAGCAACTCGGATACAACGCACCCCCGTCAGACAAGGGAAAAGGGGGGGGGCTGGAATACGACATCTACGTGGTGAACCTTGGGGGCGGGACATTCGGCGTGACCTATTGGTCAGAGGACGATGCGATCAGCACGGGGACGAACCAGAGGTTTTCGACGTATATGGAGATTGACAACGACTATGTGTTCTATCGAACCTCGGGGCTTGATGGATTGCGTGTAACGGCGGCTCATGAATTTCACCACGCAATCCAGATTGGATCGTACGGATTGTGGACGAATGTCCCTCAAGGCGATCTCTACTTCTACGAAATGTCGTCGACGTGGATGGAGGACATCCTCTATCCTCAGGTCAACGACTATGTGTTCGATGTACCCAAATTCTTTCGCCAATATTTCGGCACGTCCAATCGATCGCTTCCATTTTTCACGTACGATCCATGGCAATATCCGGGGTATGAACGGGCGGTATTCCTCCACTATCTGGCGCAGCGACACGGGAGGGATCTGGTCCGTGGCATTTGGGAGGCGATGGCGGAAGTTCCGTTCAAGGAGAGCGTGCATCGAGTGCTCACACGCGCTGGCAGTAGGTTTGAAGCGGAGTTCGCGCAGTTTAGTTACTGGAATTTCTATACTGCCGATCGGGCTCTCCCGGACCGGTACTATCCGGAGGGCCATCTCTATCCTCGAATGATTCAAAACATGCGCGCGACGCACAACGATTTTTCGACGGCGATCACTTCTGCCGCATACCCGGTTTCGAGTCAGGTCTACGAATTCGTCACGCGCGAAGACACGCTGACGGCAATCCTCGTAAATGTTGATTTGGCAGAAGCGAGGATCAATTCAAATATTCTCCATTCATTTGATTTGCGAATCGTCAACAGCGCCTCCCAGGGAGCCATTCAGAAGCTTGCCAACGGGGCAAGCGGCGCGTTGTCTGTCGCCGATCTTGAACGCTGGCGTGTGATGTACCTCAGCGCGAATTCCCGAACCGACATCAAGACAGAGGCAATACCGTATCCGAATCCCCTTCGACCCGAGGCTCATCCGTTTCTCAGGCTCCCGGTCAACGAAGCGTCGGCTGTTCCTGTCGATGTCGGTTTCTATTCCAGCTCCCTTGATCGTGTGTTTGCCGGATCGTTTCCTGTCAGTGATTCGTTTGGACAACCGGAAATCATCATTCCGACCGGCCATATCACCGGAAAGCTCCCGAGCGGTGTCTACATCGTGGCTGTCAGAGTCGATCAGAAGGAGTATCGCTGGAAGGTGGCGATCATCCAATGAAGCGTCTTCGCCTGAACGTGCGCGAGGTGACGAAGCAGTTCAACCGGAGAACAATCTTCGAGGATATCTCTTTCTCTTTGACGAGCGGGGAATCTCTTTCGATCACCGGTCGAAACGGTTCCGGAAAATCGACTCTTGTGAAGATCATCGCAGGCGTGCTCACGCCGACTCGCGGATCAGTAGAATATCTTCGAGGCGACATGCCGATCGGCGATGATGATGTGAAGCACGAACTCGGACTAGTGTCGCCGTATCTTCAGCTCTACGATGAATTCAGTGCGCAGGAAAATCTCGAAATTCTTTCCTCGATCCGCGCCGGCAGAAACACTGCGCCGCCGCACCGCGAAAATCTCTTTCGTCTGTTTAACCTGTGGCATCGGAAGCATGATATCGTTCGGACATTCTCCTCCGGGATGAAGCAGCGTTTGAAATACATTTACGCTCTCGATCACCGGCCCTCGATTCTGATCCTCGATGAACCGACATCGAACCTTGACGAAGAGGGGATCACGTCCGTGCGACACGTGGTGGAAGATTTTAAGAAGTCATCGATCGTGATCCTGGCGACGAACGATCAGGCCGAGGCAAATTGGTGTGACGCTCGCGTTCACCTCGGATGAATGCCGGCATCAAACGACGGCGTCTGGCTTGCCGTTTCAGTTGAATATTCATATGTTGCGAAACAATGAGTGAGTTGCTGAGCACATACGCACTGGTCCTGAAGGATTTCCGATCCGAGCTGCGGACCCGATATGCCATCAACGCGCTCACGATGTTCGTGGTGACGGCCGTCGCGGTGATCATGTTTGCGCTCCGGGAGGAAACACCGGGCAACGATGTTCTCGCCGGCATGTTCTGGGTCGTGGTGTTCTTCACGGGAATGTCTGGACTATCCAGATCCTTTGTGAGCGAAGAGGAGCGAGGGACAAGCCTCACGCTTCAACTTGTGGCATCGTCCACGGTCGTGTACTTCGGCAAGCTTCTTTTCAACGTCGGGCTCACGCTCGCGATGGTCCTTGCCGTGACGATCCTGTATATGATCGTGTTCTCCGGATTTGTGATCCAGACGTTTTCCATCTTCGTTGTCACGGTTGTTCTCGGGAGCACGGGACTGGCTTCGGCCGCGACAATCATCGCGGCAATCATCGCCAAGGCAAATACCCGAGGAACTTTGTATCCGGTTCTGTCGTTTCCGATTCTGATCGTCCTCCTCATGACGGTCATGAGCGCGACCGCCAAAGCGCTGGATGGGATGGAGCTGGCTGCCGCGTACGGGGATTTCGTGGTCCTCGTTTCCTACTCTCTGGTCATGACTGCCGGTTCCTGGATCCTGTTTGATTATGTCTGGAAGGATTAAGATGACCGTTATCAAGTTCGGGTCAATCGTTCTCATCACGGTCGCACTGGTGGCGGGGATCGCTCTTCCGCTGGCACAATCGCCGCAATCCTGGCTGGAATTTCCGTCGATCCCGGGGCTGGAGGAAAAGGCACGCAACATTTTCTTCCACGTTCCCACGGCGTGGGTGACCGTCGTGGCGTTTCTGGTTTCGATGTTCTACGGGCTCAAGTATCTGAAGTCGAAAAACATCGAGGACGATATCGTCTCCGTCTCATCGGCCGGTCTTGGACTCCTTTTTTGCGTCCTAGCGACGGTGACAGGAGCATTGTGGGCGAAGTTTAATTGGGGTTCGTACTGGAACTGGGATCCACGGCAGACGTCGATTTTCATCCTGCTCCTGATCTACGGAGCGTACTTCGCGCTGAGATCGGCTGTTGAATCGGATGAGAAGCGAGGAACGCTTTCGGCGGTGTATTCGACTATTGCCGGGTTGACCGTCCCGTTCTTTGTCTTCGTGATGCCGAGGATGATGAGCGGCCTGCATCCGGGCGCGAAAGGGGACGTCGATGGGAGCGGACCGGTGGTCGAGTTCAAGATGTCTCCGAACATGCTGGTCGTCTTCTTCATTGCTTTAATCGGATTCAACCTGCTCTACATCTGGATGCTCAGTATCCGGGTCCGGGCAGGACGGCTGGAATACAAACATCAACACACTGATCGGTAGGGATGCAACTATGATCGATTTTTTTTCTCAGAACCAGATGTATATCGTGCTCTTTGTTGTGCTCCTGGTATGGATCGGGATCGTTGGATACCTCATGCGAATTGACAAGAGAGTGAAAAACCTCGAAAACACATTCGAGAAAGGAAAATAAGGATGAAGCCGAAGATCATCATTGGGGCGGTTGTTGTCGCGATTGGACTCGTGCTCGGGACAGTCAATTTCTTGGAATCCAACGTCGAGTACATGGATTTTGCCGGCGCGGAGCGGACAGGCAAGAAAGCTCAGGTGAAAGGGGAGTGGGTGAAGGATATGGAAACCCGTTTTGATACGCAGAACGCACAATTCGTATTTTACATGAGGGACGAGAGTCAGCGGGTGATGAAGGTTGTGCTGGAGGGGGCGAAGCCCAACAACTTTGAGATTGCCACGAGCGTGGTTGCAAAAGGAAGAATCATGGAGGACCATTTTCACGCTACCGATGTGCTCACAAAGTGTCCGTCGAAGTATGAAGGAGACGCGGAAACCGTGAAGAAGACACTCTAGTCTGTTCACACACAACATATCTCGTGAGATTGCGATGATGACTGTTGGGATTGTAGGGGCGATACTCATCAAGATTTCGTTCGTCGCGGCCCTCGTGGCCGCGTTTTTGTATTACCGAAACCAGAATGTCGTTGTGCTCGGTGGCATCGCGCTCGCGCGCAACAGCTACCATCTCTCCGTCCTTGGCTTGGTTTCCGCTGCATCGATCCTCCTCTATCTGATCCTCACTCATCAGTTTCAGTACGCCTATGTCTGGAACTACAGCTCCTCCGATCTCCCGCTCTCGCTGCTCATTTCTTCGTTCTATGCGGGTCAGGAAGGGAGCTTCACGCTGTGGGCCCTCTTTACCGCCCTGATCGGACTCTTTCTCCTTCAATACTCGGCGCGCAAAGGGTACGAGCCGTATGTGATGAGCATCTACTCGCTCATCGTTTCCTTTCTCATGCTGATGCTCGTGGTCAAAAACCCGTTTGCGTTTATTTGGGAAGCGTTTCCGTCAGATCTTGTTCAGTCCGGTCCGATTCCTCCCGGAACCTCGAACATCGTGATGCTGGATGAAGCACGCCAAATCTGGGCACGGTATCCGCTTGAAGGGAAGGGTCTCAATCCGCTCCTCCAGAACTACTGGATGGTGATTCATCCTCAGATACTCTTCGTCGGATTCGCAGCGATGGCAGTGCCGTATGCCCATGCCGTTGCGGCACTGATGAAGCGTGACTACACGAGTTGGATACGACCTGCAACGCCATGGCTGGTGTTCGGTTCGATGATGCTCGGCGCGGGAATCATTCTCGGAGGGTACTGGGCCTACGAGACGCTCGGATGGGGCGGCTTCTGGGGATGGGATCCGGTGGAGAATTCATCGCTCGTCCCCTGGTTACTCAGCGTGGCGGCGATCCACACCACGCTGATTCAGCGAAAGAGCGGAGCGTATGTCAAGACGAATTTCTTCCTGAGCATGCTGACATTTCTCGCCGTTCTCTACAGCACGTTCCTCACCAGAAGCGGGGTGCTCGGCGAAACCTCGGTGCATTCGTTCGTTGACCCCGGAATGTGGGTGTATTGGCTGCTGCTGGGATGTCTCGCTCTCTTTGCGTCGATTGGTGTCGGGTTGCTTCTTCTTCGACGACGGGAGATGCCGACTGTGCAGATTGAGTACTCCGTCTATTCCCGCGAGTTCGCCATCTTCCTAGGGGCCATGGCGCTGGTCTTTGTGGCGTTGTTCGTCACCATCGGGACCTCTTCGCCCATTATCACGACCATCCTGAAGGGGAAGGCCTCGGCAGTGGAGATGAACTACTACGTACAGACGAACCTGCCGTTGGGAATTGCGATTGCGCTTCTGTCAGGAATCGGTCAGCTCTTGTGGTGGAGATCCTCGCAATCTCCGTCGTTTCTGAAGAGTCTGGCGCTCCCCGCGGCCCTGGCCATCATAACGACCGTGGCGGTCCTGTTCTTCGGATCCGAAGAGCCGATGATACTCCTTTTCACATTTTGTTCTGCCTTTTCTCTCTTTGCCAATCTCAGACTTGGCTACTCGATATACATGGGGAATCCAAAATATGCCGGGGGAGTTCTGGCCCATATCGGAATCGCGATCATGTTTCTCGGGTTTGTCACCTCTGAACGCTATGACGAAACTCGCACGCTCTCTCTGGCGCGGGGAAAGACCGTAGAAGCTCTCGGCTATCGCGTAACGTATCTTGGTTACGAGCCGACGGAGCGCGAGAAATACGCATTCAATGTTGAAGTCGAAAGGGAAGGGAAGAAACACATCGTTTCGCCGACGATGTACCACAGCGAATTCACCAGAGGATTGATGAGACATCCGGATTTGCTCAATTTCTTGAGCAGAGATCTTTACGTTGCTCCCCTCAGCCTCGAGGAATCGGAAGATGGACGCGAGCGTCGATTCGAGCTCTCAAAAGGAACAGATGTGGCAGAGGCGGGACTTCGAATTGCCTTTGAGGATTTTGATCTGAGCAACATGGACAAGACTTCCGCTGCAGAAGGTGGCGCCTTTCAGCTGGGCGTGCGGCTTTCGGTTGACGAGCCAACCGGTCAACACAAAAAGAAACTCACTCTCCTCATGATCAATAGTAGAGCGGGGGAACCTCGATTCCCGATCGTTCCGTATACCTCTTCACAACAGCGGTTGTATGAATTCCGGCTTGTGCGCATCGCCCCTGACCAGGAGAACCCGACAAACTCCAGGGTGGAGATTGCCATGACCATCCCCGCCGAGATGGCCGGCGAAGGGAAAGCGGAAACGCTGGTCGTGGAGGCAAGTGTCAAACCGTTGATCAACCTCGTTTGGCTGGGAACGGTCACGCTGCTTGTGGGTTTCGTGGTCACGATTACGCGCCGTGTGAGGGAAGCACGTTTGGGAAGCATCGTGCAGGAATAGAGGTTGTTCTGTCTGCAGAACATGAGACGTCCCGGCTGTGATTCAGTCGGGACGTTTTTGTTTTCGGCGATAACAGGAACCGGAAGTCCTTCGGTTCGAGATGGGTTAGTGCCCGCCGTCGATCTTGCAGCATTCGTCGAGCTTCTCGTACGCTTCCATATTTCGCTTCGTTTTGTTGGCGTCGTATCCCGCATTCGCAATCGTTTGCTCGAGAGTGCTGAGATTGATCTTCGCGGGGAGAAACTGGACAGTCGCTGTCTTCTGCTCAAGATTGACATTCACCGATTGAACACCGTCGGTTGTTTCGAGGGCTTTGGTGATGTTGGAGACACACATACCGCATTGAATCATTTCGACTTTGATCGTCGTTGTCTCAACAGTGGAGGCAGTCGATTCGCCGGCGGATTGATCTTGATTCTGACCGCAACCGACAAGAACGAACATTCCTAGTCCGAGTACGGAAAGCATGAATCTTTTCATGACTGAGATCCTTTCACAAAAACAGAGATGTGATGGTTAATTCGGTAATTAGTAAACGACAAATGGTTGCGAAATGTTCCGCCAGTATTGTTCAGAGACCACCTCACTTCATCCAGTGCGCCATGCGTGACATCGTCAATGTTCCTTTCTTCAATGCGCGCTCTTTCATGTATGAGAAAAGGACGGGAGTCACGACGAGCACATGAATGGCGGACGTGACGAGACCACCAATCATCGGTGCCGCGAGGGGCTTCATGACATCAGATCCGACGCCGGTGCTCCACATAATCGGCAACAGAGCGATGAGACTTGTGCTGACGGTCATGATCTTCGGACGAAGCCGTAGGACCGATCCTTCGATGGTGGCGTCAGTAATGTCCTGCTCGGTGATCCCTTTGGTTCCATTCGATTGAGCGGCCTGTATGCGTCGGTCCAGCGATTCGTGGAGATAGACGACCATCACCACTCCGGTTTCCACTGCCAGCCCATAGAGCGCAATAAACCCTACCCACACGGCAACCGAGAAGTTGTAACCGAGGATATACGTCAGGTAAACACCTCCGATCAAGGCGAACGGAACGGAGAGCATCACGACAAACGCTTCGGTGAAATCCTTGGTGACCATGAAGAGCATAACATAAATAATGAGAAATACGATCGGCATGAGGATCGAGAGGCGCTCACGGGCTCTCAGCTGGTTTTCCCATTGACCAGACCATTGAAGCGTGTAACCCTGGGGGAGGTGAAGCTCGTTGTCGAGTACTTCTTTGGCTTCGTTGACAAAGCTTCCCATATCGCGGCCGCGAACGTTGAGAAAGACAATCGAGCGAAGCTGGGCGTTCTCGCTCGAGATCATCGGCGGCCCAGGGACGATCGCAATCGTCGCGAGCTGGCCGAGCGGGACGTAACTGCGCTTGGAAACACGCGCGGGCGTCCAGTCCCCCTCGCCCTGCGACGGAACAAGCGATGAGCGCTGCATCTGCCCGGAGCCCGCGCTCATTCCCGGGCCGGCACCGTTCATCGACATTCCCCCCGACATAGGGGCTGCCCCGGCCGTCATCGACTGGGTTCCCCCTGAGGTGACGACGTTTGCAGGTACGAGCAGAGAGCGGAGCTTCTCGATGTCGTCCCGGAATTCCCTTGCGTAACGCACTCGAATCGGAAATCGTTCACGCCCTGCGATCACAGTACCAATGTTTTCACCGCCAATAGCTGTTTCAATCACATCCTGAACGTCACCAAGATTGATTCCGTACCGCGCGACAGTCGCACGATCGATATTGATATCGACGAACAATCCCCCTTGCGTTCGCTCGGCATACAAGTCGGCGGCGCCGGGGACCTTCCGGAGGATCTGTTCCGCCCTGATGGCGAGAGTCTCCAGCGTATCGAGATCACGACCGAAGATCTTGACGCCGAGATCTGTCCTCACTCCGGTGGCGAGCATGTTGATGCGGTTGATGATTGGTTGAGTCCATCCGTTTCGCACGCCGGGGATCTGGAGCTTCGCGTCGAGCTCCGCAATGATGTCGTCTTTTGTGATTCCCTTGCGCCACTGATCCTTCGGTTTGAGGAGGATGATCGACTCGATCATGCTCACCGGTGCGGGATCGGTAGAGGTCTCCGCTTTCCCCGATTTCCCAAGAACGGTTTCGACCTCGGGCACCGACATGATGAGAGCGTCTTGCACCTGCATGATGCGGTTGACTTCCGTGATCGAGGCATTGGGCAGTGTCACCGGCATGAAGAGAAGGCTCCCCTCGTCAAGCGGCGGCATGAATTCCGATCCCATGTTCATAAACATCGGAACGGTAATGAGGAGGGCGAGGAGATTCAACGCGATTGTGGTCTTGCGCCATTTGAGAACCCATCGGATGACGGGAGCGTAGAGCCGATTCAGGACTCGGGTGATGGGATTTCTTTCCTCGGATCGGAATTTCCCGCGGGTCAACATCGTCATGAGCATCGGGACAAGGGTGATGGCGATAACGGCGGATCCGATCAGGACGAATGTTTTGGTGAAGGCGAGAGGACGGAAGAGCTTTCCTTCCTGACCTTCGAGCAGAAACACCGGGAGGAAGGAAACAACCATGATGCCAACGGAGTAGAAGATCGCCGGTCCAACCTGTTTGGCGGACATGATCGATATTTCCACATAGTCCGTCACCTCGAGTTCGCCGCGCTCTTCCTGCGCGCGTGCGACGTTGCGGTATGCATTCTCGACCAGGACAATCGACGCATCGACAATTACGCCGATGGCGATGGCGATGCCCCCGAGGGACATGATGTTCGACGTGATGCCCAGATGTTTCATGAAGATGAAGGCAATCAGCACCGCGATGGGGATTTCAATGATGACGCGGAGAACACTCCGGACGTGGAGGAGGAAGATCATCACGATAATGCTGACGACGATGGCCTCTTCGACGAGCGCGTTGCGAAGCGTATTGACGGCCGCCGTGATGAGATCGCTCCGGTCGTATGCCGGGATGATTTCGACGCCCGGGGGAAGACCCGGCTTGATCTGTTCGAGTCGCGCTTTCACCCGGTCAATGACATCTTTGGCATTTTCATCATACCGCATGACGACGATTCCACCGACCACCTGTCCCTTGCCTTCTTTTTCGAGAGATCCCCGTCTGATATCACCCCCGATCTGGACGTCGGCGACGTTGTGAACATAGATCGGTGTTCCGTTCTGACCGGTTCCAACGATGATGGTTTCGATGTCTTTGATGGACTGAATATATCCCTGTCCCCGCACGAAATACTCCGCATCCGAAACTTCCAACAGCTTTCCGCCAACGTCGTTGTTGGATCGCATCACAGCGTATTTGATATCCGAGAGTGAAACGCCGTACGCCTTCAGTTTGAGCGGATCGACATCGACCTGATATTGGCGGACATAGCCCCCGACGGAAGCGACTTCGGCGACACCGTCGACTCCCTGCAAATACAGTTTCACATACCAGTCCTGAATTGCGCGGAGGGTGCCGAGATCGTACGCACCTTCGACAGTATACCAGTAGACGTGACCGACGCCGGTCCCATCGGGTCCAAGTTGCATCTTTGCCCCGACAGGGAGAGCGGCCTGAACCGTGGAGAGCTTTTCGAGCACTCTGCTTCGCGCCCAGTACGGGTCGGTCGATTCCTCGAAGATGATGTAGATGAAGGACATGCCGAACATCGATTGGGCGCGTACGGCGTGAACCTCGGGCACACCTTGCAGCGCCGTCACGAGAGGAAAGGTGATTTGATCCTCAACAAGCTGTGGTGCGCGGCCCATCCATTCGGTGAAGACGATCACCTGATTCTCTGACAGATCGGGGATGGCATCGAGCGGCGTATGACTCACAGCCCATATTCCCCACCCGACGACGATGAGGTACATGAGGATGATGATGAATTTGTTGCGGGCACTGTATTCTATGATTCGTTCGATCATGGTTCACATTCCTTGCGTATGGTCATGGTTGGTGGGGACACATCATCACTCGTCCATGACGATAATCTTGCCATGCAGCATATTCATTCCGCACGAAAAGTGGATCTCGCCCGCCTTCGAAGGTGTAATGGTGATCGTTGTCGTTTTGAAGGCGGGAAGCTTCTCGCGGATGCCGAGTTCTTCGAAAACGATCTCCTCCGTGCAGATGGACTTCTCATCTCTGAAGAAGTGCAGCTTCACCGGCTTCCCCTTCTTCACTCGAATGAGATCCGGGGTGTATCGTCCCTTTACCAGAATGTTGACCTCCCCGTTCGAAATTTCAACTCGAGAGGTTCCTGCGGCGGATGGAGAAGTCTTCGGAAGGTGATCGGTATGAGCTCCGCCCGCAGCGGGAATCGAGAGCAAGCTCTCAGAATCAAGAAGGAATCCTCCTGTCGTGACCACGCGCTCACCACCAGCCAATCCGGACAAGATCTGGGTTACGGAAGGAGTACGAATGCCGACAACGACATGGCGCGGCTCATACGTATTGTCATCGACTTCGATCCAGACGACCGTACGATTGCCCATCGAAAGGAGCGCGGAGGAAGGAACGGCGAGCGTACGGGTTGCCGTCTCTTGAATCTGCGCCCGAACGAACATCTGCGGTTTCAACTTCCCGGAATGATTGGCGAACTCTGTTCGTACACGAATAGTCCTCGTATCAGGATTCATTACGGGATCGATGAAGCTGACCTTCCCGGAGAACACTTCGTTCGGATAAGCGTCCACGTGGATCCGAACGGTCTGAGCGACCTTCACGTGTCGAAGATCCTGCTCGTATACATCGAGGTGAATCCAAACCTTTGACAAATCCGCGAGCTGATAGAGAATCGCCCCTTCGTCAACATATTGACCTTCGACGATCTGCTTGCGGACTACTGTTCCGGAGAGAGGAGCATAGAAGGTCAGATACGGGCGAACGATGCCGCTGCGCTCGAGTTCTCCGATTTGTTCCTCCGTCATCCCAAAATGGATACGGAGACGGTTTCGACTGGATTCGAGAATCTGATTCTGCGACGCTGCTTCTGTTGGAGAGACCGTGCCCGATCGAGACTGAGATACGCGAAGCGCGAGGAGAAGTTCCTGCTCCGTGGAAATGAGGTCGGGGCTATATAAGTCAAATAACGGATCTCCCTTCCTGACGTTTGTCCCGGTGAAACTTGCATGGAGCTTTTCGATTCGCCCGCGAAACCGGGCCGCAAGAGTGGCTTGCAGAGGTTCCGCGTAATCCACCACGCCAACGGCATTGATTTCTTTGGTGAGATTGTGGCGCTCGACAATGGAAACGGCGACATTGGCCACAACACGTTGAGCGGGGGAGAGACTGACGCGTTGGAGTTTGTCAAGCTCTTGTTCTGAGAGATCGCGCTGCGTCGATTTCTTCACAAGCGCCATCCCGCATACCGGACACGCTCCGGGCCGATCCGAGATAACAGAAGGATGCATCGGACATGTGTAGACGTCCTGTTGCATCGCGGATTCGGCTGATACTTCGGATGCAGGTTTGGGCGAGTCGGCAGTACAACCACCCATGAGCCCGGCAATGAATGCAACAAGAAGAAAGAAGATGAAAGATTTCATTTGAGAATCTCCTTCTGATCAAGACGAAGTTCGCTCAGGCTCACGACGCCGACGTGACGTTCGAGCTCGGCGACCGCTTGTTCGTATTTCATACGTGTCATAGTGGCTTCCATTCGCATATCCTGGTACATCCTGTATCCGTCGATCAACATGATGTACGTGGTCCGCCCCGTTTGATAGTCGGCAAGAAGCCCCTCAAACGACTGGAGTGACTGCGGAAGTATGGACCGATCGAAGGATTCCGTTTGAGCCGCGAAGGAATGTGCCTTCGCATAGGAGTCGCGGATCAGAGCATCAGTCATATTCCGCGATGCAGTCAGCATCGACTCCCTCATCGATTTCTCGGCCAGAGCCTCCTGGACTCGGGCAGAGGATTTCCCGAGCGACCATGGGGCAAATGGAATGGAGATACCGGCCATCACCGACCACATGTTCATCCCCTCAACGGGCATGGTGACTCGTTCGACCGCAACGGAGAAATCCGGGATGTACTCTTGTCGCGCCATTGACACCATTTTACCTGCCTGTTCGATCGCGAGCGAATCAGAGAGCAGCATCGGGCGCGACCGGCTGGCGTGCTCCAGCAATCGCGGGAGTCTGATGTCGAACCGTGCAAACGGGGGATAGCTGATTTCGCCGATGGGTCCTTTGGTACGGTTGAGGATTGCCATCATCATGCTCTCCGCCTGAATCACTTCCTGGTTGAGCGTTGCCTCTTGAAGGCGGCTTCTGTCCAGCTCGATCCTTGTCCGAAGTATATCCTGAAGAGAGCCTTTTCCGACCGAATATTGTATTTCTGCAACGTGGAGGATCTGCTCAAGAAGTTGTTGATTCTGCTTGTTGATGTTCAGATTTGTTCTTGCCGCCCAAAGCATCGCATAGGTCGATTTCAGAGAGGCGATCAATGCGAGACTCTTTTCGGAGTACTGGAGTCGGGATGTCTGAAGACCAAGGTCGGCGATCTCCCCTCGGATGCCGAGCTTGGTCGGAAACATGATCATCTGCATGAGGCCGTAATTCTGAAATCGCGCCTCGCGAACATTGGTTCCGGGAAATTCCATGAGCGAATACGTGAACTGCGGATCGTCGAGTGCCCGTGCCTGCGGAATGCGCGCTTCCATCATCCGGGTCCGATGGAGCTCGGATAGGAGTTCGGGATTTCGCCCGATCGCCTCGGCAATGAGATCCTGCATGTTCTCTTTCATGCGATCTTGGGCAAAGAGCGGAGCAGTGCTCATGGAGAGCAAAAGAAGAATCGTGAGACGCTTCATTGAGGTGTCCGTGTTAGTGAAAAGAAACGCGATGTGGTGCAGATGTTCTGCACCGAGCTAAGACAAAAAGGGAGCAGTGAAGGGGTCTAGATGAGGAAGCTGGAGTTTAAGACGTAGAGGGGCTGTCTCGTGTGGCTTGGATTCGGGGCGAGATCGATTGATCGCTCGATGCGAAAACGATCCTGACCTGTTGACGAGCCCGATTCCAAAAAGGCCGCGAGCTTGAGTCCGAAATCCTGAAACGTCTGAGCCAAGCGGTACGGCGTTGTGTTCCGTTCGGCGCCGACGAACATGGCACAGCATCCGTGGACCTGTCGGCCTACGGTGTGGGTTCCATCTCGGCCCTCACCCGGAACCTGGCAGCAGGCGGACGCCGATTCGACCATCGGACAAAAGTACAGAACGATGGGAATGCCGATGTTGAAAACGGATATCGAAACAATCAGTGCGATCGATGTCGATATTTTTAGCCGATTGATCATTGGTCCAGGTTTGAACAAATATAACGGATCAATTGTTTCCACGCAACCATCTCGCTGCACAACTTAACGAATTCCGTCTGGGAATCGGCGAATTCTGACCTATTATCCTTTCGCCACAACGAGATCGAACAGATTTCCCACTCCGATCGAGACCGGAGATTCGAAGGGCTCGCCGTACTGCACACCGATGAGATGGCCATAATACTTCGCTCGGGTCTCGATCAGTTCAAGAAAGTTGGGCTTGCTCAGGAGGGTTTCCCGTTCTGCGCTTTTCGGATTGAAGAACTGCGACGCGTGCGCACGGATCGATTGCATGCGAGTTTCGAAGTGTTCCGAAACATTGATGATGAACGTGGGTGTGAATTCATACTTCTGCATGAACATGAAGTAATTGTCCGGACGGTAGGCTGATTGCGGCGCACCGTCGAGTGTCGTCTTGATCTTTTCGAGGCCAGAATAGAACCACGCCTCCTTGCAAAGCACGTGTGCATGCTCGTGGTCGGGATGACGTTCGTGATAGTGCGGGATCAGGAGGATTCTTGGCCGGAGTTCCCGGATGAGAGCGATGACTTTGTGAAGATTTTCCTTGGAGAGTTCGATATTGCCGTCCGCAATCTGGAGGTTACGACGGGTGGTGACACCCAATATCGTTGCTGCCTTCTCAGCCTCCGCCGCGCGGATTTCTTTCGTGCCGCGTGTGCCCAACTCTCCCGCCGTCAGATCGGCGAGGGCGACGGTGCGCCCCTCTTTCACGAGCTTGGCAACCGTTCCGCCACAGGATAATTCGATATCGTCAGGATGTGCACCGAGTGCGAGGACGTCTATAGACATGGAAATTCCCATTTCTCCGAAAAATGCGTGACAATATACTGAACACTGATCTGAAAGACAACATTTGAACGGCAGAGGCGGGAAACCTTGCAGCCGCTTGTCTCGTTTCAACACAGAGTGTACGGGGCGGCACCGAGGAAGGATTCTCCATTCCACGGTTGATTCATGTGAATTCCTTGTAACTGGCCCGCCAGATGAGTACTATTGTCGTGTGGGAGTGTTGAGATGAACATGTTTTTCGAAAGATCTCCGGAGTCTCCGGTTCGCATATCCGGTCGAACAGTTAGGCGTTGCGTGGTGATGGCGTTCTTGCTCTCGACGATGGCGACGGCTCAGCCGACGACAGGAATAATCAAAGGAACGATCACGGATACCAGAGGAGCGGCTCTTCCGGGCGCAAACGTTGTGGTGGAGGGTACCTCAATCGGGGGTGCCACAAACAAGGATGGAAACGTCGAGATTCCGTTTGTTCCTCCAGGAACGTATGAATTGATCGCGACGATGGTGGGCTATGAACGGACGGTCGTTCAGAACATCCAGGTCAAGGCGGGTGAGCAGACATCCTTTACCCTGAAGCTCAAAGAGGCGATTATTCCGCTCGATATCGTTCAGGTGATCGGAGAACAACGACGGCAGGGACAAGATGACACGCGTACGAGTCTTCTGACGCTCGAACCCCGATCGGCAAAGATCCTGCCGGGGTTCGGTGAAGATGTGCTGCGTTCGATTCAGGCATTGCCCGGCGTCGTTTCCCCCAGCGACTTCAGCGCACAGCTCGTCGTCCGCGGAAGCGGGCCGGATCAGAACCTGATTGTGATGGATGGAATCGAAATCTTCAATCCCTACCGCCTGTACGGTCTCATCAGTATGTTCAATCCCGAGACCGTGAATGACATCACACTTCTGAGCGGCGGATTTCCCGCACGATATGGCGATCGACTCTCGGCTGTGCTTGATGTGACGAACAAGGAGGGCGAGCGGAAGCATGCCTTTGGCGGAAGTTTCAACGCGAGCATCTCGAATGCGAATATCGTCGCTGAAGGCCATGCCCCCTTTGGGCTCGAAGGTTCATATCTCCTTTCCGCTCGGCGGACGTACTATGACCTGATCGTGGGTCCCTTCGCGAAGAGCGCCGGACTTGTCGCCAACGATGTCGCGTTCCCCAATTTCTCAGATCTCCAGGCGAAGATCGTCACGGGACCCTTTGGCGGACACAAGTTCATCCTCACGGGGCTGAAAAGTCGCGACGGCGTCGACATCGTCTCCGGCACAAAGAGAGAAACCCCTGACAGTGTGAATGTCTTCAACGAAACGAATCACGAGGTGCTGGGAGCTGCGTGGCATTTCGTGCCGTCATCGGATTTTTTCTCCCGGTTCGTTCTGTCGTACTATCGCAACGACGGGTACTCGGATTTCGGAGGATCCTTCATCGACCCGGTTCTTGACCGGGAGCGGTATCGAGGAAGCGATATTGATACAACGGGAATACGACTCTTCACGATATCTGCACAATCTCACTATGTATTCAACAAATATTCGGTCAAGGAAGAGGTCACGCTCACGCGGGGCGCTCACACCATCGAAGCAGGATTTGGGGCGGATTTCCTTCGAACCGTCCTGGTGTGGGATCTTGAGCTCGATCCAACACTCCGCTCAATCATCGGAAGCCGTGGTCGAACGGTGATCGACCAGTTGGAAGAAGATCGTCGCTACCATCGGCTGAATTTCCATCTCCAGGACAGAATCGCAGTCACTCCCCGATTCTATGTCCAGCCCGGTGTGAGAGTGGATTACTACGATTTGCTGGATCGATGGACGATCGCCCCACGGTTGAGCTTGTCGTACGGAATCGACAACATCACAACGCTGCGCGCGGCATACGGTCTCTTCTATCAATCGCCGGGCTACGAAAAGCTTGTTGATCAACAACGAAGTTCATTCCGCGAGCTCGATGAACGATACACCGTGAATCTCAAAGCAGAGCAGTCGGCGCATTACGTGCTGGGTGCGGAGCGGTGGTTGAGTAGCGGGTACCTCTTCAGGCTCGATAGCTATTTTAAGGATTTCCAGAATCTCATCGTACCTCAGTTGGTCGATGGATCGAGGTACGCAGCCTCATTGAAAGCGGGAATGGATCCGCGACTGCGTGAGAGCTGGACAACGCCGGTCACTATCCGTGAGGATTCGCTCACGAGTATCCCGGTCAATGCTGCCTCGGGCAACGCCTACGGCATTGAATTCTTTCTGGAGAAACGAAGAACATCGCAGGACTCGCGCCTCCATGGATGGGTTAGTTACGCAGTGGCTTGGACAAATCGATTGGAATATGGGCGGTGGTTTCCGTTTGACTATGATCAGCGACATACCGTCAATATTGTCGCGAACTACAACGTCCTTTCGTGGTTCGACTTCGGATTGCACTGGCGGTACGGCAGCAACTTCCCATATACCCCTGCGATCGGCGTCGAGCCGCGCATCGTTCGCGTCGAACGGGACGGAAAGCTTGAGCCGGCCATCCAGACCGATATCCTTGGAAACGTGATTTTCGACATCGATCGGGGTGGATTGGAAAACCGTAACTCGAAGAGGCGCCCTGCGTATCACCGTCTCGACCTGCGAGCTACCGCGCACGCGAGATTCTGGGGACTTGAGTGGTCCTTCTATCTCGACGTCATCAACGTGTACAATCGCACGAATGTCCTCAGCTATCAGTATTTTATCAACGATGACCTCACGTTGGGTGTTCGAACCACATCGATGTTTCCCATCCTTCCAACAATTGGAGTGAGTTTCCGATTCTGATGAAATCAAACAAACAAGTCTTCAGCGTCAGCGAGCTCACGATGATGCTGAAGAAGTCGCTGGAAACCAGTTTCCCGAGCGTCTGGATCCAGGGTGAAGTCTCGAACTTGAAGAGGCATTCGTCGGGACATGTGTACTTCACATTGAAGGACGAGAATGCCCAGATTGCATGCGTGTTGTGGAGGAGCCGAGCCGCATCTGTCGCCGTCGAACTTGATGACGGGCTGAAGGTGCAGGCACAGGGCGCGATCACGGTGTACCCTCCGCGCGGGAACTATCAGCTGGACGTCGTGCGTCTGATTCCTGTGGGCATCGGGGAGCTACAAGCCGCATTCGAGAAGTTGAAGGCGAAGCTCGCCGCCGAAGGATTGTTCGCACCTGAGCGCAAGAAGCCGATTCCCCCCTTTCCGCGTCGCGTCGGAATTGTCACCTCTGAAACGGGTGCCGCGCTGAGGGACATTCTGAGCGTGATTGTGCGACGGTTTCCCGCAGTCGAGGTCTTCCTTCTGCCGGTTCGTGTCCAGGGAGCGGGAGCAGCGCAGGAAATCGCCGCCGCCATCAGGGATATGAACGCGTACGGAGAAATCGATGTGATGATTGTCGGCCGGGGAGGGGGATCACTGGAGGACCTTTGGCCATTCAATGAAGAGGTGGTCGCGCGCGCGATCTTTGATTCGCGCATTCCTGTTGTGAGCGCGGTTGGACACGAGATCGATTTCAGCATCTCCGATTTCGTTGCCGATCTTCGGGCACCGACCCCCTCTGCCGCGGCGGAACTTGTGGTCCCAAGCAGGGACGAGTTGCTTGAAACTCTTGGCAACATTTGCTATACTATGCATCAGAACTTGAGCGACCGGATAGCCTCGGGGCGCAAGAGTGTGGCGACAATTCTCGGAAGCTACGCCTTCAACCTTCCCCGGCAGATGGTTGCATCCCAGGCCCAAAGACTTGACGAACTTGAACGAAGTCTATCTGTCGAAGTCGAGCACTTCCTCGAAATCACACGTCGCAACCATCAATCCCTCCAGCAACGACTCGAATCAGTTGGTCCCGGAAATATTCTCAAGCGGGGGTATGTGATCGTCCGGAAGGAAACAGAGGTGGTGATGACGTCACGGCGCCTCAAGCGGGGCGACCGTGCGACGTTGGAATTTCATGACGGCGAAGTTCAAACGCGTGTGGAGCCACAATGAGCGCAAAAAAGAATGAGAAGACATTCGAATCGGCCCTCAAGCGTCTGGAGAGCATCGTGGATTCCTTGGAAAGCGGATCTGTCCCTCTTGATCGTGCGATGGACCTGTATGAAGAAGGAGTGGAGCTGGCAAAGTGGTGCGGACAAAAGCTCCAGGCGACTGAGATCAGACTCAAGAAACTCTCGAAATCGGTCGAGGGACGATTTGAAGAAACTGACGGTGACGCATAGGTGTGTATGATGAGCGCTACGCATTACGAATTACTCAATACTATTGACGATCCGGCGGATCTCCGCAAACTCGATACCAAGCAACTTCGTGAACTCTGCGGAGAAATACGGGAGTTCATCGTAGAGCACGTCTCGAGCACCGGTGGACACCTTGGTGCGGGGCTCGGCACCGTCGAGATGGCGGTGGCCCTCCACTACGTTTACAACACGCCGGAAGACAAGCTCGTTTGGGACACAGGCCACCAGGCGTATCCTCACAAGGTTATCACCGGCCGGCGCGATCGATTTCATACACTGCGTCAGCTCAACGGCATCAGCGGATTCCTCAAGAGAAGCGAAAGCGTCTACGACACCTTCGGCGCCGGCCACGCCAACACGGCAATCTCCGCGGCACTCGGCATCGCCGCAGCCCGCGACTTGTCGGGGAAGGATTTCAAAGTCGTGGCCATCGTTGGTGACGGATCAATGACCGGAGGTATGGCATACGAAGGGATGAACAACGCGGGTTTGTTGAAGAAGGACATGATGGTGATACTGAATGACAACCAAATGGTCTCCCTCTCCGCCATCCAACCGCGCCTCTGGTCGTTCCACAATTACTTCGCCGAAGTCTTGACACACCCGACGTACAACAAGTTCAAGGCAAATGTGTGGGATCTCACCGGGAAGCTGGATTCGTTCGGCGATCGACTTCGTGCCGTCGCACAGCAGGTGGAAAAAGGGGTGAAAGCGATCGTCACACCTGGGATGCTGTTCGAAGCGCTCGGGTTCAGATATTTCGGTCCTATCAACGGACATAATGTGACAAAGCTTGTCGAGATCCTGCAGCACGTCAGAAATCTGAAGGGACCGATTCTCCTGCACGTGGTGACGGAGAAGGGGAAAGGATATGGTCCGGCGGAGCGCGAAGCAACGCGCCTGCATGGTGTCACCCCATTCGACAGGAGCACCGGCGTGGCGCACAAAACGGATGCACCGCCTCCGTATACGAAGATCTTTGGACAGGCGATGGTCGAGATCTGCGGCACGAATCCGAAAGTCGTTGGAATCACCGCGGCGATGCCGGATGGCACGGGATTGAACTACTTGCAGGAGGCGATGCCCGAGAAGTTCTTTGATGTGGGAATCGCGGAACAACACGCCGTAACGTTTGCGGCCGGTCTGGCAACCGAGGGATATATTCCCGTGGTGGCGATCTACTCCACCTTCCTTCAACGGGCGTTCGACCAGGTTGTGCACGATGTGGGTATTCAACATCTGCCTGTGGTGTTCGTTCTCGATCGCGGCGGAGTGGTCGGTTCAGATGGCGCAACCCATCACGGGGCGCTCGATATCTCTTATCTGCGAATCATTCAGGATATGGTACTCATGGCTCCGCGCAATGAACAGGAATTGCGCGACATGCTCTACACGGCTGTGGAGTACAAAAAAGGCCCGATTGCCTTGCGCTATCCGCGGGCGAACTCTGTCGGGCTTTCGATCCGACCCGGCTTCCGGAAAATTGAAATCGGAAAAGGGGAGACGCTGCGCGTGGGAAAAGATGTTGCGATCCTCGCAGTGGGAAATATGGTGCTCCACGCCGAACAGGCCGCGGAAATACTCGAGCAGGATGGGATTTCAGCAGAGGTCGTCGATATGCGCTTCATCAAACCGTTGGATGAGGAACTGCTCGCCTCAGTCGCGAAGAGGTTTGACGCCATCCTCACCGTCGAGGAAAATGTTGTCGCCGGTGGCTTCGGGTCGGCAATCGTCGAAACCCTTGCATCGCTCGGTGCAGGGCACGTGGCTGTCCACATTCACGGCTTGCCGAACAGGTTCGTGGATCACGGGACGCCGGAAGAATTACATCATCTCCTCAAACTCGATCCTCAAGGAATTGCGGAAGTAACACGCCATTTTCTGGAATCGAAGGAGGGGAAATCAGCCCACCAATATGTCGAAGAGTGAACGAAAAAGAGATGGAAAAAGCTCGACTTGGAATTGTTGGTTTGGGGTCGATCGCCCAGACGATCCACCTTCCGATTCTGTCCAAAATGCCTGACGTGGAGATCGTAGCGGTGTGTGACATTGACAAGGGGAAGGCGCAATCGATAGCGTCTAAATTTGGCATCCGTCGGTACTACACCGATTATGAGCAAATGCTCAACACGGAGGAAGATATTGTCGGAGTAGACGTCCTGACGTCGACAAATGCCCATCGCGATGTCGCGATCGCGGCTCTCGAGGCAAAGAAGGATGCGTTGGTGGAAAAACCACTTGCCCGGACCCAACGGGAGGCAGTCGAGATCGTCGGAGCAGCAAAGAAATCACACCGGAAGCTGATGGTCGGGATGAACAATCGGTTTCGTCCGGACGCGATGATTCTCAAGAGCTTCGTCGAAGCGAAAGAACTCGGAAAGATCTATTACGCGAAGGCCGGCTGGCTCAAGAAGTTGAGCGTCACGAATCCCTGGTTGACGCGCAAGGAACAATCGGGAGGTGGTGTCGTTCTGGACCTCGGCATTGTGATGTTCGACCTCGCCTTCTGGATGATGGGATACCCGGAGGTATATGAGGTCATGGCGGCAAATTATTCCCACAATACGAAGGGGGTCGAAGATTCCTCCATCGTGTTTCTCCGGATGAAAGACGGCTCGACCCTCACCCTGGAATCAAGCTGGTCCTTCGAATCGAATACGGACTTCTTCTACTGCGACTGCTACGGAACGGAAGGGAGCGGATCGCTCAATCCGTTTCGGATTTACAAACGCATGCATGGAAACCTCGTGAACGTCGCACCGGTCCACAACGAAACACCACAGTCGTTGTACCGCAAGTCGTATGAGAATGAGCTCAAGCATTGGGTCGGATCGTTGCGGGGACTTCACACGGTGATCTCGACCGGCGAAGAGGCCATCCATCGCATGAAAATCGTCGACGCCATCTACAAGTCCGCGAAAACATCGCGGAACGTCAGCCTGAAGGGATAGCGTGACGACCATTCGGTTCGTGGCGACGAGCTTCCTTTTCTTAGGGTCATGACTGCCCAACTGGATTCACACCGACGTACCCCGCCATCGAGTCTATCGAAGCCCATTATTGCACTGCTGACAGATTTCGGCCTCGGCGATCACTATGTCGCCACGATGAAGGGAATGATTCTGAGACAGAACGCGGACGTGCATTTGGTCGACATCTCGCACGATGTTCATCCGCAATGCGTTCGGGAAGCTGGGTATCTTCTGTGGGCCTCCTATCGATATTTCCCCGACAGAACAATTTTCGGTTGCGTGGTTGATCCCGGTGTGGGATCGGATCGCAACATCGTGATCGTCGAACGCGCTCCTTTCGTGTTCGTTGCTCCAGACAACGGTCTTCTGGACTTTGTGCTCAGTGAACCCAGCGATGTCCGCATTTATCAGATAGGAAATGACGACGTGCGGCGGCTTGCGACCGCCGGAGTGCTTGCTGAGAACGTTTCGTCAACGTTCCACGGCAGAGACATCTTCGCTCCGCTTATCGGGTTGCTCTCCCGTGGGGAAAAACCCGATCGGTTCGGTCGCGCATGTGAACGACCGAAGCCGCCGACTCCGTTCTTCGAAGGGCTTTCTTCCCAAAGTCACGCACACGTTCTTCACATCGATCGATTCGGCAATATTGTGACAAATATCCGGGTCAGCTCATCGTCGGATGATCGCGTGATCAAGGCGCTTCGGATCGGTGAACGATCCGTCGAGAAGTGGGTGAGCTGCTACGCCGATGCGCCGGAGGAAACGCCGGTCATGATCAAGGGAAGTAACGATCTGGTGGAACTTGTTGTGCGTCAATCGAGCGCGGCACGCCTGCTTAGCGCTCAGGTGGAAATGTCAATCGAGGTATTCAGATGACGCATGGAATCGACGATGAAATGATGCACCGGTGCCTCGTGCTGGCAGAACGAGGGCGCTTGAATGTCACGCCCAATCCGATGGTTGGTTGTGTGGTTGTGAAACGGGGAAAGATCGTCGGTGAAGGATATCACAAGCGTTTTGGAGGCCATCATGCGGAAGTCTACGCTCTGCGGCAGGCAGGGATGTCCGCGAATGGGGCGACGCTCTACGTGAGTTTGGAGCCGTGCGCGCACGTTGGAAAGACACCTCCGTGCGTGAACGCGATTATTGCCGCCGGGGTAAAACGAGTGGTGGCGGCGACGCATGATCCGAACGCGATCGTTTCCGGAAAAGGGATCCGGATGCTGCGGGCGTCGGGCATCGACGTGCAGGTCGGTGTGTTGAGAAAAGAGGCCGAGAAGCTGAATGAAAAGTACATCGTTGCAATGAAATCCCGCAGACCGTATGTTGGGCTAAAGATTGCACAGACGCTCGATGGAAAAATCGCCGATCTCCATCGCAACTCGAAGTGGATCACGGGGGAGGAATCACAACGATACGTTCATCAGTTGCGCGCGGCGTATGAGGCGGTTCTTGTGGGAGCGGGGACTGTCGTGAAGGATGATCCGGATCTCACCGTCCGATTGGTGCAGGGGCGCGCGCCCACGCGGATCGTAATCGACGGATCGCTCAGAATTCCCATCGGGGCGCGCATGTTCCGTACAAACGGCGGAAGGACCTTGGTCTTGACACGTGCGGCGTCTCTGGAGCGAAAGAGAAGACACGTGCTTCGGCTCGAGGCGAACGGCATTCAGGTCTTCGGCGTGCGGACCTCCGCACCGCTTAGTGCCGGAATCATTCGTCAAGTGCTCGGCATGCTCGGCATTACCTCCGTCCTTGTCGAGGGGGGAAGCCGGATATTCTCTCGTTTCCTCGACGAAGGGATAGCCGATCGAATTCATTACTTTATTGCGGCGAAGATGTTCGGAAGGGGACTCTCAAGCTTCGAGTCGAAGACTGGGAGGACAGTCGGATCACCTATCGTATTGGACGATACTTCGGTTCGCAGACTTGGCACCGACATCTACGTGGAGGGAAGACCGGTAGATAATAAGTCAGGGAAGCGAAGGTAAATCATGTTTACTGGACTCGTCGAAGAAACAGGTACGATCAAAGAGATGCGGAGGAGAAAAGGAAGCATCATCTTCACGGTGGAGGCCACAAAGACTGCGAAGGATTTGGACATTGACAACAGTATTGCCGTGAATGGAGTCTGCCTTACGGTGATTAGACGGAAAGGTCGACAATTCGATGTCCAGGCGGTGGAGGAGACTCTTCGGAAGACTTCGCTTGGCTCCCTGGAAATCAGCAATCTCGTAAATCTGGAGCGTCCTCTCCGGGCATCCGACAGACTTGGAGGTCATTTTGTTCTCGGTCACGTCGACGCGACCGGTACCATCGTGGATATCGAGGATCGGAAGAGTAGCTGGATGTTCTGGATCCGTTATCCCAAGAGGTTTCGAAAGTATCTCATCCCGGTAGGATCGATTGCGGTTGATGGCGTGAGTCTTACGATCGCGTCGCTGCGCAGAAATGAATTCGGCGTTTCGATCATTCCCTACACGATGGACGTGACGACGTTCAAGGACTATCGGATAGGCACCACCGTGAACCTCGAATACGATGTCTTGGCGAAATATGCCGAGAGCTTCCTGAAGAAACATTGATCGCGGAAATGGGACGAAGGATTCTATACGGCATCGACAACGACGGACGCAGCACCATCGATGAGAATGAATGGACGGAAGTTCTTCGCCTCCAGCACTGGTATAATAGCGAGTTCGATTGGTCCACCGGTAGACTCGCCTTCAAGAGGTACTTGCTCTTTCCCAATACAAGAGATTTCGAGGGACTGGATATCCCGATGGCGGAACTGATCCAGCAGCGACTCGAGGTGCTTCGGCGTGAGGGTTCTTCCGAACTCCGGGCAGTTGCGAGGTTGGAGGCAGAAGGATTACTCACCGTTAAGTGGGGTGGAATTCTCGACTCATGTCTTGCGAGCGGTTTTACCCGTGTCGCCAACAATGAATGGAATGCCTATCTTGTGTGTGAGTTCCTGCTGAAGTGCTCTCGCACGTTGCGACACGCGAGCATCACAGTGAGGGACGAGGGGGGATTTGTTCGGTGCGGTACGATCTGGATGGAAGACGGTCGAGTCATCGTTGAACGGCGGAGCACTGCGGAGCAATTGATCGCGACTCGTCGAATATTCGCAGTTGTTGATCGAGAGCAATATGCAAGGCACGAAGGATTGAAGAATCAGATTGCGGGATTTCGCGAATTGAATAGAGAGGAGAAGTCCGCGATTCTCCATGATTGGAATTGGCTGGGATATGGCGAGTCCCGGAGCCGCGATCCCGAGGGGGGCTGTGATCTGAACCTCAAGGTTCGAGGTTTTGAATTTCGGTCAAAAGAGAGGTGACACTGACCTTGCATATCGATCTTCACTTCGCTATATTTAATGCCTAAAATTGATTGTCCGCCCAATTTCAGAGAGACTGGTATTCATGTACGCCTTGTTTATTGTTGTTGAGATCATTATTGCCGTCCTCCTCATGATCGTGATCCTGATGCAGGCAAGCAAGGGAGGCGGTCTTGCAGGAACATTTGGCGGGGGAAACATCGGGTCGATGTTCGGCGTTCGGCGTACGTCCGATTTCTTGAGCAAAACGACAACTATCCTTGCCACGGCGTTCCTGATTCTGGCGCTGTTTATCAATATCTTCATCCTCCCAACGGCGGAACGAACGGAGCAAAGTGTGATCCAATCAGTTCCCTCTCGCACGGCGCTTCCGCCTCCGCCTGCAGAATCGACACCTCCGCCACGGCAATAATTGCAGCACAGAGGATGCACCCATGGCTCAATTGGTAGAGCAACTGACTCTTAATCAGTGGGTTCCAGGTTCGAGTCCTGGTGGGTGCACTGGTCACGAAAGAGCCCTTCCCTCAAAGGGCGTTCTCGTTCGTGGCGCCCGTACCGACATGGCAAAATCCTAACAGTCAATGCGGAGTACAACAGTGAGCACGTTTTCTGAACACCCACAAGAAAGGAACACTCCGATGGAGAGCCAGCTTCCTATCAGAGTCTTGATTGTGGATGACGAGGAATCGTACCGCTTGAGTCTCGAAATCGCACTCAAGATGACGAACCGGTTCACGATTGAGGCGGTTGAATCGGGGGAGCAAGCGCTGGAGACTTTGAAGGAACGAGATTTCGATGTGGTGTTGTTGGATCATCGGATGGTGGGAATCTCGGGATTGGAAGTCCTGAGGGAAATGCACGAAAAAAACATCTCCACGCCCGTCGTCATGCTGACCGGCGCCGGCTCCGAGGAGCTTGCGGTCGAGGCCATGAAGCTCGGCGCGTATGACTACTTGTCGAAAGAACACATCAGCATCGAGCGCCTCCCGCTCACGATCGCCAATGTGTTCGAGCGGTACCGCTATCGTCAAGAATGGCTTCGCCGCGAACGAGAACGCCAGAAAGAGAAAGAGCGCAAAGCCGATCTGCAGTCGCTACGGATGTTTCAGGAAACGGTTCGGTCGATCGGACAGTTCGTCGACGGCAACCTGATGATTCTGATCAAGAACATCGATCGTGCCGAAGAACAGGTGATGCGATTGTCGGGATCCGAGGAGTCGAAGGAGATCAAGAAGGCATTCGAGACACTCCGTGCGGACTTCCAATTGGTCTCCTCGGGCATCAAATCCATGGTCGATCTCTCCAAACTCGTCGCCGCGCGCATGGATCACGTCCAGGCGATCGACGAGGAAAAAAGAGACGCGCGGCAGTGATGGCGGGTCGTTCTCTCTTCAAGGAACGCATTGATGAAGCGTAGAGGCGCGCTCTGGGCAACGATTCTCCTTGTGGTGATTACCGGAACGGCGCTTCTCTTCCTCTCCCTTCGCTCCACATCCATTCTTCCGGACTCGCTCTCGAGTCTCGCGCTCGTTCGTCACGTGACGGGCGATGACGCGAGGGAGTTCGTTGATCGCCTCCATGGAAAGGGTGTCTCCCCCGCTGAAACGGAAATCGGGTTCTATGAAGGAGAACGTGGAAAGGCGACGATCTACGTGTCGTCCTACCGGCGCGGAAAGGAAGCCGAGGAAGCGTACTCCCGAATGGTTCGCCTGATCGAAGCAGGCAACCCGGTGTTCGGGCACTTTCAGATCGTCGAGATCGAATCCCACAGCGTTGCCTTTTCTCTGGGATTGGGAAGAGCGCATTACTTCTATGTCAGTGAGGCGCATCTCTTCTGGTTGGAAGCGGACCTCCCGGTCGCCTCGGACACGATTCGGGATTTGCTGAGACGAACCAAAGGGGGTGAGAACGAGCAGGCGCGTGTCCCCCCTCCGTTTTCACACGGGTTGATGTTCGGGCAACAATTTTTTACCTTTTTTCAGAATGTCTGATCTGTAATAGCCGAAGTGGCGGAATTGGCAGACGCGCTGGACTCAAAATCCAGTCTGGCTCACACCAGGTGGGGGTTCGACTCCCCCCTTCGGCACTCACACAGTGGAGACGGATATCGGACAAGGTTACGATCTCATGTAGTCGAAGACGTTGGGTATCCCCATGAAGATCGCCCACTACACCATTGTCATCCTTCTCCTGTCGCTGATCGGCTCGCTGCTCCAGTCTCAAACTTCTATCCATGTCCCGCAGGATTCATCCGGAACAACCGCCTATTGTGAGATATTTCACCTTGCCCCGTCGGATTCCCTGATCCGCCTGTCGAGTTCCCCCCTCGTCGAGGGGAGTGACAGCGTTGTGGTGAATGGTGAGGCCACTCTCACCCGCGGAGAGGAGTATCGAGTTGATGCCGCCGAAGGATCGATCACCCTTTATTTGGGGCGAGGGAGATTCTCATCGCTCTCCAACGATTCCGTTCGGATCGAGGTCTTCTATCGGGACGCGGGACAACTCCTGCGGGAAGTCTACCGCCTTCGCAGGATTGAACCTGTGCAAGGACGTTCCGTCGATACGTCGGCTGGCATTGTTGGCGCCGCATCGGCCTTCAAGATGGAAGATGTGATCGGCCCGTCACTCAGGAAGAGCGGCTCGTTGTTTCGTGGATTTTCTGTCGGCTCAAACAGGGATCTCTCTCTGCAATCGGGATTTCGGCTTCAGCTGGATGGTAAGATCACGGACGATATGAAAATTGTCGCGGCATTGTCGGATGAAAACTCCCCGATACAGCCGGAAGGAACGACTCAGCAACTTCAAGAACTCGATCGGGTGTTCATTCAGCTCTCGAGCGGAGAACACTCGGCGACGTTGGGAGATTTCGTTCTCGAACGCGCGGCTCCTCACGCCAGAACGTTTGGCAAGATGAGTAGAAAAGTTCAGGGTGCGAGAGGTGTGTTGAGTCTCGCCAGCATAAGCGGCGGAGGGGTGAACGGAGAGATTTTCGGGGCGGCGGCAACCAATCGCGGAAAATATCACACGAACTATTTTCAGGGAGTGGAAGGAACGCAGGGGCCATTCCGGCTGACCGGCAAGAACGGGGAACGTCAGATTATCATCGTTGCCGGGACGGAGAAGGTGTATCTCAACGGCGAGGAAATGCTGCGGGGCGAGACGAATGATTTCATCATCGACTATGCCGGCGGCGAAGTGTTCTTCACCGGGAACCGCCTGATTACGAATGCGTCCCGAATTACGGTTGACTTTGAATACACGGATCGGAGTTACAGCCGCAACCTTCTTGCCGGTTCGGCGAGTGTCGCGATCCTTGATCAGCGCGCTCGGGTGAGTGCATTCGCCCTCAGGGAATCTGACGATCGGGAGAGTCCCATCGAATTGAGTCTCAACGACGATCTGCGCCAGGTTCTCGAACGGGGCGGAGCAGATCGACTCCGTGCCTCGGTGAGTGGAGTTCGTTTTGTCGGCATCGATTCTCTTTCCGGACTTGGACGCGGACAGTACGCCCGGATCGATACGACCGTCGAGGGGCAACAAGTTTCACTCTATCGATTTCTGCCCGGTTCTGCGCTGGCGCTGTATGCCGTGACATTCTCGGCGGTGAGTCAGGTCCCGGAGGATTCCATCGGGTATCGGCGGGTGAAGATCGGTCATTTCGAGGTCGCGGGAAAGGGGCAGGGGGAATACCTCCCTATCCAGCTCTTGCCGCTTCCGTCTCAACACGACTTTCTGGACATCGCATTTGATGGAAAAGTATCGGCGGCACTTTCCGTTGAGGGGGAATTGGCATTGAGCAGGCAGAATCTCAACACCTTCTCTTCGCGCTCGGATGTTCATCGCAAGGGGGCCGGATACAGCTACAGGATCCATCTTGACCCGACGGAAATTGAAGCTCTTGAAACGCAACTGGGTCAAGTTTCCGCGTCGTATTCCGAGCGATTCGTTGAGGAGAAATTCCTTCCGCCAGATCGATACAACGACATCGAGTTTGATCGGAAATGGGATTCGTTTGAGTCTCCAACGGGTGATGAGACAATCCGAGAGGTGGCGGCAACATACAAGCCCGCGGAAGGGCTTGGTGTGCAGATCGGATACGGCTCGCTGCAGCGTGAAAACGTCCTCGGATCAAAGCGATGGCACGGTTCACTCACCGTTGCGGAGACCTCGATGCCGAAGATTGTCTATGCATACGAAGCGATTTCCTCGACAGATGCAAGGAGTGCGGCAGGTGCGCGTTGGACGCGGCAATCGGGAAGGTCGACCTATGATTTCTGGCATCTTCGACCCGGCATACGCTTCGAGCACGAGAAGCGCCTGGCATCTGGGCAATCGTCGCGTCCATCTGCAAGCAAGGGATTCAGGATATTCGAAATCAGCCCCTCCCTTGAGACGAGAGAGACAGGACGGTTGAAGGCGATGGCGGAGTTTGGATTCCGATCCGAAGATAGCACGATTGGGGGCGATTTGAGGCGCGCACTCGCGGCGTTCACTCAACGATACATGTTGCAGGTGAGGGAGTGGAACGACTTCAGCGGTACATTGGCGCTCAACCTGCGTCGCACGGAATTCACGTCGGAATTCAGGAATCGGGGCAATACGGATACCGATATCATGCTGGTGCGCGTGGATAGTCGGTTCACCCCGCTCGACCGCGCGTTGACGACGGATCTTTACTACGAATTTGCCAACCATCGTTCGGCGAGTTTTGAACGTGTCTTCGTGCGTGTGCCGACAGGAATAGGAAACTACCGCTATCGGGGCGACTTGAATGGGAATGGCATCGCCGACGAGAATGAGTTTGAGCTGACGCGGTTCGACGGCGAATACATCGTGATCTCAGTCCCGGGAGATCAACTTGTGCCTGTGGTCGATCTCAAAGCGAGCATCCGGATACGCCTGAACGTCGCCCGCCTGCTCGGCTCAACCGATGGATTGCTCGCCGAAGCGACAAAAGCACTTTCAACCGAAACGTATCTTCGGGTCGACGAAAAGAGCGCGGACCCCGATGCGAGCAACATCTATCTCCTGAAGCTCTCATCGTTTCAACAGGAAGGGCTGTCTCTCAGAGGGGGCGATCAGGTTACTCAAGATGTGCACCTATTTGAATCAAGCCCTGATTTCTCGTTACGGTTTCGTTATGATGCGCGCCGGGGTTTTCTCAAGCTGGTAGCATCTTCGGAAAGGTCCCGCCTGCTCGAACGATCACTCCGGCTGCGGTGGCAGCCGATACGGGAAGTGGGGAATCAAACTGATCTTGTGTTGAAGAGCGACCGGGCCATCAGCTCCGTCCCGTCACTGCGAAACCGCGATCTCGATGCGGTATCGTTACTGACAGATTTCTTCTATCGTCCGGAACGGGAATGGGAGATCGGATTGAAAGCCGGATTCTCGTCGACCGAGGACCGTTTCGGAGGGCGGAATGTGACGGCAAATCTGAATACGCAGGGTATTCGCCTCGTCTACGCGTTTCTTGGCCGGGGTCAACTCCGGATCGAACTCGATCGGGAGGAAGTCGGGTTGGCGCGAGGAACTCAGGAGTCAAGTGGGCTCTTTCCGTTTGAGTTTACGGGAGGGCGAGACGTCGGGAAAACATATTTGCTGCAAGTCGGTATCGACTACCGCTTAAACCAGAACTTGCAGTTGATGGCTCAATACCTTGGTCGAAGCGAGCGAAGAGATGTCATCAACCACTCCGCGCGCGTGGAAGCCCGCGCGTTCTTCTAACTCCATCCTCGTCCTCGCCATCGGATATTCAAAAGAATCTGCGTAACGTCGGATGAGTTCTTTGTGACCTTCGGGCTTGCCTTTTCTAAGTGATTTCTTTAACATCTTCACCGATTCCCTTTCCTCCAATACCGACATCTCAGTCCGCTTGAGCCCCTGAGCGGTGAACGTCCTCACCGCCTGCACTTGACCAGGGCGAGACTCAATAACTATGACGAAGGTCTACTGGAGTTCATTCGATTCGAAAATTGGCACGATCTATCTTGCCTCGACGGCGAAGGGGATCTGCAAGATCGGTATTCCTGCCAGTACGAAGCGTGAGTTTTTGTCATGGCTCGAATGCCGGTTTGATGCCGGACACATTGTCGAGTCGACGGCGAAGAACAAACCTGCCATGGATCAGCTGAGTCGTTACTTTGACAGGAAGCTTGCGCGGTTCTCACTGAAGGTTCACTTTGTCGGAACACCATTCCAAATTCGCGTCTGGAAAGAACTGAAGAAAATTGGCTACGGTCGTACGATTTCATACAAGGAACTGGCTCGCAGGGTGGGGAAGCCTGGAGCGTATCAGGCCGTGGGGCGTGCGAACAGCACGAATCCTTTGCCCATTCTGATTCCCTGTCATCGTGTCGTCGGCGTCAACGATGATCTCCGTGGATATGCTGCAGGAACCAAGACGAAGGAGTTTCTCCTTCGGCTCGAAGGTGCGCTGCTGATCTGACTACCTGATTCAATCTCCCTTCCCGTCATGTGATCGTGTCAAGCTCAAATCGATCGACCGCAGGTTCATGACGAATTTGCGCTTGCCTTGCCGATAATTTTTCGGTAGTATCCACCCGCTTCAATAATGTGCTGAGTACAGCTCTGCCCGCCCGTTCCCATGTCCTACTTACAAGAACTCAATCCAGTCCAACGAAAAGCTGTCGAAGCCGTCAACGGTCCCGTCATGATTGTTGCCGGTGCGGGGAGCGGCAAGACGCGCGTTCTCACCTATCGGGTCGCCCATCTCATTTCGTCACGGGTTCCTCCCTATGATATCCTCGCGTTGACCTTCACCAACAAAGCTGCGAACGAGATGAGGGAACGAATCGCTCATCTTGTGGGGGGCCAGGCACGCGACATCTGGATGGGGACGTTTCATTCCACCTTCGCGCGCATTCTCCGGCGAGAAGCAGAGACGATCGGGTACACACGCACATTTACCATCTACGATTCTGAAGACTCGCTCAACGTCATACGTCAATGCATGGCCGACCTGGGCCTGTCGCTCCAGCAATACAAACCTCACGCGTTCAGAGCTCTCATCAGCAAGGCCAAGAACAATCTGGTGCATCCGGATGAATATCAGAGAACGGCCAGCGACTATATATCGGAAAAAGTGGGTCAGGTTTTCGAACAGTACGTCCGGCGGATGCGTCTCAACAATTCGATGGATTTTGATGATCTCCTGATCAAACCAATTGAGCTCTTTGAGAAGAAGAAATCGGTTCTTGAGAAATACAAGTACCGATTCAAATTCGTGCTGATTGATGAATTCCAGGATACGAATCGGGCACAATATGTCGTGACGAAGATGTTGACAGAGCGGTATAAGAACATCTGCGTCGTCGGTGACGATGCGCAGAGCATCTATGCGTTCCGCGGCGCGGATATCCGGAACATCCTCGATTTTGCCAAGGACTATCCCGAGTGTGCAACGTTCCGGCTCGAGCAAAACTACCGATCAACGAAGTCGATCCTTCATGCTGCCGGCAGGCTTATCGAACACAACAATCATCAAATTCCGAAAGCGCTCTGGACCGAGAATGCGCAGGGGGATCCCATAACCGTTGTATCGTGCGCGGACGACCGGGACGAGGGGCTGCAGGTGGTCCGCAATGTGAAGGAGGAGATTCAGCGGCGGAAATTGGCTCTTCGTGACTTTGCCGTGCTCTATCGCACGAACGCCCAGTCGCGCGCCATCGAGGACGAATTCCGGAGGGAAGGCATCCCGTATGTGATTGTCGGCGGCGTAAGGTTCTACGAGCGGAAAGAGATCAAAGATGTCCTTGCGTACCTCCGCCTTCTGACGAATGAGCGAGATGACGAAAGCTTCCGTCGGGTGATCAACTATCCGAGCCGGGGGTTGGGGGGGGTATCTCTCGATCATCTGCAGGAATATGCGGCGTCGCACACCATCTCACTCGCCGAAGCGGCGGGTGATTACGGGAAGATCGCGGGGCTGACAGATCGGGCGCGGGTGGCGATTTCGGGATTTATTCAGTTCATCGAGAAATATCGGTTGCTGGCGGAAAAGATGTCGATGAGCGAACTGGCACGGTCCCTCGTCGATGAGCTCGGAATTCTGAGAAGCTACAAGGAGGAGGGGACGCCGGAAGCGATGGCACGGTGGGAAAACGTCCAGGAACTCCTCTCGGCGATTTCGGAGTTCAGCGACACGCGGGAAGACGCCTCGATGGCTCAATTCCTTGAAGAAGTCTCTCTCATTTCGGATGTGGATTCATGGGAGGGAACAAAGAATGCCGTCACGCTCATGACTCTTCATTCGTCGAAGGGGCTTGAGTTTCCGGTCGTGTTCATCACGGGACTCGAGGAAAACCTGCTGCCGTTCTCCTCGGGAACGCTCGAACAATCGGAGCTGGAGGAGGAGCGGAGACTTTTCTACGTCGGGATCACGAGGGCGCAACAAAAGCTCTATCTTCTGCATACGCGGACCCGATATCGGTTCGGCGATCTTTCGTTTCCGGTGGTTTCTCAGTTTGTCTCTGAGCTTGGGGACGAGGCATGTGAGATGCGATCGAGTCAATCACTGACTCGGGCATCTGCCTTCAGCAAAGGGTTGCAGGGGGCGGCGGTGCATCGTGCTCGAAAATCTCCGAAGCACCGCGCCGACGAATCTGCGTATCATCGAGATGAAATGCCTGACTATGAATCTGAATCACAGCTGGAAATGGAAATCAAGCGGGGAACCATCGTGATTCATGAAACATTCGGGCGCGGCAAGGTGCTGGACGTGTCGGGACGGGGGGAATCTCAGAAGGCCTCAGTCCAGTTTGACGAATTTGGTGTAAAGAACCTGGTCCTCAAGTTCGCCAGATTGCGACCGGGATCATAGAGTGACGCAACGTGCTTCCGGAACGGGACGGAACGTGCTGCATTCCGGTCCGATCGGTCGAGATGCTGGGTGGCGGCGGTGCGCACTAGTCGGGCCATCGGAGCGAGCTCACGACGACGAGATACGGCCAGTAGTCCGGATGGAGATAGTGCGTAATGATGGTGTTGAATTCCGGGACCTTGTTTGCAGGGAGAATTACGTAGAGGAACGCCTGCTTGCCGGTCCTCGGATCGGGCTGATCGAGATAGACGTTGTACTGTGTGAGGGCGTGCTCCGTTTCAAGATCGTCATCCCCCGTTTTTGCCTCCCCGATGACGTATACCTTCCGTTTCCGATCATAGCCGTACACATCAGGTGTCTTCTGCTGTTGATCACCGTATCCGCGATTCTCGAGGGGCATGGGGGCCGAGTATCCTTCCACACCATCCGCGGCGATAATATCGAACGAGGCATTGGTAAAGAGGAGACATAGTTCCGTGACAAGCGATTGATGTTTTTCCTCGCGTGAGATCGGCATCGATGTTCTCAAATCACCTGGGTGTGATGGCGGGTTGGGCCATGATTCGCTCGTAGTACTGCTCATACATCGCGATGATGTTGGTTGATTCGAAGGTGAGGGCGCGTTCCCGACTGGCCTGGGAAAAGAGTTCATGTTTCTGCGGGTTCGAGAGGAGTTCAATGGCATAGCGAGCCATTCGACTGATATCACCGATCTCGGCGATATATCCGGTTTTCCCGTGAACGATGAGCTCCGGCAGTCCGCCAACGCTTGATGAGACGACCGGAACAGAACATGCCATCGCCTCGAGGGCGGAGAGCCCGAAGCTCTCCGATTGACTGGGCATGAGAAAGAGGTCCGCGATGGAGAGGATATCACGGAATTCCGTTTGCTTTCCGAGGAACTTGACATCCTGGTAAATACCGAGATCACGACACATGTGTTCGCAGATGGATCGTTCAGGACCATCGCCGATGAGGATGAGTTTGGAGGGGATCTTCCGGCGGACTTCGTCGTAGATTCTGATCACATCCGGCACGCGCTTCACGGTTCGGAAGTTCGAAGTGTGCACGAGGATCTTTTCGCCGTTGGGAGCACAGCGTTGACGAACGTCACTATCGGACCTGCGGACGTAGAATTCGGTATCAATGAAATTGGGAATAACTTCGATATCTTTGTTGATCCCATAGTTGGTTATCGTCTTTTCTTTCAGGAATCGCGAGACGGCGGTCACGCCATCGCTGTGCTCGATACTGAACTTGACGATGGGAAGATAGCTTGGCTCCAGACCGACCAGCGTGATGTCGGTTCCGTGGAGGGTGGTGATCACCCTGATGTTCGGAAGTCCAAGCATTTGTTTGGCCAGGTATGCACTTGTGGCGTGAGGAACGGCATAGTGACAGTGGAAGAGATCGATCGTCTCAAACTGAGCAACCTCTACCATCTTGCTTGCCAGGGCGAGCGTGTAAAGCGGGAATTCGAACAGCGGATAGCTTGACATCTCCACCTCATGGAAGAGGATATTGCCGCTGTACCCGTTCAGCCTCATGGGCAGGGCGTAGCTGATGAAATGAACGGAGTGACCGCGCGCAGCGAGGGCCTTGCCAAGCTCGGTTGCGACGACGCCGCTTCCTCCGTACGTGGGATAACACGTGATTCCGATATTCACGAATTCCTCCTGTCGAGTCTCATTGAAGTTAGCACGTTTTGGAGGAAGATACAACGCGCCGATGATGGCCGCTCCCCTCACACAGGATCGCGTGTGAGGGATGGTAAAGCTTGGAGCGTTGGGCGAGAACCCGCACGGACTGTGAAACGTTTCCCCCATGCGGGCTGTGTCGCCGATGCGATAGTCGTCTGTGGGTTGCGGAATGGCGGTATTATGTCGTGGTACGAAATGGAGGAATCATTTTAGAGGGGAGAACTTTTCCCGTTCCGAGCTTGTTGGTTTGTTGGGGATGCCACGTGGGAGAAATCGCTGCGCCATCAGAAACATCCTCGTCTTGGTCAGAGCCCACCGCGGTGCGAGGAGTCGATTTTTTTGCTTGACAATATTGATGATTCCGGTGTATATTTGAACAACCAGTTGGAACACAGGGCTAATGAATGCCCTGATTTTTTTGGCCAAATATAAGACCAAGTGAGTCGGATTTATGTTGCAGCTCTCAAAGAAAGTTGAATACGGTCTCATCGCGTTGCGCCACATGGCGATGCGACCAGCGGGGCAGGTTTTCACGGCCAAGGAATTGGCGGCCGAGCACAATATCCCATATGAGCTTCTGGCCAAGGTCCTCCAGAAGCTGGCACGGGCGAATGTTGTTCGATCGCTGCAGGGAGTTCGCGGAGGGTATTCATTGTCCATCAAACCCTCCGAGCTGACGGTTTCGAACGTCATTCAGATCATCGAGAACGAAAAGCCGATGATCGCGGAGTGCTACATCGATGGACCGGATAGCTGCTCGATCTACGACAATTGTTCCATCCGTAAGCCGCTGGGCAAAGTTCAGCGGAATTTGAATCTTGTGTTCGACAGAATGACTATTCAGGAAATCATCTAGACGGCATGAACAAGCACGCTTCGATTGTTTTCGATAACCGCACGGAGTTTCTCTATTTCCTTCGAAGTAGATTCCGCCTCTATCACAAATCGAATCTTTTCCTGCGAGACTTGCACTACGGAGTTTCGGGATTCCTCGAGCAGTACGGCGTACGATTGAGCTACCATGAGTTGGAAGAAACGACGCAACGCGTGATCGGGCTTCTTGTGTCAGAAGCCATCCTCAAGGAAATCGATGCGCGAACGTGGATGTTGAACTACGAAGAATTCCAGAAGCTCAGTGCGAAAGCTCCGAAGCCATCGACCGTCGGGCAAGACCATCAGAAATCCGCGAATCCTTCGGGGGTTCATCCCGGAACACAGGACAAAAGCGGTCAATCAGCGATGCCGAGTTCACACGTTCAGAAGTAGGGAAGCACATGGAAGAACAAAACAAAACAATTGAAGAGCTGGCCAATCGTGAGTACAAGTGGGGATTTGTCACGGAGATCGAATCGGAGTCGGCGCCACGCGGCCTGACAGAAGATACGATCCGACTGATCTCCGAAAAGAAACATGAGCCCGGTTGGCTGCTGGAGTGGCGGCTCAAAGCCTACCGCCACTGGTTGACCATGAAGGAACCGCGGTGGCCGAACGTCAAGTACGAAGAGATCGACTTTCAAAACATCATCTACTATTCGGCACCGAAACAGAAGGTGCGCCCGAAAAGTCTCGATGAAGTCGATCCCGAGTTGCTGAGGACGTATGAGAAGTTGGGTATCCCGCTCCGGGAACAGGAGATACTCGCCGGGGTGGCCGTCGATGCAGTGTTCGACAGTGTCTCGGTCGCAACGACCTTCAAAGAAAAACTGGGGGAGCTCGGCATCATCTTCTCTTCCTTCTCAGAGGCGGTTCAGCATCATCCGGATCTGGTGCGGAAATACCTTGGATCCGTTGTTCCAACCAACGACAATTTTTACGCGGCACTGAATTCCGCAGTGTTCAGTGACGGCTCATTTTGTTTCGTTCCGAAGGGCGTTCGGTGTCCGATGGAATTGTCCACCTATTTTCGGATCAATGCGGCAGATACCGGACAGTTCGAACGGACCCTCATCGTGGCAGAAGAGGGAGCCTCGGTGAGCTATCTGGAGGGCTGCACGGCGCCGATGAGAGATTCGAACCAGCTCCATGCCGCCGTCGTCGAACTGGTGGCGTTGGATAGTGCGAAGATCAAGTACTCGACTGTGCAGAACTGGTACCCTGGTGACAAGAACGGCAAGGGGGGAATATACAATTTCGTCACGAAGCGGGGAAAGTGTGCCGGCGTGAATTCCAAAATCTCCTGGACTCAGGTTGAAACGGGTTCAGCCATCACCTGGAAATATCCGAGCGTGTTGCTGCTCGGCGACAATTCTGTCGGGGAATTCTATTCTGTTGCCGTGACGAACAACTACCAGCAGGCCGATACGGGAACGAAGATGATTCACATCGGAAAGAACACGAAGAGCACTATCGTGTCCAAAGGTATCTCGGCCGGTTTCGGACAGAATTCGTATCGCGGGCTTGTCGAAATCAAGAAGAACGCTTCGAATGCCCGAAACTTTTCTCAATGTGATTCTCTGCTTCTGGGCGACAAGTGTGGTGCGCATACTTTTCCCTATGTGGAGGTGAAGAACAGAACCTCCAGAGTAGAGCATGAGGCCAGTACCTCGAAGATCGGAGAAGAGCAGATCTTCTACTGCAAGCAGAGGGGGTTGTCGACCGAAGATGCCGTGAATATGATCGTCAATGGATTCTGCAAGGAGGTATTTCGGGAGCTGCCGATGGAGTTTGCCGTCGAAGCTCAGAAGCTGCTGGGAGTAAGTCTTGAAGGAAGTGTTGGATAACAATTTTTGGAGAACAGAACAGTGTCAATGTTGAAAGTCAAGAATCTACACGCCTCTGTTGAAGGAAATGAAATCCTGCGTGGAATCGATTTGGAGGTCAGTGCGGGCGAAGTGCACGCCATCATGGGTCCCAACGGATCAGGTAAAAGTACGCTCGCGCAGGTCCTCGCCGGCCGTGATACCTACGAGGTGACGCGTGGGGAGATCTTTCTTAACGGAAAGAATCTTCTCGAATTGGATCCGGAAGAGCGGGCTCACGAGGGATTGTTCCTGGCCTTCCAATATCCTGTGGAGATCCCGGGTGTCACGAACACCTACTTCCTGAAGGCGGCTCTGAATGCCATACGCAAGAGCCGCGGACAAGATGAGCTGGACGCGATAGACTTCCTCGCGCTGGTGAAGGAGAGAATGAAGATCGTGGAGCTTGATCAAAGTCTGCTGAATCGGCCCGTCAACGAAGGTTTCTCGGGGGGAGAGAAGAAGCGCAACGAGATCTTCCAGATGGCCGTTCTGGACCCGATGCTTGCCGTTCTCGATGAAACGGATTCGGGACTCGATATCGATGCGCTGCGGATCGTGGCTGACGGTGTGAACCGACTGCGCCGCAAAGATAACGCCACGATCGTGGTGACGCACTATCAGCGACTACTGAATTACATTGTCCCCGATTTCGTGCATGTGCTTGTCGAAGGAAGAATTGTGAAATCGGGAGGGAAAGAGCTCGCCCTCGAGTTGGAGGAAAAGGGGTACGATTGGATCCGCAACGGATCGGAAACTACACAACCAGCGGGAATAGGATAGGGAGTCGCTCACCAATGTCGCTGTCTCACGAACAAACGATTAATCATTACCTCGAGAGCTACAAGGCCTTCGAAAAGAGTCTCAACGGAGATTCGAGCCTCCCAATCCATTCGCTGCGAGATGAAGCAATCACGCGATTCGCCGAAATGGGCTTTCCGACCAAAACGGATGAGGAGTGGCGCTTCACGAATGTTTCCGAGATCGCCGCAAAGCGTTTTGAGATTCCGACTCTCGGAGCGGGCTTTCCGGAACGGGAAGCCAAGACCGAGAAGTTTGTCTTCGAAGACTTGAAAGGACCTCGGCTCGTTTTCATCAATGGGATCTTTGCCAAGAACCTGTCCCGTTTGACCCAATCCGGATCCGACGTCATTGTGAAGCAGTTGTCGTCGGCTCTTTCTGAGCACCCGGACTTGGTCTCCGCTCATCTGGGACGCTACATCTCGTCAGGGGTGAATGGCTTTGCCGCTCTGAGTCTTGCGTTCATGCGAGACGGGTTGTTTCTCTCTGTCCCCGATGGTGTCGTTCTGGAGGATGCGATCCAGGTTCTCTTTGTCTCCACCGAAGCAGAATCCGAGATCGCAACATATCCGCGCAACCTCATGATCGTCGGATCAAACTGCCGTGTCTCGATCGTCGAGAGCTACGTTTGTATTGCCGACGATTCGTACTTCACCAACGCAGTCACAGAAATTGTGGTGGGAGAGAATTCAGTTGTGGAGCATGACAAGTTCCAGAATGAAAGTGTGAATGCGTTTCATATCGCTGCCACTCACATCCATCAGGCGGCGCATAGCAACTATGTGTCGAACTCCATCGCGGTTGGCGGCCGTCTGGTCCGGAACGATATCACAGCCGTTCTCGATGCCGAGAGGAGCGAATGCACGCTGAACGGGTTATCCGTCGCAACAGGGAACCAGTTGATTGATAACCACACGACCATTGATCACGCCAAAGCGAACTGTCAGAGTCATGAACTGTACAAGGCAGTGCTTGATGGAAATGCGCGCGGCGTCTTCAACGGAAAGATCTTCGTTCGCAAGGATGCTCAGAAGACCGATGCGAAACAGACAAACCAGACCCTGCTGCTCTCTGACGACGCAACGATTGACACGAAGCCACAGCTGGAAATATTCGCGGACGATGTCAAATGCACGCATGGGGCCACCGTAGGACAACTCGATAGTGACCAGCTGTTCTATCTCCGGACGCGTGGCATTCCAGAATCGAAAGCTCGTGATATTCTTACCTTCGCGTTCGCAAGTGACGTTGTAAGCCGGGTGAAACTCGATGCGCTGCGCGATCAACTTGAAGCGTTCGTCCATGCCAAGTTGGATGCGTCGCGAAGAACGAATGGGTCATGAACAGCACAACTGTGAAAAAGGGGGTTCGAGATGCCACGGTCTCCCGGTTTGATCCGGGGACCGTCCGGAGCGACTTTCCCGCCTTGTCGGTGACCGTCAAGGGGAAGCCGTTGGTGTATCTCGACAACGCCGCGACTACGCACAAGCCGGCATCGGTCATCGAGGCGATCACTCAGTTCTATTCGGCAGAAAACTCGAATGTGCATCGTGGTGTCCACCATCTCAGCGAGTTGGCAACGGAGAAGTTTGAGGAAAGCCGTAGGAAAGTTCAACGATTCTTGAATGCAACTGAATCGAGCGAGATCATCTTCGTGCGAGGAACAACCGAGGGTATCAACCTCGCGGCCCAATCGTACGGAGGGACGGTGCTTCGCAACGGCGACAACGTCGTCATCTCGGCTATGGAACATCATTCGAACATCGTTCCGTGGCAAATCGTTTGTGATCGCGTCGGAGCCTCGTTGCGAGTGATCCCAATCAACCGGAAGGGAGAACTCCTTCAGGAGGAGTTCGAACGTCTTCTTGATGAGCGGACAAAAATCGTTGCGCTCACGCATATCTCAAATGCGCTCGGTACTGTCAATCCTGTGCAGGAGATGATTCGCACGGCACACGACCGGAAGATTCCCGTACTCATTGATGGTGCTCAGGCGGTCGCACACGGACATGTCGATGTTCAGGAACTCGATTGCGATTTCTATGCGTTTTCTTCTCATAAGATGTTCGGGCCGACCGGGATCGGTGTCTTGTACGGCAAAAAGGAGTTGCTCGAGTCGATGCCACCCTACCAGGGGGGCGGGGACATGATCAAATCCGTGTCGTTTTCCAAGACGATGTATGCCGATCTGCCTCACAAGTTTGAGGCAGGCACTCCGCACATCGCCGGTGCGATCGGACTGGGTGCAGCCATAGACTATATCGGCGAGCTGGCAATGGAAGAAGTTGCGCTCCACGAACGCCGCCTTGTTCAGGATTTGACCGATGCGCTGACGGACTTGCCGGGTGTACAGATCATCGGCACAGCGACCAACAAAGCGGGCGTCGTATCATTCACGATCGACGGCATACACCCTCATGATATCGGCACAATTCTAAATGAAGATGGAATTGCCGTGCGTACCGGACAACATTGCGCACAACCTGTGATGGATTTCTTTGGAATCCCGGCCACTGCACGAGCCTCTGTTGCGCTGTACAATACCACAAAAGATATCCAAGACCTGGTTGCCGGCGTACGACATGTCCAGAAGGTTTTTCACTGATGTCTGATCTGCGATCGCTGTATCAGGAAATCATACTCGATCATAACAAGAATCCGCGCAATTTCGGCGTGTTGGACGATGCCAACCGAGTAATTGAAGGGTACAATCCGCTGTGCGGCGATCGATACACGATTTACCTGAAGTTGGAGGATGATGTGATTCAGGAGATCAAGTTTTCGGGAGTGGGCTGTGCAATCTCGAAAGCGTCGGCCTCCGTGATGACGACCGTGCTGAAGGGCAAGACAGTTCCGGAGGCAGAAGCGTGGTTTGAGAAGTTCCACGCCCTTGTGACGCACCCGTCGGGAGAAGATGCTGACGGAGCGTCGTTGGGCAAGCTGGCGGCTTTCGCGGGGGTGAGCGAATTTCCTGCGCGCGTCAAGTGTGCGACGCTGGCCTGGCATTCCCTGAAAGGCGCACTTCGATCGTCAGCGACATCGGTTTCGACGGAATAGAATTCACGGTTTGAGATTGGGCACAACACATGGAGGGAAGATATGAGCGGAGTGATGGTTGAGCACGACGTCGGGACGACCGATAGTATTACGATCACGCCACGTGCGGCACAGGAAATCATAAAGATCAGGATGGAGAATAACATTCCCGATTCGCATGCGCTGCGGTTGGGCGTGAAAGGGGGAGGATGTTCGGGGATGTCGTATGTTCTGGCCTTCGATGAGAAGACGAGAGAGGGGGACAACGTTCTTCAAATCGCCGGCATCATGCTCCACATCGATCCGAAGAGCATGTTCTATCTGTCAGGTACCATATTGGATTTTTCCGACGGCCTGAACGGACGCGGATTTGTCTTCAACAATCCGCAGGCGACAAGAACCTGCGGCTGTGGCAGTTCGTTCGGTGTATAAACAGACGACCGGAGTTGATCGATGGACGATCACCAGACGAAAAGCGCTCAGGAAAGCGCACAGGCCTCGATTTCTCGGCGAGAGGAATTCGAATCGAAAACCTGGAAGGCGCTTCGCCAATGCTATGATCCTGAGATTCCCGTCAATATCGTTGATCTGGGTCTGATCTATGAAGTGACCATCGATGATGAGATCACGGGCGAGACGAATGTGTTCATTAAGATGACTCTGACGGCGCCCGGCTGTGCGATGGGCCCGATGATCGCGTCCGACGTGAAGCGGCGCGTGCAACAGATTCACGGAGTGAAGAACGTTTGGGTCGATCTCGTTTTTGACCCGCCCTGGAATCCGGGCCTGATGAGCGAGGCGGCTCGGCTGCAGCTCAACATGCTGTAGAAATGATTGATACTGTATTCTGAACCATGATACATTTGTGAGAGGAAAGGAGACATCGTATGTCAAAGGAATGGAAGTTCAATCCACGACCTTATTCTGATGAGGAGGCGAAGAACATTCTTGGCTCGGTGATCAGTCCGGAGACAGCCGACTGGCACTACAACACCCATCATAAGGGATATGTCACTGCCCTGAACAATATTGAAAAGGGGCTTGAGACGGCAGATCGAGCGGCAGCCAACGGCAACTACAGTCAGATAGGAGAACTGAAGCGTCGCTTCACGTGGAATCATGCGGGGGCTCTCCTGCACGATATCTACTGGGAAGTTATGGGCGGAGACGGCGATTCGTCAAAAGGGCCGGAGATCAAATCAGCGATCGAGAAGGAATTCGGATCCATCGACGCGTGGAAGGCGGATTTCAAAGCATCAGCGGTCAGCGCAAAACTCAGTGGATGGGGCCTTCTGGTATTTGACCGGCTCTACTCGGGGAGACTCCTGAATGTTTTGGTCGATGAGCATCAGTACGGTGCGATCTGGGGGGGCGTTCCCTTGATCTCCTGCGATGTCTTTGAACATGCCTACTACCACAAGGATGGACCGGGACGTGCGAAGTACATCGACAATTTTTTGAATTCGCTGCACTGGGAAAGAATCAACGAGCGATACAAGAAGTTCGTCGTCGGCAAGTAGCCGGTGAGTCCAAAAGCAGACGAGGGTCGGATTCAATGGGTCAGACCCTCTTGCTTTTCGAGGGTTGCCGATGAGATGAGAATTCCCTATACTGTGGCGGATTTTGTTGTCGAAATTCCGCGGAGTGATATGTGAATCGATGTACTCTCAGACTGCTCGCGTGTTCTTATCTCGTCCTTCTTCATCTGCCGTCCACGGCTTTTTCGCAAGCGGAACACGAACTCGCATTTGCCCGTCGGGTGTCGCAGCGGCTGCTCCTCTCGCACGTCCGTGATCTTGTCCAGATCGGCAATCGATTCGGGGGAACGCCCTCTGGCGATTCTTCGGCGGCGTATATCCACCGCAAGTTTTCTGCCTATGGAGTGAAGTCGAGGATCAATCCCGATCCCGAGCGAATCACGTATGCGCACAAGCGCTGGCTGTTGCGTGTTCATCACCCTCGGTCCCACAGAAAAGTGATCAAGAACGAGTGGCTCGCCGGCTATTCCCCAAGCACGCCACTTACGATTTGCCGTGTGACCTTCCTCGATGTGGGCGAAAGAATTGATCCAGCAGTGATCGATAGCGGAGCGATTCTGACTCCACGATTCCCCGATCATAAACTCTATGCGGAGTTGGTAAAGGCGGGCGTGCGCGCGATCCTCTGGTATCCCGACATTCCGTTCAACGTGTATGAGAATCACGCCTATATTGGTCAGCTGCCGTTATCCAAAGAGAATCTCGTTCCGCTTTTCAATATTTCAGCGGGCAACGGCAAGGCATTACGAGACATTATTCAGCGGGATTCGCTGCTCTCGATCGAGTTCCTCACTCAGACGGAAGTCTTCACCGGAAGTCCGAAGACGGTTGTCGCGGAGATAAAGGGAAAATCGGACCAATACTTCATGGTCTGTGCCCATGGTGATTCAGATTCCGGCGGTCCGGGAGCCGATGACAACGCTTCGGGGATGGCCGGTGTGTTGGAGGTCGCTCGTGTTCTTCGAAGTCTGATTCGCGACAGACGATTGCCTCAGCCGGAATACTCGATCCGATTCATTGTCTGGGGAAGCGAGTATTTCTCCTCGGATCACTACGTCCGCTCAAACAGCAAAGAACTTGATCAGATCAAGGGAGTCATTAACTTTGATCAGATCGGAACTGGAGCTACACGCAACTGTGTGTACTTTGAATCCAATGAGGTTCCGCACAATCGGACGCTGCTGAAAGTTCTGGAAAAAGTCGGCGAAGATTATGCAGGCCGAAAAGGATTCTGGGAGGAGGCGACGACGAATCCTTCCCAGGGGGGAACCGACTCGTACGTGTTTCTCCCCGACTATCTTTCGAGAATCAAAATGCCGGATGTGAAGATCCCGTCGACCACGATGTTCACCGGTGCGTGGAACGAACCGAGGACCTACGCCCAGACACCGGGATGGAGCTCCGCTGCGTGGAAAGGGGATCCCGATTCGGTGACAGTCGACTATTCCGAGTACTACCATTCATCGATGGATATTCCTCGCTTGACCACCGACCGAGAACCATTCAACATGGCCTGGGCAGTGAAAGCCACGGGGATTGCCTTGCTCCGCCTGGCATGGGAGCCGCAAGGGAGTTCGCGGGTGGAATAATGCAGCATTCCCCTTTCGCGGGCATATTACCTGCGCTTTCCATAATTGCCCAAATCCATGAAGAGGAAAGCGGTCAACCCGGGTCCTACCCAGACGATGACATTCACTTGACGTTGAAGCATGATACGATGACGAATATGAGGTACACGTTTGGACCGACGCGCTACGATTTGTCTGCACGCGCGCATCTCATGGGTATCGTGAATGTCACGCCGGATTCCTTCTCGGATGGAGGATCGTACCTCGCTCCAGAACGGGCAGTTGATCATGCGCTGCGGCTGGAGGATGAAGGAGCTGACTTCATTGATATTGGCGGGGAATCGACTCGTCCAGGAGCGGTTCCCATCCCGATCGAGGAGGAACTGGAGAGGGTGATTCCCGTCGTCGAGAAGCTTCGGGAGAGGATATCCATTCCGATCTCCATCGATACATACAAATCGACTGTTGCGGAAGCTGCACTGCGTGCCGGTGCCGTCATCGTCAACGACATCAGCGGACTTCGCCATGATCCATCGATGGCCTCGGTTATTGCGAGATACGGTGCATCGGCGGTGATCATGCACATGCAGGGGACGCCAAGAGAAATGCAGGTCAATCCCACGTATGAGGACGTCGTGAAAGAGGTCAAGAAGTTCCTTCGTCTTCAGGTTGATCGGGCCGTCGCGAACGGTATTGCGCAGGTCATCGTCGATCCGGGGATCGGTTTCGGCAAAACGGTTGTGCACAATCTTCAGCTCATTCGGAATCTTCCGGAATTTAGCGAGCTCGGATGTCCCCTCCTCGTCGGACCGTCACGGAAATCGTTTATCGGGACGCTGCTCGATCTTCCCGTCGCTGAACGCCTTGAAGGAACGGCGGCGGCGGTGACTGCCTGCATCCTACGCGGAGCATCGATTCTCCGCGTGCACGACGTCCGGGCGATGAAACGCGTTGCGATCATCGCCGATGCAATTCGAAAGGGAAGCTCATCGTGACCGGTCGCTTTGGCGTTCTGATTCCTGCCTACAATGCGGCTGCAACAATCGGGCAATTGCTGCACGATCTCCATCGATATCTTTCCTCTGAACACATCCTTGTGGTGGACGACGGGTCCACAGATGCAACGGCGGCCGTTGCCGAATCCGCACGCGCCGGCGTGATTCGACATGTCCGGAATGTCGGGAAAGGTGGCGCCCTCCGCAGTGGGTTCCATTACTTTCTCGAAAAGACCACCCTTGACGAGGTTGTGACGATCGATGCAGATCTCCAGCACTCCGTGGACGATATGGGGGCGTTTCTTCATGTGCGACGTGAACGTGGGGCGAACATTGTTATCGGGTCACGTCGAATTACCGGGTCGTCGATGCCGGTTCACAGGCGATTGTCCAACATTGTGACCTCCTATTTGGTCTCGACCCGAACCGGCGTTGCCATCGACGATAGTCAGTGCGGATACCGGCTGATTGGTAGAGAAGTTTTGCGTACTATTGAAACGGAAGAAGATGGGTTCACGGCGGAAACGGAATTGCTTATCAAAGCCGCCCGTCACCGGTTTCGGATCGTCTCTGTCCCCATTCAGACGATCTATCGCTCCGGCAAGAGCCATATGACGAAGTGGAAGACCACAAGAGAATTTGTCCGAACGTTGATGCGTGAGTACTGATGGGACGGTTCGAAGATGAACGACGGGAGTTGATTGGATCGCTTCGCGACAAGGGGATTACGGATGAGAAAACCCTGGATGCGATGATGCGAGTCGAACGACACCTGTTCGTGATGGATGCTTTTGTCAATCGGGCTTACGAAGATACTGCTCTTCCAATTTCCAAGTCGCAGACGATTTCCCAGCCGTACACTGTTGCGTTCATGACTCAACTCCTAGCTCCAAAGGCCTCGGACAAGGTCCTGGAGATCGGAACGGGATCGGGTTATCAGGCTGCAATCCTGGCTGAACTGGGATGCAGGGTGTTCACGATCGAGCGTCACTACGAGCTGCATCTTCAGGCGAGGAACCTGCTGGAACGGCTTGGGTACCGCGTTGCAACCCGGTCGGGTGATGGTACCGTGGGGTGGTCTGAGTTCGCGCCGTATGACGGAGTTCTCGTGACGGCGGCTGCGCCCGACGTCCCGCCTGCCTTGCTTCAACAGCTTGCGATCGGTGGACGGTTGGTCATCCCGATTGGAGATCTCGACACGCAGCAGTTGCACGTCGTGACAAAACTGGAAGATGGTGTAGCCACTAAAATGATCAACGGCTTCAAGTTTGTTCCTCTGATCGGGAAGCAGGGTTGGAACTCGAAGCTTTAGATACGCTCCAATTCACGTCGTCCTCTCCCGTTGTCAAAAGGCCATGTCACTCGGCTTACTCTCTCAGGTCATAACCGTCGTTGGCCCGACCGCATCGGCCAAGACGCCCCTCTCGCTGATTCTGGCTGAGCGTCTGCAATCAGAGATCATCTCGGCCGACTCTCGACAGATCTACCGCAAACTTGATATCGGAACGGCAAAACCACCCCGTGCTGATCTTGTGCGCATTGTGCATCATTTTATCGACATACGCGAGCCGGATGAGATGTACAGCGCGGGAGAATACGGAAGGTCTGCGAGAGCGACGGTACACCGCTTGGCGACGAAAAATCAAGTACCGGTTGTTGTAGGAGGTTCGGGCCTGTACATCAGAGCGCTCACCGAAGGATTGTTTGAAGGTCCGGGACAAAACGATGAGATGCGACGTCATCTCGAATTCCGTTGGGAAGAGGAGGGAGGAACGGCTCTCTTCGAAGAACTCCGCCGGCACGATCCTGACGCCGCGGCGGGGATGGACGTGTCGAAAAAGCGGAGAATCATACGGGCGCTTGAGGTGTACCATATGACCGGGAGACCGCTCTCCGAGCTTCATCGCACCCAGCGCCGCGAACAGGAGTTTGAATTCGTCCAGTTCGCGCTCGACTGGCCCCGTGAGCAGCTGTACGAGAGGATCGATCGGCGGGTCGATTCTATGATTGCATCAGGTCTTGAGGACGAGGTACAGAGTCTTTTGAATGCGGGGTACAATCCACAATTGAATGCTCTCAATACTGTCGGATACAAGGAGATTGTCTCGTTTCTCGAAGGAAAGATCTCGACGTTGGCTGAGGCGGTTGCATTGATCAAGAGGAATTCGCGTCGTTTCGCCAAACGCCAGCTGACTTGGTTCCGCGCCGATGCGCGCATCCGCTGGATTCCGATGAAGCGTGAGGCCACGATGGAAGAGGTTGCGGAGAGGATTCTTGCCGCCATCCGGTCGGAGAAATGATGCGTTGATATTCGTCCGTGATTTGAGTATATTCGAACGTTGTTGATCCGGGGCGTGGCGCAGCCTGGCTAGCGCGCTTGGTTCGGGACCAAGAGGTCGCGGGTTCGAATCCCGCCGCCCCGACTGCTTACTTGCTCACCTACGCCAGAACAGCTCGGCGCGGTTTCTCCCCTATCCATCAACTTCCACTCGAACCTAGCACAAAGACCCCGTTCCAATCATCCTTCGGGGGACGGTGTTTGTACATTCGCATTCGTTCGATGAACATGTGAGCGACTGGATCAGTCGGCACGTACGCAAGTGCCCCTTCGAGATAGCCGATCCCTTCATCCCACTTGCGAGCTCGGTATGCTGCAAGTCCCTGATGATAGAGCTCAAGAAAGTATTTTGCGGAATCGACGAGTGGATCCGTTGCCAGCCCGATCAATTCATACACCGTCACCGGTTCTGTTCTTCCCGCCACCTGAACGATGTCTATCTCGCGCGCGCGAATTCGTTCAGTCACGCCTCGGTACGTTTGTCCGCTCATGAGAATGGTTGTCCCGTACAGCTTGTTGATACCCTCCAACCGGGAAGCAAGATTGACCGGATCGCCCATCGCTGTATAGTTGAACTTGGATTCTGATCCCATATTTCCCACGATACAGCGCCCCGTATTGATTCCCACTCGATGTCCGATTTCAACGTTTGTCAGCTTGCGCCATCGGGGCCGGAGGGAGTCGAGCCGTCTTTTCATTTCAAGAGTGGCGACACAGGCCTGATATTGGGCGTCGAGATCGGAGATCGGTGCGCCCCAGAATGCCATGATCGCATCGCCGATAAACTTGTCGACCGTCCCGCGATGATCCATGATGATGTTTGTCATCTCGGTGAGATAGGTGTTGATCAGACGAACGAGCGTGTCGGGGGAAAGTCTCTCCGACATCGCAGTGAAATCCTTGATGTCAGAGAAAAGGACCGTGATTTCTCTGGACTCGCCACCCAGTGTGAGGAGCAATGGATTCTCAATGAGTTGCCGGACGACAGTGCGGTCAACATAGCGGGCGAACATATTGGTGATCATCTTGCGCTGATGTCCCTCGGTCGCGGCGCGATAGGTCAACGAGGAGCCGAAGCAGACAAAGAGTGCAAAGAGCGGCCCTGCCACTCGGTACAGCGTATTGCCATCCACGAAGGCAAAATAGGCAAACAGGATCAACGCGAGAGCAAGTGTGATGGAGATGATGACTGCGATCCGTGTACGGATTGTTGTGGCAACGATTCCCACGATCGCGACAATGACGGGAAGAAGGATCAGTTGGATCGTACTATTCGCATCGCGAATGAAATTGCCGGTGATGATTGTGTCGTACATGTTGGCGTGAGCGAGGTACCCGGGCGTTCCCTCCGAATAGGGCATGGAGTAATAATCGCCCACGGCCCTGGCGGTGGGTCCGATAATGCACACTTTGTCCTGGAACTGGGAAAGAAAAGCACTGTCTTGTGTCTTCGCTGCCATAAGGATGTCATAGAGCGAGACTTCCGGAAATACTTTTCCCGGTCCGACAAAGTTGATATATACCTCGCCGTGAAGACCCGTTTGTATCTCCAGTGGTCCGCCGCGGACGAGCGTTCCGAGATCATTCATTTCGAAGGAGATTGCCTGTGCGGAAACCCCCAGTCGCTCCATGGCGAGGGCCAGCCCAAGTGTGGGGTAGAGCTTCCCAGCGTACTCAATGAACAACGGACCCGATCTCATGATCCCGTCCAGCGGGTCGAGGATCAAGTTTGTGTGGCCTACACCCTTGGAGATCTCAGCGAGTTCCGGAAAGGGATAATCGTCGATAAATGGTGATCGGGGAAATGTATGGGCCGGGGGAGCAGGAATGCCGAATCTGCCAATCACATAGTGGGCGGTGCTATCGACGTCGAGCGGCGCGGCCGTCGCCTCGGCATCAAATGCAGGAATAAAGGCGCCGATTGCCTGATAGATATTCTCTGCCTCGCGCAGATACTCGACCATCCACGCACCTTCAATGCTGTCGCGGCGCGAAGGCGCCATGTAGACATCGAGGGCGACCGCCCGCGCGCCGAACGTGCTGAGAAGTGTCATTGCGGCACCGACCTGATCGCGTGGAAGTGGATATTCGTTGTCCATCTTGTTGATCGTGTACTCGTCAATCCGCACCATCACGAGATGGCCGGACTGCACGCGGGTACCTCGAGCTTTCAATAAGACGTCGTACACTCTCCGTTCAAGCGACTGGAAGATATCGATCCCGAGAGAATACCGGAGGAATGGAGTGTGGAACAAGAGGAGTGTCAGAAGAGAAGTTGCGAAGGCAATGCCAATCCCGACGAACCATCGGCGTTGACGAGTCTTGGTATCGAGGATTTCCATTCCATTCCTCCAGAAAGTATGCGGACGGACGGTCTTTTGTGATGGACCGAATGTAACCATGCCCCGCGGGAAAATCAACCAATGGAGTTGAGACGGAGCATCTCCGTTTCCCGGAGTCGGGGAACACACATCACAATACTCCTCAGAAATCTTGACAAACGCAGCGACAATGGATATATTGGAGTGGAATGTATGTTTTCTGACACCCCCGAGCAGGCTGATGAGGCATCGCCCGCGAAGCGGAGGAAGAATTCAGAGTTGACTCCAGGTCGTGATTCTCTATCGGAGGAGCCCAACGTCGTGCATGCAAGCCAGCGTCGTCCTTCACCCTCCCATCTCTGGCGACTTCCGCTTGTCTGTACTGTCTTCCTCTCTCTTGTTCAATTTTCCCCCTTGATGTCCAGAGCGGTATTTTCCCCCATTGAGAATTCGGGCAGTGTGTTTTCGCGTGATACGATTTCGCTCGGTGATCTTGCTCCGACGTTCGTGCTCAGAGAGCTCTTCACGGATGAGCCGGTTTTTCTTCGTGACTATTCCGGTCAGACCTTGAGACAACCGTGGAAGGAAAGTGTGCGTCAGGTTATCGTCTTAAGCTTCTGGGCCACCTGGTGTGAACCGTGCAGGGAGGAGATTCCGATTCTGACCGAGCTTGCCAACCGGTTGATGAGCAAACCGGTTCAGATCTTTCTCATCAACACCCGGGAGCGGCCTCAGATGACCGAGGAAACGCTGCGTCTTCTCGTCAAGCAACGGGGCTACTCTCTTCCCGTCCTTCTCGACGCAACGGGATCGGTAGCTTCTCGCTATGGTGTTCGTTCACTGCCGACGTTGATCGTTATCGACAAGTTTGGAATTGTGAAGAGGATTAGTCGGGGATTTCATCCTGGATTTGAACGGGATCTGGAGCGACTTGTCAGAGACCTTGTAGAAGTGAGCGAGAAGCCCTGAGGAGGTTCTTATGCTCAGCCGTTGCATGGATTGTCGATCGGGTTTGAGGATATTGGTCACGGTGCTCGTACTGATGCTTCTTCTTCCGCCTGTCCACTCGCAGGTCCGTCAACAGCGGAAATTCAGCGTTGCCGTGCTTGATTTTGATGCACGTGCCGGTCTCTCGGCGGGTGAAGCCGCATCGCTCTCGGACATTTTCCAGGGTGCCCTGGTGGAAAGCGGTGAGTTCATCGTGGTGGATCGTAACCGAATCAAAGCGATTCTCCAGGAGCAGGGGTTCCAGCAATCCGAGGCGTGCTCACAGGTGGAGTGTATTGTGGAGGCGGGAAGGATCCTGAAGGTGGAGAAGATGTTCGCCGGAACGATCGGGAAGATCGGAAGAATGTTTACGGTGAATGTCCAGGTGATCGATGTTGCCACGGCTCAGATCCTCGATACCAGACAGAGGCAGCACCTGGGAGAGATCGAGATATTGGCCTCCGATGTCGTTCCAAGCATTGCCGCAGAGATGATCGAAAAACTGACGGGACGGAAAGTCTCCACAAAAACATCAAGCGTCGGAACGGGCACAAATTGGCTCCTGTATATCGGCGGAGCCGTGCTGATTGGAGGAGGAGCCGCCGCGTATGTTCTCCTCACAAAGTCTAAAGAATCGTCCAATGGGGTAGCGAAAATCGAACCGTTGCCGGATCCGCCCACTCTCCCGTAGGCGCGTGAGAGAGTGAATGGAGAGTACAAACTGCCTATGATCTTGTTACCACGATTCCCGTTGATATTGTTGATCGCTCTCTTGCTCTGGCAGGCCGCGCGCGCTCAATTGCTGGCTGTACCGAAGGAACATGAGGAAGCCGAGCGTCCGTGGAAGGAAGATACACGGAACGATACTTCACCTGAAGTCTCCCCGTTGAACGAATCCGCCGCAGCCATCCCTGATCGGTCTTTGGAAATAGTCAGAACCGATTCGCCAAAGGATTCGGCCGCTGACGTAACTCAACCCGTCGTGAAGGTGAACTCGCCAAACGGCGGCGAGCTGTGGAACGAGGACATGTTCCACCGCATTCTTTGGACGGCAACGTACGGAACCGCAATCGCCCGCATTCAAATTCTCTATTCGATCGACAACGGCAAGACCTACCTCTCAATCCGAGATTCTGTAGCCAACACCGGGACATTCCTGTGGCAAATTCCGAGGACCCAGACGGCGAACGGTTTCGTGAAGATCGTTGCCTATGGAGCGGACGGCAGAGTGGGATCGGACTCCAGTGATGCTGCCTTTGTGATTGTAAACGTTCAAAGCTATCTCCATAAGACTAGACACTTGAGCACGACCGTGCGTAACGACAGCCATTCTGGGGGGATTGGCAGAACGGCTGATCCGGCGCAGATGGGCTTCGAATTTCCGTTAGGAAGCCGATCCAATCATCTGGCCCTGGGGCAGTTGCTTGTTGCAGCTGTCAAAGGTGGAACAGATACCATTGCGACGTTGGACTATTCCGACGAATTCTTTCCCACGGATGTCCTCCGTGTAATCAATCGATCAAATTACGTCCAGACAATTGCTCGCTACAAGGACAAGACCGGCTTTGGAGTCGAGGTTGCGGAACGAACATTTGCCTACCCGGACGAAGCGTTCATCATTCATGACTATCGGGTTTTCAACGCCGCGAATACGGTCCTCCCGACGATCTATCTCGGGATGTTTGCCGATTTCGACGTGGGCGATGGCCGATCGAACCGCGTTGGCATCAATTCGGCCGAAGGGATTATCTATGTTTCCGCGCCCATTTCCGCCACTTCCACCTTCGTCGGTTTGGCGCTGTTGGATAAAAAGCCGCACGCGGTGCGGCGGTGGAGCGGAAACGCAGGCCTGCCGGCGACCCCTGCGGAGATGTTCCGAAAACTCGCCATCGCGGGAGAGGATGTGGTGACCACCGATCCGGCCGCCGATTACCGCGTCATGCAATCGGTGGAGGTCCGATCGATTCCCGTGGGCGGGAGCGCGAGCCTGGCGTTCGTGGTAGCCATAGGTTCAAGTTTGACGGAGCTCATCGCGACGGTGCGGACGGCGAAGACCAAGTGGCTGGAGGTATCGGGATTGATTGCCGAGATTGAGCCGAACAACAACGGTGCTCAGGCCCAGCTGGTGGCATATGGAGATTCATTGGCAGCCGAGATCCGTCCGGCCGGCGATCAGGATTTCTTCCGGTATAGCGTCATGATCGGTGATACGGTCGATATCATCACGCAGAATGTGGGAGACACTGAACTAGACGGACACCTCACGGTCTTCAATGCGGCAGGAGTACCCATCACGGCAAACGACGATTTCCTCTCCGTGCGGGACTCGAGAGTGACGTACCTGGCAAAGTCGGGCGGAACGAATTTTGTCCGCTTCGCCGATAATGGATCGATCGCGACTACCACCGAGAGCATAACTCAGCGGTCGCGCGCGAACCCTCGCACATTCGATCTATTTTCCTTCGCCGATGCTGAATCCGGACAATCGGCTCAATCGCCGGCCAATACAGGTCAGTATCGGCTTTCCCTCAAGAGGTTCAGAAAAGGGGCGCCGGTCGGGGTTCCCTACGGCGAGTTTAATCTTTTTGCCACCACGGCCAGTCTCGACGGAAAGTTCTACCCGAACGGCCTCTCGACGACGATCATAATCAACTATGGCACAACCCCGGGGTACGGCAACAGCGTCACGATAGCCGGAAGTCCGTTCAACGAAATTGCAGAGGTTGAATTCTCCTCAGACTTGACGGGACTTACTCCAAACACGGAATACCACTACGAGATGGTGGGAACAAATTCTCTGGGCAACTATCGCACACCGAATCAGACGTTCAGGACCCCAGAGGCCTCCAAGGAATGGACACGAAGGAGTTCGGGCACGATGGAACTGCTGTGGTCCCTCGCGTTCGGTGCGCAGAAGATCGGGACGGCAGTGGGAACGAGCGGGATCATTCTCCGGACGACCGACGGCGGTGCGACGTGGAACTCGCAGAAAAGTGGGGTCGAGCAATCGTTGCTGGGAGTGTCGTTTTCAGATGCGAATTCTGGCGTCGCCGTAGGATTGGACGGGACGCTCCTGCGTACTTCGAACGGCGGTTCGACGTGGGAGAATCGTTCAACATCGTCTGCGCTGATGTTCGTTGACGTTCATATGGTGGATGCCAGCGTGGCGTACGCCGTGGGCAACAGCGGCGTGATCGTCCGGACCAGCAACGGCGGGCTGACATGGCAAACGCAAACGAGCAACACGACGAACAATCTGCGGGGCATCCATTTTACCCGGACGAACACGGGCGTCGCTGTCGGACAGAATGGGACAATCCTGCGAACGACAAACGGCGGCACAACCTGGACCCAGATCACGAGTCCTGTTGCTCAATCGTTTTACAAAGTCCATTTCCCCGATGTTGACACGGGCTATGTCGTCAGCCACGAAGGCGGAATCCTGAAGACAGTCAATGGGGGCCAGTCCTGGATACCTCAAGTGAGCGGAGTAACAAGCTGGTTGGCCGATCTGTTTTTCACGGATGGTCGAACGGGAGTCGTGGTCGGTGAGGCGGGGCTTGTACTCAGGACAACCGATGGTGGCGCAGTGTGGTTCAAGGAGGCGAGTGGGACGGGGAATTACCTCTTTTCCGTTGCCGCCAACCGCGACGGCGGTCTGGTCACGGTGGGCGACTTTGGGACCATCCTTACCGGTTCAGTTGCCGCCGGACCTGCGGCGCCAACAAACCCGACGGTGAGTCCGACGGACTGGTCAAAGACGAATTCGTTTGTCCTATCGTGGACAAATCCACCGAACGTTGTGATCCAAAAGGTGTGGATCAAGTTCGGCCAGCCTCCGAGTGTTTCCTCCCCGGCGACTGCGAGTTTTTCGATTACCTCCTCCACGGTCACATTTGCCGTTCCCGATGTCGGATCCCATCAGGTCTATTTCTATCTCGAGGACAAAGATGGCAATCGAAATCCGAACAACCATGCGATGGTGATCGCGCAATTCGATTCCGTAAAACCGACCGTGACACATTCGCCGGGCAGTGTGGCGAAAGTAGTGTTCAGTAATGGTGCGCTTGTGGGTTCTCCACCGGCGATCAGCGCGACCAGCGCCAAGACAGCCGGGCTATCGGCCATCGAAAACACGAAGCTGCTCTACAAGAGAAGCAACGACAATACCTTCACAGAACTTGATTTTCCGACTCCGACGGGCGGATCGGTTTCAATACCGGCTACGGTGTTTGTGGTGAGCGGCGCCGCGCGCGGGGCCGAGTACCGCATCAGAGCCACGGATGAGGCGGGTAACAGTTCGTTGACACCGATCTATTCGATTCTTGTTGAAGTCCAAAGCCAAACGACGGCGACCTCGCTTCCTCCGGCAGCGGGGGAGGGAAGCGATCGGGATGCCCTCGTGAAGTCGTATCGATTGTTCTCAGTCCCTCTCGAGCTCGCGAACAAGAAGCCGAGTGAATTCATGGAAAGCACTGACCGCGGCTTCGGATCCCACAAGAAGGACAACGTGAACTACTACTTCTGGCGGATGTCGAGATTAATCGGAGGATCCTTCCAACACTATGAAGACTTCAAGAACTCAGATGTCCTCACGGTAGGTTCGGCATTCTTTCTTATCCGACGTGATGGAAACAGCACGATCAAAGTGGGAGCAGGTAATCTGGTGAAGCTGAAAGACATGGTCGATACCGGAATTCCGCTTCAAGCAGGTTGGAATCTTGTCGGAAACCCGCTTTCGTTTGCCTTTTCTTCGGATAGCCTGACGGTGACGAACGGAAGCATTGTGGGTCGGGCATACTATGACGGGACAGGTCCGCAGAGCGGCTGGCATACCTCCGGGACGCAGATTCGAACTCTCTTCCCCTGGCAAGGTCTGGCCATCAATGTGACACAGGCGACGACATTGAAATTCAAGGCGCTTCCCTCCGAGCAGTCTCAGTCCGCGTCGATTGCTGACCAACTCTCCGGAGCCACTATTCGTTCAGAGGCAGACCGATCGGCAGGTGCCTGGACGGTGAGCTTCAGCGCCACGCGGTTGGATAACGGCATGAGGGACCTGGACAACAGTATGGGAATGTTGCGCGGGGCATCGGAAGATTTCGATATCTACGATTCGTATCAGCCCCCCTTTGTTGGAGAGCGTAATGTGGCGCTGTATTACATGAATGACAATAGAGCACTCACGAATGATCTCCGGCCGGTGAATCCGCAGGGGGGTAACTGGGAAATGAAGCTGGAATCCGGCGACAAGGGTTCGCGCGTTCGTCTTTCCTGGGATGCATCGCAGCTCCCCCGAGATCCTTCGTTCAAGGCCTTTCTCATTGATCTCGATGAAAAGATGGCGTATGATCTGCGTCTCTCCAGCAGCGCGGAGATCACGACAAAGATCGGATTGCGAAATTTCCGTGTGGTGGTTGGAGACGCGGAGTATGTCAACTCCCACAGCGCAGGCGTGGATTTGGTACCGCAGGTCGCAAAGCTTTTCGCAAACTACCCAAATCCGTTCAATGCAGAAACGATCATTCGCTATGCGATCCCCGGCGAGATGCAGACGTATCAGGTCGCGCTGAGAATCTATAACGTGATCGGCCAAGAAGTCGTGACTCTCGTCGAACAAGAACAGGGTCCCGGGTACTACGAAGTGCGGTTCCATGCAAATGATCTTGCTTCGGGTATCTATCTCTATCGACTGACAGTGTTCGGTGGGACGAAGGAATCGACCTTTGCGGATTCGCGCAAGATGATGCTCCTGAGGTAGTGTACGCTTCAACCGAAATCCTGGAGTTCACCTCATGAGATTACCGACGTTGATTGTTCCCCTGGTTCTGGCTCTGCCTGGACTGATCTTCGCTCAGGTCAGAGTTTCCGACAAGCCGCGGGTGATGGTTGTGATCGAAGAACGAGTCGACAACCAGACGGCCGAGACCGGCATTGTGGGGACTGCAGTTGAGGAAGCGTTTCTCTCAAAAGGATTTCGGCTCGTCGACAAACAGCAATTTGAGGCCGTGCGCTTGAGGGATTTAGAGGTTGCGGAAGGAAATCGCGCTCGCGCGAAAGAAGTTGGAATGAGATATGGTGCAGAGATGATCATCGTCGGAAAGAGCGAGGCGGCGCTGGATGCTGAACAAACATATTACGGAGTATTGAACTATGTCTACGCAGGAAAGGTCAGCGTCAAGATGATCATCACCGACACCGGTGAACTGATTGCGGTCTCGTCACAGACGGCGAAGAAATCCGCCCAGGGAAAGTCGTCGGCGTCGTCGTTGGCCTTGAAGAGTGTGGCAGCCCTCCTTGCCGACGATCTGCTAGCGAAGCTGCATCTCCGATTGAAGGAGGAGGAAGGTGGTCGACGTATCGTGCAACTGGCGCTGCTGGGAATTGACGATCGGCTCGTTGCCCGGTATGAGCAGTCGCTTCCGCGCGAGATCGACATGATCGAAGGCATGCGATTGCGCTATCTGGAGAAGGATGGCGCAGTCTTTGAAGTTGATTTGAACGGAACCATCGATCAACTTCGGCAGGTTTTCTCGACTCGAAATGACTTGGTGGTCGTGGGATTCACGGGATCCCGGCTTGACGTGAGTACTCGAGGAAATGTTGATCGCGCCCGCACAAGCACCATTACGACAAGTCCGCTGGATATTGTCGAGTTTGCGATGGAGAACATCTTTCCGGCTCAGGTTAACTACTATGCGCGCAATCCGCTCGCGGAGCTAACCGTCGCGAATACCGGGAGTGCAGAGATCCGAAACGTGAAGGTTTCCCTGTTCGTTCCAAATTTCATGGCGCTCCCCTCCGAGAGCATTGTTCCCGCAATTCCGGCTGGATCAACTCAGAAATTCCAATTGCCCGCAACGTTCGATGCAAAACAGCTCTATGCCTTGAATGCAAACGCAAGCGCCCAAGCTCGAATTGAACTGTCATATGCCGCAGGGGGAGAAGTCCAAACGCGAAACCTTGTCCGACCGGTCACCATATATAACCGGAGCACCATCAACTGGAGCGACGGGGAGTCTGCCGGTGCCTTCATCACCGAAACAGATGATCTCGTCGCCGGTTTCTCGCGCACCGTTGTTGGGAGTTTGGCAAACACGGATCTTCTTGGCTCAACCCTCCCCCGCTCGATGGTAAATGCAATCGGGATCTGGAATGGAATCCGTGCGCACGGCATCAACTACGTCGGCGATCCCTGGAAGTCATCGGGGAAGGATGTGTTGGATCAAATCCAATACCCGCGTGAGACGTTGAGTCTGAGGAGCGGCGACTGTGATGATACCTCAATCCTGCTCACAAGTTGCCTTGAGAATATCGGCATCAGGACGATTCTTGTCGGCACGAGTGACCACGTTTTCATTATGTTCGATACGGGTCTGAAACCCAAGAACGGATATCTGGTGAGTCACAGTGCGACGGACTACGCCATTCACGAGAATAGCATCTGGATACCGCTCGAAACGACAATGATCAATGATCCGTTTCCTGCTGCCTGGAAAGCCGGCGCCAGAGAATTCCATCGAGCCCGAACGGAGGGACGAACACTCGATTTGATCGACGTGAGGAAGGCGAAGGATTCTCACCCACCGATGAGTCTCCCTCCAGCGACGCAAATCAAGATGCCTGCTGCGGATCGGGTTGTTCAACTCACGCGCCGGGATATCACGGACTACCAGTACGGACAGGCCGAGACGTTGAGTGCTCTTCTGAAGTCATTGCGCCAGGATCCTGCCGCGTCGGCGAGAGAAGCGGAAGCCGAGTTGCTCGCGAAATCGGGTGAATTCGAGTCCGCTCATGCAGTGCTGAGGGGGATATCGAGTTCAAAAGCTCATAACTGCAGAGGAAACACTTTCTTGCTCGAGAACAACCTCCTGATGGCCCAGGAAGAATATCAGCGTGCCCTGGAACTCGATCCGAACGATGGAGGACTGTATCTCAATTTTGGTCTTGCCCGCTACCTTGCAGGATCATCGGACGATGCAACGGAAGCGTTTCAGGCTGCGATTTCGAAGTTCAGTTCACCAGAAGAGGCTTTTGATGTTCTTGGCCTGGATCGCGTCGAGGAGTCGCTCGGACTGAGAGCAAATGAACGTCCCGAACGGCGCGTGGCCAAAGGCGACATCTTTCAGCTCCTGAGCAAATCGTTGGAAAAACTCCCCGATCCGAAGTTGACCTCCCCTCAATCGAAAAAGGTGCGGGAGCGATACAAGGATGAGCGGAATCGTTTTGTGTTTGGGGGACGTCGCGGTGCCGATCCAACCCAGATAACCGGCGTTCGGGAATTCCTGTACTGGAAGTTGCGGTGAGCATGCGAGGATCGAACTTCTCTCATGTCTGGCCCCTCCACCGCGGAGGGGCTTTTCTTTTTCCCATGGATCAACTCGCCGACAGGTTGATATGAAATGAATATCGTACTCGTCGGGATTCTCGGATATGTTGCAGTTCAGTTGGTCATCGGATTCCTCGTCAGCAGGGGTGTCACGACGCAGGACGACTCTCCTCGTTTATCTTGTCGCTTCAGTGATTGACCGTCATCGATCCGAAGCGGTTCCTGTCGGTGGTCCTCTCTGACGATACCAGGGGAGATTTCTCGCGGATACGGGCATTTGGCAGGAAGAGCAAGGTTGAAACTCGCCATTCTTCTGCGTAATTTGAAAAAATTGCAGCAAGGCAGTCGAAAATGTCCACACCAATCGTCGCAATCGTCGGTCGCCCGAACGTCGGCAAATCGACCCTGTTTAACCGGATTCTCGGTATCCGGGAGGCGATCGTCCACAACTTGCCCGGTGTGACGAGGGACCGGAAATATGCCGAGGCGGAGTGGTCGGGACGGAAATTCACCGTTGTCGATACTGGTGGCTTTGTTCCCGACTCGGAGGATATTTTCGAGAAGGCGATCAGGGAGCAAGCGGAAATCGCTATTGAAGAGGCCGACGTGATCGTCTTTGTCGTCGATGCGACCGACGGTATCGTGCCCCTCGATCGTCAGATTGCGGAAGCGCTCCGACGAACGAACAAGCCGGTTCATTTGGTCGTGAACAAAATCGATTCGGCGCGTCGTGAGCTTCTCGTTCACGAGTTTCACGAGCTCGGACTCGGCGATCCGCACTCGATCGCGGCCCTTGGCGGGCGACAAATCGGGGATTTCTTGGATGTCATCTGCAATTCGTTCGAAGCTGTGCCGGCAGAAGAAGAGGAAACACGGATCCGGCTCGCGGTGATCGGTAAACCGAATGTCGGCAAATCGTCGCTCGTGAATGCGCTGCTCGGGGTGAACCGATCGGTTGTTTCGGAAGTTCCGGGAACGACGCGCGATTCCATTGATTCAATCCTGAAGTACTATGGAGAAGAAGTCATTCTCGTCGATACGGCTGGACTGCGCAAGAAAAGCCGTGTGAAGGAAAGCCTGGAATTCTTTAGTGCCCTGCGAACGTTGAGAAGTATCGACCAGAGCGATGTTGCTGTCATCCTGTTTGATGCGGAGCGGGGGATCGATAAGCAAGATCTGCATATCGTCGAGACTGCGCTGGAGCATCGGCGTCCTTCACTGATCGCGGTGAACAAATGGGATCTGGTTGAAAAGGAGACGAATACTGCGCGTAACTATGAAACGGTTATACGGCAGAAACTCGGGATGTACGATTATCTCCCCATCGTGTTTATTTCCGCGCTCACGAAACAACGCGTGTCGAAGGTCATCGATCTGGCGAAGGAAATCCACGCTGAGAATCATCGCAGAATCGAAACGAGTCGTCTGAATGACATCATGCTGCCGATCATCGAGCACTATCCGCCCGTGTCTTCGAGTCCGAAGGAAATCAAAATAAAGTACATCACTCAGACAAAGTCGGCGCCGCCGGTCTTTTCGTTCTTCTGCAATGAGCCGAAATTGGTCCAGGAATCGTACCGACGGTTCCTGATGAACAAGATTCGTGAGCACTTCGGATTTCAGGGGATTCCGTTGACAATATCATTCCGACCAAAATGAAACCGCGAATCATCATAGTCGGCGGCACGGCAGCGGGACCGAGCGCTGCGGCCAAGGCGAAACGGATCAATCCGAATGCCGAAGTCGTCCTGTATGAAGCGGGAGAGCACATTTCGACGGGAATCTGTGAAGTGCCGTACCTGGTGGGAGGAGTCGTGCCGGATGCGGATGAGCTTATCCATTTTACACCCTCAATGTTCGAGAAGAAGAAGGGCGTAATGGTCAGGACCTACCACCTTGTGGAGGAGGTGCAACCGTCGCGCAAGAGTCTCGTGATTCGCGATTTGTCCAAGGGTCGAACCTTTACAGAGCGATACGACAAATTGGTTTTGTGTACGGGATCGAAATCGAGACGATTGGAGATTCCCGGAGAGGATGGACGAAACGTCTTCCGCGTGAAGTCAATCGAAGAGGGGAAAGCGATTGGAAAGTACCTCTCAGAGTTTGCGCCGCGGCGAGGTGTGATTGTCGGCGGCGGATATATTGGAATGGAGATGGCGGAGGCCCTGGTTCGTCGCGGTCTTCATGTGACCATTGTTCATGGCGACGAGCGGCCGATGGAAGGACTGGAGCGTGCAGCTCGCGATGCCGTTCGGGAGGAATTGAAGCGCAACGGGGTAGAGTTTAGGGGGAGGAGTGAGGTGCGAAGTTTCACGGCGGACTCCTCCGGAACAGTCACCTCGGTGAACACATCAAGGGGAATGGTCGAGACAGATCTCGTCATCCTCTCGCTCGGTGTCTATCCGAATACGACACTCGCAAAGGGAGCGCGAATCCGCGTCGGCACGTTCGACGGGATTGTCACGGACGAACGCCAGTTGACAAGTGTCGATTCGGTCTATGCTGCGGGAGATTGCTGCGAGACAAAGAATGTGGTTCACAACCGGTCGATGTATCTTCCGCTCGCGACATACGCCAGCCGACAGGGTCGAGTCGCTGGCGCGAACGCCGCAGGGCGGAAGGAAGTATTCAAGGGGGCAATTCGAGCGATGGCGGTGAAGGTCTTTGAGCTCGAACTCGCACAAGTGGGGATCAGCGAAGGGGAGGCGGTGGAGTCCGGCTTGCATGTTGAAGTGGAAGCGATCGAGTGCGATTCACGCGCATCTGGATTCCCCGGCAATTCTCGATTGCACGTGGTCGCAATCGTGGAGCGTCGATCTCAACGATTGCTCGGAGCGAATGTTTTTGGACGGGACGGCGTCGTCGCACGGGCCAATGTCCTCGGATTTGCCATTCAGCAACGGCTGAGTCTGCGCGAGCTCGCATCCCTCGATCTCATTTATGCACCCCCGTTTGCGCCGCTCTGGGATCCGGTGCTGATTCTTGGAAACAAAGCTCGTCGGGGTTTGCATGATATCTGAACAGAAAGGACGTCGCATGCCAAACGTCAAGTTGATTGATCATCCCCTCGTGAGGCGCGATCTGACGTCGCTTCGAGACAGGCGCACGCCAAGCAATTTGTTTCGCGCGATACTGCGCCGAACATCGAGCCTCATGGCGTATGAAGTGACGAGAGATCTGCGTGTGAAAGAAGTGGTCGTTCGAACCCCGCTCGAAACTGCGAAAGGGTACCTGGTCAGCCAACCGATTGTGCTTGTGCCGATCTTGCGCGCCGGTCTGGGGTTGGTGGGGGGATTTGTCGAGGTTCTTCCCGATGCCCGCGTCGGACATATTGGTATGTACAGAAGCGAAGAAACCCTTCAACCCGTCGACTATTATTTCAAGGTGCCGCGGAATCTTCGCGATGTGCTCGTCCTCGTTCTCGATCCAATGCTTGCCACAGGCGGGAGCGCCGTTGCAGCTGTGAGTTTTCTGAAAGCGAAAGGTGCAAGGACGATTCGCTTTGTCACTCTGGTCGCCTCACCGGAAGGAGTCCGCACACTCCGCAAGGGTCATCCTGATGTCGAAATCTTCACGTGTTCTGTGGACAGGGGATTGAACGAGAAGGGATTCATCCTGCCCGGACTTGGTGATGCGGGCGACAGAATGTTTGGGACTGAGTAGCTGGGTGGATGCATGTCGAGATTCATTACCATAACGCTTGTCGTAGGTCACTTCCTCGGACCCGCCTCGGGATGGTCGAGACAATCGGTGTCCGGACCGATGGAGACACAGCTGATGCGCGCGATTGATCACACCTTGCGTCAGGAGTATTGGGCCGCGGAATCGGTGTTTCGGCTACTGGCCGAAGAGTATCCGAACCATCCGGCGGCGAATCTCTATTGGGCCGGAATGCTGCAGGCGCGGGCAGAAGACTACTCCGAATTGCCTGATCGCAGGCGGTTTGATTCCCTATTGATCGTCGCGGACGAGAAGGCACAGAGGCTGCAGAGCAGGGAAGAGACTCTTGCGGAGGGATTGTACTATGCCGGAAGCGTTCTGAGCTACCAGTCTTATGTCTCTTCATCGACGGGGGAGTGGTTTCGGGCGGTGACGAAAGGAATCTCGGCCGTCTCGAACCTGAACAAAGCGCTTGCCCGAGATTCATCACTCGTTGGTTGTTATGTGGGAATCGGTACATACAACTATTGGAAGAGCCGCAAGACGCAATTCCTCAGCTGGCTTCCATTCGTGCGCGATGACCGGGTGGAGGGGATTAACCAGTTGCGGATCGGATTTCGAAAGGGCACATACAATCGCTACCTTTCGGCAAGCTCGCTGATCATCGTGCTGATCGACGCGGGGGAATATGCAGAAGCCGTTGACGTTGCCGACGCCGTTCTTGCGAAATATCCTTCGAACCGGCACTATCTTCACTGGAGGGCAGTCGCGTGTGAACAATGGGGGCGGCTGGAGGAAGCTCTCACCGCGTACGGTCGATTGCTTGAGAATCTGAAGGCTGATACAAACTTGCATGCGTTCCGTCGGCTGCAGTGCAATTTGAAGCTGGCCGATATTCACCTCCGACTTGGGCAGATGGATCGCGCTCTGGAGTACGCACGAGTCACGCGAGACTATGCGCCAAACTCATTTCCCGAGCATTTGCGTGAGACAGCGGCTCAAAGATTAGCCGAAGGCAGAAAGATAGAGCAGCATATTCGATCGCTCGGTGCCGGGAGCCGATAACAACTGATCTTGACAATGAGACAGCGGATGATAAATTGCGTGGTGGGACCGCGGAGCGAACGAAATTCATTCTTTGCATGTTGATTGTTAAACGGGATGATACAGCGTCGATCTCTCCATATTGACTACGACAAGAAGCTCAAGTATCTGCTTGACACGTGCCACCGCGCGCTTCCGAGCGTGAACGATGACCTCTTGCGGCGAGCGTTTGCCGTGAGCTATGAGGCGCACAAGCAGGACCTCCGGGCGTCGGGCGAACCGTATTTTCTCCATCCGTATGAGGTCGCCCTGATTATCGCGCGTGAGATTACGCTCGACGACATCTCAGTTGCCAGCGCCTTGCTTCATGACGTTGTCGAAGATACCAGATTCGATCTGAAGGCAATCCGGGAGGAATTCGGGGATACCGTTGCCGATATCGTCGACGGGGCGACCAAAATCAGCGACATTTTCCGAAGCCATGAAATCACACAGGCGGAAAACTACCGCAAGATGTTGCTGTCGATGGTGAACGACATCAGAGTCATCCTGATCAAATTCGCGGATCGACTTCACAATATGCGGACGTTGGAATTCCTGCCTGCCGAGAAGCAGATGCGGCTTGCCAAGGAGACGCTCGATATCTACGCCCCGTTCGCCCATCGCTTCGGTCTCGCGAAGATCAAATGGGAACTCGAAGATTTGTCGTTCAAATACCTCCACCGGGAAGATTACGACGAGATCGCGGGACAACTCAAGGCGCGCAGGCGGGAGCGCGAGCACTACATCCGAAAGTTTGTCGGCCCGATTGAGCGAAGCCTGAAGGCCAATGGCATCAAATACGAAATCGTCGGGAGACCCAAGCATCTCTACAGCATCTACAACAAGATGGTCCGCCGAAACAAGCCGCTCGATGAGATCTACGACTTGCTGGCTGTTCGGATTATGCTCGATTCAGAAGAGAACAACGACTGCTTCATCGTGTACGGCCTGGTGACGGAAATCTACAAGCCGATTCCAGAGCGGTTCAAAGATTATATTTCGATTCCAAAGAAGAACGGCTACCAGTCCATCCACACAACCGTTGTGGGCCCGGATGGACGGCTTGTCGAAATCCAGATCCGAACAAAGAAGATGCACGATGTCTCAGAACGGGGAGTGGCTGCTCATTGGATGTACAAGGAGAGCAAGACCTCGCTGGATCAAGAACTTGAGGGCTGGATCAACTGGGTCCGCGAAATCTTCGACCAGAAGACAGAAGATACGCCGAAAGAACTGATGGAGAGTTTCAAGCTGAATCTCTATCAGGACGAAATCTACGTGTTTACGCCGAAGGGGGATCTCAAGATCCTCCCCCGCAAGTCGACTCCTCTCGACTTCGCGTTTGAGATTCATTCGAATATCGGCTTCCATTGCATCGGCGCGAAGGTGAACGGCCGGATCGTTCCGCTCAACACGATTCTTCGCAGCGGCGATCAGGTCGAGATCATTACTTCGAAAAACCAAAATCCAAATCCGGATTGGGAGCAGTTTGTCGTCACGCATAAAGCAAAAACACAAATTCGAAGGTGGATGCGCGAGAACGCCCGCAAACGGAGTGAGTCCGGTCGGGAAATCTGGCAAAAGAAACTCCGGCGCCACAAGTTTCACATCAATGAAGACGACCTCGCACGGATGTTGCCGGCTCTCCGGTTCGAGAACTTGCAGTCATTCTATATGGGGATTACCGAAGAAAAGATTGACGCGGATGAACTCATCGAACAGCTCCTGCTTCGGGCAAAACATCGCCCGTCCGAAGATGATCGGGAAGCTGAATCTCCAAAAACACTCTTCAAGAAGTTCGTCACGACGGCGAGAGACATCGCGAGCGGCATCTCGGTGCTCGGAAGCAAGGAAAGCTTCATGCACCAATATGCCAAATGCTGCAACCCGATTCCCGGAGACGACATCGTCGGATTCGTGACGGTCGGAGAGGGGATCAAGATCCATCGACGCGATTGTCAGAATGCGCTCTCTCTTCGGCTTGCGGAAAGCGAACGCATCGTGGAAGTCGATTGGCCCTCGCAGGATGGAGGCGACTTCCTTGCAGCGCTGCACGTGACGGGAAAGGATCGTTCGAGCCTCCTGAGTGATATCACTCGAGTGATATCATCCCACGAAAATACAAATATCCGGAGTGTGAACATGGATTCGCACGGCGACGTCTTTGATGGACAGATCATTTTGTACGTCAAGAACACCGACCATCTGGAGAAGATCGTGGAGAAGCTAAGAAAAGTCGAGGGCGTTATTCAGGTCGAACGGTTTTCCGGTCATGGGTTGCGGAGGAATTGACGTCGTGAATGTATTGGGCCACGAGGGGACGCGCGTTCTGGGCATCGACTATGGTTCAAAGCGGATCGGGCTCGCGCTCAGCGACCCCGTGGGCGTCATCGCCCAGGCTTTTGAAACCATCCCGAATGATGAGAACGTGTTGGACCGCCTGAACGCTATCATCGCAACAGAAGGAGTGCGGTTGGTTGTTGTAGGGATGCCCCTCAATCTGAAAGGGGAACGGGGACACAAAAGTCTGGAAGTTGATGATTTCATCGTACGGCTTCGCGATGCCATCGCGATTGACGTCGTGGAATGGGACGAGCGATTCACAAGCACGCTGGCTCAGCGATCAATGCGTGATCTTGGGACGAAGAAGAAGAAACGAGCGGAGAAGGGAAGAATCGATGCCATGGCAGCCGCGCTGATGTTGCAGAGCTTTCTCGATCGGACGAAACGATCGATTGGTTGTTGAAAGCGGAAGTGGCGAAATTGTTGAGCCGTGGAACAGTCGAATACGGCGAGCAGCAACATGAAATTTGAACACCTCAGACGTCGTCTCCCCTGGATCGTAGTCGCCGCGTTGGCCGCATGGGTTGCTCTGGAAATTGTCTTGCTTCCGTTCGGTGCGATCCGCGAATTGCGACGCATCAATCCGAGCGAGACAGCGTTCATGCGGGACTATATCTCACGAACAGAGGAAGCCGGGCGGCGTCCGAGACTCCGCCATCGCTGGATCCCCCTCGGTCAAATCCCCCTCCATGCGCGCAACGCGGTGATTCTCGCGGAAGACGGGGCCTTCTGGAGCCACAGTGGGTTCGACTGGTTCGAATTCGGCGAATCGCTGAAGAAAAACTTCGCCGAACTGCGCGCCGCCCGCGGTGCGAGCACCATTTCCCAACAGCTTGTGAAGAACCTGTACCTCTCCCCATCCAAGAATCCCATGCGGAAGATCAAGGAATGGATTCTCACCTGGTGGCTGGAGCAATCGTTGCGGAAGGAGAGAATCCTCGAAGTCTACCTCAATGTGATCGAGTGGGGTGACGGTGTCTACGGAGTTCAGGCCGGAGCGCAGTACCATTTTGGAAAGGACGCGTCGTTGTTGACGCGGGAAGAGGGTGCGCGCATGGCAGCCATGATTCCGAGCCCGCGGCGCTACAAGCCGGGCCAAACGACGCGATACCTTGATCGATATACCCGCACCATTCTCACGCGTATGAATGCGCGGAACATGTAGGATTCCACGGAGCATGAATGACTCAGAAGGATCTTGAACTTCTGCTTGAGGAGGGAGAGGGGTTCCAGCTTGAGTTCAAGCGAAAGGTGTCGTCGGCCGAGAAGATCGCGCGAGCGATGATCGGTTTCGCCAACACACGGGGAGGAACGATCCTGTTCGGTATCGACGATGACAAACGAGTGGTCGGCGTTGAGAGTGAGAAGTCAGAGCTCGAATTGATCACGGTCGCCGGAACATACCATATCGAGCCCCCGATCGAACCATTCGTCGAAATCATTCCTTACAAAGGTAAGGACGTCATTGCCGTTACGATCGAGGAAAGCAAGGACAAGCCGCATTCACTTATTGTGGACGAAGAGGATCACTATGATAGTTCGTCCCGCGTGTTCATCCGGGTACACGACAAAACGATGGCGGCAAGCAGGGAGGTGGAAAAGATACTCCGCTCGGAACAGCCCGACGCCCCGCCGCTCCGCATCGAGATAGGGGCGGAAGAGCGGCGCTTGTTTGACTACCTTGAACAGAATGAACGAGTCACGGTAAAGGAATTCGCGAAGCTGGTGAATGTCTCTCAGCGAAGAGCCTCGCGGATGCTGATCAAACTTGTCCGGGCCGGCGTGCTTCGCATACACACGCACGACAAGGAAGACTACTTCACGGTCACGTTTGAGTAGATCGGGAATGACGTCGCCAGATTTTCGAAAGCTCAAAGATTGCGATCCCATACGCGACCGCGACGTTAAGGGAATGCTTCGTCCCGTACATCGGAATCTGAATCCCGAAATCGCACGACGTGATGAGTTCGGCGGAAACGCCGGTGATTTCGTTGCCGAGGATGAGGCAGAGCGGAAAGTGTTCGGGGCGAACACTGTCATAGGGAATGCTTTGATCCGTGAGTTCAAGACAACAGATGCGGAATCCGTTTTTTCGGAGTTGATCCACGGCATCAGCGGGACTTCTTCGGTATTCCCACGGGACAGTTTTCGTTGCCCCCAATGCGGTTTTTTCGATTTCTTTCCGGGGGGGTGAGGGAGTGAAGCCCGTCAGTATCAGTTTCTCGAGAAGGGCTGCGTCCGACGTGCGAAAGATCGAGCCTACGTTGTAGAGACTTCGCACATTTTCGAGGCAGGCGACGACGGGCAGACGTTCGATCGCAGAAATCTCCTCCTTTCTCAGCCGTTGCCGACCGATTTCTTCGTGTGAGAGTTTTCTCATTTAGCCAGTCGTGAAGTGTCCCGATCCGCGGAAATGGCCAAGGGACTGTAGCACTACACCATGGTGCGTGGGGGAAAATGGTTGCTCACGGAGTCAAAATTCCTTATATTAATAAGTATTTTTCGTGAGAAATTGAAGAGAATCAGCATTGCGATAGATGGGCCCGCGGCCTCCGGCAAAAGTACAACTGCGAAGCAGGTCGCCGCAGAATTGGGGTACGTCCACATCGATACGGGGGCGATGTACCGCGCCATTACGTTGAAGGTCATCAACAGGGGGATCCCCGTTGACGATGCAGAGCAAGTCTGCAGACTTGCTGAAGAGACACACGTGCGACTCGCCCGAGACGACGGTTCTCTTACCGTATACCTCGATGATCGCGATGTGACTCGGGAGATTCGAAGCAAAAAGGTCACCCAGCACGTAAGCACGGTCAGCAGTTATCCCGGTGTCCGAACCGTGATGGTGCGTGAACAACGCACGATGGCTGAAGGGGGCGGTGTGGTGCTTGAGGGGCGAGATATCGGGACGGTCGTTCTCCCCGATGCTCAACTCAAGATCTTCTTGGTGGCCAACATCGCTGAACGAGCCCGTCGGCGAAGATCAGAGCTGGAGGCATCCGGCATCGCCACCGATGAAGGCACTCTGATCAGCGAACTGGTCGAGAGGGATCGGAAGGACGAATCGCGCGAGAACAGCCCGCTTCGCCGTGCGCCTGACGCAATCGAGCTTGACACAACGAATCTCTCGGTGACCGAACAAGTTGACTTCATCGTGAAGAGGGCCCGGAGCATCATCGAAGGGAAGGTTGGACATGAACGTCACGGTTGACAGACACTCTGGTTTCTGCTGGGGAGTTGTCAGGACAATCGAAATTGCCGAACAGGAGCTGGCTGAGAAGGGGGAACTGTACTCGCTCGGCGATATCATCCACAATCCCAAAGAGATCGAGCGGATGGAAAAATTGGGACTGCGGACGATCAGCGCTTCGGATCTGCCTGTGCTTCAAGGTAAGCGGGTGTTGATTCGAGCACACGGCGAGCCGCCCGAGACGTATCGAAAGGCGGAATCCCTCGGCATCACATTAGTGGACGCCACGTGTCCCGTGGTGACGAAAGTCCAGGAGCGGATCCGGAAGTTCTATCTCGAAGGATACCAGGTCATCATCTTCGGGAAGAAAGAGCACGCAGAGGTCATCGGCCTCGTCGGACAGACCAATAATGAAGCGACAGTGATTAGCCGTGTGGCTGAAGTGCAAACGCTCGCGCTGAGAAGCCGTGTTGTTCTCTTTTCTCAGACGACGATGGACAAGCCGACGTTTTACCAAATCAAAGAAGGGCTCGAACAACGGGTCGAGGAACTGGTCGTCGGCACGATCGAGGATGAAGCAATCGAGTTTCACGCGAAAGATACGATTTGTGGACAGGTCTCAGGGCGCGAAACGAAGTTGCGTGTATTCGCCCGGAGCAATGACGCAGTGATATTTGTTGCAGGTAAGAAAAGCTCAAACGGAAAAGTGCTCTTCGAAATTGCGAGAGACGCCAACGAACGTACCTATTTCATCGAAGATCCCGGAGATTTGAAGCCGGAGTGGTTCGAGCATGTCGAACGTGTCGGTGTCACCGGTGCCACCTCGACGCCGCAATGGCTGATGGAATTGGTGAAGGAGCGTATCGAACAGCAGTACGATTCGAGGTAGCCGAAGAATGAGGAACAACCGTCATTACTAATTACATATCAATCACCACTAACAGCAGTCCGTTGTTCGATATTCTGTTGTGCGACGATGACGGGCACGATCATCATATCGAATGACAACTCCCCCATGCAACGGGGGATCAGGAGGTTTAATGGTAGAAGCAAATATTGCTCCGGAGCGTAATCACCAAACGGAGTATTCACCGGCTGAAGTCGAGCGGATGACGAAGCTCTATGAGAGCACGCTGAGTTCGATTTCCGAGAACGAAATTGTCAAGGGACGAATCGTCCATATCGGAGAGTCCTTCGTGACGGTTGATATCGGATTCAAGTCCGAGGGGATTATTTCCGCCGATGAGTTCCCTGATCTCAAAGAGATCAAGATCGGCGATCAGATCGAGGTCTTCTTGGAATCGGTCGAAAACCGGGACGGTCAACTGGTACTGTCGCGCAAGCGGGCAGACTTCATGCGGATCTGGGAGAGAGTCGTACGGGCCTTCGATACCGGAGAGGTTCTCAAGGGACGATGCGTCCGACGTACGAAGGGAGGCATCGTCGTCGACCTGCTCGGGATCGATGCATTTCTTCCAGGATCGCAGATCGATATCCGACCTGTTCGCGATTTCGACGCCTTCATCGGTCGTGAGCTGGATTTCAAGGTTGTGAAAGTAAACCATCCGTCCGAAAATGTCGTTGTCAGTCACAAAGTGCTCGTTGAGCAAGAACTGGCCGGCCAGAGGAAAGCGATCCTCGACAGCCTGGAAAAAGGGCAAATCCTCGAAGGACATGTCAAGGCCATCACCGATTTCGGCGTCTTTGTCGATCTCGGCGGCGTCGACGGATTGGTGCACATAACCGACCTTTCGTGGGGCCGGGTCAGTCACCCTTCGGAAATCGTGAAGCTCGATCAAACGATCAACATCGTCGTTCTCGATTTCGATCAGGAGAAGAAGAGAATCTCACTCGGCTTGAAGCAGTTGCTCCCTCACCCTTGGGAAAACATCGAGTTCAAGTATCCGGTGGGAACGAAAATCCAGGGCAAAGTCGTCTCGCTCACGGACTACGGAGCATTCGTCGAGATCGAGAAGGGAATCGAAGGCCTCATCCATATTTCTGAGATGAGCTGGACACAGCACATCAAACACCCGTCGCAGGTTGTCTCGATGGGTCAGATTATCGATGCAGTGATTCTCTCGCTGGACAAGGATGGAAAGAAGATCTCGCTGGGCATGAAACAGCTCGAGCCAGATCCGTGGAGATCACTCCTGGCGAAATATCCGGTCGGCTCGAAGCACGAAGGTGTCGTTCGTAACTTGACGAACTTCGGCGTCTTCGTGGAGCTTGAAGAAGGTGTGGATGGACTTGTTCACATCTCCGATCTCTCCTGGATGAAGAAGATCCGACATCCGGGTGAAGTGGTGAAAAAGGGAGACAAGATCGAAGTCGTCATCCTCGGGATTGACGTCGACCAGCGGCGAATTTCCCTCGGCCACAAACAGATCCAGGACAATCCGTGGGACAACTTCGAAACCTCCTACAAGGCCGGAACGGAGGTCGAAGGGAAGATTGTCCGCATCATCGAGAAGGGAGTCATCGTTGAACTCCCCCTCGGTGTCGATGGATTTGTACCGTTGTCGCAGCTCTCGCAAACCCCTGTCAAGAATATCAATGATTCGTTCCATATCGGGGATACGCTTCCCCTGCAGGTCATTGAGTTCGATAAGGACAGCAAGAAGATCGTCCTCTCGGTCATTGAGTTCTTGCGCGGGAAGGAGCAGAAGCTGGTTGACGAATATGTCGCGTCTCACCGGCTATCCCCGATGACCATGAAGGATGTGGTCACAGCATCGTTCCAGACGAGCGACTCTCCGACGGAGAAGAACGGGTCTTCGGAATAGTGCTTCGCACTGTGGACAGAAAGAGTTGCCTGGCATCTGACGGGCAACTCTTTTTCATATATGAAACGTGTCTTTTTTCACACACTCGGGTGTAAGCTCAACGCCACCGAGACGGCCACGATCGAGCGGCAGTTTGTTGATCGGGGTTTTTCGGTTGTCGATGGTTTGAGTTCATTCGACGTCTTCGTGTTGAACACCTGCAGCGTAACGGAACGCTCGGATCGTGAATGTCGTCAGCTCATTCGCCGGGCGCTTCGCGCCGCGCCGGAAGCGTTTGTGATTGTTGGCGGATGTTATGCGCAGCTTCAACCGGCGGCGATTGCAGCAATCGGTGGAGTAGATCTCGTTCTGGGTTCGACAGAGAAATTCCGCATCTTCGAGTACGTCGATTCATTCAAAAAGAGAAGTACACCGCTCACCTATGTTTCGGAAATCGGAGAACGACAAGATGTGGATCGTTCCACGTCAATCGGTCTCCCAGATCGGACACGCTCCTTCCTGAAAATCCAAGATGGATGCGACTACTCGTGTTCATTCTGCACGATTCCGCTGGCAAGGGGAGAAAGTCGCAGCATCCCGTTGGCCGCGATTCTGGAAGATGCCAGGACAATTGTCGAGGCGGGGTACAAGGAAATCGTTCTGACCGGTGTCAACGTGGGCGACTTCGGTTCGAAAATGGATCTCGCGCTCCTCGATGTCCTGAGATTGCTCGTGCAAGTGGAAGGAATCGAACGGATACGGATAAGCTCCGTTGAACCGAATCTTCTCTCGGATTGGCTTCTCGATTACTGGTTTGCAGAGTCGAAGATCTGCAAACACTTCCATCTTCCACTCCAATCGGGCTCCGATCGCATGCTGAGTCGGATGCGACGTCGCTACCGGCGAGAGCTGTACGAAGATCGCGTCCGTACGATCACCAACCACCTGCCTCTTGCAGGAATCGGAGCGGATGTGATTGTCGGGTTCCCGGGGGAGACGGAGGAGTTGTTTTCGGAGACGTACGATTTTCTGCGGGACCTTCCGGTTTCGTATCTCCACGTCTTTCCGTATTCGGAGCGCCCGGATACGGAGGCCGCAAGGATGGCTGGATCTGTTGATCGGGGTGTCCGAGCACGCCGGAGCGAGCGTTTGCGTCTATTGAGTGTGCGAAAGCGGCGAATGTTCCATGAACAGGCGGTCGGGCATCAGCTGGCCGTACTGTTCGAACGACAAAGTCCGGATGGAAGATTGGAGGGATTGTCGGGAGAATACATTCGTGTGCGGGCACACGGACCGGAATCATTCGTAAACCAGATTTGCATAACAGAAATCGTGAGGGCGAAAAATGAAACTTGTGACGGGCTGCTTCAGCAAGGAGCGCTGACGGAAGTTGTCGGAATACCGGAAGAAAGGACGAAAGATGCGTAGTCGATCGGCTCTTGGTGTATTGTTCGTCGCCCTTTGTTTGATGTTGCACACTTCGCTGGCCAGACAGTGGGACAATGAAGTCATGAAACTGGCTGCCCAGGAAGGCATAGAGGAAACGGGGGGGAAATCGGTGCTGATGGCTGTTGCCCTTTCGCTGGTGTTACCCGGAATGGGAGAGCTCTATGCGGGGAAATTTGAATCAGGCAAGTATCATCTCTATGCCGAGGGTGGAATATGGCTCGGGTATGCGGGAATGAAATCGTACAGCGATTGGATCCGAACCGACGCACGGACATTCGCTGTCGAGCATGCGTCGGCACAGTTTGGCGGGAAGAATGCGCAGTTCGAAGTCGACCTCGGTGACTTCAATTCGACGAGGGAGTACAATGAAGAAATGCTGAAACGCCGGAATGTGCGCGCGCTCTACGAACATCCATCCTATACATGGGAATGGGATAGCGATCTCAATCGCCAGCGATTTCGCGACCTGCGGATCAAGAGCGACAGATTATCCGAGCACGCGACGTTTCTGATCGGGGCTGCAGTCTTGAACCGCGTGATCTCCGCCTTCTCGGCAGGACGCGCGGCTGCCAGACAAAATAGTACCGCGCAGCAATCGTGGGATGTTCGCTCGGGAATTGTGCCGCACCGGATCGCCGGACAATCGCTTGTCGTCCGGTTCTCAACTGTGTTCTAATTCCTTCGTAGAGGTATTCTGAATCCCGCCGCGGGCGCTACGGGTTTTTCACATTATGCGAAATCTGAAACTTGTCATCGAATACGACGGAACAGACTTCGTGGGATGGCAATCTCAGTCGAATGGTCCGAGTATCCAGGAAGAGATTGAGAAGGCATTCCGGAGTCTGACCCAGGAAGATGCTCGTCTTGTCGGAGCGGGACGCACCGACGCCGGTGTTCATGCGCGCGGACAGGTGGCGAACATTCGGCTGGCGACGAAACTGGAATCGTCGGAATTGTTGCGTGGTCTCAATGCTTTGCTGCCGGAATCGATTGTTGTTCATGCGGTGAAGGATGTCTCGGCCGATTTCCATGCCAGATATAGTGCCGTGTCCCGTTCGTATCGCTATCTGATTCATCGTTCGAAGACGGCAATCGATCGGCACATGGGGTGGTATGTCGGTTGTTCTCTCGACGTGGATGCGATGCAGCGCTGTGCGGCGATCATCATGGGTGATCATGATTTTCGGGCGTTTTGTCGAAGCATTCCGGATGCCGATCACTATCAGTGTCGCGTGATCTCGTCCTCTTGGACTCCTGTTGAGAATCGCCTATATTATGATGTTACCGCGAATCGCTTTCTCCATGGGATGGTTCGAGCGCTCGTTGGGACTATGGTCGATGTGGGACGGGGGTTTCGACAAACGGATGAGTTCAAAACCATCTTGGAATCACGGGACCGCTCGATGGCAGGGATGTCGGCTCCTGCCAAGGGTCTTTGTTTGGAGAGGATAGAATATGATGGCGAACGCTAGAATCTGGATCAAGAAACGAAAACTGTTGGGTGTCCTGACGCTGGGAGTGCTGATTGGATGTGTGGGGGCGCTTGGCATCAATCTGTTTCCGGAGGGCAAAGATATTGAGCTTGGACTGCAGGTAGACAGCGAAATCCGGAAGGACGCAACACAATATCCCATTCTGAAGAACAGACCCGACGTGAAGAGCTATGTGGAGGAGATAGGTCGAAAGATTCTGGCCTCCCCTGAGGTGAAGAAGCGGGGGGTGTATGCCTACGAGTTTGAAATCATCCACGACGACACCACGATCAACGCGTTCTGCACGCCGGGCGGCTATATATACGTTTACACAGGGCTGATGAAGTTCGTTGAGAACGAAGCCACGCTCGCGGGGGTACTTAGTCACGAGATCGCGCATGCAGAACGACGTCATGCGACCCGACGGATGACCAGCGCTCTTGGTGTGCAGGTTCTGTTGGCGATTGCTTTGGGGGAGAAGCCCTCTCAGCTAGTGCAGCTCTCCGGTAATCTCTTTGCCGGTCTCGGACTGTTGATGAACAGCCGATCCGATGAAACGGAATCGGATACCTATGCCCTCCGTTATCTGCAATCTACCGAGTACTATCCTGGTGGCATCAGGTTTTTTTTCGAAAAGGTGGGACAGGGGCGGCGAGGGGGCTCCTTCGAACGGCTTCTCTCGACACACCCGCTCCCTCAAGACCGGATCGAGCATGTGGAGAAGCTGTTGCAGCAGATGAATGCTCCCGCACCGACGGAGGAAAATCTCTTCGCGGTTCGATATACGGAATTCAAGCGTTCGTTGCCGTAGCCGGAGGGAGACCGCGGGATAGGGACGTGGAGGCGGAGGGTGACGTGGTTGGAGCCGTCGAACATCAACAACGATAGAAAACCAGATTGAAACCACTGGGACAACTTGTTAGAAGATTGTTAGTTAGAAGCGGACTTCTCAAGGCAAGTCTCTCTGAAGAAGACCTGAAAGAAGTGATCGACGCGGGGGGTAGAAGCGGTGCGCTTGACGAGACCGAACATCAACTCATTACGAGTATTTTCGAGTTTTCGGATACAACAGCCAAGGAAATAATGGTCCCAAGGCCCGATATCGTGGCCCTCGAAGTCGGGATGGCCCGTGATGAACTCCTCAGCCAGGTGATTGAAGAGGGGTATTCGAGGATGCCGCTCTACAGCGGGAGCATCGACAATATCATTGGGATCATCTACAGCAAAGATCTCCTGAGTCTTATGGAGCATGAAGATCTCATCATCTTGCAGGACATTGTTCGACCGGCCTACTTTGTGCCGGAGTCGAAGAGGATTAGCGAGCTCTTGCGCGAATTTCAGTCGAAGAAGATCCACGTGGCCATTGTGGTGGATGAATTCGGCGGCACGGAGGGGATCGTGACGATGGAGGATATCATCGAGGAGATCGTCGGCGAAATCCATGACGAGTACGATGAAGTGAAGAAGTCCATCGAACAAGCGGGCGACGGCATTGCCATCGTCGACGGCAATATGAGTATTCACGATTTCAACGAACAATTCGGGGGATCGATTCCGGATACAGGAGACTACGAAACGCTGGCCGGTTTTCTTCAGAAGCTAATCGGCCGCTTTCCTGAAGTGAACGAGGAGATTCCGTACGAAGGATTCACCTTCGCCATTCTCAGCAAATCTGCGCGGAGAATTCGTCAAATCAAGGTTGTTCCCCCTCCCCGGTTGGCGAAAGACGCCGAGGAGGAATAACACGTATGCGTCATCGGGAGTCGAGATATTGTGTCAGCTTCTGCGCGCGAAGTCTTTGTGAAAGTCAGCGGAATTACCAATCTCGAAGATGCGATGCTGGCGGTTCGGTGCCGGGTTGATGGATTGGGATTTGTTTTTGCGAGAGGGGATCCGCGCAGTATTTCCGCCGAACGGTGCGCGGCGATTGTCGGAGCATTGCCCTCGCACATCACGAAAATCGGTGAGTTCGTCGGTTCCGATCGTCAGTACGTGCAGGGTATTCTCTCGAAGGTCAACTTGAGTGCCGCGCAGATTGACGGTCCGCTGGGTGCCGACGATCTCGTGGATTTCGAAACAAGCGTCATCAAAGTCTTCCACCTCGCGAGCGAATTCGACATCGAGGTAATGCGGAACTATCTGGTGGACGCATTTCTCCTCGAAGCGTGCATCGACGCCGGCACTCATCGAGGCGAGAAGCTCTTTCGCTGGGATGCTGCCCAGCAAGCGACCACGTACGGAAGGGTGATTCTTTCGGGCGGTTTGACGCCAGACAACATCGGCGAAGCGGTTCGTTTCGTGCGACCCTATGGCGTGAATGTCTCTGAAGGGGTGGAGAGGAAGCCGGGAGTCCTTGACCGTGACAGACTTCGAACGTTTGTCGCGAGGGCGAAGGCGGTGCGACTTCTGGACGAGGAAGATGACGCTTCCAAAGAATATCCGTGATCTCATGACGATGCCCTCCACATTGCGCCTCTCCTCGTACGACCGGAAGGAACCGGGGAATTGACTTCTGAAACGATCGCAAAGAATGCATTCTACAATGTTCTTGCCTTCAGCGTCAATTTCATCGTCACGTTTCTCCTCGTGCCTATCATGCTCGGCGCCCTCGGACCGATCGGCTTTGGTGTATGGGCGATCGTTCGAGTATTCGTGAACTATGCGTCGCTTGGTGATTTTGGGCTCAACAGCACGGTCACGAAGTATGTTGCCGAATACCACGCATCGAACGATCGCCACGCGATTGTTCGCGTCGTCCAGTGCGCGTTTGTCTTATATCTCGCCATCGGGATAATCCTGATATCCCTTGCCTTTCTCTTCGAACCGCTGATCGTGGCAACATTCTTTGCATCAAGCGGAGAATTTGCCGGAGTGGTGAGCTATGTCCTGATCGGATCGTTGCTGATCTTCGGAACCAATCTGGCTTTCTCTGTCTTCAGCTCGGCTCTGGTTGGTATCCAGCGGATGGATATCACAAACGGCGTTCTGGCGTTCTTCTCGCTGATCAACGGTGGACTGATGATCGGCGCTCTTGCGATGGGATACGGGCTGAAAGGATTGGTTTGGGCAAACGGATTGGCGACATGCTACGCGATCATCCTCAACGGCTATTTCTATTTCAAATTGTTGGGAAATGGTATTCTGCGCACGTGGACACCGAATCGACAGAACGTTCTTCGGCTCTTTCGGTACAGCCGGCATATTTTCGTCGGAGCGGTTGCGCACACCTTTCATATGCATTTCGACAAGCTGCTCCTGAGTTCCTTTCTGAGTCTGAGTCTGGTTTCATCATACGAGGTTGCCTCGAGAGTGATTATCCAGGCGCGTCAGATTCCGGTCTTGATGCTGCAGCCGCTTCTGCCCGCTGCATCCGATTTTGAGGCCCGCCAGGCAACAGAGAACCTGCGATCGCTCTATCTGCGCAGCATGAAATATGTCTTCGTGCTCGCCGTTCCAGTTCTCGGCTTCTTGGGTGCATTTGCGGAACCATTCACGATCGTTTGGCTAGGGGTGCGAGATCACCACATCATCCTCACGTTACAGATCCTGGTTTTTGCAAACTTCGTCAATCTCATGACAGGGCCGGGATACTTCATTTCGTTGGGAATCGGAAGGCCAGATTATTCGATGTACAGTGCCGTCGTCGGATTGGTGATACACGTTGTGCTGAGCGTTGTTCTCGTCCAGATCCTGGGATACTACGGTGCCGTTATGGGGAGTTTCGTGGCCTTGATTGCCGGGGCATGGGTGTTTCTCCACCTCATTCAGCGTCACATGGCGGTGAAGCTGAGGGAGGTTCTGTCGCACCTGTGGACACCCATCGGCTCCCTCGCTATTGCCTCAGCGCTGGCTCTCGGGGGCGGAGCTCTGATTGCCCAGCCGTTGCCGAAGTTCGCCGTCATGGCAGTCCTTGGACTCGGAATCTACGTCACCGGAATTGTCCTGTTGAAGTACTTCGATGAACACGATGTTGGTCTCATGAGGAGACTCTGGGCGTCTCTACGGCCGTCTTGGTTTGAAGCACCCCGCGAAACACACTTCTAGCGTTGTCGAATCTGTCGATCTGCGATTGACGAACTCGAAAGCTCACTATGCCGGATGTCACTATTGTCATCGTGAATCATAACCGGAAGGACCTCCTCAGGGATTGTCTCAATTCCATCGAGGAGAACGACGTGAGCGTTGAGGTATTTGTTGTCGATAACGGCTCGAACGACGGCAGTGTGGAGATGCTGGAAGATGCGTATCGTTGGATTCATCTCATTCGGAATCGGAACAACGAACGATTTGCGAAACCAAACAACGATGCGATTCGCCGCGCGTCCGGACGCTACATCCTCTTGCTGAACAACGATGCGATACTACGGCCGGGCTCACTTCGTGAACTGGTCTCCTATCTTGAGGCGCATCCCGATGTGGCCATGGTAGGCCCGCAACTTCTGAATCCCGACGGAACGATTCAACAGTCATGCCACGGGTTCGTTTCGCTGCGCACACATTTTTTTGATATGGTTCTTCTTGATCGGTTGTTTCCCCATTCCCGATATTTTGCAGCGGCTCCGATGACCTATTTCGATTACAAGACGGAATCAGTCGTTGATCATGTGATGGCGGCGGCTGTCCTTGTGCGCCGCGATGTTCTGCTGAAGATTGGATTGTTCGATGAACAACTGAGTGTGTACTACAACGATCTCGATCTCTCGTATCGGATGGCGCAGGAAGGATGGAAGAGTGTGTTTCTCCCTGCCGCGAAGGTTACTCACTACGGCGGACATACTGCGAAGCCCATGATGGATGACCTTACCTTCTTTCGTGAGCAATACGAGAACATCTTCCATTACTACAGGAAACACTTCGGCAAACGCACGGTGCGGATTTACCAGATTATGCTCCTCGTGGGATTCCTCCCGCGTGCAGTGTGGTGGAGCGTCCTGTCTCTTTTTTCGAGATCCGAGAGGATCTCGCAGATGCGTACATTTGCGCTTCGGACCGTCCAGCTCGCTCTAAGTACTCTGATTGATGGGGAGAAGGAATGAACGTCCGGACATCGATCATCATCGTGAACTACAACGGCCTCCTCCTCACCCAGGCACTGCTGGATTCGCTCCGGCGACACGCGCCGGGACACGAGGTCGTCGTCGTCGACAACGGATCCACGGATGGAAGCGCCGACACGTTGCAGGAGTCGCTGTTCGACGTGAAGCTTGTCCGCTTGGAGCGCAATCTCGGTTTCGGGTTGGCGAACAACAGAGGTGCGGACCATGCAACGGAAGAATTTCTTTTCTTCTTGAACAACGACAGCATTGTGCGATCTGATGTTCCTGCCGCGTTGGCCGCTTTTATGATCGATCATCCCGATATCGGTCTCTGCGGACCAAAACTCCTCAATGCCGATGGTTCGTATCAAGTGTCTCACGGTTTCGATCCCTCGTTGTGGAACGAATGGAGGACAAGACGCTTGCAAAAACGTGGTGGAAGGCGCGACCAGGCGGCCGAAGTGCCTCCGCATCCGGATTGGCTCTCGGGCGCCGCGCTGATGACACGGAAGACGCTCTTCCGGACGGTGGGGGGATTTGATCCGTCGTATTTTATGTACTTCGAGGATGCCGACCTGTGTTGTCGCATCCGTGAAGCAGGTTTTCGGATTGCCTATCTCCCTGAGATCTCGCTTGTTCACCTGCGGAGACGAACGGTCGACCGAGAGTCGTCAAGAATCAACGTCGAGTACCGAAGAAGTCAGATTCGATATTATCAGTTCCATAGGGGCGGATTATCGATAGTTCTGCTCCGCGCGTACTTGTTCGCGAAGTTCGGGTTGATTTGGATCGTCTCGCGGAGCAACACCACGCGACAAAGGACCGCAGCGGCGATTGTCAGACTTGCCATCGGGCGATCGTCGGAAGATCCCGGATGAGTCCATGAGTCATATCGTCATCGATGCACGAAAATACTTCGATTACGGAATCGGCACCTATCTTCAGGAGTTGACGTCACAGCTGGCTCAGCAGGATACCCAGCATACGTACTCCTTGATCGCCGGTAGTGAAGCGAGGACTCAGTCGCTGGGTCCTGAGCAGTGGCGAAAGTCATTCGTGCCGTATCGGAAGTATTCTCTTTCGGAGCTCCTTTTCCTGGGAGGGCATGCCCGCCGGACCCTCCGGGCCGATTTGTTGCACATTCCACATTATACCCTTCCGTTGTTCTGTGAGGGGAGAAGCGTGGTCACCATCCATGATCTCATCCAGCTCAAGTTTCCTCAATACTTCAACGCATTGAAGCGCGGTTACGCACGTGGGGTCATTAGTCACGCGGTCAGAAATGCCGGTGCGGTTATCGCGGTCTCGCAGACGACCAAGAACGATCTTCTCGACATGTTCAGTGTCGATGAAGCGCGTATCCATGTTGTCCACAATGGGGTCAGTTCAGTGTATTCGGTTGAAAACGACACTGCACGCATCGACCATTTCTTGAACGACGCAAATGTGTTTCGGCCGTATCTCCTCTACGTTGGAAGTCTGAAGCCACACAAGAACATTGGATTGTTGCTTGATTCGTTCGCCAGGTTGCACCAGGCCGATCCACAACTTCAACTCGTCATGGCCGGGGAGCGGCTCGAGCAATACCCTCGACTCCTCGATCGAGCAAAAAGTCTTGGCGTGTGGAATGCGATTCGGGAACTCCGTACATTGAGCCGGAATGAACTGCGTCTCCTCTACAACGGTGCGGCTCTTCTTGTGATGCCGTCGCAGTATGAGGGATTCGGATTGCCGCCGCTTGAAGCGATGGCATGCGGGACACCGGTAGTTTCGTCTGCGGGGGGTTCACTCCCCGAAATCGTTGGAGACGCGGCAATCGTTGTTGCAGAACCCAGCCCAGACGACTGGGCGAGGGCGATTGATGATGTGCGGAAGGACGAAGGATTGCAGAGGAAGATGCGCGAGAAAGGATTGCGTCGCGCAGCGGCGTTTTCGTGGGTACGATGCGCGTCAATGACGCTGCAGGTCTATCGCCAAGTCCTTGCCGCAACCGGGAGGTAGAACGAGCTCCGAAACGACGACAATGCCGAAAACAAGGAAACGTCCCCAGATTGGCCTATTTGGCGGATCATTCGATCCACCCCATTTGGCCCATCTGATCATCGCAGAGTGTGCCAGGGAACAGCTTGAACTCGAAAAGGTGATATTCATCCCGGCCCATCAGTCCCCCCACAAAACCGGACCGATCCTCACGGCTCCTACACATCGCAAAGAAATGACGGCAATTGCCATCGAAGGTCACTCCGCCTTTGAGGTATCAGACGTTGAAATGCGGCGAAAAGGGATCTCCTACACGATCGATACGCTGAAGCATTTTCGCGAGAGGTATCCGGGTGCGGAGCTTTTTCTTATCGTCGGGAGTGATAGTCTGGATCAGTTCCAATCATGGAAATCGCCAAAGGAAATCCTTTCACTTGCTACGTTGACAGTGTTTCCTCGCAGATGGGGAGTCGAGGTGAAAGACAAGTCTACGATCATTTTGCATGCTCCGGTCATCGAAATTTCCTCGACCGATATCCGACGGCGCGTGAAGATGGGGCGTACGATACGCTATATGGTTCCCCCAAAAGTGGAGAAGTACATCCGCCTCCATCACCTTTATTCGATGTAGACCTTTCCTCTCGCCGTTCACCCGTCGCGGCGATTCTTGCAGGAACTCGCAAAGTTTCGTACCTTTTCGTCCGAGCCAAAGAATTTCGTGGACACGGAGAGACGACCGTTAGAGTAGCTGTGCCGTTGACAGTCCACGAACGCAATCATCGCCCCTGTAGCTCAGTCCCAAAATGGCCGACGAACGATGTTGTGAGTCGCTGCCATTTTGAGCCTGCCCGCCTCAGTGAATTGAATAAGGCAGGCGGGGATCCCGCCGTTCGGCGGGATCGGAGCTACCGTTTGGAATCTTCGCCCCTGTAGCTCAGTTGGATAGAGCAGCGGTTTCCTAAACCGTTGGTCGGACGTTCGAGTCGTCTCAGGGGCACGGCACACGCTCTTCGCCGGCACGAGCCGAGACTGAGAAAGGAACTGCTGGCGTTAGCGTTTCGTTCAATCGCGTAATTCACCTCAATCCCATCAACAACGTCTCGGAACCTCATGCGTCTCAGTTATGCCTTCATCCCGACACTGAAAGAGATCCCGGCCGATGCAACAATGAAGAGTCACCAGTTGATGCTTCGGGCCGGGTTGATGCGGCAGCTCACGGCCGGAGTCTATGCATTCCTTCCTCTCGCGTATCGCGCGATGCTGAAAGCAATGGAGATCATTCGCGAAGAGATGAACGCGATCGGCGGTCAGGAATTTCACCTGCCGGCATTGAATCCCGAATCGTTGTGGGTGACGACGGGTCGACGGAATATTCCGAACCTCATCCTGAGCATCAAGGAACGCGATCTTGTTCTTGCGCCGACGCACGAGGAGGTGATCGCGTGGCTGGCGGCGTATCACATTCAATCGTACAAAGACCTGCCCCAGATATGGTATCAGATCCAGACGAAATTTCGGAATGAGCCGCGTCCGCGTTCGGGCGTTCTGCGCGGACGTCAATTCATCATGAAGGATTCGTATACGCTTGATGCGACCTGGGAAGGTCTCGACGCTAGTTATCAAGCTCACGCGGAAGCGTATCGCAAGATCTTCCGTCGATGCGGTCTGGACTTCTTTGAAGTGGGCGCTTCGAGCGGAGCTATGGGAGGGACCGGATCTCAAGAATTCATGATAGAGTCTCCGTCGGGTGAGGACACCGTTGTTTTGTGCCCGAAATGCGGATATGCAGCGAACCTGGAAATCGCTGAATCGGCCCTGCCGCCCTTGGAACGAAAATCGGAAACGAAGCCGCTGGAAGAAATCCATACTCCCAACGTTCGGACTATCGACGAGCTTGCCCGATTTCTAAAGGTTGACCAGACGCGATTGGCAAAATCGGTCGTGTATCAGCACGATGGAAAGCCGCTCCTCGCTCTCATGGTCGGCAATGACGAATTGAACGAAGCAAAGCTCACAGCGGCACTCGGCGCGGGGGAAGTCAAGCCGATCCCGACTGAAGAACTACTGGCGCTGACCGGAGCCGATGGAGGTTCAATCGGCCCGGTGGGATTGAAGAATTTTCGCATCATTGCGGACAGGCGGTTGAAGAATGCAAACGGAATGATCAGCGGCGCGAACCGGAATGACTATCATCTTGGTAACATCGATTTCACGCGCGACGTGACGCTCGAGGGCTTCCACGATCTGCGAACGGTTGAATCAGAAGAACCCTGTGTTTCCTGCAATTCGCCGTTGAAAGTTTCCAACGCCATCGAATTGGGGCACATTTTCAAGCTTGGGACAAAGTACTCCGAAGCTCTCGATGCGACTTTCCTGGATGAAAACGGGAAAGCCCAGCCGGTCATTATGGGGAGCTATGGCATCGGTGTGGAGCGGATCATCGCATGTCATATCGAACAAAGTCATGATGAGCATGGGATTGTGTGGAACAAGGCCCTGGCGCCGTACGATCTCCATCTGATCGCAGCGAATATGAATCACGAAGAGACCGTGAAGATCTCAGCCGGACTCTATGAGGAGTTGCGGGAGATCGGGGTCGAAGTGCTCTTTGACGATCGGACAAACGTTTCTCCTGGGTTCAAGTTCAAGGATGCGGACCTCATGGGGATGCCTGTTCAAGTAATCGTTGGTGAACGCGGGTTGAAAGAGCGAAAGATTGAAATCAAGCGAAGGCGGAGCGGAGAACGGACACTTGTGCCGATCCAGGATGCCGTCGGAGCGATCCGGAAAATGATTGCCGACTAGCACTATGAATCCCTCAGTTCGCCCATTCTATCTTGCCGGTGAGTGGTTGTCTCGGGAGGGTCATCGGACGCGCAATACGCTCGATGTTCGAAACCCTTTCGACGGCACTCTCGTTGCCACAGTTGCGCTCGCGTCACAGGAAGATATGGAGCGCGCGATCGAGGAGACCCGTCGGGGATTTGAGGAGACGCGCACACTGGGGAGCTATGAGCGGGCCGAGATTCTTGCGGGCATTGCCGCTCAGTTGAGTGCCCACAAAGATGAGGTTGCCCATCTCATCACACTGGAGGCGGGGAAACCGATTTTGTTCTCCCGGCTGGAAGTGGATCGCGCGATCATGACATTTCAAGTCGCTTCCGAAGAAGCGAAACGCATTCCGGGTGAAGTGATTCCGCTCGATCTGAATGCGGCATCTCGCGATCGCATCGGCCTTGTACGGCGATTTCCGTTGGGAGTGATACTGGCGATTTCGCCCTTCAACTTCCCGCTGAATCTTGTCGCCCACAAAGTGGCGCCGGCGATGGCGGCAGGGAACGCATTCATTCTGAAACCCTCGTCAAGTACGCCGCTGACCGCACTCCGATTGGCGGAGGCGATTGAAGCAGCGGGATACCCGAAGAGGGGTTTCGCTGTTCTTGCAACTCGCGGCTCGGATGCGGAGATGATGGTGAAGGACGATCGACTCAAGATGATCACTTTCACCGGCAGTGCCGATATCGGGTGGTACCTCAAGACTAATGCAGGAAAGAAACGAGTGTTGCTGGAACTTGGCGGGAACGCGGGAGTCATCGTTGATGAAACGGCCGATCTCGATCTTGCCGTCAAAAAAACGGCGATGGCCGCGTTCGCGTATGCAGGACAGGTCTGCATCAAAACGCAACGAATCTATATCCATCAGAATCTCTTCGAGCGGTTCGTGGAGCAGTTCGTCCGGCGCACGAAGGAGCTCCATTGCGGTGATCCGATGGATGACCGAACCATCGTCGGCCCTGTCATCGACGACCAGTCGGCGGAGCGAATCATTTCATGGATCGAGGAGGCGGTTGCGATGGGCGCGAAGGTGCTCACGGGGGGGCATCGAACCGGTCGGGTGATCGAACCCACTGTGCTTACAAACATTGACCGACGTGCGAAAGCGTTTTCTCAGGAAATCTTCGGCCCCGTGGTCACGCTCCACCCGTTCGCGACGATCGATGAAGCTGTGGCGGGAGTGAACGACTCGCGATATGGACTCCAGGCGGGAGTGTTCACGAACAACCTCCAGCACGCCTTCTATGCATACCGCAACCTTGAGGCGGGGGGTGTGATTGTGAACGAGAGTTCCTCCTACCGCATCGATCCGATGCCGTATGGCGGAACCAAGGATTCCGGTCTCGGGCGTGAAGGGATTCGATACGCAATTGAAGAAATGACGGAACCGAAGCTCCTTGTTGTCGAGAATTGAGTTTTCCTCTCCGTGAAGTAGGAACCATGCAGAGTTACATTCACCTCCATAATCATTCCCATTACAGTCTCCTTGATGGTGCCGCGACAGTCGAAGGACTCGTGCAAGCCGCGGTGGCCAATAAGATGCAGGCCGTTGCACTGACCGATCACGGAGTCCTTTCAGGCGCGATCGAATTCTACAAAAAGGCGCTCAAAGCCGGGGTCAAACCGATCATCGGTTTCGAGGCTTATATTGTGACAAAGGGGAGCAGGTACGACAAAGGTTCCTCCGGGGAGATGGGGACACGCGGGAGAGGAAAGGCGCCGTATCATCATATTCTTCTCCTCGCAAAGGATGAAACGGGCTACAAGAACCTCGTCAAGCTCAGTACGCTTGGGTACACCGAGGGATTCTACTACAAACCTCGCATCGATCTCGAACTGCTCGCAAAATTCAAAGATGGCATCGTTGCGACCTCGGCGTGCCCCGGTGGAGTTGTGTCCGCCTCCCTGGCAAACGACGCATATGACGAAGCACTCGAAGTCGCGGGCCTCTATCGAGACCTGTTTGGTGAAGACTTCTACATCGAAATCCAGAATCATGGGTTGGACATCGAGGTGCCGATCTTGAAACATGCACCTCGGTTGGCGAAGGAATTGGGACTGAAACTTGTCGCGACCAACGATGTACACTACATCGAGCGTGATCATGCCCTTCCTCACAACATCATGCTGTTGATTCCGGACGCGAGCAGCACGAACTCGCCGGACTACATGTCTCTCCGCTACAAGACCGACCAGCTCTATTTCAAATCTGCTCAGGAAATGGGAGAGTTGTTCAAGGAATTTCCCCAAGCCCTGAGGTCGACCGTGGAGATTGTCGAGAAATGCAATCTTGAGTTGGATCTCAAGCGGACGTACATGCCCAGGTTTCCGATCCCCGATGGCTTGGGGGCCCAAACACTTGAAGAATATCTTGATCGATTGACGAGGGAACGAATCAAGGAACGATATCCTGTGATCACACCTGAAATCACGGAACGGCTTGACTATGAACTCTCCGTGATCAAGGGAATGCAATACGCGGGATATTTCCTCATCGTGCAGGATTTTATCAATGCCGCTCGCGCGATGGGGGTGCGGGTGGGCCCCGGACGCGGAAGCGCGGCGGGAAGCCTCGTCTCGTACGCTCTTGGCATCACCGACGTCGATCCGTTGTACTATGGGCTGCTCTTTGAGCGTTTCCTCAATCCGGAGCGGATCAGCATGCCCGACATCGACGTCGATTTCTCGGACGACAGACGTGAGAAGGTGATCCAGTATGTGCGTGAGAAGTATGGGGCCGATTCGGTCTCTCAGATCATCACGTTCGGCACCCTCTCTTCGCGTGCGGTCCTGAAAGACGTTGGTCGCGTTCTCGGCATTCCGCTCTCTACGATCGAATCGATTACGAAGCAGATCCCGGTGATCCAAGGTAAGGTGCCGCCGCTCGCCGAAGCGATCGAGACCATTCCGGATCTTCGGTGGGTGAAAGAAAGCAAGGACGAACAGATCCGGATGATGGTGGACGCCGCACTCGTGCTCGAAGGGATGAACCGCAATGCATCGACGCACGCGGCGGGCGTTGTCATCGCCCCGGGCGATATCAGCGACTATGTCCCTCTCTACAAGACGCCCCAAACCGAATTGGTGACGCAGTACAACATGAAGGATCTTGAGGATGCCGGACTCCTCAAGATGGACTTCTTGGGCCTGCGGACGCTGACTGTCCTGGAGAACGCGCTCGCGCTCATCAAAGACAACCATGGTATCGATCTGGATCTCGACAAGCTACCGGTGGACGACCAGAAGACCTTTGAGCTTTTTTCAAAGGGACAGACCGTCGCAATGTTTCAGTTCGAGAGCTCGGGCATGCAAGACTATCTCCGCAAGCTCAAACCCACCGTCATTCACGATCTCGTTGCGATGAATGCTCTCTATCGGCCGGGACCGATGCAGATGATCGATGATTTCATCGCTCGAAAACACGGGCGACAGCAGATCAACTATTTGCATCCCAAGCTCGAGGGAATCCTGAAGGAGACGTACGGCATTATCGTCTATCAGGAACAAGTGATGAGAATCGCGAGCGAGATTGCCGGACTGAGTCTTGCAAAAGCTGATCTCATGCGGCGGGCGATGGGGAAAAAAGACAAGCTCCTGATGGCCGAGCAGAAGAAAGAGTTCATCACAGGTGCGCTCGCCAAAGGAATCGACAAACGGATTGCATCGGAAATCTTTGACCTTATCGAGCAGTTCGCGTCTTATGGCTTCAACAAATCGCACAGTGTTGCGTACACTGTGCTTGCCTATCAAACGGCGTATCTAAAAGCGCATTATCCGGCGGAGTACATGGCTGCCACGCTCACGAGTGAGATTGGCGACACGGACAAGATTGTTCTCTTTATCGACGAATGTCGGAAGATCGGGATCGACGTCCTTCCGCCTGACGTCAACGAAAGCGGAGTGAAATTCAGCGTGACACCGACCGGAATCCGATTTGGACTCAGCGCAATCAAGAATGTCGGTGTGGGAGCTGTTGAGCAGATCGTTCAGGCGCGGGAAGCAAAGGGACGCTTCAAAGACATTTTTGATTTTGCCGCGCGTGTTGATTTGCGATCCGTAAACAAGAAGACGATGGAAAGTCTGATCCAATCCGGCGCATTCGATTCACTCCACAGCAATCGCGCCCAGCTCTATGAGTCGGTAGAAAAGGCGATTGCGTACGGACAAACGCATCAAGAGGCGCAAGGGATGGGTCAGTCGAGTCTCTTCGACTCGCCGACGGCGAGGATTCTTCCGAGGGTAAGTCTCCCGGGAGTACCGACCTGGACCGAGGCCGAAAAACTTTCCCGAGAAAAAACCGTTCTGGGATTCTATGTCTCGGGACATCCGCTGTTGAAGTTCGAAGCGGAACTCGAAGGATTCGCTACTGCAACATTTGGGTCCTGCGAAGGGATCAAGCCGAACAGCATCGTGCGGCTCGGGGGTGTCATTACCGCCGTCAAGAAGAAGATTGACAAACGGGGAAACATGATGGCCTTTGTCACGCTGGAGGATTTCACCGGAAAGGGGGAGTGCATCGTGTTTTCGGATCCGTTCCAGAAATATGGAGAGTATCTCCGGCCCGAGGCGATGATTTTTGTCGTGGGGAAGGCCGACATATCGGGCGAATCGCTGAAGATCCTTGTCAACGAAGTCATCCCCATCGAGCAGGTGAGGGATAGACTCACGAAGCGGATCAATCTCCGTCTTGATCTCGATCGGGTAGACGAGCAAACCATCGTCGAATTGAGGCAGATCCTTGAGCGGCACCGCGGCAGCTGCGCGTGCTACTTCACAGTTGCCGGTGGCAGCTATGCCAAGAATTCGCTATATTTGACGCGTCGTTTTGTCGTGGCACCGACCCAGGAATTCATGGACTCGGTGACGAAGCTTCTCGGAGCTCACGCAATCCGGCTTGAAGGATAGTCCGTTTCCATGGGAGGTATGATGAAACCTGTAGAACTCACTGACAAGAATTTCGAGAGCGAAGTCGTGAAATCTGAGAAGCCGGTTCTTGTGGACTTCTGGGCGGCTTGGTGTGGTCCCTGCAAAATGATCGCGCCGATCGTTGAGGAACTCGCGACGGAGCTTTCTGGAAAACTGAAAGTCGGGAAAGTCGATGTCGACGTCAACCAACAGGTGGCCCAACAGTTCGGGATCCGCAGCATTCCCACGCTTCTGGTCTTCAAGGGAGGACGAGTGGTCGACCAAATCGTCGGGGCGGTTCCGAAAAACGTCTTGACTGAAAAGGTCTCCAAGCATCTGAGTTGACTTCCCCAATGTGAAATGCGAGAACGCCAGAGTCAGCATCAAGGCTTCTCGCATTTTTGTTCCCGGAGATGACAATCGTAATGGTGGACCAACGCTAGGATATTCTTGTGAAAACATTCAACAAACGGACGCATACATGTGGTGAGCTTCGAACGTCTCATGTCGGACAGACTGTGGTTCTCACGGGTTGGGTCGATCGGCGACGCGACCTCGGCGGGGTCATCTTTATCGACCTCCGGGATCGATACGGCAAGACGCAGATCGTGATTTCCGGAAAAGAGGATTCGAGGGCGTACGAAGAAGCGAAAACACTGCGTTCGGAATACGTCGTTTCCGTCACCGGTGAGGTAGAACGACGCCCGGAGGGAACAGAAAACCCCGAGATGGCGACTGGTGCGATCGACGTGAGGATTCGCGAATTATCGGTCCTCAACAAGGCCGATACGCCCCCGTTTACGCTCGAGGATGATGCGGACGTGTCAGAAGATCTTCGCCTTCGGTTCCGCTATCTGGATCTCCGAAGACCGCGCATGCAGAAGAACATTCTCCTTCGTCATCGTGCCTATCAGATCGTTCGGGCATACTACGACAGGCTGGGGTTTGTGGAGGTCGAGACCCCCGTCTTGATGAAGAGCACGCCGGAGGGAGCAAGGGACTACCTCGTTCCAAGCAGGATCCACAAGGGGAAATTCTATGCGCTGCCGCAGTCGCCGCAGACATACAAGCAGATCTTGATGGTCGCCGGATTCGACAGGTACTTCCAGATTGTGAAGTGTTTTCGCGATGAAGACCTTCGGGCCGATCGCCAGCCCGAATTCACGCAGATCGATGTGGAGATGTCATTCGTCGATGAACAAGATGTATACGAAATGACGGAAGGGCTGATGGCTGAACTCTTCCGCGGCATCCTCGATCTGGAGATTGAGCGTCCGTTGCGCCGTCTGACGTACAAAGAAGCGATGGAGAAGTACGGGAGCGACAAGCCGGACGATCGCTTTGGAATGACGCTCACCATGCTCTCTGACGTCGTCGCGAAAAGCGGATTTCGAGTCTTCAGCGAGACCGTTGCCGGAGGAAGCATCGTTTCAGGATTCGCCGTTCCGGGCCTCGCAAACTCCACGCGGAATCAGCTCGATGGTCTCACGGCTCTGGCGAAATCAATGGGAGCCGGGGGATTGATCTATATGAAAGTCACTGAGGGGGGAATCGAAAGTTCGGTTGACAAATTCGTTTCACCAGGAGAGAAGCAGGCGATCGTCGAAAGAATTGGAGCGCAGAGGGGTGATCTCTGCTTGATTGTAACCGGCCCCTGGCAAAAGACACTTTCAGTCTTGGGGGCTCTCAGACTCGAAATGGCAGACCGCTTGAATCTCATTCCTCACGATGTCTGGAATCTACTCTGGGTGACGGACTTTCCGTTGCTGGAATACGATTCGGAAGAAAAGCGATTTGTTGCCGTTCATCATCCCTTCACATCACCGAAATTCGAAGATGTGGGAATGCTTGATTCCGATCCTGGCAAAACCCGCGCACGTGCCTATGATCTTGTGCTGAATGGAAATGAGATCGCGGGTGGGAGTATCAGGATTCACGATTCGAAACTGCAAAGCAAGATGTTTACATTGCTCGGGATTGGTGAAGAGGATGCACGAAGGAAGTTCGGATTCATGCTCGATGCGTTTCGATACGGAGCCCCGCCGCATGGCGGAATCGCGTTTGGCTTTGACCGGATCGTCATGCTCCTCGCAGGAGAAGAGTCGATCCGCGAGGTCATTGCCTTTCCGAAAACATCGAGCGGCTTGTCACCCATGGATGATTCACCCTCTGAAGTCGACCAGAAACAGTTGGACGAGCTGGGGATCGGTCGCCTCAAAAAATAGGCTGTACTCGTACGATCACTATCGGCGGAGGACTCATGGTCGGAATCGTGGGATATGGCGCGTACCTTCCTCGCTACCGGATCAAAGCCGAGACGATTGCTCGGCAGTGGGGGGCAGATGCAGAGGCAATCAAGCGGGGGCTTCAACTCACCGAAAAAACCGTTCCCGGACAGGACGAGGACACGATCACAATTTCCGTGGAGGCGGCCCGCGGCGCGATCCAGAGGGCGCAGATCGATCCGCAGGAAATTGGCGCAGTCTACATCGGATCCGAATCCCATCCATACGCAGTCAAACCGAGCGGAACGGTTCTGATTGACGCACTGGGAATTGGACCGCATGTTCATGTCGCAAGCTATGAGTTCGCATGCAAGGCCGGTTCGGAGGCGATGTATGTGGCCTACAGCCATGTGAAGTCCGGAGAAATGAAATACGCACTCGGAATCGGGGCTGATACTTCCCAGGGGGCCCCCGGCGACGCTCTTGAGTATTCTGCTTCGGCGGGAGGAGCGGCGTTCATCATGGGGACCGAACGCGTCGCGGCAGAGATCCTTTTCACTCATTCGTACACTTCAGACACCCCTGATTTCTGGCGGCGCGAGGGTGAATTCTATCCACGACACGCAGGACGATTCACCGGTGATCCGGCGTACTTCAAACACATTGTGGGAGCGGGGCAGGCTCTGCTGGAGAAATCGAAACTTGCGCCGAAGGATTTCACACACGCCGTCTTTCACATGCCGAACGGAAAATTTCCGCAGGAAGCCGGTCGTCGACTGGGATTCACCAAGCAGCAACTGGAATTTGGATGGATTGTGCCATTGATGGGCAACACCTACTCGGGTTCCTCCCCGACAGGACTTGCCGCGATCCTCGACGTGGCCAATCCGGGCGATCTCATCTTCATGGTGTCGTTTGGTTCGGGAGCGGGGAGTGATGGATTCGTCTATCGGGTGACCGAAGAGATCAAGGCGATAAAGGATCGCGCGCCGAAGGTGCGATCAATGCTGGACAACGGCAAGATTTATCTGGACTACGGCCAGTACACGAAGCATAGACACAAAATCAAACTCAACGAATAAGGAGGCCCCCAATGAGAGACGTCTATGTAATCGGGGCTGGGATGACGCCGTTCGGAGAATTGTGGAACAAGTCGATTCGCGAGATCTTCGTCGATGCGGCCATGTTGGCAATTGAAGATGCCGGTGTCGACCACATCGATTCACTGTACGTTGGATCGATGTCTCCGGGATTGTTTGTCGGTCAGGAACATTTGGGACCGGTCGTCGCAGATTTCCTCGGGGTGACTCCAGTGCCGGCGACGCGCGTCGAATCGGCGTGCGCATCGGGCGGCGTATCGTTTCGGCAGGCTTTTCTCGAGGTGGCTTCGGGCGTGAGTGAGATTGTTCTTGCAGGAGGCGTGGAGAAAATGACCGATGGCGCCGACGTCACGGAGGCGCTTGCGACCGCAGCCGATCAGGAGTATGAAGTCTACCATGGGGTCACATTTCCAGGGTTGTACGCCATGATTGCGCGGGCCCACATGCACCAATTCGGGACGACACGCCAACAACTGGCGGAGGTCGCGGTGAAAAATCACCGAAATGGAATGAAGAATCCAAACGCGCAGTTTCGATCGGAAATCACAAATGAGCAAGTTGTAAAGTCCACGATGGTGGCGGATCCATTGCGGCTTCTCGATTGTTCACCCGTCAGCGATGGCGGCGCGGGAGTCATCCTGGCATCTGCCGACGTGGCAAAGAAAATGAAGAGCCGCGCTGTCAAGGTGATCGCCTCGACTCAGGCCTCGGACACCATTGCCCTCCATGACCGAACCGACCTTACCACACTCGGTGCGGTAGTCCGTGCCGCCGAAAAAGCGTACGCTATGGCAGGGAAGAAGCCGAGCGACGTCAATCTCGCAGAAGTCCATGATTGTTTCACGATCGCAGAAATCGTGATCTCGGAGGATTTGGGATTCTTCGAGAAGGGGAAAGGGGGAGAGGCCGTTGAGAAAGGGTTGACCGCTCGAGAATGCGGAAAGATCCCCATCAATTCCAGCGGGGGGCTGAAATCGAAAGGACATCCTGTGGGCGCAACCGGCATTGCTCAGATTATCGAACTCTACGAGCAACTCACAGGACGCGGCGGCGAGCGACAGGTGAAGAAGGCAAATATCGGTCTTGCCCAGAACATGGGTGGGAGCGGCGCCAGCTGTGTCATCCATATCCTGGAGGCCATATGATCTCACCGCGATACGCAAGGGAAATACCACAGCGATATCAACTCGTGGCGGCGCGATGTACGTCGTGTGGAACAATCGGATTCCCTCCACGACGCGTCTGCAAACACTGCCGCGGCAGACAATTTGAGCCGACAAAGCTCGATAGTGATGGAAAAATCCTCACCTTCACGATTATCCGCGTTGGGGCTGATCGGTTTTCGAAGCAGACCCCGTACGCCGTTGCCGTCATCGAGCTCAACGACGGCACTCGACTCACGGCGCAAGTAACCGATTGCGAGCTGGAAAGTCTTGAAATTGGGCAAAAAGTCCGGCTTGTTTTTCGCAAGATTCAGGAGGATGGAAAAGCAGGAATCCTCTGTTATGGCTACAAGGCAATCTGTGTCTGATTCCAACCCTTGTCCATAGACGTTCTCGATCAAGGAGCAGTTGTGAAGGAGAGTGTTCGCATTGCATCCGGTCAGGGTTTTTGGGGTGATCTTCCCAATGCGCCGATCGATCAGGTCACGAAGGGACCGATCGACTACATCATGATGGATTTTCTGGCGGAAGTAACGATGTCCATCATGCAGAAGCAGAAGAAGCGAAATCCTGAGCTTGGGTACGCCAGAGACCTCATAACAATCATTGATCAGATTCTGCCCGTCTGTGTGGAAAGGAAAATCAAGATTATCACAAACGGAGGCGGAGCGAATCCGCGCGCTTGCCGCGATGCCGTGTTCGCTTGTGCCCGCACGCATGGCATCAAAGGGTTGAAGATTGGAACCGTGTATGGCGACGACATCCTGCCTCGACTCGACGGCTTGCGCAAGAAGGGGATGTTGTTCACCAATCTGGAAACAGGTCGGACAATCGAGCATATCGGCCACAAGATTCTAAGCGCGAATGTCTATTTTGGCGCGATGCCGATCGTGAAGGCCCTTCGCCAAGGAGCACAGATCGTCATCACGGGCCGCACGACCGACACCGGATTGACCCTTGCTCCGATGATTCACGAATTCGGATGGAAACAAAACGAGTGGGACAAACTGGCCGCTGGCACCGTTGCCGGCCATATACTGGAATGCGGCGGCCAGGCGTCCGGCGGGAATTTTTCCGGTGATTGGCGTTCGGTCCCCGATCTGGCCCATATCGGCTTCCCGATCGCCGAGGCGCATGCGAACGGTGACGTCGTTATCACGAAACACGAAGCCACCGGTGGAATGGTAACGATGCAAACCGTGAAGGAGCAGTTGCTGTACGAAATTGGCGACCCACGTACGTACATTACTCCGGACTGCATCGCCGATTTCACATCGATCGAGTTGTCGGATGACGGGAAAGATCGGGTCAAGATCTCCGGCGTCAAAGGTCGGGCAGCAACGGATACGTACAAAGTCTCAATGTCGTACCTGGACGGATATACGGCGTTCGGCACCCTCACGTATGCTTGGCCCGATGCCCTCGAGAAGGCAAAAGCGGCGGACGAAATCCTGAGAACCCGACTCAGCGATATGGGGCTGGCCTACGAAGAGATACGTTCCGAATTCCTGGGATACAATTCATGTCACGGTCCTCTCGCGCAAAAAATCGATGATGTCAATGAAGTCGTCCTTCGCGTCGGAGTGCGCAGCCATGATCACAGGGCGGTGGAAGCCTTTGGGAGGGAGATCGCTCCCCTCATCCTCACAGGTCCACCGACCGTGACGGGATTTTCCGGAGGCCGGCCAAAACCGAGCGAGGTGATAGCGTACTGGCCGGCCCTGATTGCCAAACAGTGCGTCACGCCACGTGTGGTGGTGAAAGAGGTGTAAATGAAAGTGAAGCTTCTCGATATTTGTCATGCTCGTTCGGGAGACAAAGGGGACAGTGCGAATATTGGTCTCGTGGCGCGAAAGCCGGAATTCTATCCAATCCTCGAGCAATATGTTACGGCGGAGGCCGTGAAGAAACATTTTGACGGAATAGCCCTCGGGTCGGTCGAGCGATACGAGCTTCCCAATCTCTGGGCACTCAACTTTATCCTGAACAACGCCCTCGGTGGGGGCGGAACCCGCTCGTTGAAGAATGATGCGCAGGGGAAGACTCTATCCACCGCCCTGCTCAGGATGGTAATCGATGTCAATGAATCAGTGGATCTGTAGATTGGGAGGATGAACGATGTTCGAGGAGTTGAAAGAACGGCTGGAGGAGGAAAGGAATCGATTGCAGGCCCTGCGGGGGTTTCTTTGACCTCGATGTCAAAGAAAAAGAATACCAGGAACTCCAGCAAAAGACCGCTGCCCCGGAATTCTGGGATGACAATGTTTCGGCGCAGAAGATCATCCAGGAGATGAACTCCAGAAAAGAATGGATCGACCAATGGAAAGCACTTTCCGCGCGAGCCGAGGAGATTTCCGTCCTCATTGAGCTCGGAGAGGAAGCCAACGATACCGGGACGGCGGACGAAGTGGAGCGAGATCTCGATTTGTTGCAGCAGGGGATCACTGATCTGGAATTCCTGAATATGCTGAGCGGCGAGGATGATGAGAAGAATGCTCTGCTGACGATTCATTCAGGCGCCGGAGGAACTGAATCGCAGGACTGGGCGGAAATGCTGCTGCGGATGTACACCCGATGGTGCGAGCGGAACAAGTTCAAAGTCAATCTCGTCGACTTGCTGGAAGGGGAAGGAGCGGGCATCAAAAGCGCGACGCTCGAGGTTGTCGGCAAATATGCGTACGGGTATCTCAAAGCTGAAAATGGTGTCCACCGCTTAGTGCGGATCTCTCCGTTCGATGCGAATGCCCGCCGTCATACCTCGTTTGCGTCAGTATTCGTCTACCCTGAAATTGAGGATGATATTGAAATTGAGATTAATCCCGCGGATCTGAAGATCGATACCTACCGTTCCGGCGGGAAAGGGGGGCAGAATGTGAACAAGGTGGAGACAGCCGTTCGGATCACTCACGTGCCATCCGGCGTTGTCGTTGCCTGTCAGCAGGAACGATCGCAGCACCAGAATCGCGAGCGAGCGATGAAGATGCTGAAGTCGCGATTGTATCAACTCCGTCGGGACGAAGAAGAGGCACGGATGAACGCGCTGGAAAGCACGAAGAAGAAGATTGAGTGGGGGAGCCAGATCCGCTCCTATACCTTCCAGCCGTATACGCTGGTCAAGGACCATCGCACGGGGTACGAGACCGGTAACGTCCAGGCCGTGATGGATGGTCACATCGATGAATTCATCAGAAGCTATCTGCTTGAGCAAAGTAGCACGAAATAGCGGTTCCGCCGACGTGCATCTACCATAGGACCAACGATGCGGTTTTCGCTCTTTGTCGCGCGTCGATATTTGCGCTCCCGCCACCATCGAGGCTTCATTTCGTTCATTACTGGCATCGCCATCATCGGTGTCGCGTTGGGCGTTGCCACTCTCATCATCACACTCTCCATCCTCCGGGGATTTGAGCGAACGATCAGGGACAATGTGGTCAGCTTCACGGCCCACATGCAGTTGTTTGGATTCTCGAACCTGCCTCTCCAAAACCCGGAATTTGCCGTGCAGCGCGTCAAGGAACGATTCCCGGAGGTAAGAGAAATCGCTCCCTATGTTGCTCGGGAAGCGTTGATCCGATCGTCGGTCGACATCGACGGAATCATCCTGAAGGGCGTGGATCCGGAGAATGATATCTCTGCGGCACGATACCGGCTTGCCGGGGGGGTCTATGATTTGAAGGAGCGGGGGGGGAGTATCCAACCAATTATCCTCGGCAAACGACTCGCAGAGAAGCTGGAGACTGTGGTCGGTGATACGGTCCTTGTCTTTGCGCTTGGTGGGCTGACGATATCGATGGCCGAGACCCGTGTCATGGCGTTCGAAGTGGTGGGCACCTTTGACACTGGGATGGCGGAATACGATGCGAGCTACGCCTATGTTCCACTTGCATCGACGCAGCGGCTCTTCCAGTTTGGACGGGCGATTTCTGGTTTTGACATCCTCGTCCATGATCTGGCCCGACTCGATGCGCTCTCGGAGGAAATCCCTTCCGATCTCGGCTATCCGTACTATGCACGCACGATGTATCAGATATATCGCAATCTCTTTGCGTGGGTCGATCTCCAGAAGAAGCCGGTGCCGATCATCCTGGGGCTGATCATCGTTGTCGCGACGGTCAACATTATCGGGACGTTGTTGATGATGGTGATGGAAAAGAGCATGGATATCGGCGTCCTCCGGACGTTGGGGGCGGATCGGCGAACGATCAAGAATGTCTTCCTCCTCCAGGGGATGATTATCGGGGTGGTCGGCACGTTGATCGGAAATCTCTTGGGATATCTCCTTGTCCTGGTCGAAATGGAATACAAGCTGATATCCCTACCGTCCGCGATCTATTACATGTCGAGCGTTCCAATTGAACTCTCGGCGCTGAATTTCTATCTCGTGAGTGCAGTTGCACTCGTCCTTTGTTTCTTTTCCTCGGTTGTACCGGCACGGATCGCGAGCGGCTTGGATCCTGTGAGACTATTCAAGTTTGGAAAATGAATGTTGCGAGAGTCATAGCGCTCCGATACCTGTTTTCGCGCGAGCGATTAGGATTTGTAAACGCGATTTCGATCATCTCGATTGTCGGTGTCACGATTGGGGTGGCCGCCCTCATCGTCGTCCTGTCGGTGTTCAACGGTTTCAATGGCCTCGTGACGTCGATTCTGGTGAATTTCGATCCACACGTACGCGTGGAACGACCGATCCGCGGAGATGCCGGTTCGTACGAAGAGGTTCAAGAGTTCCTCAGCCAAGAGAGGGACGTGGCGGTCTTTGCACCGTATGTGAGCGGGAAGGCCCTGATCGTTTCGAAGAATGTGAATCGGGTGGTGAACATCAAGGGAATCGATGCCGAAAAAACACGCCGTGCAACGGGACTTGCGGATCGGATCGTGCTCGGCGCATTAAGCTTCGAGGATCGCAATGTCAACGGGATCGTGTTGGGGCTCACGCTGGCTGACCGGCTGGGATCGGTTGTCGGCGATACGCTCGTCATGGTCAGCCCCGCGGGATCCGAGCCGGCGTTGCTCCAGATGGGTCAACCTCTGATCCGGAAATTCATTGTCGCTGGCATCTATGAATCAAACAACAAAGAGTACGACGGATACTATGCGTATGTGTCCTTGCCGATTGCGCAAGAATTTTTCAAATTGGGTGAGAAGATTCATGGCTTCGAGATCCGGCTCCGGCGCTTTGAGGACTCATATGCGTTCAAAGAGACGCTGACGGAACGATTCGGTGATGCGTATCGAGTCCTTTCCTGGTATGACCTTCATCGGGATCTGTTCACCGTCATGCAGATTGAGCGTTGGATCGCATATCTGATTCTCTCCCTCATTGTCGGCGTTGCTTCCTTCAACTTGCTTGGCTCCTTGACCATGTCTGTCATCGAAAAAACACGGGATATCGGTGTACTGCGGGCCATGGGTACGACGCGGCAAACCGTAACGCTCGTATTCATGTTGCAGGGGGTATTTGTGGGAATCCTGGGTGCCGCGACTGGTCTCACCCTCGGGATGGGACTCCTGTATCTGCAGAGGGAATATCATCTCTTCCCGCTCGATCCATCCGTGTACATCATTCCGGCGATTCCGGTCCAGATCGTGTGGTCCGATATTCTTCTGGTCACAGCCACTGCGCTCGTGTTTTGTTCGTTGGCCGCATGGTATCCGGCTCGCCGTGCCGCAACTCTCATACCTGCCGAGGCTATCCGATGGGAGTAACGAAGAAAAGAGAGCTTCTGCGCGCTACCGGTGTCGTGAAGGAATTTCCTACGGGACGTGACCAAACGCTTCTTGTCCTCCGCGGTTTGGAGCTCACCGTCACGGAAGGGGAGTTCCTCATCATAGTCGGTCCGTCCGGTTCGGGGAAGAGCACGCTGCTTCACATTCTTGGAGGGTTGGAGCGTCCGACATCGGGCGAGGTCTTCATTGAGGGAGAGAACCTTTTTGCATTTCCCGACGATGCGCTCGCGAGTTTTCGCAATGGCAGTCTGGGATTCATTTTTCAGTTTCACCATCTCCTTCCGGAATTCACGGCGCTTGAAAATGTTCTCATGCCCGCGTTGATTCGCAAAGAATCATTGTCTCATGCGCGCGAGCGGGGCAAGCACCTTCTCGCCGAAGTCGGTCTGGCCGACCGGTTGAACCATCGGCCGGTCGAGCTGTCGGGTGGTGAACAGCAGCGCGTTGCAGTGGCGCGGGCACTCATCAACGAGCCTCGGCTTGTCCTGGCTGATGAGCCTTCCGGAAATCTGGACGTGGAAAATGGGAATCGTCTTCACCAGCTGATCATGGATATGTCGCGTCGGAAGGGAACTACGTTTGTTATTGCGACTCACAACCCGGATCTGACAACCCGGGGAGATCGTGTCATGCGGTTGAGCGAAGGGAAACTTACGAACGTCGTGGAATAAAAATTTTTTACTGGATAAATTTTTTCCCTTGACATTGCAGACAAATCATATCATATTTCGTCCGACCTCAACAACAGTTTCTCCCCTGACTGTTGTTCATTCCATGGTCAAGCCCGGCGTTCCCCCCCAACGCTGGGCTTTTTGTTACAACGGAGAAGAACCAATCTATGGGCCGTCAGGAACGAATGACATCGAAAAAGGCAATCCCTGAAGTTTTGCCATTCACGAAAACGAACTACTTCATCCTGCTCGCAGGGATTGTGTGTATCGTGTTCGGATACCTTGCGCTCTCGACAGAGCCGTGGGACGGATCGATGGCGCTGGTCGTGGCGCCGATCCTCCTGGTTCTGGGGTATTGCGTTGTGATTCCCGTCGGCATCATGTATCGGAAGAAATCCGTCCAGGAATCTTCATAAGAGCGCGGATGCGCGGTGAGAAGACCCCCGGTTTTGTAAAAGTTGCTGTTTGTTGATATATTAGATGAGTGCTACACCGTAACGCGATCCGAAGGGCGTGTAGCTCAGGGGTAGAGCATCTGCCTTTTAAGCAGAGGGTCGATGGTTCGAATCCATCCACGCTCACGAATCAAACCCGACGCTGATCGATCATGTGATAACATACGTGGTATTTATTTCAGTGCCCGGATGGTGGAACTGGCAGACACACCGTCTTGAGGGGGCGGCGCCCGAAAGGGCATGCGAGTTCAAGTCTCGCTCCGGGCACTCCACCAATTTCAATTCAGCTATGAGGAGGGTGATGACATCATGAGGCTTTCTCTCCGTGTCTTCTGCTTCGCTCTTGCACTGGGTGTTGTTGCCGCGTGTTCGACGGCCATCGCCCAGGAGAAGAACGACGCGGATAAACTATACAATGAGGGAAACGCGCGATACAAGTCGGGTAACTATCAGGGCGCGATCGAGAAGTACACCGAAGCGTTGAACATCGTTGGCGATTATCGCTACCACTATCAGCGCGGGTTGAGCTACAAAAACAGCCGCCAATACGACAGGGCCGTCTCAGATTTTGAGGCCGCCATCAGCCTGAAGAAGGATTTCGCAATCGGTTTCAATGCCCTTGGTGGCGTCCATCTTCTGGTCGGCGACTACGACAAATCAATCGAATCCTTCAAACTTGCCGCGAAGAACGACCCACGGCTCGATCGATCCCGAAAAGGAATTGGTGAGGCCTATGCCGGGAAGGCCCAACAACTTCTCGACGCCGGGAAGTTTGAAGGCGCGGGCGTGCTGCTGGATGAAGCACTGACCGAACATTCCGAAAACGCGAAGCTCTACCTCATTGCCGCCAGAGTCTACAACAGACTCGAGAACGCGGAAAAGTCGATCAGCTCCGCTCAAGAGGCGATCAAGCTGAAGAAACGGGGAGCGATGGGAGCCGAGTACTTCGAGCTTGGCATCGGATACAAAAAGCTCAATGATTTCGAGAAAGCACGAGCCGCCTTCATGGAGGCGAAGAAAGACCCGACCTATAGCCGAAACGCGCAGTACGAGCTCGATGGATTGAAGGGAAGATAGCTGGCTGTTTCCTTGCATCGAAGAAGGGACGGTGATATCATCGTCCCTTTTTTTTGTTTCTCCGGCGATGACCTCTCGTTGACAGGTGGGATGGATGTTTTCGTGCCGTCCCCGTCAATTGATTTTGGCAGCGAAAGATTGTACTTTTTCGAGCGCCATATGCAGAGCGCCGTCCATATCATTGTGAAAGGCCTTGTTCAGGGGGTCGGATTCCGATATTTCGTCTACCGGAAAGCCGTGTCGTACGGCCTGAAAGGATTTGTCCGCAATCTTGTGAACGGGGATGTGGAAATCGTAGCCGAGGGGGATCGTTCTCTTGTGGAAGAATTGATAAAAGACACCAAGGTGGGACCGCGCGCGGCGCACGTGCTCGATCTGAAGCTGGAATGGCAGAAGCCGACGGACTCCTATCGTGATTTTGGAATGGGATAATCATGGCGCCGAACGACGTACGAATCGGCTTTGGATATGACGTTCATCGATTCACCCGCGGTCGTAAGCTTCGACTGGGGGGAGTGACGATCCCGCACAACATGGGACTCGCAGGGCATTCCGACGCGGACGTTCTCCTCCATGCAATATGCGACGCTGTGCTCGGCGCGGCCGCGATGGGAGATATCGGCCGTCATTTTCCTGACACGGACACCAAATACAAAGGGATTGCAAGTCTCAGACTGCTCCGGGAGGTGAGGAACATTGTCCGTCGGAACAGTTTCGCAGTCGTCAACGTCGATAGCACGGTGGTGTTGGAAGCTCCCAAAATCGCCCCTCATGCGGAAAAGATGCGCCGGAACATTTCCCGTGCCCTTGGCATCGAGGAAGACCGGGTCTCGGTCAAGGCCTCGACGAATGAGACCCTGGGATTCGTCGGGAGGGGAGAGGGGTGTGCTGCCTTCGCTGTCGTCTCACTCAGGCAAACGATCTGAATTGGTCTGAATGTGGAAGATCTCATTCACGCGCTTTCGACGCTTAATCCCGTTTGGATCTATTTTGCCGTTCTCGCCATAGCTTACCTCGAAAACATCTTTCCCCCTTTTCCAAGTGATGTCATGATTGTCGCGGCTGGCTCCTTCGTCGGGTTCAGCCGGGTCGATTTCCTGACGTTGTGGATCTTCGCAACGGTGGGGAGCACTCTGGGATTCGTCTCGATGTTCTTGATTGGCCACTGGTTCGGCGACAAGATCTTGGAGGAGGGAAAGATCAAGTTCATCCCGCTCGACCAGTTGCATAAGGCCGAGGGATGGTTCCGAAAGCATGGCTACGCCCTCATCGTTGCCAATCGGTTTCTCGCAGGAACGAGAGCGATAGTCTCCTTTTTTGCCGGATTGTCGGAGCTCGTACTTTGGAAAACGACTGTCCTTTCGTTTCTGAGTTCGTTGATCTGGAACCTCATTCTGATTTACGCGGGCAAGGCGCTGGGCGATAGTTGGAAAGAAGTACCGTATTATCTCGAGGCGTATAGCACTTTCGTCACCACGGTGATTCTGGTGATTGTTCTTCTCCTGGTGGCGAAGTACATATACTCCCGACGCTCAACCAATGGAAATCGAGGAAGCGACGCCACATCGAAGGGGCAGAAACCGGACCGATGATGATGGAATTCCTGTATTCGATTGACAAAGCACTCTTTGTATTCTTCAATCAGACGCTCCAGAATTCTGTTCTCGATATTGTGATGCCGTTCTTGACGGACTTGAATAAAAGTCCCGTGGTCTTGGTAACCGTCGGCGTCCTTTGGATTGCCCTATTGGTGAGGGGGGGAAGAAACGGAAGAGCCGCTGCCCTCCTCCTGGTGCCAACGATTGCCTTCAGCGACCAGCTCAACAGCTCTTACGTCAAGCACTTGTTTGAACGGATCCGTCCGTGTCACGTTCTGGATGACGTCCGCCTGCTTGTGAATTGCGGGAGTGGCTTTTCGTTTCCGTCATCTCATGCAGTGAACAACTTCGCCGGGGCATTTGTGCTGGCCTATTTCATTCCGCGAGGGGCCTGGGGATTCTGGATTTTTTCGTCTCTCGTGGCGTTCAGCCGAGTCTATGTGGGAGTCCACTATCCGGCGGATGTTGTTGCCGGCGCCCTGCTTGGCGTTGGGTGCGGTGCACTCGTCGTGATCGGATATGAGCGGATCGCAAAGGCGGTTCGCGACCGAAAAATATGTCAGCCTCAGGAACATGACATTTCGTCCGATGAAATTGATAACGCAGACAACAACGAGAAGTAACGTCGTTCTGGCCGTGCTGTCGGGGATATTGCTCGGAGTCTCGTTCCCTCCTTCTCCGCTCTATTCGCTCGCGTACGTCGCGCTCATTCCTCTGATCTACTTGCTGGATCGGATGGAGAATGCAAAGCAAGTGATCCGTTACAGCTATCTTGCGATGTTCGTGTTTCACGTGCTCACGCTCTACTGGGTGGGGGGGTTCACCCACGGAAGCGACCCGTACCTGATGGCGGCCGGCACCGCACTGTTGATTGCACATCCCATGTTCTACTGGCTCCCCATTCTCGCCTATTGGTGGGTAAAGAACCGAGTGGGGGGATTGGCGGCGCTTCTGGCTTTTCCATTTTTCTGGATCACATACGAATACTCCCACTCGCTCTCCGAGTTCTCCTTCCCTTGGATTGCCCTGGGGAACAGTCAGGCAAACGAGGTATACCGCATTCAGATGGCCGAATTCACTTCCGTGTACGGTCTCTCGTTCGTGATTCTTTGCTTCAATGTCTTCGCGTACTGGTTGCTGGTGCAATTTATTACGAGGAAGGGGAAACTCTCCCTGCGATTCCTTCTGGGATCGGGCTTGGTGCTCTTCCTGTTCTATTTCGGACCGTGGATTTACGGTTGGGTCGTTATCGAGTCGCAGGAGGCAACGCCCTCTGGAGTACCCGTGAAAACTGGGATTATTCAGCCGAACGTCGATCCGTGGGACAAGTGGGGAGAGGGATGGGGGTCAAAATGGGAATCGTATCATCGGCAGTTCAATCTCCTTCTGCCGACCCTCGAGCAACGAAGAGACGATTCGCTCGATCTGCTGGTGTGGCCGGAGACGGCGATTCCCTTTCATGTGCTCCTGCCTCAGAACCGACCCTACCTTGAACAAATACGGGAGGGGATCCGAAGTTCCGGTGTGTCGCTCTTCACGGGCATTCCTTACGCGGAGTTCTTCGATCCCGGAAATGCCCCGGTGACGGCGAGGAGAGCTGCCGACGGAGAGCGCCTCGTCGAATATTACAACTCGGCGACACTTTTCTCGCCGATGGAATCAACTTCTGTAGTTCACAAGAAAGTGGTGCTCGTACCGTTTGCAGAGCGAGTTCCGTATGCTGAGACCCTCACGTTCCTGGTTGAACCGCTGAAGTGGAACGTTGGAATCAGCGGGTGGGGAAAGGGGAAGGACCTCGTGATCTTCGCGATGCAGACGCGGCGGGGGGAGACGGTGCGATTCTCCGGGATGATCTGCTATGAATCAGTGTATCCCAACTTTGTGCGCCGTTTCGTGAAGAACGGAGCAGAATTCATTATCATTGTGACGAACGACAGCTGGTGGGGCAATACGTCGGGCGCCTATCAACACGCTGCCTATGCTTCTCTGCGGGCAGTCGAGAATCGTCGGTGGATCGTCCGATCAGCGAACGGGGGGATTTCTGCGTTTGTCGATCCGTGGGGGCGGAGGTACTTGCAGACGAAGATGTATGCTTCGGCAGATATTGCTCATCCGATCTACGCGAGAGACGACGAGACGTTCTACGCACGCCACGGTGATGTCTTTGCATTGGTCTGCGCCGGTCTGTCCGGCGGCATCATTCTTCTTACGCTCGTGTTTCGCCGAAAGCGAGGAGTTGACGTTGAATGCTGACAGAGTAATAGACCTTCGGAGTGATACCGTTACGAGGCCGACGCGGAACATGCGCGACGCCATGGCGCGTGCGGAGGTGGGTGACGATGTGTTCGGCGAAGATCCGACCGTGAACGCACTGCAAGAGAAGCTTGCAGGATTGTTCGGCATGGAAGCTGCGATCTTCGTTCCATCCGGGGTGATGGCTAATCAGTTGGCGATCAAGGTCCACACCCAACCAGGCAACGAGATTATAGTCGAGTGGGAGTCCCACATCTTCAACTACGAGACTGCCGGTCCATCACTCCTCTCAGGTGTCCAGATGTTCCCCCTGAAGGGGGAGCGCGGCATCATTTCGGCTGAGCAAGTCGCACAAGCCATTCGTCCGGCGGCGTACTATATGCCGCGCACGACACTGATCTGTCTGGAAAACACACACAACATGGCGGGTGGAATGATCTATCCGATCGACCAGATCGGCGAGATCAGTGCCCTGGCGAAAGCAAGGGGGATCCGTCTTCATCTCGACGGGGCGCGTCTGTGGAATGCGTGTGTCGCAACGGGGAATTCCCCCCGCGCGTACGCGCGGTACGTCGATTCAGTGGCCGTTTGCTTTTCCAAGGGGCTGGGTGCGCCCATTGGCTCGGCGCTCGTCGGCTCACGCGAGGCAATCGAACGAGCACGAACCTATCGAAAGATTTTTGGCGGTGGTATGCGACAGGTGGGTGTGATTGCGTCTGCTGCCGCCTACGCCATGGAGCACCACGTCGATCGTCTCAAAGACGATCACGAGAACGCTCGCGCCCTCGCAGCCGGTATTGCGGGTCTCGATTGGCTTGCCCTGGACGTCGAGTCCGTGCAGACCAATATTCTCATCATCGATGTTTCGCGATCCGGTCAAACGGCTGAGACAGTCATTGAAAAGATGCGTGCGGACCATGTGCTCCTTTCGCCGGCAGGTTCACATCGGATCCGAGCGGTGACACACCTCGATGTAACGCGCGAAGACATCGAGAACGCAATTCGTTCCTTCAAGAACCTCTCATTCTGATCCGGTGTTGAGACGATCCAACGAGTGGATTCTTGATCAACTCTCATTCTGAACAATGGAGGGGGACTTCACGATGAATCCGACTGAAAAAAACCCGGGAGAGAACAACAACACGGCCAAAATGATGCAGCGATTGATCGAGGGACAGGAAGATTCATGGCGTATCTTCCGGATCATGGCCGAATTCGTCGATGGATTCACCATGATGGCGAAACAGGAAAATCTTGTTTCGATCTTCGGTTCCGCTCGCGTGAAGCCGGGCTCCAGGTACTACGACCTTGCGGTGCGCGTCGGAGAAGAACTGGTTAAGAGGGGATTCAATGTGCTCACTGGCGCTGGTCCGGGAATCATGGAGGCGGGCAACAGAGGCGCTCAGCGGGCGGGGGGAGCATCGGCGGGCGTGAACATCGACCTGCCCTTCGAGCAGGGAAGCAATCCCTACGTTGATCGCGAACGGGTCGTGACGTTCCGACATTTCTTTGTCCGGAAGGTGATGTTTGTGAAGTATGCACACGGCTTCATCGTGCTGCCGGGCGGATTCGGAACTCTTGACGAGTTTTTCGAGGCTCTCACCCTGATTCAGACGAGGAAGACCAAAACGTTTCCGCTTGTTTTGATGGGACGGGAGTATTGGGCCGGACTTATCGAATGGATCAAGGGAACGGTATTGGCAAGCGGGATGATCTCAGCCGACGACCTCGATCTTTTCTTCATCACGGACGACCCTGTTGAGGCCGCTGAAATGGTGGCGGAATTCTATCGGGAGCACGTAAGTGTGAAAAACTTCTAGATAATTCCCTTGCATCTCCCTAAGGGATGTCGTATATTTGTGTGCCGCAGTTGATAGCCCGCCTACGGGCTATTTTTTTTGGAGGAATTTTGATTGGTCGAAATTCAGCAGAAAATTGAAGAAGCGCTCGTTCCGATTCTGGCAACACGCGACGCCTACTGCGTCCACGTGCACGTTCACAACGAACGACGCGGGAAACTGGTGCAGGTCTACGTGGATACGGACGAGGGGATTACCATCGAGGCATGCGCCCAAATCAGTCGTGAACTGTCGTCGGTCATCAACGCGAACAGTCTGATCCACGGGACCTATCGGATCGAAGTCTCTTCTCCGGGGGTGGGACAACCCCTCAGATTGCTGCGGCAGTACCGAAAGCGGCTCGGCAAGAAAATGCGAATCAAACATCGAATTGAGGGTGAGGTTGTGGTAACCCGGGCGGTTCTCGAGGCTGTCCACGATGATCGTCTGAGCTTCATCGATGAAAAGAATAACCGACTCGTTCTGATGCAGTCGGAAATCCTGGAGGCGCGGGAAGAGCTTCCCTGGTAGATCGTGGCCGTCCCGGCCTGTCGCGGTTGAATGATATTTGTCTGGAGGAATCAATGAATCACGAAATCACTGAATCATTCGCTCAAATGGTTCGTGAGAAGGGAATCGACAAAGATATTCTTATCGGAATCATCGAAGATATCTTTGGAATGATGGTACGGAAGCGGTATGGGGCCGAGGTCCGTTTTGATGTGGTCGTGAATATGGACAAGGGGGACATCGAAATCTACCTCGAAAAGGAGGTGGTGGATGAGGTGACGGACCCGACGACGCAAATTCATATCGACGAGGCGCGGCAAAAATCCGATGAAGATATTGAGGTTGGTGAAGAATTTGTGGAAATCATCCCCCTTCAGGCGTTTGGTCGGCGGCTTGTCGTGAGCGCGAAACAGAATCTCAATCAACGTATCAAAGAGATTGAGAAAGAAACCATCTACAACGAATACACAAGTTCCTTGAACGAAATTGTTGTCGGCGAAGTCTATCAGATTCGAAAGGGGCGAGGCGAAATCCTCGTCATGCACAACCGAACTGAGATCATTCTTCCCCGGAGCGAGCAGATCTACAAGGAGCGGTACAAGAAGGGGGATACCATCCGCGCGCTCGTGAAGGAGGTCCGCAAGGGGACGAGCAATCCTGTTGTTGTGATCTCGCGGACAGACCCGACGTTTCTCCTGCGCCTCTTTGAAATCGAGATTCCGGAGATCTATGATGGGATCATCGAGATCAAGCGGATCGCGCGTGAACCGGGTGACCGGGCAAAAGTGGCGGTGGTTTCCCATGATGATCGGATCGACGCGGTCGGAGCCTGTGTCGGGATGAAGGGCGTGCGCATCCATGCCATCGTTCGCGAGTTAAACAACGAAAACATCGACGTGATCAACTACTCCGACGATCCGGTTGTATTTGTGACTCGCTCCCTGGCCCCGGCAAAACTGAAGAACGTTCAGATTGACAGTGAAAACAAGAAGGCCACTGTCCTGGTGGAGGCCGATCAAGTTTCCCTCGCCATTGGGAAGAATGGACAGAACGTCCGGCTCGCATCGAAACTCACGGGATATGATATTCAGCTCGTGAAGGAAGCGGCAGAGGAAGAAGAATACGATATGGATCTCTCGGAATTCCGCGAGGAGCTCGGAGAGGTGCTGTTCCATCGATTCTTTGACGAGAACTTCAAGACCGCCCGGGATGTGCTCGATACGCCCGTCGAGACTCTTGTCTCGGAACTGGGAATCGAAGAAAGCCAGCTTCAGGAAATCCGGGCGATGCTGAGAAAGGGATTGGAGGAGGCTGAAGTCGAAGAGGAAGAAGAGGGCACACCCGAAGGCGAGCCGGCAGACGAACCGGTCGCCGAGGCTCCTGCCTCAGAACGCCTTGAGGAGGAAACGACAGACTCCCCCGAAGTCGAACCGGCAGAAGATGAAAAGAAAGAAATCACTGAGTAGGCGATCCTAACCCGTAGGACTCTATGGCAGACGCAGCCATCAAGAAAGTCAAAATCTACAAGCTCGCGACAGAGCTTAATCTCTCGAGTGAGACGATCATTGAGTTCCTTCGAAAGAAGGGATTCGAGGTGAAGAGTCACATGACCGTCGTCACGGAAGAAATGATGCAGCTCTTGATGGCTCATTTCAAGAAGGAAAAGGACAGCGCGGAACGGCATCAGCGGAAAGTCCGCGAATTTCGGTCAAGCCGAAAGAAGGAAACAGCTGGAAAGGACGAGAAGGGAGAGATCGAAGAGATCCCCGTTCGCGAAGTGGCTGCCGAAGCCGTAGTCAAAGAGCCATTAGATCGTGCCGAAGTACTCGAGCCATCGACGACATCGGACACCGCGATCGCTGAAGGGGAAATGCCCGCGGTCGCAGAGGGCGCAATCATGGGTGAATCTGAGGATACCGAGATCGCCGTCGCCGGCGAGGTGACAGCAAGAGACTCCGGCATCGAACCAGAAGCCACCATCGCAGGTCGCACCGACGCCGCGCCGAAAAAGACCGGCGCTCGAGAAGCTGCGCCGAAAGAACCAAAGCCGAAGGGAAAGCGGTCGGAGAGTCCGTTGGAGAAGGCCGTGTCGAGGGCACCGCGCGGCCTCAAGATCAAGGGAAAGCTCGATCTGCAGAAAACTACGGAAGAGACCCCTGGAGAGCCTGAAGAGAAGAAGAAGAAGAAGAAGAAGAAGGTTGTCGAGGACTCCCGAAAACAGAAGCCGGATGTGGCCGCTCCGGAAGAGACACAACGCACGCGAAAGCGCAAGAAATCCAGGCACGCGGAGGTCGACGAGGCCGAGGTCGAGCGGGCGATTCGAACGACTCTCGCCGGGATCGGTGACGAAAGTGCGGCCACACGAGCATCCCATCGAAAAAAGAAGCGGCTTGAGAGAGCTTTCGAGGAGCAGCGGATTCAGGAGGAGCTCGAGCGGGAGAAGACCATAGTCCGGGTGACGGAATTTGTGAGCGTGGGAGAGCTCGCCAACCTCATGCGGGTCTCTGTAGCCGAGGTCATCCAGAAGTGCATGGCGCTGGGCATGATGGTCTCGATCAATCAGCGTCTCGATCGTGATACCATCACGCTCGTTTCGGATGAGTTTGGATATCAGGTGAATTTTGAGCAGGAGTTTGCGCCGGAAATCCTCGATGATCACACCGACGATGAACAGAGTCTACAGCCCCGGCCTCCGGTGGTAACAATCATGGGGCACGTCGATCACGGAAAGACTTCTCTCCTTGACTATATTCGCCAGTCCAATGTTGTTGCGGGTGAATCGGGAGGCATCACGCAACATATCGGCGCGTACGAAGTTACACTGGATGACGGCAAGCAGATCACATTTCTCGATACGCCGGGTCACGAGGCGTTCACAGCAATGAGGGCACGAGGAGCACAGGTCACCGATCTCGTTGTCCTGGTCGTGGCGTCCGATGATAACGTGATGCCGCAAACGGTCGAAGCGATCAGCCATGCTCAGGCGGCGTCGGTTTCCATTATCATTGCGATGAACAAAATCGATCGGGCCGATTCGAACCCCGAACGGATTCGTCAGCAGCTTTCCGAAAAGGGAGTGTTGGTCGAAGAGTGGGGAGGGAAATACCAGTCGGTCGAACTCTCCGCAAAGACGGGCCTGAACGTCGATCAGCTTCTTGAGAAGATCCTCCTCGAAGCGGAGATTCTGAACTTGAGGGCCAATCCGATTCGGCCGGCCCGGGGTATCGTGATCGAAGCAGAACTTGACAAAGGAAAAGGAATCGTCGTTTCCGTACTCGTTCAGAAGGGAACGCTGCGCACGGGAGATGGTTTCGTCTGCGGAATGTTCAGCGGACGCGTCCGTGCGATGTTCGACGAACGCGGCAATCGGATCGAGGCGGCAAAGCCCTCTCAGCCGGTCCAGGTGATCGGGTTCGACGGCATTCCTCAGGCGGGTGACGTTCTTGTGGTGATGTCCGACGAGCGTGACGCTCGTGATATCAGTTTGAAGCGGCAGCAGCTGAAGCGAGAGCAGGATTTTCGCCAGCGTCGGTTGATCACGCTGGACGATATCTCGAGTCGCATTAAAGAGGGTCAGCTCCGCGAACTTCCGGTCATCGTCAAGGGGGATGTCGACGGATCCGTGGAGGCACTGTCGGATTCGCTGATGAGATTGTCGACTGCCGAAGTGGGAGTAGTGGTCGTACACAAGGGCGTTGGCGGCATTTCGGAATCGGATGTGCTCCTCGCAGCGGCGTCCGGCGCGGTGATCATTGGCTTCCACGTCCGCCCGAATCTTAATGCGCGGCGGTTGGCAGAACAGGAAAGTGTGGATATCCGTCTGTACGACATCATCTATGATGCCATCAATGAAATCCGAAGCGCACTGGAAGGTATGCTGGCGCCGTCGGTGTCGGAAGAAATTCTCTCCACCGTAGAGGTGCGAGAAGTGTTCAAGATGTCGCGTGTCGGCACTATCGCGGGTTGTTATGTGAAGGACGGGAAGATCGTGCGCAATGCGAAAGTGCGACTCATTCGGGATGGACTTGTGGTATTTACAGGTTCGATCGGATCGCTTCGACGATTCAAGGATGATGTGCGCGAAGTGGACCAGGGATTTGAGTGCGGTATCACTCTGGATGGATTCAATGATATCAAATTGGGGGATATCATCGAAACCTTCAAGATGGTCGAGACAAAGCGAAAGTTGTAAGAGGAGACGATGTCGATTCGAACCGACAAAGTGGCGTCGCTCGTGAAGCACGAGGTGAGCAGCGTCCTCCAGAGAAACTTCAGCATGGAGGAGTATGGATTCATCACTGTTACCGAAGTTCGGATGAGTCCCGATTTGAAAATCGCGAAGATCTATGTGAGCATTTTTGGGGATGTGACGAAAAAAGAAGGGACACTCAAAATGCTGGAGGAACAGCGACACTTCATTCGCGGTGAATTGGGACACAACGTTCGACTGAAGTATACGCCGACCATTCAGTTCTACCTTGACGAGACGCTGGATCACGCGATGAACATCGAGCAAATCCTCCACCAGATTCAAAAAGAATCCCCGAGAGATTCTAAGGATGAGTAGGCATGTCAGAGACATCCGTGAAATTGCAGGATCTCGATTTCAACGGCGATGGGGAAACGTTGTTTGTGGATAAGCCTCTGGATTGGTCCTCGTTTGATGTTGTTCGGTATCTCAAGAAACGGTACGATATCAGGAAAATCGGACACGCCGGTACGTTGGATCCGAACGCGACAGGTCTCCTCATCATCTGCACGGGTCGAAAAACGAAGGCCCTGCAGTCGTACGTGGGACTCGAGAAAGAGTACACAGGTGTGATGGAACTCGGCGTGCGAACCGACACCTTCGACTCAGAAGGAGTGGTTGTAGAGCGGAAGACGCTGGACGATGTCACCGACCAACGAATCCGTGATGTGCAATCGCTCTTCATCGGGAGGCAGTTGCAGGTTCCGCCGATGTTCTCGGCTGCGAAGTTCAAGGGAAAGCCGCTCTACAAATTGGCCCGTCGGGGCCGCACCGTTGAGCGGGAGGCCCGGGAGATCGAGATTGCGGAATTCGAAATCCTTGACATCAGCTTGCCGATGATCACGTTCCGCGTGGTGTGTTCGAAGGGAACGTATATTCGGGCGCTGGTTGAGGACTTTGGCATCACCCTCGGGTGTGGGGCAACGCTGCGAGAGCTGAGGAGGACGCGCATCGGTACATATCATGTGTCCAAGGCGGTTTCCATCGCCGGTGTGCGCGGTGATCCGGAGGCAATGCTCGAAGGGATCGAGCGGCAATGAAGGTTGTTCACGATCTGTCTCAGACAGGGTACGAGAAGAACACAGTGGTCACCGTTGGTACGTTTGACGGTGTTCACCGGGGCCATGAGTTGATCATTCGCGAGACCGTGGATCGGGCGCGCCGTCGAGGCGGCCGCAGTGTCGTGGTGACATTCGATCCGCATCCTCGCAAAATCATCCGTCGTCAAGGGGAGAGTGTACAACTTCTGTCGAGCCTGACGGAGCGCTCGGAGTTCTGTCGTGACCTTCATGTCGATGTGTTCTATGTGATCGAATTCACGTTCGAATTCTCACGTCAGAATTTCCGTGATTTCTATCTACGGTACGTGATCAACGGGATTGGGGTCAGCGAAGTGGTTGAAGGGTACGATCATCACTTCGGTCGTGATCGCGAAGGAAATATCGAGACGCTTGTCCAGCTTGGAGGGGAATTCGATTTCAGCGTGCATGCGATCCAGCCGGTGTGTGTCGACAATGTGCCGGTGAGCAGTTCGGCTATCCGAACCACCCTTCTCGAAGGAAATGTCGCACTCGCCGCTCGGTTGCTTGGACAACCGTATCGGCTGGCCGGCAGGGTGGTGCCGGGAGACGGACGCGGCAAAGATCTCGGGTATCCGACGGCCAACCTGGCGCTCGAGTTCGCCGAGCGGCTCGTTCCACGAAACGGTATCTACTTCGTCGAAGTTATCCGAGGTTCGGAGCGTCATTTTGGGATGGCCAGCATCGGGGTACGACCAACCTTCAATACAAACGGCACGCGCACCATTGAGGTGAACATCCTCGATTTCGCGGCGGATGTTTATGGCGAGTTACTGGAACTGAAATTCATCGAGCGTCTGCGGGATGAATTGAAGTATGAACGTGTCGAAGATCTCGTGAACCAGATGCGCAAAGACCGAGAAGAAAGTCTGCGACTTCGCTCGATGATGAGCAAGTCTTAACTGGGAACGTAGGGTTGTCCACAATGTGTCATATCATTTTATCGCAGGAGCAATAATGCCAATTACGAAGGAACAGAAATCGGAATTGATCAAGAAGTACGGTAAGAAGGCGAACGACTCGGGATCCCCCGAGGTGCAAATCGCGCTCTTGACTGCGCACATCAATTCGATGACACCGCATTTTGAGAGCCATAAGAAAGATCATCATGGGAGACTCGGATTGCTCAAACTCGTGGGCAAGCGTCGTCGCTTGCTCGACTATCTCATGCGCAAAGACATTGCCCGGTATCGCAAGATCATCGCCGAGCTGGAAATTCGAAAGTAATAGAACCTCTACCCGGACGGCGAATGGCCGTCCCATTCAACAGATTGGAACTAGAAATGAAAGTATCAACAGAAGTCACGTTGGGCGGCAAGATGTTCACCTACGAGACGGGCCAATTCGCAAAACAGGCTGACGGCTCCGTCATGGTGCGATATGCAGATACAATGGTGCTGGCCACAGTGGTGAGTATGAGGGAACCTGACGAAGAACGGGATTTCTTCCCGTTGCAGGTGGAATTCAGAGAGAAGACTTCGGCAGCAGGAAAGATCCCTGGCGGCTTCTTCAAACGAGAAGGAAGACCCACCGAAAAGGAAATCCTGTCGTCGCGGCTCATCGATCGGCCCATCCGACCGATGTTTCCCGAAGGATACCGGAACGAGACACAGATTCTTGTCACCGTGTATTCATCAGATATGCAGCACGATGGAGACGTCCTCGGCGCATGCGCGGCATCAGCGGCGCTGATGGTGTCCGACATTCCTTTTGACGGTCCGATTGCCGAGGTCCGCGTGGGACGCATCAACGGACAGTTTCTCATCAATCCGACCCATGAGCAGCTCAATCAGAGCGACTGCGACATCACGGTGGCAGGCACGATGGATTCGATCGTGATGGTCGAGGGCGGATCGCTGGAACTGACTGAATCAGAAGTGCTCGATGCGCTCAAATTCGCGCACGAGGAAATTCGAAATCTCTGCAAGGGACAGGTTGAGCTGGCGAAGATCGTCCGAAAGGAAAAGCGGGAGATCATGATCCCTGAGATTCCCTCAGGACTCGAAGATGAAGTGCGATCGCTGACCGGATCTCGCCTGAAAGAACTGAGCCAGACCGTATTGACGAAGGAGGAACGAAATTCCGCAACACGGAAAGTGTACGAAGAAATCCAGACTGCTCTGGCGGAAAAGTATCCGGAGAAGCAAAAGGTTATTGAGAATGCGATCCATGAGATCGAAAAGGACGCGATGCGATCGATGATCCTTGATCAGGGAAAACGACTGGATGGTCGAAGCCTGACCGATATCCGTTCGATCTTCTGCGAGACCGGCTTGTTGCCGCGGACCCACGGATCGTCGCTCTTCACACGCGGTGAAACCCAGAGTCTCACGACGGCAACGCTGGGGACCAAGATGGATGAACAGATTCTGGACGGGCTGATTCCTGATGCGACCAAGAGGTTTATGCTCCATTACAACTTCCCCCCCTTCAGTGTGGGAGAGGTGGGGAGAGTGGGTTCGCCGGGACGTCGAGAAATCGGTCACGGTAATCTTGCGGAGCGAGCGCTTGTGGAGATGACCCCGGCGGAAAGTGAATTTCCGTACACGATCCGCATCGTTTCCGATATCCTCGAGTCGAACGGATCGTCTTCGATGGCGACGGTGTGTGCGGGAAGCTTGGCTCTGTTCGATGCCGGAGTCCCCATGAAGAAAGCGGTGGCAGGCATCGCGATGGGCCTCGTAAAAGAGGGAGACCGGGTGGCAATCCTGAGCGACATCCTTGGCAACGAAGATCATCTCGGTGACATGGATTTCAAAGTCGCCGGCACCAGAGATGGCATTACGGCGTTCCAGATGGACATCAAGATCAAAGGGATCTCGTTCGCAGTCATGGAGCAGGCGTTGGCCCAGGCAAAGGAGGGCCGAATGAAGATCCTTGAAATCATGGATGCAACTATCCCGGAACCGCGGCAGGTGCTTTCTCCGTATGCTCCGCGTCTGCAGACCATAAGAATTCCCGTCGACATGATCGGACTGCTGATCGGTCCTGGCGGGAAGAATATCCGGCAACTCGTGAAGGACACGGGGGCCGAGATTAATGTCGAAGATGACGGAACGGTCACCATTGCGGCGGTCGGGGACGAGTCGGCCCAGAAGGCGATCGCCGCGATCGAGCGCTTGACAGAACTTCCCGAGGTGGGGAAGACCTATCTCGCGACGGTCAAGCGGATCATGGATTTCGGGGCCTTCGTGGAAATTCTTCCGGGAAAAGAAGGTCTCGTGCACATCTCACAGCTTGACGTCAATCGTGTCGCCAAGGTGGATGACATCGTGAAGTTGGGAGATCAAATTGAGGTGAAGCTCATGAAGATCGACGAAGAGGGAAGGTTGAACCTTAGCCGCAAGGCACTTCTGGCCGGTGGTGAGAATGCCGAGGAGGAAATGAATCGTCCCCGTGAACGTCGTCCCCGTCGCGACGGACGCGGCGGCAGAGATTCCCGACCACGGCGACACTAGTCACGACTCGTTTACGCATGTTGCAATCCTCACACCGGGTACGACGAAGGTCCCGCTGTGGGGATTTCTTCTTCTGACAGATCGCGAATTCCATGAGCACTGTTCTGACTCCCCGGATTCCCGGCGATAAATCCATTTCGCATCGTGCATTGATTGTCGGAGCGATATCCGAGGGATTGTCCACTGTTGAAGGGCTTCTTTTCGCGGAAGATCCGAAGAGTACGTTGGGATGTCTTCGCGCAATGGGCTGTGAGGCGGAGTGGAAGGGAAGTCTCCTCCACATCCAAGGACACGGCTTGCGGGGATTCCACCAGCCAACGCAGATGCTGGATGCCGGCAATTCCGGTACCACCATTCGGTTGCTCAGCGGCGTGCTTGCCGGACAACGCTTTCCAACGGTCATATCCGGTGACGAATCTCTCCGTCAACGGCCGATGATGCGAATCGTGCGACCGCTTGTTGAGATGGGAGCATCGATCAGTGCCAGCGATGGTCGACCGCCACTCACCATACAACCGTCGCCGGACCTGCGATCCATCACGTATGAACTTCCTATTCCGAGTGCCCAGGTGAAGTCTGCCGTGTTGTTGGCCGGACTCTACGCGGAGGGAACCACACGGATCATTGAAATCATTCGAACGCGCGATCATACGGAGAGGATTCTCGGCCTCTCCACGAAGCTCATCGACGGTACACATGTTACCGCGATTCAGGGAGGGACGATCCGCCATGGTCAGCGCTTTGTGATACCCGGTGACATCTCCTCGGCAGTCTTCTTCGTTGCGGCAGCTCTCCTGACTCCAGGAGCGGAAGTGATTCTTCGGAACATCGGTATCAATCCCACACGAATGAGGGGTATCGATATCCTCAGGAGTGTCGGTGCGGCGATCGACATTCAGCCGGAAGCGGAACATGCGGGGGAGCCGATCGGGACAATTGTGGCACAATACTCATCCCTCGCTGGAGAAATCCGTCTGGGCAGGAGCGATGTGATCGGGATGATAGACGAAATTCCCATCGTGGCTGCACTCGCTGCGGCGGTCGGTATTTCGTTCGAAGTGAGAGGAGCGGCCGAACTGCGCGTGAAAGAATCGGACAGAATCAGCGCGATGGTCGACAATCTTCGAGCTCTCGGCGTGGATGTCGAGGAGTACGACGATGGTTTTGCCTTCGGGGCAGGGAAGAGGTTGCAGGGCGGCCTCGTTCGATCGAGAGGGGATCACCGAATTGCGATGGCCTTCGGGGTGATGGATCTGACAATCAAGAGACTCGAAATTGATGATCCGAATTGCGTCGATATCTCATTTCCAGGATTCTGGAAAGAGCTTGAACAATTTTCCCGGCTGCATGATCCGTAAGAACGACGGAATTCGTGGTGCGAAGCTAGAGGTGCATTTTGACCACCTGATGCCGATGCTTGTCGACGATCAGTTCATCTTTGAGCCAACGCAGAAAATCGAGCCCATATTTGTTAAGGAAGTGAACGATGCTTAGCTCACGTTCCTGAAGATTGGAGAAAGGAAAGAGATGGAGATGAGCTTTGTCAATTTGTCGTAACGTGGCCTCGCCTGCTCGTTTCTGGGCCGCGATGGCCTTGTGCTTGAGATTCTCGATCTGATAGCTGATTTTGTTTTTTGCTGTCGCGACTCCCCCCGCGAGTGTGGGGTCGATCTGCGAAAGTCCCTGTTGGAGAATCTCCAGCGATTCATTCAATCCTGCAATAGTCCCGCCAAACAACTCCTCAAGCCTTACATCGGACAATCGACCGGCGACAGTCTCGCCGAGCATTTCCCGATCGCCAAAGAAGTCCTTTACCTCCAGGGAGTATTTCTCGAGTACTCGTTGAACCCGCTCTTCGATGATCGTGACACTTGCGCGAGGGAAGAGAATGGGCATTTGAATGCCAAATTCCGCATAGACTGTCTGTAGCTGCGCGAAGTAGGAGATTTCTGCTGGTCCCGCGACGTAGCACGCGGTGGGGAGTAATGCATCCTGGCAAATAGGGCGCAACGCGACGTTTGGACTGAAGAGTTCTGGATTATTTTCAAGCATCTCCGTCAGGGCCTCCTTTGAGTGTCGCTGGCGTGTGCCCTTCAATGAGTACCCCAGGGGATGGGGTTCGATGAGATGTCGGCCTCCCTTGTGGAAGAGGAAGAGGTTGATCGGCTTCGGCTTAATCTGAGCGAGATAGTGTTTTTCCAGTTCTACACTCGCGCCGATCATCAGCGTGCAAGTCTTTGGCGCGTGCTCGATCTCCCGTCGAAAAAGAGGTTTGAGAAGTTGCTTGATCGCGGGATCGTTCGGATCGAGGAAGATGAGACCGGAATCTTCGAGAAGATCATTCATCAGGTGGACAAATGATCGATTGAACGTCATGCCTTTCTGATAGGCCGTTCGCAGAAGGGACATAACTTGCGGCGTGAATTCCGTTTCCAGCAACGAGGCGTGGAGTTGATTGATGAGGGAGTCGATCGTCTCATCGAATTCGATTCGGCCAACGGCTCCGTAGTTCGCATCGTCCTTAGCGGTTTCCGGATTGTACGATGCCTTCAAGAGATTGTTGTCTTTGTCAATGACGTTGATGGAGCGAACCTCTTCAAAGTCATGATCCTCCCCCTCCAGCCAAAATACTGGAACAAAACTGTAGTCGGGGTACCGTGCAGAGAGTTGTTCCGTAAGCTTGATGGTCGTGAGGGCCTTGTATATCGTATAGAGCGGTCCGGTGAAGATTCCAACCTGCTGGCCGGTGACAACGGCCACCGTGTTGTCGTTCAGGAGGGCATCGATGTTGGCAAGTGTCCGCACGCCGCAGTGGAATGCACGGTTCTGCAAGGAGAGGATGTTGACGAGCGTTGAACGGTCGAGTGTTCGCTGCGAGGCAGTAGTGATGCTGCGCTCCCATGCGCGGGGATCCCGAAAATCCGATTCGTAGTATTCGTGTACGCGTTCATAGTTCGTTACGTAATCCACGAAGAGTTTCGAGAATGCCGTGGAGGCTGATTGGATCTCGCGGTAATCAAGCCACTGATTCATGGGTTGGTCCAGGCGTTCGATTTGGGATAGGCCAATATACCACTTTCACGAATTGACTGCAACCAAATGGACGGAGCCGATTCCAGCTTCCGTCGGTACCGGCAGATGACGAAAAGGGAACTGAGGCGAGAAGGATGTGACACACCGCACTACAGTCGAACCAGAACGTGTTTGAGCAAGATTGCAAACTGATGCTTCACGCGATTGGCAGTCTCAGTGACTTCATCGTGTGTGAGCTTGCTGGGAGAAATTCCTGATGCGAGGTTGGAGATCAGAGAAAGCCCCAGAAGGTCCATCCCAAGTGTGGCGGCTGCCGAAATCTCCGGGACAGTAGACATTCCAACGGCATCCGCACCGATGCGATGGAGCATCTCGATTTCGGCTACAGTTTCATACGATGGTCCCTTCAGCCAGCAATAGACCCCTTCGCGCATCGGAAGTCCAATCGCGGATGCCGCATTCCGGACCAGAGCGACGAGTCGAGGCGAGAAGACCGGAGCCACCCGTTGTCGCGAAGAGCCGCCAGGAAGCTGAGGTGCATTGGGGAGGATGGCGTCCGACGTGTGGAATTGTCGATCTCCAAGAAACGTAAGACTCAGAACATCCCGAATGAGCATGAGATCGCCCGGGGAATAGGTGCGATTGATGCCGCCTGCCGCATTGGTGACAATGAGGTCCCGTGCACCAAGGGCGTGGGCGACATGGACAGGAAGAACTGTCGGTGTCAAATCTCCGGTTTCATAGAAATGCACTCTCCCCTTGAACACGACCAGCGTCGGCGAGCTCCTGCCGCTATGTCGTAAGCTTCCGATGACGATCTTCCCCGCGTGTCCGACGACGGTGGAGTGCGGATAGTTCGGTATCGATGACGTCGGTATCGATACTGCATTGTCAAGAAGGTCGGCGAAATCACCGAGTCCTGAGCCCAGGATGAGCGCAACGGCTGGACGTTTCTTCGTCCGTTTTTGGATATGCCGAACTGTCTCTGAGACCCGGAGTCGTAAGAAGTCGTAGCTCATTTATCCACCGATGAGTATTCCCGCAATGGTGGCAGTGAGGAGAGTTGCCAACGATCCGCCAAGTACTGCACGGAGACCCAGGGACGCGAGATCCTTGCGTCGATGGGGTGCCATCGGGCTGATGCCCCCGATCTGAATGGCAATCGATGAGAAGTTCGCGAATCCGCACAGGGCAAACGTAGCCATCGCAATCGCCTTCTCGGAAAAGAGCTTTCCGTCGGCAACGAGCTTCGACATGTCGAGGTAACTGACGAACTCGTTGAGAACGATCTTGGTGCCAAAAAGGCTTCCGAATTGAAATGCCTCAGCGGAGGGCACGCCGATTGCCAATCCGATGAATTGAAAGATGAAGCCAAGAATCAGCTGGAGATTCAAGGGCTGGCCATAGCTCGCCTGAAGATATGAATTGATCCCTAACCAACCACCGAGCGCTGCAAGTAAGTAGTTAAACAGTGCAATTAAGGCAATAAATGCCAACAACATAGCACCGACGTTTAGAGCCAATTGAAGGCCGTCAGAAGCTCCTGCCGCAGCCGCCTCGATAACGTTCTTAGACGTCTTTTCGACCTTCACCTTTACAGACCCCTTCGTTTGCGGTTCACCAACTTCCGGGAAGATGATCTTTGATATGAGAAGAGCGGCGGGAGCAGCCATGATGGATGCTCCGAGGAGCTGGGCGGCAAATCTGACTTGAGCGGCCTCCACCGTCAGATTGTGAGTCTGGGCGAACGAGTAGCCGAGCATCTGGACATAGGCAGCCATTACACCGCCAGCGATGGTCGCCATTCCACCCGTCATCACTGTCAGAAGTTCGGAGTTGGTCATCGTTCCGACAAAGGGGCGGATCATCAACGGGGCTTCGGTCTGACCTACAAAGATGTTGGCAGTGTTGGAGAGAGACTCCGCGCCGCTGGTTCCCATCAGTCGAGCCATCACCCAGGCCATTCCCTGAACAACCTTCTGCATGACGCCGAGATAATACAGAACGGACATGAGACAGGAAAAGAAGATGATTGTGGGGAGGACCTGGAAGGCGAAGAAGAACCCGAGTGATTCCGGCGTTCCCGGTCCGTTCGCCAGATTACCGAAGACAAACCGCGCCCCCTCCGTTGTGAACCCCAGAATCACCACAAAACCCTCAGCGATTGATTCAAAGAAGAGTTTTGGCCACCCAAGCGGGGCGAAGACCTCTCCCAGAACACGCCCCTTGATGACAAGCACACCAAAAACGATTTGAATACCGAGGCCGGTCGCGACAAGTCTCCAATTCACTCGCCGCTTGTTGTTCGAAAAGATGAAGGCGATCCCAAGCACAACAGCTATTCCAAGGAGGCCATGGAGAATGGAGGGAATGCTCATGATTGTACTCCGGTGCTCAAAGGGTGGGAAATATGTTCACTGCCGTTGCGCGAGTAGTCTGCTTGCATGTGCTGTTGAGCTCCGTCGGGACGGTGAGTGGGATCGATTCGCCCCGACCGGCCGGTGAGACTCCCGCTATTCGTTAGGCGGTTCAAAGCAGTGGCGGCAACGCGCTTCGTAAATGTCTTTCGCGCCGATGACGACAAGGTCATGTTGCTGAGTCTTTCGCTGAGTTCGATCAGCCGGATTGCCACAGACCATGCAGATGGCGAGGGTCTTCGTGATATACTCAGCAACAGCCAAGAGAGAAGGTATGGGGGAAAAAGGTCTCCCGCGGTAATCCTGATCGAGTCCCGCCACGATTACCCGCTTTCCCTGGTTGGCGAGTTCTTCGCAGACGGAGACGAGGCTCTCGTCGAAGAACTGTGCCTCATCGATGCCGATGACTTGCGCGTTTTTCGTGAGAGGCGGAATTTCGGTCGCATGTTGCACGGCGTGGGATACCAGTGATTGATCGCTGTGCGAAACGATATGGTCGCTGCTGAATCTGGTATCGATTCGGGGCTTGAAGACAGCTACGTTCTGACGAGCGATCTGAGCGCGTCTCATGCGCCTGATAAGTTCTTCAGTCTTTCCGCTGAACATGCACCCGCAGATGACTTCAATCCAGCCGGTATCGCGCGGGACGAGATGTTGCGACCATGTATCCATGAACTTCAACCTCTATGATCGGTGTGGATTTTTCAGATTCTTTGGGGTGAAGGCAAGTGGAAGAAGCTCTTTCAGCTTCACAATTTCCATCTCACCCTTCGCATTGGCCATGATAAAATCGATGTTGCCGGCCAGGTCCATCAGAACTTGACGGCAGGCTCCGCAGGGGGGGGTGAATCCCGATTCGTCGGAAATCACAGCAATGGCTCGAAAATTCCGCTCTCCTTCGGAAATCGCCTTGAAAACGGCTGTACGCTCCGCACAGATCGTAAGACCGTAGCTGCTGTTTTCGATATTGCAGCCGGTGTAGATCCGTCCATCCGTCGCGAGTAAGGCTGCGCCGACGTGGAAATTCGAAAACGGCGCGTGTGCCAGCCGGCGCACTGATTGGGCAACCGAGACAAGTTGCTTGTACTGGGTCAGTTTGGAAGATGGTCTTCGTGGGGCCACAGGAGTGTCATTCCGCGTGCTGGTGATAGTGAATTCCAAGGCCGGAAAATATAGCCAAGATTGGATTGAGAAGCAATTTGACATCTGATTTGAGGAATCAACATGTGGATCCTGAATCAGACTTCAGTTGATGGGAATGGTGAAGAAAGATAAGATCGATCTGCCGAGTTGACGGTGTTCGACGCATGAGTTCCTGACGTATTGTAAGTCAGGGCAAGAAACGCTATATTTTTCCCGTATTTGCCATGACGAAGAAGAAAAGAACATTGAAGCTCAATTTGCGACGTGCCGCGATCGTGGGCGTCATTGGGATCGCCGGGTTACTCCTTCTCGACTGGGTGGTCATGCCGATCTACGTGCAGCAGGGGAAAACCACGAGGGTTCCGCATGTCGTTGGGCTAACTGAAGAAGAAGCAATGCGTCTCCTGGCTGATCACGGCCTGCAGGGACATCGTGGGGATGTACGGGTGGACAAGTACTATCCTGTCGGATCAGTCGCATTTCAGAACCCGCCTGCAGATGCAGAGGTGAAGTTCGGTCGGGGAGTCTACTTGACGATTAGCAGTGGGGAGAATCAAGTCATCATGCCGGCGCTGAGGGGGCGATCGCTGCGCGATGCGTCGCTGGTGGTGGAGCGACTTGGGTTCCGTCTGGGTGAAGTGCGTTACGCGGTTTCCACCGAATTCCCCGAAAACACGATCATTGAGCAGTCGGTGCCGGAATCTACCCGAGTGAAGCCGGGGAGTTCGATTTCCTTCATCGTCAGCCAGGGTCCCAGCACCGACCGGATTCCTGTGCCGTTTGTGGTCAAGCGACCATTGGCAGAGGCACAACGAATGATCTTGAACGCCGGGCTCAATGTCGGCCAGATCACGTATCAAGCGAGCCTGGAGCTTCTTCCCAACACGGTCATCGACCAATATCCGCGGTTCGGCAGCTTTGTGGCTTCAGGCGACTCCATTGCTCTCTTCGTTGCGCAAAAAACAGACACTTCGGCGGTCCGTGAGTACTAATCCACTCCCAATCATCGTTGCGCCTTCCGTGCTTGCTTCGGATTTCGCGAATCTTCGTGAAAACCTCACCAGGATCGAGGCGGGGGGAGCGGAATGGGTCCATCTTGACGTCATGGATGGGCATTTTGTCCCGAATATCACGTTCGGCCCGCCTGTCATTCGATCGATTCGGAAGCATTCAACGCTTGTGTTTGATACACACCTGATGATTGAGGAACCGGATCGGTATCTTGGTGCTTTTCGTGCGGCTGGGGCTGACATTATCACGGTGCATCAGGAAGTTTGTCCGAACCTGGAGCGCACGATCGCGAAAATCAAGGGACTGGGAGCGAAGACTGGCGTGGCAATTAATCCTGCCACATCGGTGGACGTTCTCGAGGAGTTTCTCCACGACCTCGATCTTGTTCTTGTCATGTCCGTACATCCGGGCTTTGGCGGTCAGGAATTCATGAAGGAATCGATTGACAAGATCTCGCGGTTGCGCCGGCTGATTGATCATGCGCATCTTTCGGTCCATCTTGAAGTAGATGGCGGGATTGATGCGCGGACAGCAGGCCAGGTGGTGGCCGCGGGGGCGAACGTGCTTGTTGCGGGGACGGCCATCTTTGGCCACCCCTCGCCGGAGAGAGCCGTTCGGGAATTGAGGGAAGCGGCAATGAGCTAGCGTGATAGGGTGCAGCAAGGAATTGTGGAAGGATGTTCTCGATGCCCGTGGGTGCCACACCCGCGGGCATTTTTTGTTGAAAAATACCTCTTGACAAAGTCGCATGATGAGCTTATATTTGTAGCCACGGAGCTGTTTCAACCTTAATTAGTAAGGTCAGTATACAAGAAGACCGACATTATGAAACCACACGCGCTTGATGAGATTGACGTGAAATTGTTGGAGGTTCTGCAGGAGGATGGAAGAACGAAACGGAACGAATTGGCCGAAATCGTCGGGCTCTCCCTTCCGGCGGTGAGCGAGCGCCTGCGAAAACTCGAAGAGTCGGGATACATCCTCGGATACGCCGCCAGGTTAGATCACAAAATGCTGAGCCGGGATGTGACGGCGTTCATCCTTGTGACCGTAGATTCATCGAAGCATTTCTCGTCGTTTGTCGAGAACGTCCATCATCACGATGAAATCCTCGAATGCCACGCAATCACCGGCGATGGAACGCATCTGCTGAAAGTGCGTACCTACAATACGGCCTCACTCGAAAAAATGCTTGCAAGGATACAGTCGTGGAACGGTGTCGCAAAAACAACCACGAGCGTGGTGCTCTCGAGCACCAAAGAGACATTGCGATTGAAACTCAATAAACCGAAATAATCACTCAAAGAGAGGGAGAGACGTTCATGTCTACCGAAACAAAATCGCTGCCAGGTGTTGCGGAGGTTTTGGACATCATCAAATCGAATGATGTCAAAGTGATTGATCTGAAGTTCTGCGATCTGCTGGGACAATGGCAGCATTTTTCGCTCACCGCCAAGGAGTTCACCGGCGAGATCTTCGAAGAAGGGATGGGCTTTGACGGATCAAGTATCAGGGGTTTCCAGAAGATCCACGAGAGCGACATGATTCTCTTCCCCGATCCGAGTTCTGCGTTCCTTGACCCGTTTACCCAGGTTCCGACACTCAGTCTGACATGCGACATCGCAGATCCAATCACCAGAGAGAGCTATGCACGAGATCCACGGAACGTAGCCAAACGTGCCGAGAATTATTTGAAGTCTTCCGGGATCGCAGATACCGCATTCTTCGGACCAGAACCGGAGTTCTTCATCCTCGATCATATTCGGTACGACCAATCGCACCATTTCGGATACTACTACATCGATTCCGAGGAAGGATTCTGGAACAGCGGCAGCAACGGCACGCAGAACCTCGGTCACAAACCGCGCTACAAGGAAGGGTACTTCCCGACATCACCAATCGACACGCTCCAGGATCTCCGAACAGATATGGTTCTGACGCTCGAAGCCGTGGGGATCAATGTCGAGGTACACCATCATGAAGTGGCCACCGCGGGGCAGACCGAAATCGATATGCGCCGGGACACGCTCACCAAAATGGCGGACAACTTCCTGGTGTACAAGTACGTGACGAAGAATGTCGCGAAGAAACATGGCAAAACGGTTACCTTCATGGCCAAGCCGATTTACGGCGACAACGGATCGGGCATGCACGTTCACCAGAGTCTCTGGAAAGGAGGAAAGCCCCTTTTCTCCGGCAACGGCTATGCCGGACTGAGCGAGATGGCACTCTACTACATTGGGGGGATTCTGAAGCACGCTCCCGCCCTCTGTGCGATTTCCAACCCGACAACGAATTCCTACAAACGGCTTGTCCCCGGGTATGAAGCGCCTGTCAATTTGGCTTATTCTCAGCGGAATCGGTCCGCCGCCGTCCGGATCCCAATGTACTCGTCAAATCCGAAGGCAAAGCGGATCGAGTTTCGATGTCCCGACCCAATGTGCAATCCGTATCTCGCGTTCGCGGCCATGATGATGGCGGGGATCGATGGAATCATCAACAAGATTCATCCGGGCAATCCTCTCGACAAAGACATTTACGATATGCCTCCCGAGGAACTCCGGGACGTGCCGTCGACTCCCGGTTCGCTCGAAGAGGCTCTCAACGCCCTTGCCGATGATCATGAGTTCATGCTGCGCGGCGATGTGTTCAGCGAAGACTTGATCAAGACATGGATCGAATACAAGATGGCGAAAGAGGTGAAACCGATGCAGCTCCGACCACACCCGTACGAGTTCGTTCTCTACTATGATGTGTGATACGGTATCGGGGTGATGAGGCAAACGAGATCCCGTCCCGATTGTTCTCGGGGCGGGTTTCTTGTTTTCAGGCGATTTCTTGCATTTCACCGCGCTTCTGGCTATTTTCTTTCCGCAGTTCCTTCCCTTATGGACTATACGCGCATCAAATACGAGGTTGATCAACGCGTCTGCACGATCTCGCTGAGCCGCCCCGAGAAGCGAAACGCTTTCGACGACAAGATGGTGGCCGAGCTCACCACAGCCTTTTACCAGGCCCAGAAGGATTCGAAATCAAAGGTTATACTTCTCAAGGGGGAAGGCGATGCCTTTTGCGCGGGGGCCGATCTGGCGTACCTGCAACGCATTTCGAAGTTCGACTTCAATCAGAACCAGGAAGACTCATCGAGCTTGATGAAGCTCTTGCTGCAGATCTACTCAAACCGGAAGCCGGTCATTGCCGTCGTTCGTGGGCCTGCGATCGCCGGCGGGTGTGGTCTGGCGACCGTGTGCGATATCATCGTGGCCTCGAAGGAGACCGCGATGTTCGGTTACACGGAAGTACGGATTGGCTTCATCCCTGCCTTGGTGATGGTGTTTCTCGTTCGAAGAATTGGGGAGGGACGTGCGCGTGAGTTGGCGTTGCGCGGGAATCTCCTCACGGCCGATGAAGCATACACCATCGGCCTGGTCAATCATGTTGTACCCGAAACAGAACTCGACAAGCGCGCACAGGAACTCGCCCAGGAGCTGATCAAGAAATCGAGTGCCTCATCGATGGGCTTGATCAAGGAACTCATCGCGAGAATCCATGGAATGTCGACAAGCGACGCGCTTGACTATGCGGCGAATCTGAACGCTCTGACGCGCATGACCGACGACTGCAAAAAGGGGATCGAGGCCTTCCTGAAGAAGGAGTCCATCAAATGGTAAACGAGCACAGCGGCATTCATCCTCTTGCCGCAAGCATCCGGAACATACCGGACTTTCCGAAGCCGGGAATTGTGTTCCGGGACATTACCACGCTTTGGAAAGATCCTTCTGCGTTCCGGGAGGTCGTCGAGATATTCGTTCGAAGATATCGTGGGGCGGGAATCGAGAAGATCGTCTGCGTGGAATCACGCGGATTCGTGTTTGGCGGGGCCCTCGCACAGGAACTCGGTGTCGGTCTGGTGCCCGTACGCAAGAAAGGAAAGCTTCCGTCGAAGACGATTCGAGCCCAATACGATCTGGAGTACGGAACGGACACGATCGAGATCCATGCGGATGCGATCACCCGGGGAGAGAAGATTCTGATCCATGATGATCTCCTGGCAACAGGGGGGACGATTCAGGCAACGTGTGAACTTGTCGAGCAGTTGGGAGGAACGATCGTCGAAATTGCTTTCCTCATGGAATTGAGTTTCCTCAAGGGACGGGATCGACTCAAGGGGAAAGAGATCTTTTCGATCATTCGCTATGATCACGAATAGTCTCGTCGCCGATACCGAATCCAATTATCTTGATCAGCCCCAGCGGTGGGGCTGTTCGGTTTTCAGCGCAGGCGCAGAGGTCTTGCTCCACAAGACACAAGGCGATCCCGCCTCTTTATCGGAGAGAGCATGAAATTCAAGACAATCATTGAGCCGTTCAAAATAAAATCGATCGAACCGATACGGTCTACCACGCCGGAGGAGCGCGCACAATACCTGCGCGAGAGTCATTACAACGTCTTCTTGTTGAGAGCGGAAGACGTCTTGATCGATCTCCTCACCGACAGCGGAACGTCCGCCATGAGTTCTCACCAGTGGGCCGGAATCATGGATGGCGACGAAGCGTATGCGGGCTCGAAAAGCTTCTTTCGTTTTCAGCGGGTTGTCCAGGAATTGACAGGGATGAAGCATGTCATCCCGACTCATCAGGGCCGGGCGGCGGAAAAAATTCTCTTCACGATCACCGGCGGGAGCGGCAAGTTGGTTCCCAACAACACACACTTTGACACGACACGAGCGAACGTGGAGTACAGCGGTGCTCAGGCCATCGACTTCCCGACGGCCGAAGGGCGTCAACCCGATGTGATCGCCGACTTCAAAGGAAACATCGACCTTGCGCAATTGGAACGATTTATCGAGGAACGGGGAAAAGAAAACATCCCCCTCTGCATGATTACGGTTACAAACAATTCAGGGGGCGGCCAGCCTGTCTCCATGAGAAACATTCGTTCGGCAAAGGAGCTCTTATCAAAGTACGGCATTCCTCTCTTCCTTGATGCGTGCCGGTTTGCGGAAAATGCATTCTTCATCAAGAAGCGTGAACAGGGATACCACGACAAGACGGTACGAGAGATCGCCCGGGAAATGTTCTCGTATGCGGATGGATGCACGATGAGCGCGAAGAAGGATGGGCTTGTGAATATGGGAGGATTTCTCGCGTTGAACGACGATCACCTCGCATCCCAGGCACGGAACATCCTCATTGTGACGGAAGGCTTTCCCACATACGGAGGTTTGTCGGGACGTGACCTCGAAGCGATCGCCCAAGGACTGGAGGAGGTGCTCGACGAAAATTACTTGACCTATCGCATCCGATCGGTCGAGTACTTGGGGGAGAAACTTGTCGCAGCCGGCGTTCCGATTGTGCGCCCTCCCGGCGGGCATGCGGTCTATCTCGATGCCCGGGCGTTTGCGCCTCACATACCGCCTCACGAGTATCCGGGTCAGACGATTGTGTGTGAACTTTATCGACAGGGAGGAATCCGCGCCGTTGAGATTGGGAGTGTCATGTTTGGGAAGTACGATTCAACCGGAAACCTCGTTTCTCCGGCGATGGAACTGGTACGGCTGGCGATTCCGCGTCGCGTCTATACCCAAAGTCATATCGATTATGTTTCTGAAGTCGTTCAAGCGGTCTTTGAGGGACGGAAGCGCCTTAAGGGCTACAAGATTATTGAGGAAGCGCCGATCCTTCGTCATTTCACTGCGAAGTTTGAGCCGATCATATAGTACCGCAATTCTCGAAGTGGCCGAATTCCTTTGCTTCGCGAGTACCTTCTTCATACATTGCGTCGGATTTTTGGAGCCCTGTTCGGATGATCGTATGCCCGAGTTGCTCGACGGAGAACGAAGACCTTGCCGTCGTTTGTCGATCATGCAAGGGATACCTGCAGAACCGTGTCGTGAATCTGGATCTCTTCACGACAGTCTGGGGCATCCTCGAATCTCCGCGATCTACATTTCGTCTTGTGGCGCTCTCGGAGCATAAGAACTATGCCCTCACCCTGCACGCCCTCTTCGGTATCGCCGTCATGTTCACGATCTTCTGGTATCTGCGGCTGGGTGAAGTCTTCGGAGGACTCCTGGAGACGTTGATTTGGGGATCGCTTGCCGGGATCGCAATGGGGCTGCTGGGCGCTCCGCTCCTCGCGCTCGGGTACGTTCTGATTGCGCGGTTGCTTGGAGGGACAGCGAGCTTTCGAAATTCCCTCGCTCTGGTTGCCTATGCATCAGTTCCCATTTGCCTGTCGCTGTTCACGGTTTTTCCTGTGGAACTGGTGACGTTCGGCATGTTTCTGTTCACGTCGAATCCGAGTCCTGCGGTCCTCAGTCCGGTTTCGTTCTATGTATTGGCCGGGCTGGATGCGATGTTGATGCTTTGGTCAATCATTCTGCTCGCCACGGCCACACGCACCGTTTCGAAATTGTCTTTTCCGAAATCTCTGGCGCATGTGATCGTACTTGGCGGGCTCTATGTGGGCGGTCTCATCCTCCTTGCGCCGCTCTTCGTACAGTTTTTCGTTCTCATCGCATAGGGTGACGGAAATGGGAAGAGGTTTTCAGCTCTCGCGGGAAGAATTCGAAGAGATTGCGCAGCGCGCGTTCGACAGTCTGCCCGAAAGCATCACACACGAGATTGATAATGTGCACATCGTAGTGGAGGATTATCCCCCGGAACATGCGACGCGAGGGAGAGATCAGGACAAGCGATCGCTTCTCGGACTGTATGAAGGAGTCCCGCTGACGCATCGGGGCACATGGTACGGCGCAAGCCCAACGCCGCCCGACAAGATTTCCTTGTACAAGCGGAACATTGAGTCTGTGTGCCGATCGCGAGCGGAAATCGAGAGGAGAATTACGGAAGTGTTGTTTCACGAAATCGGTCATCACTTCGGCATGAGCGAGGACGAGGTGCGCGCGGCATTGAAGGACTATCTCTAGGCCGATACTCAACCATTCATTCGGAAGGAAGCCGTATGCCCGGTGTCATTTTGCAGATCTCGTACGAAATCGATGAACAGAGACGGGAAGACTATTTGCGGCTGGTCAAGGAAATGAAAGAGCATTTTACAGCTGTGCGTGGGAAACAATATTCGGTTTACGAACTTCGAGGAAAGCCGAATTCCTTCGTCGAGCAGTTTGTCTGTGGCTCTGTAGAAGAATATGAGGCGCTTGATGACAATCTCGACGAAAAGAGTGAAGAGCTGGTCAATAGGTTGGAAACACTGTTGAAGAACGGCAAGGCCAGGTATCAGACACTGGTAGAACCCGGATAGGTTCTGGGCGCGGACTCTGCCCGACCAGCCGGGCCTTGCGCTTTGAATAAGGCGAGCGCGCCTTGGAAGTAAGCCATGCGGTATTGGTGCTCAGCAATATTTCTGATTGTTCTCCTCTCCTGCTGCATTCCCTCTTGCGCAGATTTAGTCAATTCTGAACCGGCGATTCATGAAGCCGCATTGAGGCATATTCCCATTTTTTATGCACGCGTGGAGGGAGAGCAGTGGGTTGCGGGGGGTGTGACTGAGGAACCGGCGGCAACAGCGAGGTACGGCGGGTTGAATCTGCAGATCATCGGAAAGAGGCGGAAAGCGGAAGCGAACTCGCTCGAACAAATCCTTCTGGAGATGGTGAACATCTCGAAACCTGGAACCTACCGTCTTGGAATCCTGCCCCGAGCTGATGGTGTTGGATTTTTTCTCAGGAATGATACGGCAATTTTTAGAACCCAGGAGACAACGGTGGGAACAGTCACTATCGATCTCTTCGATCACACGAACAGAAGAGTGGCGGGGACATTTGAGTTTGACGCAGAAGGCCAACGGAGTGCGAGCATTGCCATTCGTGAAGGAAGATATGATGTGAGGTGGTAGGCGAGCGTTGACAACGTATGGCAGGGCAGTAAAGGAAATCCCGACGCGAAGTCGGGACTTTTCTTTGCGATGCTGGCAGCGGCGAATGAACGTCGCGCAACCGGCTCATGTCTCAACAAAAAAGGCCGCCTCTCCGTTTGGAAAGGCGGCCTTCGTACAACGGGATACTAGTTGAACGTATAGCGAATGCTGAGCATGATCTGGTAGACATCGAATACCGAGGCCGTAGGCTCGAATGTCTTTGACATCAACTCGCCTCCGATTTCCCGCAGTCGATAGAGGGCACGGCCCTGGGCATCGACGCTGCGGAAAATCAATGGCTGATTGTGCACGAGACGCTGTCCGGCACCCCACTTCTTGTTGATCAGGTTGCCGACGTTGAGAACGTCTGCCCTGACCTGGATGGCGTTTCGGTGTCCAAAGATTTCCGCGAAGATCTCTTGAGCAACGCTCAGATCCATTCTGTACACCATCGGCAGGAAGACGGCATTGCGTTCGACGTACTTGCCCCTGTTGGCGTTCAAGTACTTATCCTGCTGGATGTACTTCTCCCACGCCTCAGCCTGTTGCGCAGCGGTAAAGGTTTTTGCCGAGGGGGTCGTGATGCTGTACGTCTCGAAGTTCATCTCGGACGTGTTGCGCGGGATATAGATCAGGTCGTTGCTGGTGCCACCATCTCCATTGAGGTCACCGGAGAACGTATAGCTCGTATTGCCGATGGTGCGGGCCTCATAGATGAGGGAGAGCGTGGTGGCTCCGAAATTGAAGTATTCCTGGCGATAGCTCAGAGCGCCGATAAATCTGTGTCCTGGTGAATTGATCGAGAACCCAACGCCGGGCTTGTTCGGATTTCCAGGATGCTGATTGTTGTTCCAGGAGCCGAATGCGATGGAACCGGGATCAACTGTGTTCCTCGCCTCGCCGTAATTATAGGCGATCTTTCCGAAGAATCCCGCACTGAATGGTTTTTCCAGGGCGAACGACGCGTTCCAATAGTAGCCCACATTCTGATTCTTGAGCACGATGGCATTATCGATCTTTGCGTTGATGCGATTCGAGGTTGTCCAACGTCCCCGATTATCGGCACCGCTGAAGCTCGTATTGGCGGGCGCCAGGTTCGCGTTGATGTAGTAAATGCCGTTCACATCGCGGTCGTAGAGGAATTCAGCGGTCGCAACCAGACCAAACGGGAGTTGCTGATCGACGGCGAAATTGTTTCTCCAGATCTGCGGAAATCTGAAGTTAGGATCTGTGAAAGCGAGCTCGTAGCTTGCAGCCGGAGCGCCGGTGACCGTGGCTGGTTTGTACTTGTTGATGTTCGGATTGAAGGGTCTGGCTCTTGTGTTGTCAAGACGCTCGAATCCGGTCAGTACACCGTTATTGCCAACCTGATTGGAGATCCAAACGTACGCAGGGCGAGCCGTGAAGATGCCCGAGCCGCCGCGCACTTGCGTGCTTCGGTTTCCAAACACGTCCCAGTTAAATCCGAAACGGGGTGACCAGAGAATGTTCGGATCTGGCATCTTACTGGTGGAGTATTTCACCGTGTTGCCATCCTCGTCGCGGAATGACATCCCATCGACTTCGGCATTCTTGAAACCAGTGTCGCCAAAGAACGGAACATCAAGTCGCAATCCAAACGTGAGCCGCAGATCCTTTGTGACCTGCCACTCGTCCTGGGCATAGGCGCCGAGATAGGTGACTTCGAGGGGCTGGATCGGCTTTTCCTGACCGGGGATGTTGGACCAGCGAACCTGGAATCGACGCAGCGTGATTGGTGATGTGGTCAAGTTGGGATTGGCAAGATAGGCGTTCGCATCGGTATAGAAGTCAGTCAGAGAGCTGTAGACGTAGACACTCTGGGAACCCGGGAAGAAGACGTTCTCGGATTCGTACATCTCTGCGCTCACGCCAAGTGTGATGTAGTGATTGGCTCTGTAGATCGTCAGGTTGTTCTGAAGCTGATAGCTCCCGTACCGGAGCTCGTTGTTCGGCGTAAACGGCTCGAAACCGAAGGAGGTATACACCGAACCTGCCGAGAGGACATCCACGAACGGGAACATGGCTCCTTTGTACGACCGGCTCTCATCACTGTAGTTGTAGCCGATGACCAGGTTGTTTGCCATCCCGTCGCCGATGATGGAGTTCCACTCACCAACGATTGAGCGAATATTCTCCATGATCCCGTAGTTCGAGTTTCGGAAGTTCAGTCCGGTCGTGACCCCCCGGCGTGTTCCAAATCCGAGCGACGAGGAGTTCGACACGAGCACATCTGTATCGGAATCGAGGTGGATGTATCGCACGCTGACCTTGTTCCGGTCATCCAGGTTGTAGTCGAGACGAACGAGGAACTTGAGAGCGGGCGTCTCGAAATCGTACCCCTGATACGGCCCCGTTTCATAGTTGAAGTTCGTCTTCAGATAACTGCTGAGCTGGTTCAGATCGGATGCCAGAACGCGGGTGATATTGCCGCTGACAGTCTGACCACCGGTGTTCGCGAGGAAGGTTGTGCCGGGAAAGGTCGTTGATTCATCCTCATAGCTCACGAAGAAGAACAATTTGTTCTTGATGATCGGACCGCCAAGGCGGAGACCGAGCTGGTTGAACTTAAACGTGCCCGGACTGTAGGTGAGATCGCCGGCTTTCGTTCCGACGAGACCCTGGTGACGACGTTGATAGTATGCGGAACCGGCGAACTCGTTTGTTCCACTCCTCGTGACAGTGTTGACACCGGCGCCGACGAAGTTGCCTTGGCGGACGTCAAACGGTGCGATGTTCACCTGGACCTGTTCGATCGCATCCAAAGAAATCGGGGAAACGTTTGTGCGTCCACCCGGCTCTCCGGCAAGTCCAAATGAATTGTTGAAGTACGAACCGTCAACAGTCGTGTTGTTCAGGCGGTTGTCCTGACCCGCGAACGAAGAACCGCTTGCTTGCGGAGTCAACCGCGTGAAATCAGAAATCCTGCGGGAGATCGTCGGCATCGATTCGATGACCTGTTTGCCAACCGAGGTTCCTGCGCCGGTGCGCGCCGCACTCATCAGTGCACTGCGCTCAGCCGTCACGACGACTTCTCCGGCGAGAATCGCCTGCTCCGCCAGCTGAAAATCCTGCCTCAGGTTCTGCGAGAGTTGAAGATAGATGTCTCCAACTTCCTGTTTCGCATAGCCGACGAAGGATACTGCGATGGCGTATGGTCCACCGACGCGAAGGCCGGGCAGGTTGTAGTTTCCATTGTCGCGGCTCGTGGTGCCGTATACAGTTCCGGAGGGAACGTGAGTCGCGATGATATTGGCGCCGGGAAGGGCCTTGCCCGCATTATCTACTACGTTTCCGTAGATTGCAGACGTCGTGACACCTTGCGCCATCATGGAAGTGGTAGCAAGTATCAACATCAAGAGGAGCAACCAAACATAACCAAATGTTCTGGTATGCATCATATTTCCTCCTTGGGGTTTAAGAGATTGAGTTGACTAAAGTGGGTTATGGAATTTCTACGTTGAGGAGGGTCGTTGCTACAAAAAGTCTGGACCGGGTTTGGCTCGAATATGGTCTTCAACAATGTGTGCCTCGACGAGTTTAGAAGCCGCGTCGACGAAAGCGGGAAACCTGTCCACGCGACTGATTCAGGACGGACAAACGTACTGAGGAGAAATCTCAGATGCAAGCAAAAGATGCCCTTTCGAGTCGATTGAATGTGGAAAAAAGCGACTGCAAAGGAGGAGAAGGAAATGCATGCCGGGTCGCAAACATGACTCGTCGCCGATTCTCACGCTTCACGACGGGAGAAAAATCAATCGATGAACACAAGTGTCAGAACCTGGAATTCGTTTTGCTCGTCGCTCTCGAACGCGCACACTGAAACCAGCGTCAACGTTTCGACCGGAGTCGTCTGATCCAATCGCAAGTTGTTGCCAGTCAATGCGTGAGATTCGGTTGAAGCCCTCCAAGACATTTCTCACGTGAAGATTCTCATGCGTTCACTCAGGGACACTCAGCAGTTGGATGTAAAGATGCTCACTGCAGTGGTCTGAGAGTCGACCCTCCGGAAGATGGATCCTCCGACGGTCACAGAATCAAGAACGAATCTTCAGAATTTCTATGAAGTGTGGTATCACGGAGTGAAAAACACAAAATCCGGCTAAGTCTATGCAAATCAAACTGTTGTGACTCCATCCACTGATCATAGACCTGCCGGAGGAGCCAAAGTGCCCGTAATCATTGGCGATTTTGAATTTTCCTATTGACATTACACCGAAAAAGTCTATATTTGCTAAGGAATTTTGAGATTGCTTGAGATTTAATCGCGTAAGTAATTCAGCTTCAAGTTTGCTTTAACTAATCATCTTATCTCCCAACATTTTAGAGGGCCCTCATAATGGGGAAGTCAATGACAAAGAGTCAAGTTGCCGCCCATCTGGCCAGCAAGTTCGACCTGAAGAAGAAGGTCGCTACAGGCATTCTGGAAGAAATGGCCGAGCTGTCGTATCGAGAAGCCAAAAACTCGTTCACACTACCGGGGATTGGCAAACTTGTTCTCGTGGAGCGAAAGGCCAGAATGGGCCGCAATCCGGCGACGGGAGAGCAAATTCATATTCCCGCGAAGACAGTCGTGAAATTCAGGGTCGCAAAAGCAGCAAAAGAGGCGATCCTCGCTCCGCCGAAGCCGTTCTAATGGGGCTTTTCTATCACGCTCGAGCGAACGCCAATGCGCACAGGCATTGGCGTTTTGCTTTCTTGGGGATATATCCCCGCATTTGCAGTGCGATGTGTCTGCGAGCCCGCGGCACGGCTTGATCGGGGATCGATCGACTTGCGTGCGCAAAAACGCCGCCGGGAAAGCGCCCCTCCCTCCCGAACGAGAGATCGCACCACCTTCTCGGGATTCTGATTCATTTTCACTATCTTTGGGCGTTCACTTCAAGCCCGCGGATCTTTGGAATCAATGCTCTACCTGAACATCATTTGGCATCATCACCAACCGCTCTACCTCGATCCAACCGCTGACCGGCTCATCGCACCGTGGGTCCGCACGCATGCCACCAAGGATTACTACGACATGGTGGCCATGCTCGAAGAATATCCAGACGTTCATCTGACAGTCAATCTTACCTCCTCGCTCCTGGCTCAGTTGCAGGAGTACTATGTTGGGCGATTGGGATCTGTGATTGATCGAGCACGCGGGAGTATCGATGTTGACAGGTTTCTTGCCAATGGAAAGGGTCGAATTGATCCGTGGATCGATCTGGCGCTGACTCCCACTCGGGATTTCACCGAGCAAGACCTCACTGCATTAGCGGGCAATACGTGGAATGCCTTTGGAACGACTGCCGTCATGATGAATAGGTTCCCTCAATACCTTGCGCTGCACAGGAAGTTCTCGCAGGGAGGGGTGAACGCTCTCTCTGAACAGGAGATGCGGGAGATCAAGTTTTGGTTCTTTCTTGCCCATTTCGATCCGGATTTCCTGACGGGGCGCCAAAAACTCATCACAGGCTACACCGTCGGCGTGAGTGACTATCTTCAGCGGAGAAGTGACGGTACGTTCTGGCTGACGAAAGAGATCGAAGAAGCCGACTGCGTCAGAATAGTCTGTGAGGCCTTTAAAGTCATCGAGGCGGTTGTCCCGATGCATCGACACCTGATGTACGATCCAGCGGAGCGATCCGGGCAAATTGAGCTCATCACGACGCCATATTATCATCCGATCCTTCCACTTATCTGCAATACGGACGTCGCGAAACAATCTCAGCCGAACGATCTCCTGCCTGAACGATTCTCGTATCCCGAGGATGCCGCAGCGCACGTCCGGAAGTCGGTGCACCTCTTTGAGGATCTATTTGGCCGAACGCCGGCCGGTATGTGGCCGGCAGAAGGGGCAGTCTCAAAGGACGCCATCGATCATTTCGCTACCGCCGGGATCCGATGGATAGCCACGGACGAACGAATTCTCCACAGATCGCGGGCTCAAGCCACCGACAAACTTCTTCCGTACCGCGTGTCGGGGAGAGGGGGGGAACTCGCCATCTTTTTCCGCGACACCGTTCTTTCCGACAAGATCGGCTTCGTGTACCAGCACTGGGACGGAAAAGACGCAGGAAAGGATTTCGTGGAGCTGGTGCTCCGGCAACGTCCAACATCCAATGATATGGATCGCGTGCTGACGGTTATTCTCGACGGTGAAAACGCGTGGGAGTGGTTTCGCTACGACCAGGATGGAAAATCGTTTTTGCACGAATTGTACGCACGACTCACCGAGGCCCAGAAACGCGGGGAGGTGCAGACAGTCACTCCGTCGGAATACATTGCGGGCAATCCAGATCGCGGCATCAAATCTCATCCGATTGAATCGATGGTTGAGATCACATCTCTTTGGCCGGGATCATGGATCAATGAAAACTTCGATACGTGGATCGGACATCCTGAGAAGAACCGTGCGTGGGAGTACTTGCGAACGGCTCGCGACGATTTAGCGGCTTCGACGCTCGTGCCCCCGAGCCTGAATGAGAAATCGCCGCGGAAACATTCGAGACGCTGGTACGCGCATCGGGCGTGGGAGGCGTTGCTAGCCGCGGAAGGATCCGATTGGTTCTGGTGGTACGGCACCGACCATTTCAATGATATGGATGCTCATCCATTCGAAACAGCATTTCTCGCCTACCTCAAGAGCATCTACACGCTCGCAGAGAAAGCGGGTGCATCACTTCCTGATCGAGTTTTTCCGCCGATCACGAAGAAGCATCAAACTCAAACGACACGAAAACAGGGAGGCACCATGGCACAGAGCGAAAAAGATCAGGTGAGGGTTCTGTTCCAGTGCGACGCGAGAGGATTCTCAGTACCGACGACAATCTACATTGCCGGCAATCATTCATCGTTGGGAGACTGGGTTCCAAACAACGTCCCGATGTACGATGATGGGACGCACGGTGATCAAGTGGCAGGGGATGGAATTTGGTCCCTCGAGGGGATGTTTCCGGTAGGCACGGTTCTGGAGTACAAGTTCACCAACAGCGGACAGCAGGGGGAGTGGGATCCGGGAGAAGAATTTCCGTATCTCACCCGGGGGATTGTCGTCGAGCGAATGCCCGATCCGGGAATTATGTTGCTGGACCGTTTTGGAGCGCTGTAGTCCGTTGCATTCATCCTCGGACAGAGGTCATCGCGTGCATCGACCATGCGCGGATGTTGAGCTGTGCCGTGATCATTGAGAAGGGAGTTCATGACCGATGAAAAGTCATACGGAATATCTCTGGTTCAATACGAAGAACGCGCGTGAATACATCAACATCTCAGGCGAGGTGGAAGAGATTGTTCGGAAGAGCGGGGTGAAAGAAGGGATGGTGCTGGTTTCCGCCATGCACATCACCGCTGCCGTGTACGTGAATGACGCAGAAGATGGACTGATCCAGGATATCGACGAATGGCTTGAGAAACTCGCCCCGTTCAACCTGAAATACAGGCATCACCGGACGGGAGAAACGAACGGCGATGCCCATCTCAAGAGCCTGCTCATGCACCATGAGGTCATTGTTCCAATCACCGATGGCAAGCTCGATTTCGGTCCGTGGCAGCAGATTTACTACGCCGAGTTCGACGGCCAGCGAAAGAAACGTGTCATTGTCAAAGTCATGGGGGAATAGCGTGCGCTGGTTCGCTCATCGTATCGAGTATCTCCTTTTTCTCCTCTTCTCCGGCTTCTTGCTTCTTCTTCCTCTCACCTGGGTCCAGCGGCTCGCCCGTGCCGTCGGGCGATTCACCTTTCGCGTGCTCGGTTATCGGCGGGGAGTCACAATTGATAACCTGAGCAAAGCCTTTCCCGAACACTCCCGGGAGCGTATTTTCAACCTTGCTCTCCGTGCCTATGAGAACATCGGCGTCAGCTTCTTTGAACTCATCTGGGTACTTCGAATGGATCGGGACTCGATCAAGCGGCTCGTCCGCTTTGAGAATGCGGAAGAAGTGCGGGCGGTCCTCGAGCGCGGAAAGGGCTTGATCTTGGCAACAGCACACTTCGGGAACTGGGAAATGTGCGCGCAGTCCTTTGTCTCCGAGCTGGGGGAGCCGTTGCACGTTGTCGTGAAACCGCAATCCAACGCCTACGTCGATAAAGAAGTCAATCGGAGGAGGGAAAAGCTTGGCAATATGGCCATCCCGATGTCTCAGGCTGTGCGCGAGATTTCAAAAGCCCTTCGAGAAGGTCGGGCTGTGGGAATTGTCGGAGACCAGAGCGCAGCGAAGGAGAGTCTATGGACCGAGTTCTTCGGACGCAAAGTCCCGACCCATCCCGGCACGGCCGTTTTCGCGCTCAAGAATCGATCACCATTGATGCTCGGCTTCGCGATCCGTCAGCCGGATGGTACATATGCGCTGAGGTTTGACGAAATCCCGATGGACGACTTGCCCGAATACACGCCGTCCAGCGTCGAAGAGCTAACCCGCAGGCATGTCGAACTGACCGAAGCGATGATCCGGCGATATCCGGATCAGTACATGTGGATGCATCGCCGCTGGAAACACCTCCCTGTTGACGAGACGATCGCACAGTCGAAAGGGGCTCAATGAGATCGGTGCGGCGTATTCTCGTGTTTCAGACCGCCTTCCTTGGTGATGTCGTTCTCACGCTCCCCCTTGTGCAGGCGATTGCCGATTTTTTTGCACAAGCGGCAATCGATATTGTCGTCGTTCCGCGTTCTGCCGAGGTTTGCCGCAACCATCCGAACATCGGCACGATCATCGAATATGACAAGCGGGGGCGTGACAAAGGTCTGGCCGGTTATCGTCGTTTGCTGGAACGATTACGTGAGCGGAGGTACGATCTTGCATTTGTGCCGCATCGTTCGATCAGAAGCGCGTCCCTGGCATTCCTGGCGGGGATACCTCTGCGCGTCGGGTTCACGCGTAGTGCGGGGAGGTTTCTCTTTAACAAGCAGGTCCACTATGACCGGCACCAACATGAGATCGAGCGGAACATTTCGCTCCTCGGGGGCCTTGGGATTCACACACTCCCATTCCTCCTCCCGACCGTCCACCCTTCGAACGATGATCGAAGAACGGTCGAAAGACTTCTGGCGGAATTGCGCGGGGGAAAGAGCGGCCGAACATTGATCGCGTTCGCTCCGGGAACGATCTGGAACACGAAGCGATGGTTGAAGGAACGATTCGCGCAACTTGCCGACATGCTTGGCCGTGAGGGGTATCGTGTGGTTCTGATTGGTGGAAGCGAGGATGTTGCGTTGTGCGAGGAGATCGAACGGGCCGCCTCCGATTCTCACGCGCGCAATCTGGCAGGGAAGCTCACAGTGCTTCAGTCGGCAGAAGTGATTCGGCGCTGCGCGGTTCTGGTGACAAACGACAGCGCGCCGATGCATCTCGGTGTCGCGGTGGGCACCCCGGTCGTTGCGATATTCGGTGCGACCGTTCCGGCGTTTGGATTTGCCCCGAGGGGACCGGGTGACGTCGTCGTCGAAACGCGCGGGCTCCGCTGCCGGCCGTGCTCAATTCACGGAGGGGCGCGGTGTCCGATCAAAACATTCGATTGCATGGAACGGATTTCCGCGGAGCGTGTATTTCTCCGCGTGATGGATCGGTTGGGGAAAGATTTCCGAGGATCGGAGCGTTAGCGTAGGTCGCACACGACGCAATGGATTGAATCTCACGAAAAAGTTGGCTATGTTTCTCCCCGTCGCGTTCGTAGTCCCGATTCACCCCATGATGCCGATTGAATCGGCAGAGTGGCGGGTGAATCCAGGATCCCGCAATGCGGGACTCAGTCGCAAAATGACTGATGTTGGCGAGCGCAGTGATTTCGAGTTCACTGTTATGTTGAGCATCCCCGCCAAAGGCGGGACTGGCAAATGTAACCTGCGCCCGTAGCTCAGCTGGATAGAGCGACAGCCTCCGGAGCTGTAGGCCGGGCGTTCGAATCGCCCCGGGCGCACTATTGAATCCACTTTCTCACGTCCACCATTGAGGATCTATGCTCAAAGCGAAGAAGAGGGTCTCCAAACGAGAAATCAAGCAAGATAGACTCGTTTCCACGTATTTCGAAGCGCGATCGGTGATTGACCAGAACAAGCGGCTGATCAGTACCGTCGCGACCCTTCTCGTGATCACTGCAATCGGGATATGGTTCTACTTGAATAACCGAGCAGCGGAAAATGAGAGCGCACTCGCCGATCTGGGAAAGATCATGCGCTATTACGATGAAGGAAAGTACGATCAAGCCATCAACGGAATTCCGGAAGAGAACGTTCGCGGGCTACAGTCCATCATCGATACGTATGCGAGCACGGAAGGGGTTGAGCTTTCCAAACTCTATCTGGCGAATTCGTATTTCGCGCTGAAGCAGTACGACAAGGCCTTGCAGTACTACGAAGATGCGGATATCGCAAACCGTGGATTGCATGCCTCCGCGATTGCCGGCGCTGGTGCCTGCCTGGAGGCGCTCGACCGACCGGTCGAAGCTGCCCGACGGTATGAAGCGGCGGCTGCGCTCGAATTGCAAGGAGTTCTCGCCCCGGAATACTACCTCCAATCGGCACGCAATTACATCGCGGCAGACAAACGGGAGAAAGCGATCGAGATCCTGTCGAAGATCAAGAAAGAGTATCCAACCTCGCTCCCGGCGCGTGAGGTTGATCGCTTGATTGCTTTCGCGAATGCCTGATCTGCTTTGGTTGAAGATCCTTCACAGACATCAAATGGGCGCTCCGAGCAAACCGGCAGTGCCCATTTTCCGTATTGCTCAGGAACGAATCGCTGTGTCCCACTGATGATCTCCGAAACGATGCACTGAGACTCGAGCATGTTCTCTTTTCCGAGCAAAGCATATTCCCATCGCATCATGCGCGTGGCAACTCCTGCGATCGCGGGGATGTCGACGCAGATGATCGTGTCGATCATCGAAACGGCGTTGGTCGGGAGACTCGGTTCCTCAGAGATCGCTCTGGCGGCGATGGGACTGGGAGTTCTGGCAACGTGGACCTTTACGAGCTTCTTTTCGAGTCTGGCCACCGGCACCCATATTCTCGTCGCGCGGAGGTACGGAGAGGGGAAGTATACCGACGCCGGTTTCATTTTGAACAATTCCTTGATCATCAGTCTCGCGATCGGCATTCTCTTCGGCGTGCTGGGGTACGTGTTCGCGCTGGAATTCATCAATCTGTTTGCTGCCGACTCCGAGGTCGCATTCGCTGCCGCAGAGTATATTCGGTACCGGTCGCTCGGCCTCCCGTTCTTTCTGTTGACGGTTTCGTATCGGGGCTTCTTCTACGGAATCGGCCACACCAAGATGTTTCTCTTTTCTGCGCTGATCGCGTATTTCGTCAACCTTGTGCTCGACTACATTCTGATCTACGGCAAGATGGGCTTTCCGATGATGGGTGTGGGGGGAGCAGGGCTGGCGGCTTCTATCGGCATGCTTGTCAGTCTGGCATTCTTCGTGGTTGTAACTTTTCTCTCGCATTATCGAAAGAAGTATAGGTATTATCAGTTCTTTCGAGTCAGCTGGCATTATATGGCGAGAATCGTACGGATATCGCTCCCTGTCTCGTTTCAGAATATTCTCATCCTTTTCGGATTTCTGATGTTTGTCGCGATCACGGGTCTCATCGGTCGAGTCGAACAGGCCGCAACGCAGGTCGTGATCACCGCCCTCTTCTTGTCCTTCATGCCCTGTTTTGGATTTGGGATCGCGGCGCAAACGCTTGTCGGAAATTCACTGGGCAACAATCAGCGGACGGTGGCACAGCATTACGGAACGGAGACGGCAAAGCTCGCAACGCTGTTTACGATCGTGGTCGGGCTTCTCTTCTTGCTTCTTCCGGAAGCGGTGCTGCGCGTGATCACCAACAACGAGACGGTGATTGAGACTGCCAGACCCGTTCTCCAATTGGCCGGCGTGGCGCAAATCGCCTACGGCTCGGGAATCGTGATCGCACACGCCCTGCAGGCGGCAGGTGCGACGCTGTATGTGATGTATGTCGAGATTCTGACACACTGGATTGTATTCCTCCCATTTTCGTATGTTGTGGGAGTGACGTTTGGCTATGGAATATTCGGAGCATGGATGGCTCTGCCGGTTTACGTCGTTTCGTACAGCTTCTTGACGTGGTCCAAATTCCTTTCTGGATCGTGGAAAACGATAAAGATCTGACATGTCCGGACTGCGAAAACTAGCATTTGTCCTTTTCCCCACCTTCTTCTTCATTGTGGTGTTCTTCCTCGATGTCGTACGAGGAGCCGTGACCGTTCTTGATGACGGGATGGACTACGTTCGCGGATCATTCATCCTCCTGGCCTTCGTCATGCTCTTTTTCTATTTCCGATCAAGTAGACGAGGCAGGACGGAAAATGTCGTTCGCGAAATCGGGAAACTCCTCGTTGCGACGCTGTTCGTCCTTTTCGTCGTGCTTCTCGGGACGATGGCCCCTTCGGTGACCTTCGTGGAGCGCGACTTCGCGCTGGTGCCGGCCAATCCCCTTACAATTCTGATGGCAAATGTCGCCAGCATCGCGATGGGCATCCTTGCCATCCTCCTTCTCCTGACGATTCGCGGCCTCATTCTGCACAAGCGCAAGAAGGGAATCAGACGCAATTTCCTCATCTATCTGGTGCTCATGCTGGCTAGTGCCGCGGTCGCGCTGCCGGTCTTGATCGTTGAGGTCGGATTCATCGGTTCTATCTTGTTCGGCCTCGCGATCCTCATGACCATCGTAAATTCGTTCAAGCAGAATTGGATCGTGTATCTCTCGCGGCGAGAAAAGATCTACGGGATCATCTACTCGTTAGCGCTTGCCCTGCTTTTGATTGTCCTCCTGGCCGTCGTCACCAACAGGGGATTTCCCGGAAAAGCCATTTCCTATTTCAGCGATCCGTTGGAACGATTCGTCGTTCTCAACATGATTTTCGGAGCGGTCTACTTCGGGATGGCCTTCCTCAGCACCTTGTTCCACCTTCCTACGGCGGATGTGTTTGAGCGGAAGCAGTCCGAACTAAGCTCGCTTCACAGTCTCAGCCGGCTGGTCACGCAGGTCTTGGACTTCTCCGATCTCGTGCGGACGGTGACACAGATGACCCGCGAGGTTTGCGGGGCACGGAGCTCCTGGCTGGAACTTGTCAAGAAACCAAGCAAAGAGCAGGCGATTGAATTCGACGTTGTCGCGACCAACAACATTACGACACAGGACATCGACACCATCTTGTCGGTACCCGAAAGCCAGATCCGATCGTTGATCCTCGAATCGCGCAAAGTGCTTCTCATCGATTCGGTCTCGGAGGATCGGAGGACCAAGCACTTCAAAGGGAGAAAGCTCGAGATCGGTTCCTTGTTGAGCATCCCCCTTATGTCTCAGCAGACATTGATCGGCATTCTTCACGCCACGAGCGAGGAGGCGTACGGATTTGACCGGGATGACATCGATGTGATGACCACCTTCGCCGATCAGGTGAGGATCGCAATCGAGAACGCGAAGCTCATTGCACAGTCCTTGGAACGTGAGCGCTACCACCAGGAAATCCTGCTTGCGCAACAGATGCAAAAAAAACTCCTGCCGCAGAAACTGCCGACTCACCCCGCGTTTGAAGTCTCGGCCATCTCGGAACCATCCCACGAAGTGGGTGGGGACTACTACGATTTTGTCGAGCTGGGCGATGAACGGATCGGCGTGGTCATCGGCGATGTCTCCGGCAAAGGGATTTCCGCTGCATTCTACATGGCAGAGATGAAGGGGATATTCCAGGCGCTCAGCAAATCGGCGGTGACACCGAGGGATTTCGTGCTCCAGGCGAACGAGGCGCTCACAGACAGCCTCGATCGGAAGACCTTTGTGAGTCTCCTGTACGCCGTCTTTGATTTGAAGAATTCAACTGCTACAATAGCACGGGCGGGACACTGTCCGGTGATCCACGTGAGGGGAGCGGGGCATACCTTCATCCGGCCGGGGGGACTGGGATTGGGATTGACCAAAGACGACCTCTTTAATCGTTCGACGGAAGAGCTTTCGATTTCGCTTTTACCCGGAGACGCGTGTATTTTCTACACCGATGGGGTAACCGAGGTGCGGAGTCCGTCCGGTGAGGAATTCGGGGTTGAACGGCTCGTCAAGAGCATCATGGATCGGAAGGGTGCGGGCGCGGAAACGATTCGCGAGCGCGTGTGGGATAATATTCGACGATTTGCCGGAGACGAGAATTTTGAGGACGACCTTACGCTTGTTGTGGTGAAATGGCATGGAGAGGCGGAAATGAGCGACATTTCGAGAAGTGCACGAGCTTTGAGCGGAGATATAAGGAGAGAGATAGAATGACGGACTTCAAGATCAACCATCGGGAGGGCGACGGCGTCAGCGTCATAGAGCTCAAGGGGTATCTTGACGCTCACACGGCGCCGCAGCTTGAGAACGCTTTTCAGACCCTGCTCAACAGCGAGAAGTACAATATTCTTGTCAACTGCAGGGATCTTTCCTACATCAGCAGCGCAGGACTCGGTGTCTTTATGGCGTACATCGAGGATGTACGGAAGAACCACGGCGACATCAAGCTGACGAATTTGTCTGCGCGCGTGTACAACGTCTTCGACTTGCTCGGATTTCCACTTCTCTATGAGATCTTCAAGGAGGAGAGGGAAGCGATTGGCAGGTTCAAGGTGCGGCCCAGGTCGTAAGGAATCCAGCGATCATCACCATGAAACTAGCATTCTCAAAAACGATTGAGAGCAGAACGGAGAATCTGCGCGCCGTGCGGGAACTCATCGGCGGAGCGGCAAAAGACTTCGGTTTTTCTGAGGAAGATTCCTCGAAAATTGCCCTCGCCGTCGATGAGGCATGCACGAATATCATCCGTCATGCGTACCATAACCGGTCCGACAAGAATATCGAAATCACCGTCTACGCGGAGAAGGAGACGTTTGAAGTCCGTATCATCGACTCGGGCGATAGCTTCGATCCGGAAGCGCTGAAACCGGTGAACCTGAAGGAACATCTCACGGCATTCCGACGGGGCGGTCTCGGCGTTCATCTGATGAAAACGCTTATGGATGACGTCAAGTACCGTTCTGTCTCGGGACGCAAGAACGAAGTTCGCCTCACAAAACATCTCCCTCAGTAGCGATCTTAACTCGAACCATCTGTGTCCATCAAGAAACGCCAACAACGTCGCGACACACACAAACCCGTACGCCCTACCACGGTCTCCTCAGCCGAGATTCTTCCGCTGTTCGAATTCAGCCAAATCGTCAATTCGTCTCTTGATCTCCCGTTCATCCTCAATACGCTCTTGCTCACCACTATGGGGAAGCTCATGGTGTCCCGCGGTCTGGTGATGCTCCGACGGGACGGAGATATCTTCGAGGTTGTTTCCGCCAAAGGGGTTTCTTCGTCCGTCGCAGGTACGCGGCTGACGATCGCCGAACCACCGCGAGGCAACATTCTCCTCCATCGAATGACAACGAAGGGTTCAGATTGGATTTCGTTCCTGAAGGAACTCCAGCAGGCCGTTCTCCATCCCATGATTTCCCAGCAACGGATCGTCGGATTCATTTCGCTCGGACAGAAGATTTCCGGCTCGGGATTTGAAAAGAAGGATCTCGAGTTGCTTGAATCGCTGAGCAACATTTCGGCGGCGTCGATCGAAAAGGCAAACATCGTCGAAGAGCTGAAGGCGGCAAATCGCGAAGTCGATCGGAAATTGCAGCAGCTGAATACCCTCTTTGATCTCGGAAAGGAGTTCAATCTGGGATTGGACGACGAGCGCGTCGTTCGTCTCCTGACATTCTCCCTGCTGGGTCAGATTGGAGTCATGCGCTATGTGGTCTACCTTCGACAGAACGACGAACTGCGGCCCGTTGCCGTTCGCTTGGACGATCGACCGCCGCTGTCCGAGGCTCTGACATCTCTGGACTCTCTCCGCCGGCCGGCCCTCGTCTCCGACCTTCACGGCGATGACCAATTCAAGTTTGGGGCAGCCTCGCTGCATGCAATCGGCATCGAGGCGGCCGTTCCTATGATGATCCAGAATGAACTCCGCGGTCTCATCCTGCTCGGAAAAAAATTGACGGAGCAACCCTACAGTCAGGCGGATCTGGAATTCATCTATTCGCTGGGCAATCTCGCGATCATCTCGATCGAAAACGTTCGCCTGTTTCGAGAAGCTCTGGAGAAACAACGGCTTGACGATGAGCTCAAGATTGCGCGTGAGATTCAGCAGGGGCTTCTGCCGCAGACAATGCCCGTCATCGCGGGCTTTGAAGTCGCCGGCATCAATGTGCCTTCGAGTCAGGTTGGCGGCGACTACTTCGACGTGGTGAAGAAATCTGATCAGGAGTACATCATTGCAATCGGCGATGTGAGCGGGAAGGGGATGGGGGCAGCGCTCCTCATGTCGAATCTCCAGGCCAGTCTTCGCGCACTGGCGCCGTTTGAATCCCAATTGCCCGCCGCAACGAGCCGCATGAATGATTTGACATGCGCGAATACGGGTCTCGACAAGTTCATCACCTTTTTCTGGGGGATCCTCAACGTCGAGACTTCAACGTTTCGATATGTCAACGCGGGGCACAATCTTCCATTCCTCCTTCGATCAGACGGAAGCGTCGAGAGACTCGATCGGGGTGGGCTCATCCTTGGCGTGATGAAAACGCTTACGCCATATGAGGAGGGTGAAGTCAGTCTGAATGTCGGAGACACCATCTTTCTCTTCACCGACGGGGTGAGTGAAGCGATGGATGAAAACGGAAATGACTTCACCGAAGAACGGCTCGAACGCCTGCTCTTAGAGATTCGAAACGCTTCAGCACAAGAACTGCTGACCAAAGTGAAATGTGACATCGAAGCACATGCCCGCGGCGTTCTCCAGTCTGACGACCTCACGATGCTTGTGGTCCGCCGAACATAGCCATCCCTCATACCGCGTTTTGCTACTTCACGACCGTTTGAATTTCGAGCATGAAATCGCTACCTTTCCTGTTAATGACGCGCCAATCGAACGGAAGGGACCATCGTGTCCCTAATCTTTTATCAGCAAGGGATGTGCACCGGTAGATGAAATACGAATTTCTGAAAATCGAAAAGAAGTGGCAGGAGTACTGGGACCGTAACAGGACTTTCAAGATCGGCGAAGATCCCACCAAGAAGAAACTCTATATCCTCGATATGTTTCCCTATCCGTCGGGATCGGGTCTTCACGTGGGACATCCGGAGGGTTATACGGCAACCGACATCGTGACGCGCTACAAGAGGATGTCGGGATTCAACGTTCTGCATCCGATCGGTTGGGATGCGTTCGGATTGCCCGCCGAGCGGTATGCGATGCAAACCAATATTCATCCTCGAACGACAACCGCCGAAAACATCGCGACGTTCCGCCGCCAGATCAAAATGCTGGGGTTGAGCTATGACTGGGATCGCGAGGTCGATACCACCGATCCTCAATATTATCGGTGGACTCAATGGATCTTCCTCCAGCTCTACAACTCGTGGTTTGATCCCCGTTCGAAGAAGGCCCGTCCGATTGAGACGCTGCGCGAGGAGTTCCGAGCGAGGGGGACAAGCGCATTGGAAGTTGAACATTCCTTCACCGCATCCGAATGGATCGGCAAAACGCCGCTCCAGCAACAGGCGGCTCTTGCGGAATATCGCCTTGCATACATTGCCGAAATTCCGGTGAACTGGTGCGAACAACTCGGGACTGTCCTCGCCAACGAGGAAGTGGACGAATGGACAGAAAAGGGCTACAGCGTCGTTCGGCGTCCCATGAAGCAATGGATGATGCGGATTACCGCCTACGCGGAGCGGCTCCTTGAAGATGCAGACGAATTGGATTGGCCGATCTCCACGCTCGAGCAGCAGAGGAACTGGATCGGACGATCTGAAGGAGCGCACATTGATTTTCCGATTCGTGATTCGCACCAGCACATCCGGGTCTTCACGACGAGACCCGATACGCTCTTCGGAGCAACGTACATGGTTCTCGCACCCGAGCATCCCTTGGTGGATGTTCTGACGAGCGTTACCGAGCGATCGCATGTCGAGAGATACCGGAAGGAGGCTGCGCGGAAATCGGATGTCGAGCGCGGGGCCGAGCAGGAGAAAACAGGAATATTCACCGGGAGCTATGCGATCAATCCGGCGACGCGCGAACAGATTCCGATCTGGATCGCAGACTACGTTCTCATGGGTTACGGAACTGGCGCGATCATGGCTGTCCCCGGGCACGATCAACGCGATTTTGAGTTCGCCAAGAAATTCAATCTTCCAATCCGCAGAGTCGTCGAGGCCGGTCAGGATGATGACGCGGCATACGAGGGAGAGGGGTTGGGTGTCAACTCATCCGGCGAAGAAGTCTCGCTGGACGCTCTCTCCACTCCCGATGCGAAGAAGACGATTATCGCCTGGCTGGAAAAGAAATCGCTGGGGCGCGCACGCGTTCAATTCAAGCTGCACGACTGGCTCTTTTCGCGACAGCGCTATTGGGGGGAGCCAATCCCGATCATCCATATGGAGGACGGAACGCTTCGTCAGGTCCCTGAAAGCGAACTGCCGTTGCTTCTCCCCGAGCTGGCAAAATTTCAACCCAGCGGGACGACGGAATCCCCTCTGGCGCTGGCAACAAACTGGGTCAACTATGTGGACCCGGCCGACGGAAAGAAGGGGAGACGCGAAACGAATACGATGCCCCAGTGGGCAGGATCGTGTTGGTACTACCTTCGATATATCGATCCATCGAACGAGCGGCAGTTCTGCGATCCGGCGAAGGAAAAGTACTGGATGCCCGTCGATCTCTATATCGGTGGTGCCGAACATGCGGTGCTGCACCTCATGTATGCGCGCTTCTGGCACAAAGTGCTTTTTGATCTCGGCCATGTGAGCACAAAAGAACCCTTCATGAAGCTGCGCCACCAGGGTCTCATCCTCGGTGAGGATTCCCGGAAGATGTCGAAATCAAGAGGGAACGTGATAAACCCGGATACGGTGGTCGGTGAATACGGCGCGGATTCCATGCGGCTGTTTGAGATGTTTATGGGACCGCTCGAAGAAATGAAGCCCTGGAGCACGCGGAGCGTTGAGGGGGTCTTCCGTTTCCTGAATCGGGTATGGCGCCTTTTTGTCACCGAAGAGGAGACAATCGATGCTTCGATCCAGGACATTCCCCCGACGGAGGAATTCGAAAAACTCTACCACCAAACCGTCAAGAAAGTCTCGCTCGATATCGAAGCCCTTCGATTCAACACGGCGATCTCTCAGCTGATGATCTTCACGAACGAGGCAATGAAGCTCGAGGTGAAACCAAGGGCTTTGCTCCGGAACTTTGTCCTCGTCCTTTCCCCGTTTGCCCCGCACATCGCCGAAGAATTGTGGGAACGGCTCGGCAACAAAGAATCACTTGCCTTTGAATCGTGGCCGTCCTACGACCCAGGAAAAGTGATTGAGAAAACGATTGAGGTCGTGTTTCAGGTCAACGGGAAAGTCCGGTCCAGGGTGGAAGTGCCTCTCGACACGCCGGAAGAAGAGCTGGAACGCCTGGCCCTTGACGATGTGGGTGTGAAGCGCCATATTGACGGCAAACCGATCAAGCGTAAGATTGTGGTGAAGAACAAGCTTGTGAATTTCGTGGTTGGCTCGTAGAAGGAACCGATGTGACAACCCTCTCGGTTATCTGCATCACCAAGAACGAAGAACGGAACATCACGGATTGTCTTCGTTCCGTCCAGTGGGCTCACGAGATTGTCGTCGTGGACTCGGGCAGCACCGATGCCACGGTCTCGCTGGCGCGATCGTTTACCGATAAGATCTTCGATCGACCCTGGGACGGATATGGGGAGGCAAAGAACTTTGCGCTCTCGCAATGCACAGGTGAATGGATCCTCTGGATCGACGCTGATGAGCGTCTCTCCCCTGAGCTCGAAGACGAAATCCGCTCGGTCCTTGCACGCACTGTTGACGGTGTTGCGGGATACTCGGTGCCCCGCAAAGCATTTTTTCTTGGGAAATGGATCAAGCATTGCGGGTGGTATCCGGGACGGGTGACGCGTGTATTCCGCAGAAGCGACGGCCGATTTACGATCGATCGCGTTCATGAGGAGCTCGTCCTTGCGGGGTCTGTGACGGAGTTGAAGGGAGACCTTCTCCACTACACAGATCCTGACCTTTTTCACTACTTCCGGAAGTTGAACAAATACACGACGCTTGCGGCGCAGGATCTCGCGGCCGAGGGGAGGCAATTCTCGCTCGCTCAGCTGATCGGTAAACCGTTCTGGACGTTTGTGAGGATGTTCATCGTGAAGCGGGGATTCCTCGACGGGATCCACGGCTTCGTCCTCTGCATTCTCTCGTCGGCATATGTCTTTGCAAAGTACGCGAAGCTGTGGGAAAAGAATCGTCTCGGCATCGAAGAAAGGATGGTCGAATGAACGTCGCTGAAAAAGATACGGCCCTTTTCGCAAGTCTGGTCATGATGTTTCACTCTGCCACCATGCAGCACCTGGGAAAGGTGAAGAATCCGCTAAGCGACAAGATCGAGCGAGATCTTGACCAGGCGCAGATGACCATTGACATGCTGGAAATGCTTGATCGAAAGACGAAGGGAAATCTCAATGAGGACGAGGCTCACTATCTCGGTAATGTGCTCCGCGAGCTCCGACTCAACTATGTGGATGAGCGATCAAAGAAATCCGAGGAACAACCACCGAAGGACGAGGAACAATCGTGAAATTCGGAATTACGGGTAATCTTGACAAGAGTGAGATTCCCGCACTGGTCCTGGCTCTCATCGGGGTCATGCAAAGCCACCGCGTCGATTTTGTTCTCGATGACAAGTTGACGCGACTTCTCCGCAAGCACCTTGAGCGGCAAGATCAACGAAAGAGCATCTCGGTGCCTGAGAACCGTCTCCCCGACGAGTGCGATATTCTTGTTTCACTTGGAGGTGACGGAACGATCCTGAGAGCGGCACGACTGGTGGGGAAGCACGAGACCCCCATCCTCGCGGTCAACGTCGGGAAACTTGGATTTCTCGCCGAGGTCTCTCAAGACGAGGCTGCCGCCTGTTTGGAGGAGATTCTGGCTGGAAAGTACAAGATTGAAGATCGGATGATGCTCGTGGGATCGGCCGATGGATTCAAATCCACCTATTCTGCGCTGAATGATATCGTGATCGAGAAATACGGTTCGTCGCGCATGTTAACGATCGAGACGTACGTGAACGAGGAATACCTCGCCACCTACACCGCCGACGGAATCATCATCGCGACACCGACCGGCTCAACCGCATACTCCCTCGCGAACAGCGGACCGATCGTCATCCCGAGCAGCGCAGCCATCACCATCAATCCGATTTGTCCCCACACGCTCACAGCACGACCGGTAATCGTTCCGAGCAATTCGGTGCTCGTCATAAAATTGCCGGTCGCCGGTCAGAAGCTCAATCTTACGGCCGATGGCCAACAGGCAAGACTCCTCACGTCACCCGCCTCAATCCGGGTGAAGCAAGCGCCTTATGTTGCACGTCTCGTGAAACGGTTGAACAGCAACTATTATGACGTGCTGAGGAAGAAGCTTCATTGGGGAAGCGACGTGCGGATTCGCGGGAAGGGAAAGCATTAGCAGGTTGTTGAAAAAGTATTTTTCTGTCATTCTGAAGGAGCCCTGCCTGCCGGTTCACCCGCCGAAGGTGGGCAGGCAGGGAAGCGACTGAAGAATCTCGCTTTATGAGTCAGATTCTTCATCCCGCTAATAAACAGCGGGATTCAGA